>OUNM010369115.1_pt1 | contig 14313 bp, 11 predicted proteins | sample 1769961 | NCBI WGS metagenome assembly OUNM01 (sample SAMEA3914820, study PRJEB12502) | metagenome | biome: forest; material: soil | place: USA | collected 2012-03-12 | depth 0.3 m | reverse complement strand
TCCGATGCTGGCCCACAAGGCCGAGGACGAGGCCGTGGCCTGCATCGAGCTGATCGCGGGCAAGGCCGGCCACGTGAACTACGACATCATCCCGGGCGTCATCTATACGAAGCCGGAAGTCGCCACGGTCGGCAAGACTGAGGAAGACCTGAAGGCGGCGGGCATCGCCTACAAGGTCGGCAAGTTCCCGTTCCTGGCCAACAGCCGCGCCAAGATCAACCACGAGACCGACGGCTTCGTGAAGGTGCTGGCCGACGCCAAGACCGACCGCATCCTGGGCGCCCACGCCGTCGGCCCGAACGTCGGGGACATGATCGCCGAGATCTGCGTGGCCATGGAGTTCGGCGGCTCGTCGGAAGACGTGGCGCGCACCTGCCACCCGCACCCGACCCGCTCGGAAGCCTTCCGCCAGGCGGCGATGGGCGTCGAAGGCTGGACGATGCAGGCGTAGTGGGGGCAGGCCTAGCAAGGCCGCGTAACCGGTCTTTACGATAAGTGATAACCGCGTTCGGCAATCGGACGTAGAGTGGCGGGGTTCCCTTGGAGCCCCGCCATGCTTTTGTCCGCTCTGACCTTCGCTGCGATGCTGCAAGCCGCGCCGCTGGTCGACATTCCCGCCACCACGCCTGTCCAACTACCGCCGCCGCCGATCGCCAAGGAAACGCGGGGCGCCAAGCAGCTTGCGGCCTGGCAGGCGAGGACTTTGCGGCTCATGCAGTGCAATCGGTTCGGCGTGCAGCGTGCCCAGGGCGCGCCATCCAAGACGCCGGACTCGGCCGAGGCGCTTGCGCGGCGATCCTTCGGGAAGGCCAAGACGCTGGGCGAGATGCCGCCGGCGCATGGCGAGTGGGCGGTTGCGCGCACGGTCGACGGTTGCCCCGTCAGCACGCCGATCGTCCAGCGGACGCCTGCGCCCTAGGCCCGCGTCCGGAACGTCACCGAATAGCGCCGCGCCTCCAGCGGCGGGATGCTGTGCTCCCAGTCGGTCCGCGAGGGACCCGACAGCAGATAGGCCGAGCGCGGCGCGGCCTCGAACGCGCGGCGTTCCCAGCGGTCACCGACCTGCCGGCGAAGACGAAAGCGACAGGGCGTCAGCAGCGACACGCCCGCCACGTCGGCGAACTCGGGCCGGTCGCGATGCCAGCCGATCGCCGCGCCGGGTTCGTAGAGGTTGATCAGGGCCTGCTCAAAGGCCTCGGGCGCGGGGCCCGCGAAGGCGGCGACCTTGGCGCGCAGCGGCAGCAGGAAGTCCGGGATCGGCGTCGTTGGATCCAGGCTGCGCCGGCCAAAGTCGTAGCGCCAGCCGAACGACACCACCTGGCGATGGCCGGTGTAGCCGTGGAACTCGAACGGCTTGAACGGCAGGGTCTGAAACCGCGCGGCGAGGTCGCGCTCTTCGTCCGGCGTGATCAGCTCGGCCTGGTAGCGCAGGCCTTCGGGCAGGCCGGGCGGCGGCGCGGGCGCGAACAGGTCTGGCTGCAGCGGCATGGCCTACTGGGCCGCACCCACGGTGTCGGCCATCTGGGCGCCGCGCGCGCCGAGCGGAACGGCAGGCCCGGCCGTGGTGTCGCGCACCGTCTGGTGCTCCAGCTCGGCGTTCAGTTCGGCCCCGGCCAAAAGGATCAGCGACGACACATAGGTCCACATCATGAAGCCGATCACCGCGCCCAGCGGGCCATAGGCGCGATCATAGTGGGCGAAGCGCGACAGGTAGAACGAGAAACCGATCGAACCCAGGATCCAGGCCGCCGTCGTCAGGCCCGCGCCCCAGCTGACCCAGCGCCAGCGGGCCGGATCGCGGCTGGGGCCATAGCGATAGAGCAGGGCCACGCCGCCAGCCACCGCCGCGACCAGGGCGGGCCAGCGCAGCCAGCCCAGGGCCGGCGACAGGTTCACCGCCAGGGTCACGACCACGAAGGCCAGGAAGCCCAGGGTGAAGGTCAGGGTCGTGGCGGTCAGGCGCAGGAAGTTGCGCTTCTCGGTTTCCTCATAGGCGATGTTGAGGCCCAGGAAGCACGCCTTGGCCGCGCCATTGGCGCTCCACAACGCCACAAGGACGCCCGCCGCGAAGGTCCAGGTCAGGCCGGTCGTATGGGCCCCGGCGATACGGATCATCTCGCCGCCGATGAAGCGCACGGTGTCGGGCGGCAGCACGCCGGCCAGGGCGTCCAGCTGCTGGCGCGCATCGGCGACGTCGGCGAACAGGCCGTAGAACGCGACGAAGGCCGTCAGCCCCGGGAAGAAGGCCAGCAGGACGTAGAAGGTCATGCCGGCCGCGACGAGGGCGATGTTGTCGTCGCGGAATTCCTTGACCGCGCGCTTGAGGATGTCGGTCCAGCCGCGCGCGGGAATCTGGTGCGGCGTCTCGGCGTGGCGGCCACGCCCGTGTTCGCGCGCCGCCAGGGTCGGCTCGGCCGAACGGCTGGCGCCGGTCTGCGGCTCCAGTCGTTCCACGGTCTTGGGCCGGGCGCGCTTGGACGAGATCGCCAGCGCCACGGTCGCCGCGCCCAGGACGCCCAGCGTGGCCCAGTCGACGATCGTCGAGGCCAGCGACAGCGCCGAGCGGGCAGGGGAGGAGGCGGTCAAGCGAGGCAAGGTGGGAATCCGTGAGCGGCTGTCAGTGCAGCGCGGCCGTAGGGTCTCGGGTTCCGTGATTTCACGCACGAAAAAGGCCCCGCCTTGAGGAAAGGCGAGGCCGGAGTTTTTCGAGGGGAGGAACGCCCCGCCGCTCAGCGGGGCGGTTACGCATACTAAAACCGAATGCCTGAAGGCTGGGACGGTTGCCGTCCGGGCTTAGAACTCTTCCCAGTCGTCGCTGGACGAGGCGCCGACGGCCTTGGCCAGCTTGGCTTGGGCGGCGGCGACCGGATTGACGCCCGGGCGGCTGGCGGTCCCGGCCAGGGACGGGCCCTTGGTCGAGATCGGGGCCGGCGCGGGGCGACGGACCGGCGGGGGAGCCGAGGGGCGGCTGGACGAGCGGCTGGCGCCGGTCGAAGCGCCCTGGGCGCCGCCGACGCGGAAACGGCCGATCATCTGCATCAGGTTGCCGGCCTCGCCCTTCAAGGCGTGCGAGGCGGCGGTCGACTGCTCGACCATGGCGGCGTTCTGCTGGACGGTCTGGTCCATCTGGTTGACGGCGGCGTTGACCTGGTTGAGGCCGGTGGCCTGCTCCTGGCCCGAGGCCGCGATCTCGCTGACCAGGGCGTCGATCTCGCCGACCTTGCCGACGATGGCCTGCAGGGCCTCGCCCGTCTGGCCGACCATGTTGACGCCTTGGTTGACCTGCTGCGACGAGGTCGAGATCAGGGTCTTGATCTCCTTGGCCGCGTCGGCCGAGCGCTGGGCCAGGGCCCGCACTTCCTGGGCGACGACCGCGAAGCCACGACCGGCTTCACCGGCGCGAGCGGCTTCGACGCCGGCGTTCAGCGCCAGCAGGTTGGTCTGGAAGGCGATCTCGTCGATGACGCCGATGATCTGGCTGATCGACTGCGAGGACTTCTCGATCTGGTTCATCGCCTCGACGGCGTTGCGGACCACGACGCTGGAGCGTTCGGCGTCGCCGCGGGTCGAGCCGACCACGCGCGAGGCTTCCTGCGCGCCGGCCGACGAACGGCGGACGGTGGCGGTGATCTCGTCAAGGGCGGCGGCGGTTTCCTCCAGGCTGGCGGCCTGCTGCTCGCTGCGGCGCGACAGGTCGTCGGCGGCCGAGGCGATCTCATCCGAACCGGCGCCGATGCTGCTGGCGGCGTGGACGATGGTGCCCATCGCCTCTTCCATCTGGGCGATGGCGCCGTTGAAGTCGGCCTGCAGGCGCTTGTAGGCCTCGGGGAAGTTCTGGTCGACGCGGTAGGTCAGGTCGCCCTCGGCCAGACGGGTCAGGCCCGTGGCGATGGCTTCCATGACGAAGGCCTGTTCCTTGGCCGAGGCCTCGGAGATTTCCTGGTTGCGGCGACGTTCGGCTTCGGTCTCGGCGCTGGCGCGCTGTTGCGCGGCCTCGGCGGTGCGCAGGGCCACGGCGTTGTCCTTGAACACCTGGACCGAGCGGGCCATGGCGCCGACTTCGTCCTTGCGCTCGGCGCCCTTCACTTCGACGTCGACGCTGCCCTGGGCCAGCACTTCCATGGTCTTGGAGGTGGCGATCAGCGGGGCGGCGATCTTGCGCGAGCCGATCCATAGGGCCAGCAGCAGGGCGCCGCCGGCGGCGATCAGGCCGAACAGGATCGAGAAGACGGTGCCGGCGGCGGCTTCCTTCGAGGCCTTGGCGACCATCGCCTTGGTCTCGTCATTGTGGGTGTCGGTGAACTTGCTGACGTCCTTGGTCAGGTTGGCGATGTCGGGATCGATCACCGCCATGACCATGATCGCCGCTTCGTCGGCGTCCTGCAGGCCCAGGTCCGCGCCTTGGCGGGCGCTGGAATAGATCTTGTCGAGGCGGGCGCGGAAGTCGTCGACCTTCTTGGCCGACGAAGGATCGGCGCGCTTGACGTCGGCCAGGCGCTCCTTGGCTTCCTTATAGGCCGAGTCGACCTCGTCGCTGGCCTGCTTGGCTTCCGGCGAGGTCCCCTGATAGGCGACCGCGCGATAGGCGGCGTAGCCGATCGAGGCGATCCGGCGGTTGAAGCGCGCGGCCTCAAGCTCGGCCGGGCCGCGATGCTCGACCAAGAGCTTGGTGTTGGCCTCGACCTTGCGCGCCTGGACGGCGCCCATGCCGACGATCGCCAGGGCGACCACGGTCAGGATGACGGCCGGCAAGGCGACCTTGGTGGAGATCTTCAGATCGTCGAACTTCATCGGAGCCTCGTTCGGCGAGCATCGGTGCTCGGCGGAAAGCATGCGTTTTCAAAGGTCAGAAGGTCCGCCCGCGGTAAAATCGCGGTTAATGCTGAGGCTTGCGTGTCGTTTTGCGACAGTCTGACGCACCCGATCCGGGGTATGGCGCCACCTGGAGTGAAGCCTGCGTCCGCACTCGCGATTTCAGGCCTTGGGATGGGCCGCCGCATAGGCCGCCAACAGGCCGGCCGCATCGACCTGGGTGTAGCGCTGGGTGGTCGACAGCGAGGCGTGGCCCAGCAGGTCCTGGATCGACCGCAGGTCCGCGCCCGCGCCCAGCAGGTGCGTGGCGAAGGCGTGGCGGAAGGCGTGGGGTGTCACGCGGTCCGAGAGGCCCAGGCGGCCGCGCAGGGTCTGGACCAGTCCCTGGACGTGACGCGGCGACAGCGGGCCGCCGCGCTTGGCGCGAAACAGCGACTCGTCGGGCGTGAGCACGAACGGCAGCTCGTCCAGATAGACGCCGATGGCGTCGCGGACGGCGTCCAGCACCGGCACGATGCGGGTCTTGCCGCCCTTGCCGGTGATGCGCAGCGAGGCGGCCAGCGGCGTGTCGGAAACCTTCAGCGACAAGGCCTCGCTGATCCGCAGGCCACAGCCCCAGAGCAGGGTCAGCACCGCCTCGTCGCGAGCCGTCTCCCAGGGCTCGCGCTCGGTGTCGTCGGCGGCTTCGGTGATCAGGTCACGGGCCTGGTCCTCGGAGACGGGACGCGGCAGGCCGATCTTCAGACGCGGGCCGCGCACCAGGTCGACGGCGGCGTTGGCCACGCCGTGGCGCAGGTCGAGGAAGCGGTGGAAGGCGCGGATCGACGACAGCGCCTGGCTGATCGAGCGCGGCGCGAGGGCGTCTTCACCTTGGCGGCGGAAAGCCAGATAGCTGCGGAGATCGGCGGCCGAGATCTCGCCCATGGCGGCGACGCTCAGCGCCTCGCCGCGATGGGTCTCCAGGAAGTTCAGATAAGCCAGGACGTTGTCGCCATAGGCCCGCACCGTACGCGGCGAGGCCCGGCGCTCCAGCGTCAGGTAGGCCAGCCAGGCCGTGAGAGCCTGGCGAGCACTCACAGGACGGGCCAGCGCTCGGCCGTGCGCTCGACCACGCGGCCCAGGAAGTTGACCAGCTCGGTGCCCATGTCGGGCGTGAAGCCTTCGGGGTCCTTGGAGCCGAAGGCCAGCAGGGCCTCGCGGCGAGGCTCCCACACGGCCATGCGGACCAACGCCATGCTGCGGATGGTCTCGGCGCGCTCGCCGAACAGCGGCAGGGCCGGGGCGAAGAAGCCCATGCGGGCGATCGGGGCCTGGCCCAGGATCATGTCGACCTGGCTCTCGACCAGGGCGAACCAGCCGGCCGGCACCCGCGTCGGGCCTTCCAGGGCCATGACGCCGGCGGCGAGGCCGAAGCGCAGCTGCGCCATCTCGTCGACGCGGCGGGCCAGATCCGAGTGGTTGCGGGCGTCCAAGAGGTCGATGACCGCGGCGTGGGTCTGGGCCTGGGCCGAGTAGTTGGCGCGGGCGTTGTCCTCGATCGCCTGGCGCACGGTGGCCTCGCGGCGATGGGCGGCGGCGGCGCGGGCCAGGGCGGCGGGACCGAAGTCGATGACGTTGGTGCCGTCGACCTTCAGGCCCAGCTCGCCCAGCAGGTCCTCGTCCTGGCGCAGGAATTCCGGCTCGGTCCGCAGGAAGGCGCGCACGCTTTCCGGATCGACGACCGCCTTCTTGGTCGCTCGCGTCGCGTCACTCATAGCCGTCCCCAACCCGTCCAAGACTCAAGGCTCCGATGAAGCGGTAGTTCGGTTAACGCCGGCTTGATGAGCGTGACCACGGACCATCTCGACCTGGGGACGGTTTGGCGGCAAAAGCATCGGGCCATGCCGCGTATCGCTTCCGTCCTGCTGCCCATGCCGTTGCCGGAGGCCTTCGACTACGCCGAGCCGGAAGGCCTGGAGCTCCATGTCGGCGACCACGTGGCTGTGCCCTTGGGGCCCCGCGTGATTCGCGGCGTCGTCACCGCCCTGCGCGACGGGACGGGCGGCAACCGGCCGCTGAAGGTCGTCCAGGGCCGGGTCGACGATCCGCCGCTGCCGCCGGGCGTGCTGGCCTTCGTCGAGTGGGCGGCGCGCTATTCGGTGGACCTGCCCGGCTGGCCGCTGGCCATGGCCCTGCGCGGCCTGCGCCACCCGCCGCCCAAGCCCGACAAGGTGCTGGTCCTGACCGGAACCCAGCCCGCCCGCATGACCCCGGCGCGCCTGAAGGTGCTGGCCGCCGCCGAGGGGGTGACGCTGTCCGGCGCGGCCCTGGCCTCGGCCGCCGGCGTCTCGGCCGGCGTCGTGAAGGGCCTGGTCGACGAGGGCGTGCTGGCGGTCGATTTCGTCGAGCCCCAACGCGGCCTGCCGCAACCGGACCTCTCCCTGCCGCCGCGTACGCTGAACCCCGGCCAGGCGGCCTGTGTCGAGACCTTGACCGACATGCTGGACGCCGGCGGCTTCCAGGCGGCGTTGCTGGACGGCGTGACCGGCTCGGGCAAGACCGAGGTCTATCTGGAGACCGTCGCGGCCGCCCTGAAGGATCCCAACGCCCAGGTGCTGATCCTGCTGCCCGAGATCGCCCTGACCCAGGCGGTGCTGGCGCGCTTCGAGCAGCGGTTCGGCGCGCTGCCGGCCGAGTGGCACTCGGGCGTCTCGCCGCCACGTCGTCGACAGGTGTGGGAAGCCGTGGCCAGCGGCGATGCGCGGATCGTGGTCGGGGCCCGCTCGGCCCTGTTCCTGCCGTTCAAGAAGCTGCGCCTGGTCGTGGTCGACGAGGAGCACGACAGCTCGTTCAAGCAGGAAGAGGGCTTCATCTACCAGGCTCGCGACCTGGCCGTGGCCCGCGCCAAGATCGAGGGCGCGACCGTGCTGCTGGCCTCGGCCACGCCGTCGCTGGAGAGTCTCTTCAACGCCCAGGCCGGCCGCTACCGCTGGCTGCGGCTGTCGGCGCGCCACGGGGCGGCGCAACTACCCGAGATCGATCTGATCGACATGCGCCAGACGCCGCCGGAACCGGGACGCTGGCTGTCGCCGCCGCTGATCAAGGCCATGGCCGTGACGCTGCAGCGCGGCGAGCAGGCCATGCTGTTCCTGAACCGGCGAGGCTATGCGCCGCTGGTGCTGTGCCGGGCCTGCGGCGAGAAGATGAAGTCGCCCGACACCGACAGCTGGCTGGTCGAGCACCGCTATACCGGCCGCCTGGTCTGCCACCTGACGGGCTTTTCTATGAAGAAGCCCGAGACCTGCCCCCACTGCGGGGCCAAGGACTCGCTGGTGTCGATCGGCCCCGGCGTGGAGCGGGTCGAGGAGGAGGCGCGGCACATCTTCCCCGACGCGCGGGTGGCGGTGTTCTCGTCCGACACGGTGATGGACGCCGAGGCGGCCAAGGCTCTGGTGGCGACCATGGCGGCCGGCGAGATCGACATCCTGGTCGCCACCCAGGCCGCCGCCAAGGGCCACAACTTCCCGAACCTGACCCTGGTGGGCGTGGTCGACGCCGACCTCTCCCTGAGGGGCGGCGACCTGCGGGCGGGGGAGCGGACCTTCCAGCTCCTCGCCCAGGCCGCCGGTCGCGCCGGTCGCCACGAGAAGCCGGGCCGGGCCCTGCTGCAGACCTATTCGCCGGAGCACGCGGTGATGCAGGCCCTGGCCGCCCAGGACCGCGACGCCTTCGTCGAGGCCGAGATGTCGATGCGCCAGGACGCCGGCCTGCCGCCCTATGGACGCCTGGCGGCGGTGATCGCCTCGGGTCCCGACGGCGCGGCGCTGGACGCCTATGTCGAGGCTCTGGCTGCGGTGATCCCCAACGCCGAGGGGGTCGAGGTGTTCGGTCCCGCCGACGCGCCGCTGGCTTTGGTGCGCGGTCGCCGTCGCAAGCGGTTCCTGGTGCGGGCCGAGCGCAATGTCGACCTGCAGGGCTTCATGGCCGCCTGGCGGGCGCGGGCCAAGGTCCCGAACTCTGTGCGGGTGGTGATCGACGTGGATCCGTACAGCTTCCTCTGATCGGCTGCGGCCTCGCGCCACATTCCCCGACGTCAGCGGTCCGCCCCAATGTCCCGCTCCCGACGACGCGGTTAACGCGTCGCGGAGCGCCGGGGGGCACGCCCGGCATGGAGGAAACCCATGAAGTCGCTTTTCGCGTCAGTGGCGTTCGCGTTCAGCCTGGCTGCAGCCGGTTCGGCCCTGGCGCAAGCCGGGCCCCTTTCGGGCTCAGGCGGCTCCATCCAGTCCCCGTTGTTCAAGGCCTGGATCGCCGACTACCAGAAGGCCGGCGGCGAGGCCGTGGCCTATCAAGGCCAGAACTCGGCCTTCGGCATCAGCCAGATCGAGGCCAAGGCCGCCGACTTCGGGGTCACGGCCATGCCGATGTCGGACGCTGATCTGAAGGCCAACGGCCTGTCGCAATTTCCGTTCGTGATCAGCGGCACCGTGCTGGTCACCAATGTCCCCGGCATCGACAGCGGCAAGCTGCGGCTGGACGGCCCGGCCCTGGCGGCGATCTTTCTGGGCCAGATCACCAAGTGGAACGACCCCAAGCTGAAGGCCATCAATCCGGGCCTGGAGCTGCCGGACTGGCCGATCACCGTGGCCCACCGCACCGACCCGGCCAGCATGACCCTGCTGCTCAGCAGCTATCTCTCAGGCGTCAGCCCCGCCTGGAAGGCCGGGCCGGGCGCGGGTGAGACCGTGAACTGGCCGATCGGCTTGGGCGGCAAGGGCAATGCCGGGATCAGCGACATCATGTCCGGCACCATGGGCACCATCGGCTATGTCGAATACGCCTACGCCCTGGACCATAAGCTGGACCTGGTGGCGCTGAAGAACCACGACGGCAAGTTCGTGGCCCCGTCGCCGGCCGCCTTCTCGGCCCTGGCCGAGGGCGCGGCGTGGGGCGCCAGCAAGGGCTTCGGCGTGCCCACCTTGGATCAGCCCGGCGCGGGCGCCTGGCCGCTGGTGCTGGTCAGCTACGGCCTGACGCGCGACGACGCCCCGGCCGACCGGGCCAAGTGGGTGCGGGACTTCTTCGCCTGGGGCTACGCCCACGGCGACGCCGACATCCAGGCGCTGGGCTATGCGCCCGTGCCCGAGAAGGTGAAGGCGATGGTCCAGGCCAAGTGGAAGGCCGCGCCTTAGGGTCAGGACTCACTAGGAAGAGCTCTATCCTCGTGTCACCCCGGATAGCCTCTTCGAGGCTTCCGGGATGACATGGATTTTGAGCTTTGAAATTCAGGGAAGATTTCAAATTGGCAGTTGAGTGCGGACCCTAAGCCCCACTCAGTTCGTCGGCTCGTCCTTGACCAGCGTGGGCGTCGGCTGCGGCTGGCGCGCGCGCAGGGGCAGGGCGGGGATGAAGAAGATCGTCACCAGGGCCAGGGCGATCACGACCAGGGCCGCCTGCATCACGCCGCTGACCGCATGGACCAGGGCGTTCTGCAGGGTCGGGTCGGCGTGGGCCGCCTTGCCGTGCGCGGCGGCCGTGATCGCCATGCCTTCCAGCTTGGCCAGGTCGAGACCGCCGCCCGGCAGGCTGGCCAGGCGCGCGGTCAGCAGGGCCCCGGCCAGGGCCGCGCCGACGGTCGAGCCGATCTGGCGGAAGAACTGGTTCGAGCTGGTGGCCACGCCGATGTCGCGCGGGTCGACGGCGTTCTGGGTGGCGATGTTGAACAGGCTCTGACCGGGGCCGAGGCCCAGACCGACCAGGGCCAGCAGCGCGCACAGCAGGCCCAGGTGATGGATCTTCGACAGGTCGTGCAGCAGGAAGACGCCGACCAGCAGCAGGGTCACGCCGCCGATCATGAACGGCTTATACTGGCCGGTCTTGGTGACCATCTGGCCCGAGATCGTGCTGCCCAGGATCAGGCCGGCCATCAGCGGCAGCATGGTCATGCCGCTGACCGTGGCCGGCACGCCGCGGCCCAGCTGCAGGAACAGCGGTAGGAACATCACCACGCCCATGAAGGCGCTGGAGACCAGGAAGCCGGCGATGTTGGCCGTGGTGAACACCTTGTTCTGGAACAGGTGCATCGGCAGGATCGGATTGGAGACCTTGGTCTCGGCCACGATGAACGCGACCAGCGACACGGCGGCCAGGGCGAACAGCCCCAGGCTCTGCGGCGAGCTCCAGGCGAAGTTGTGCCCGCCCAGGCTCAGCGCCAGCAGCAGCGGCACGAAGGCGCAGATCAGGAGCGCCGCGCCCAGGAAGTCGATCTTGCCCGCGCGGCGATGCTCCAGCGGCGGCATCTTCACGATGACCATGAACAGCGACAGCAAGGACAGGGGCAGGTTGACGTAGAACACCCAGCGCCAGCCGGCGACGGTGTGGGTTCCCAGCTGCACCGTGCCGTGATCGGTGAAATAGCCGCCGATGATCGGGCCCAGCACGCTGGCCAGGCCGAACACCGAACCGAAGATGCCGGCGAACTTGCCCCGCTCGCGCGGCGGATAGAGGTCGGCGATGATCGCGAAGGCGGTGGTGAACAGCGCGCCGCCGCCGATGCCCTGCAGGGCGCGGAAGACGATCAGCTGCACCATCCCCGGCATGCCCAGGATCGACCCGAACTCGCCCGACAGGCCCGACAGCCACGAGCCGGCCAGGAAGATCGAGATGCCGGTGATCAGCACCGGCTTGCGCCCGAAGATGTCGCCCAGCTTGCCCCAGATCGGCACCATGACCGTCGAGGTCAGCAGGTAGGCGGTCGTCACCCACGAATAGAGGTTCAGGCCGTTCAGCTCGGAAATGATCCGCGGCATGGCGGTCGAGACGATGGTCTGGTCCAGCGCGCTGAGCAGGAACACGATCATCAGCGCCGTCAGGGTCAGGCGGCGCTCTGCGTCGGTGAAGGTCTGGGAGGTCATCTGAGCCGTGGAAAGCATGAGAGCCGGGGCGAGCCGACTATCACGGTCCCAACGTGGGAAGTAGGGGGCTGTTGCATCGTCGAGCGTGGTGGGGCCGTCCTCGCCCTTCGACAAGCTCAGGGTGAGGACGACTTTTAGTCAGTGACGCCTAACTCGGAACCTCACCCTGAGCTTGTCGAAGGGCGAGGTTCCGTGGCTCGGCCTGCGCCTATTTCGCGCGGCGTCTCCGGGCCAGCATGTTCAGCCCCTCGACCCCGGCCGAGAACGCCATGGCGGTATAGATGTAGCCCTTGGGCACGTGCGCGCCGAAGCCCTCGGCGATCAGCACCGTGCCGATCATCAGCAGGAAGCCCAGGGCCAGCATGACCACGGTCGGGTTGGCGTTGATGAAGTTGGCCAGCGGATCGGCGGCCAGCATCATGGCGGCCACGGCGATGATCACGGCGGCGATCATGATCGGCAGGTGGTCGGTCATGCCCACGGCGGTCAGGATCGAGTCGATCGAGAACACCAGGTCCAGCAGGATGATCTGCGCGATCGCCGCGCCGACATTGGAGATCACCACGCCGGCCTTGCTGGGCTCGGCCGTCTCCTCGGAGGGATCGACGGTGTGGTGGATCTCCTTGGTCGCCTTCCAGATCAGGAAGACGCCGCCGGCGATCAGGATCAGGTCGCGCCACGAAAACGCGGTGTCGAAGCTTGGCTCGCCGTGCGCGCCCAGCGGGCCGGTGATCCCGAGATTGAACACCGGGGCGGTCAGGCCGACGATGAAGGCGATGGTCGACAGAAGGCCCAGGCGCATGACCAGCGCCAGCGAGATGCCGATGCGGCGCACCTTGGTCCGATGCTCGGGCGGCAGCTTGTTCGACAGGATCGAGATGAAGACCAGATTGTCGATCCCCAGAACCACTTCCATCACCACCAGGGTCACCAAGGCGGCCCACGCGGCCGGGTCGGCGATCAGGCTAAGGAGTTCGTTCATCGGTCCTCTCTAAGATGGTCAGACGAGCCACTGTTTCGCGTATGCGTACATGTAACATAGCGAGATAGGGGCGTAACGCCGGCCTTTCCACCGTGGGGGAGGGGGAGCCGATCCCTTAAGGAACGCCGTCATGCCGGACGCCGCCCACATCAAACCCCTGACGGCCTTGCGGTTTTTCGCCGCTTTCTGGGTGGTGCTCTACCACTACTGGCCCAAGCTGGACGTCAACTTCGTCCCGGCGGTCGCGGCCAAGGGCTATCTGGGCGTCGAGGCGTTCTTCGTCCTGTCGGGCTTCATCCTCTGCCACGTCTATCTGCACGGCTTCGGCGAGGGGCGGTTCCGCTATGGCGATTTCCTGTGGAACCGGCTGGCGCGGGTCTATCCGCTGCATCTGGCCACCCTGGTCGGCGTCGGGGCCATGGCGATCGTCGGGACGATCGTCGGGCTGAAGGTCGATCCCAACATCCTGTCCTGGCCCTCGCTGCCAGCCAACCTGCTGCTGGTCCACGCCTGGGGCTTCGCGCCGGTGGCGGGCTGGAACCACGCCTCGTGGTCGATCTCGGCCGAGTGGTTCGCCTATCTGGCCTTCCCGGCCTTCGCCTTCGCCGCCTGGACCCTGCGCGAGCGGCCGGTGACGGCCGTGCTAGGGGCGCTGGCGTTCATCGCCGGCCTCTATCCCGCCTTCGAGGCCCTGGCCGGCTTTCCGCTAACCGAGGCCACCATCCTGTGGGGCGCTTTGCGGATCGTGCCGTGCTTCGCCTATGGCTGCGCGCTGCACGCCCTGTGGCGTTCGGACCGATTCCCCAGCCGACTCAGCGGCTACGGCGCCGCTTTATTGGGCATGGCCACGCTTGCCGCCGTGCAGTTTTCGGCCCCGGATCCGGTCATCGTCATGCTGCTGGGGGGCTTTATTTTCATGCTCGCAACCTTCGCCAAGACGGGTTTCGAGTTTGCTGGACAGTCAGTCTTCGTCTATCTCGGCGAGATCAGCTATTCGACCTACATGATCTGCATTCCGTGGAAGATCCTGGCCATCAATGCATCGGCCAAGCTTCTCAAGATCGATGGCGACAAGTTGCCGCTGTTGGTCTGGGCCGTGATTGTGGCAGCGCTGATCCCATTGTCGGCTATCTCCTTCCACGTCATAGAAAATCCGTGTCGGGAGCGCATGAAGACTTGGGCGAAGAGCTGGAAACAGCGCCGCTTGGCCATGGCCTCCGCGGCATAAACACTCTTTTCACCAGTCGCTGGCAGGGTTATCCCTTCGACCCAGTGACGCGGGGGAGTACCCACAGCATGACGAAACGGACGAGGACCCTCCTGGGTTCCCTGGCCGCTGCCGCCATGATCAGCTTCGTGCCGATGGCCGGCGCGCATGCTGACGGCTATTGGCAGTGCGTCCCGTTCGCACGTCTGATGTCGGGCATCCAGATCTTCGGCGACGCCCGCACGTGGTGGTCGCAGGCCGCCGGCCACTATGACACGGGTTCGGTTCCGAAGATCGGTTCGGTCCTCTCGTTCAAGCCCACCGCCCGCATGAACCTCGGCCACGTGGCGTTCGTAAGCCAGGTGCTCACCGACCGGGTCATCCAGGTCACCCACGCCAACTGGTCGATCATCGAAGGC
>OUNM010393629.1_pt1 | contig 14328 bp, 24 predicted proteins | sample 1769961 | NCBI WGS metagenome assembly OUNM01 (sample SAMEA3914820, study PRJEB12502) | metagenome | biome: forest; material: soil | place: USA | collected 2012-03-12 | depth 0.3 m | reverse complement strand
TTAGTCGCGGAGAGTAGCTAGCAGCCGAGTGTGGTTGACTGTATCGAACGCCCCTGATATGTCTAGCTGCAGCAGCGAGGCTGTAGCTTTCTGTCTATAGGCTTCTTAAGCTTAGGTGACTACTAGCCTTACCGCTAGCTTACTATAAGGGCTATAGGCTATAGTGTTACGCAAGTAGTTTACTAGCTCGCAAGCCTATTTATTGCAAATGCTTGTAAAATGAGTTTTATAAGATAGAGTAATCTACTATTGAACTAGCCGGCCTATATAAAGCACTAGTTTCCGGCTAGTGGGTATATGAGTTAGGAGAAGTATAACCTAGCTCACAATAGTAGAACAACTAGACTACTTATAATATAGAAAGTTCAACTAACTATAGTTCTACTATAGGGCTTGCCTAGGCCCTACCCTTTGATTAGTATATAGAGCAAAGAGTGCCGTGCAAGCTATTTCCACTGCATGCATGCCTTGTAATTATAAAGCTCTATATACCTACTTCTAATAATATTTATTCCTTTGCTTAGTTGATTAGTCTAATTGTTAAAGTATTACTCTTAGGCTTTTTTGTTTCTAAAGTATAAATTGGTTTGCAAATAGCTTCAATTCTAATTACTATAGGTAGTGATATTGATTCTAGTGGTGATCCTAGTGGTGATCCTAGTTGCTCCTAAAGTTGGTAAAATTAGTGGCTAAAGTGCCTACACAACCAAAAACCCTACAGCTCACATTATTAGACTATAATAATCATCACAAGGCCTTTTGAGCGGGCATGGAAGGAAAGCAGTTATGCAGCTAAGAGTGTACCAAAAAGTGTTTGACCGTTGTGACCTTGAAGGGAGCCTCTCTAGGGGGGACGAACTTGTCGTCTGCCAGAACCATAACACTGATTCCCAGAATATATAGTGGCATCTGACCACAGGGGAAGAAATCCCCAACTTGCAAGTATGACTCTATACGACATGCCCAATGTCAAACCGTTGGGTCGCCTTCAGTGATCCGACATAGCCCGCAGCTAGCAAGCGCAAGTTGTCCAGAGAAGAGAGACGCAGTTCAACCCGCCAATTGTGACCGCTTGCCTCTTGACGAGGATCCTCCTCGATCGCGTGCGTGAACGTCGGCCCAACCGACTGTGATTCATGGGACGAGTCCAAAAGTGATACTTGAGCAACGGCGGATAGGAGTCTCGTGTCGGCCCTGGCCAAGGTTTGGATGACGGTCGGTCCGGCTCGGTATTCCAGCACCGAACCCTTCATGAAGTGTAAGACTAGCTGTTGGGCTGAGCGAGCGGTCACGCCGCGAAAGGAGGCTGAGAGGTTGGGATCAATACGATTCCAACCAAGGGTCACATGGAGCTGTTATTTGATGTCCGGATTAGAGCTCAATGCCGAGAGGCGCCGGACATGGCTTCAACCGCTGATACGCATGGCCGCGCTTGCCAGCTTCGACGATGGTGGTCGCCTCGATGCCGATCCAGAGACCGTGGGGGTTGGACGACGGGTCGGAAGACCTGGATGGGGCGGTTGCCCCAAGTTCTTGTTACCTGCCTGGTTGAGGTTGCGAGGAGGGTAGACGCCGCCATCACGGCTGCGTGGGGTTGGGCTCACAACAGACATCTCCTATAAAACAGGCGGTAGGTCAAGCCCGCCTTGGGCACAAAACCATGCCAAGAGATACTGAATTCGCCAGTCCGAGGCACACAGCCCAGCAGTTATTGCTTGTGGTGCCCTAGAGACCTGCTGCATCTGCCCGGGGAACCGAGCAGTGATGATTCACTATATATGTGTGATGGAGCTCGGGAAGCCTGATTCTGATTGACCCTCGACTCCTCCCATTTCTCGTGGACACCTGGTCTACCCCCTTAGATCTTACTTGACCGGCCCTGGACAAGAATCCGCTCCAGGCCCTGGCGCAGCTTGGGGTCCATTCCATTAGCGTTGGGTCTCGCAGTGGCTCGGTCGACAAAGACCTGCACGAACTCCCCGACGGATTTGACGGCGTCTTGACCCTTCTCAAAGAGGGCGATTTCGTATGCGACACTCGAGTTCCCGATGCGGTTGACCCGCAGAGCCAGTTCTGCACATGCGGGAAATGAGATGGAGGAGAAATAGTCGTTGTGAGAGTGGACGACCATGCCGTACTGCGGAGATGACGGTGGGTGGAGGCCGCAGTGCTCTATCAGGTAGGTGTTGATGACGGAGTCGTACAGGAAGTTGTATATGGAATTGTTCATGTGGTCGTACATGTCGTTGTCACTCCTTTGTTGTGCGGTCAGCTCTCTCGGAGGCTTCACAGCGGAGAAAACGCCATCGCAAACACAGGCATTGCACCGGCCTGCCTGCTGCTTACCATCGGGTCCGGTAGTCGAGGATGTAGGGATAATCCGCCCTCACCCGGGCCTTCAACTGGCTCGTGTCCGCCATGGGTGGACTGTCGGACGGGCCTCTCGGATTGTGTGAGGCGGGTTCGTCTTCCGGGATGTCTAGGCGATGTAAGGTAATGTCAAGAAGAAAAGGAGCGGGCAACTGATCTTCCTTTCTATCTCGACAGCCAGACCCCAAGCGCGGCAGGCTGCTCACAACAGAGCGCCCAGGGCTGGAAAGCCGAGGCCCGGCTGTCGTCGGCCGGTGCCTGGCAGCAACCGGCGCCCCAGAATTGCGGGGAATCCCTGCTAAACAGGCTCTGTCCCTGGCTGAGTGATTTTGCCGTCGCCCACCGCCTTTTTTTCTTTCTCCCCTCCCAACCAATCGATCTCTCTTCTGGACCACCAGCCTAGTGAATTGATTGACATGTTCGATCGACACCAAGCCCCTCCGCACCAACAGTGACCCCCGATTCCGATCCGCAACTACTGACGAAAGACCCGGTCATACACGCCGCAGACAACGACGCTGGCTGCACCCAGGCCGATCTTTGCACTCGTGGCGTTGTGCCAGGATATGGCGGTGTCCCTCAGCCGTGTTGGTCTGATGGGCACATCGCAACCGCCCCGAGATGGGCCCGCCGAATCCGAGTCTGGGGCCATCCTCCCGCGCCCGGCGCCCCGCGAGCCCTGGCCGCGGCCCTACTACCTCGAAGACGGACTGCGCCGCGTCTCTCCCTACCTCTACACGTACAATACCTGGTGCAAAGAGCGATGGCGGGGTCGCGAGCTGGTCGACGTCTTCCAGAACGAGTTTCGTGACAGGCCGGTCGACTACTACCGCGCAGCCATGGTGTCCGGCCAGGTGGCCGTCAACGGCAAGACAGTGGGCCCCCATCACATTCTGAAGAACGGCGACCTCATATCCCATACGACGCATCGCCACGAGCCCCCGGTCACCGCGGAGCCCGTGGGCGTCATCCACGAGGACGATGACATGGTCGTTATCAATAAGCCATCGGGTGTGCCTGTCCACCCGGCCGGGCGCTACAACTACAACTCCGTCGTTGAGATCATGAAGGCAGAGCGGGGCCCCTCCTTCTCCCCGCGGCCCTGCAACAGGCTCGACAGGCTCACGAGCGGCATCATGTTTATTGCGAAACATGCCAAGGCTGCTGAGGAGTTGGGCGCCCAGATTTTCAAGCGGACCGTCCGCAAGGAATACGTGGCCCGCGTCATCGGCAGGTTCCCGGACGGAGAGGTCGTGTGCGACCAGCCCATTCTCCAGATCTCTCCCAAACTCGGCTTGAACAGGGTTCGAGCCAACGGCAAGGCCGCCAGGACCGTTTTTAAGCGCCTCGCCTACTACCCTCCGACCTGCATCCTGGATGGGCCTGTGGCAGCCGATGAAGCGCGGGGAGCTCCCGTCGACCCAGCCAGCAGGCGGGGTGAACCCGTGAATGCCGATGGGACGGTGGGAGTCGCCGCTGACCCAACCAGCGACCTGGGCGAACCTGTGCCGGCCGATGGGACGGAGGGAGCTGCCACCGACCCCGCCAGCGGTCGCAATGCCGCCGAAGGCTACTCCATCGTCCGGTGCCTACCAGTGACGGGCAGGACTCACCAGCTCAGAGTCCACCTGCAGTTTCTGGGACATCCTATCCAAAATGACCCCATCTACGCGAACCAGAGGGTCTGGGGCTTTGATTTAGGCGGCAACGATGCCGAGGGAATCCAGAATAGCGACGAAGACGTTATTACCCGCCTCTCCCGCATGGGTAAGGATCAGGTTGCTGACGCCGTTGCGTACTACGACGAGGCCGTGGATGTGTATCACAAGAAGAAAGCTGAGAAGATGTCGGGCGAGGTCTGCGCGCTTTGCAACACACCACTTTACACCGACCCCGGAGACCAGGAGCTCTCTCTCTGGCTCCACAGTCTCCGGTATGAGGACGCCGAAGGAGCCTGGAGTTATGTGAGCCCTTTGCCTGCTTGGGCATTGCCACCGAAAGGTGCCATCGGGCCCACGCAGGTTGGCGGCATGGAAGATCTGGTGGGTGCGGCTGGGCCCGACATTGTCGACTAAAACTTCTCTGGGGTCAGGATAGCACCCATTCAACCGGGGCCTGGCATCGATTGTTGCCAACTGCGTATCGTTAGACGGTGATGGCCGAGGGCAGGCGTGGGGCGGAGAGGATATACCGACGGGCTTGGTTATGCACGGCAAAGAGGGAAAGCCTCATCTGACCCTCATTCCGAGCTTCAACGACGCCGTATGTTTATTTCCATACCTACCCCTCGTTACCAGATGGTTGTTATCCGAATCCCCAGTCGAATCACTTGACTCTCGCCACCACCTTGCTCTGAAGAACGACAACCCCGTCTCAAAGCTTCACGGCAGTGATGGTCTGAGTGCTGACCGTAACGTGTCAGGCAGGTTTTGCGGACCGGCTCCATAGCAAGTTCCGAAGGAAGGGCCAATGCATTCCTAGCCGAAGGCTGTGGAAATCACTGTGTTGAGTTGGCCTCGATTGCAATTTGATGCGGGTCTTCAGCCCCAGTTGCGATATTAGTGACTGTTTTTCGCAGTGCCGTGTAGCTACCGTGGTGCCAGCACACGGGGACAATCGGCACGTGGCTCGCGGGCGCAGTTCAATCCGGTTGGATTCGGCCCCAAGAGAGCTTGATGCCAGGGACCTTTGGAGAAAGGCCTGCGCATTTGTTGACCGACTGTCGAATACGCGGGGAAGGACAACTCGAGCACACACTCTGCCCCGCCGACAGGGGCGGGCAGCAGTGATTTGAGCGAGACATGCCGAACGACTTTGTTGCAACGGCGAGAACGGGCAGCTAGAAGCGATAAGGGGTTTACAGACTCCTCTTCCTCCGCCTCCAGATGCTTTCGACCGTTCAGGGCTGCCCGGCTTGAGCCGAGAAGACATCACCTGGCGCCATGACCTCGTTTCCCTGCATCACCTTGATGTGACGGGATCACTGAAGAGCACACAGCCTCTCTCGTCTCGTCTACTCGGCAGTCCCTAGCGGCTCTTGCAACCCCAAAAGACCTGACGGGACTCCACTCACCGCCGCCGCGAGTTGGTCATCACATGCTGGTAGTCCGTCTTCTCCCGACGGCGGTCGTCATTGCAGACGCGAAACAAAACGACATGTCGTCAGTGTTTCCGGGCGCCGCGGCGAGGATGCTCCATTCGAGCGAGCTGAGTATCATGGTCGAATGGCGGAACCTGGTCTCCCCCGCCCCCAGCGGACGTGGCGGAGGCGATGCTCGCTCCATCCGTGGAGTTGGTGTTTCATGCTGCAGTACCATCGCTGTTCTCGACGCTTCATGGCAAAACTTCGGGCGCGGGGGAGGCAGGACACCACAGTCCCAGAGGTTGCAGGGGATCCCGAACCCATACTTGGTCCACTCGCCTGGTTCAAAGCTAACGAGTGTGACCAAAGGCAGGTTCGGGTTACATATCCGCTCGCTAGAGGGCTTCCTAATTGTAATGTGCGTCGATCGGTGTCATGAGAGGCATGCGAGAGCCTTGCCGGCGAGTGAGGTGCGGTTGTTGGAGGTCCGCAGTACGGCTAGTGTGTGTGCGGAGCAAGACTAGCACGGCGGGCCCACCTCGCGGCGATCTGGTCGGCGATATGGATCAACTCCCGACGGGATTTCTGCTCCTCCTTGTCGGTGCCACACAGTGTGTGCACAGACAAAGCCATGTCGTCACCGCCCACCGCCCACCCGCCCGCTCCGGGATGACAGCCGCAATCGGCGCCGCGGACATGGGGAATCAGACGGAAGCGAGGGGAGAGTGCAGGGAGTAAACTGCGACGAATAAGCTTTCACTGGGGTATCGGGCCAAAACACCGTTTTGCCTCGCGCTGTGGGTTGAGCCGTGATCGATCACCACCGGCGTCCACGCCAGCTTGCCTAGCGTGTCCCGCCTCGTGGTGTAAGGATGAACCCTGAGGATGGGTGGATGGGGCGACGAGTCCCAGCCCTGTTCTCTCAAGACTCTGCAGCTCCACCTTCGGGCTAATCCTTACCCTTCCACATCATATACCGGGAACTGAGGGTTTAGGTAGCTAAGTATAAGTCGCGCTGAGCCCTTGTGGGAGTGGCTCATCCCGGAGACCCTCGCTCACCCTCCTCTTACCTATAATAGCTTTCACCCCCCCTTTTACTTCCCTACCTCTCATCCCTTTCTACTGATAATCCCCCATCCGCAACTATCGTATACAATACGACGACTTGTCAAAAAAACCGACTGCTATTCATCTACACACCTTCGTCAACTCTTGGGCGCAAAGCTCGCGGTTCGGACAGCACAGAGACAGCCTCGTCCGACCATGTCACCACGACCAGTCCATAGAGAGCTGCCGTCCAAAGGATCCAAAGGGAAAGGGAAAGGTGCGTCTGCTGCATCCTAGCCGCTACTTCTCAGTCGGTCTTCCGTCTAGAAACCCCAAATTGTTTGCTGACTTGACGATATGTGAGAGCAGGTGCCAGACGCGTCAGCAATCTCTCGGAGGAGCAGCGGAACAAAAAACGAGAGAACGACCGAATAGCGCAGCAAAACATACGGCGCCGCAACAAGGAGCTGATCGAGAAGTTGCAGCAAGAGGTGGAATTTCTCAGGAAGCTGGACCGAGTCGACCTGGTGAAGCGACTGATGAGACGGAACAAGGACTTGGAAGAAGAGGTGCTCATGTTGCGGAAAACCCTCTTCTTACATACCGGACGGCCTTATCCCGCATCCGGTACGCCGTTCCCCTGTTTTGAGACTATCCAGCCTGAAAAAAAGAAAACTAACTCGGCCCTGCGCGACAGGTTTTGATGTGGATGGGATCCCCCCTGGAGGACACGCCAGCGACAACTATGTGCCACACAGCTTCGGATCACCATATCTCGGCGCGACAAACCCCTACGACCAGTGGCCGAGCAGCGTTGTGCCCGTTCCGCCCTCGGTCACGGTGCACTCGGTGGAGTCGAGTCCCGGCGCGTCCGGGCCCGGGGAGGATTTCACTCCGTCCTACGTGCACACGAGCATGCCGGTGATGGACGGGCCAGCCATGGCGAACAGCACACCGGCGCCCGGCACGTCGGCACCCAGCAGCCTTGAGTCGTCGGCTAAAGCAAAGTATCGGGAGCTTGAGACAGGTAATGGCCACCCGACCCCTCCCCTCCCCTCAGACGGCCTTGTCCGCTGACTGCAGTTCTTTTCAGGATCCGCAACAACAACAACAACAACAAACGGCTACCCCAGCAGCAATGCGCAACCTCCTTCCTCAACGTACCTGCAAGGCTCTCCCTGGTCCATATATCCGACAGCAGGCACATATTACCAGCAAGCCACGGCCATCTAAGACCGGGATTTGGGGCCGGATGGCCGATGAGTGGGTTTATGGGAGATAAATCCGGATGATGAGTATGATGCTACTACTTGGCCGCCAAAGACACGGCTGGTCACGACGTTTGGAAATGAGTTTGGGGAGGCGTCTTGGCTTGTCATCAAATGGCGTCTTGTTTTTTTGGGGGTCTGGGGTGACGAGGGTGAAATGATGGCGTTAAAAGGACGGCTTACATGGGATAGACGGCATTGGGTTCAGCATGGGCAACGGCGTGTCACATCAAGGGGTTACACGGAATATTCTGGGCCGGCGGCTGGGACATGAGATATGGATAAGATGAAAGGTCAAGCTGGCCTTGTACCTACCTTTGACTGGGTTCAAGAAGCAAACAAACCACATCAGCCACTATTTACGCCGTCGTGGGTTCACATGGACGGTTTAGGGCGGGCTAGGCAGGAGAGCCATGAATTTGGGACTTTATCGAGATGGAATCTAGACTGATGCGCCGTGATGGCCCGGGAGTGGTGCTGCAAATATTCGCATAACGGCTGTTTTCTCACACGTGTCCCAACTGTGAGCCATCTGCTCAGTGGCGCCGGAGTGCTTAGAAATTGCGCGGTCATTTTGACCGCCAGCAAACCCAACGCCTCCGGACTGCGGCGTCACAGGCCCGGCAGCGCCGTCCAATTCGCTCATTGCGGAGCACGTTGCATGCTTCTCCCGCCAATCGAAGTCTTTGGAATGGAAGGTTGTTCAGAAAAGACTGGGCTAACCTTGCTCACCAATGTACCCACTCCTTCTGAGCTTGGCCAGGATGTCCTCGAGACGCTCAACTGCCGTCCTGGATGGCCGAGGAAGAGGCGTACATTGCTTCCGTTGGTTCGTTGATACGTAGGGTGGAGCGTAGGGAATAAAATAGCCCGTGTCTAACAACGTGAGCTGTTGACGACTCAAACAATTGCGGCAGGTGCCGCGTATTGGAGCCTCGACGTCTTTTCAAGCTTTTCGGTTAGGATAGCGTTGTAACGCTCGACAGGAGCAGGGCACTGATGGGCGGTGCCCCACCGTCGTGTAGCAGTGAACAAATGGTCTCCGGTAACTCACGGGGACGACAACGGGGGTTGCTCTGCCATTACGCAGCCCGCTGTGGTTACACCACCATGGAGACCATCACAGGAATGGGCCACATTCAGAAGTGGTTGGTGGGATGGCTGCTCCGCAGCGAAAGTGCCAATGTTTCTGGAGACGGTGTGCACTCTTCCACATCACGCAACGTGCGCCGTTTGCGGGATGAAACACAAGATGAGACCACACTCACAATTTCTCCGACGATAGGCACTGGCGCACGCAAGAGACGGAAGTTACCGATAAGTCCTGTCTACACATGATCGACCCATCCCTGCCTTGGGCAGTCGGGTCACCACCAGAGGCGGTGTTAGACAGCGAGGGGCTGGAGGAGAAAAAGGCGTTGGCATTGAACTCACCACGGCCACAAGCCAGCATGGGATGCCACCGCAGCAGCGTGTTAGGTAGATCTGTGTGCCAACGACTGTGTGGTGTAGGGTAGCCTTGCGAGCCTTGTCAGTGCTTATCCACTCGCCGTTTTGCCTATGCTCATCGGGTAGCAGCAAAGAATGCCATCTTCCTTAGCACTTCCCCTCGAGGCTGTGAGCGATCGTACATGGGTGTTGGTGCACGCCTGCATCTCAACTGCCGTGGCTTCGGGATCGCCTGACAGGCGATGATGATGGCAGGTTTGCACATCGTGGCAACGCCGATCAACGCGAGGTTCTTGGTGATGATGAAGTTCGAGAGGCGGCTCCGCTTTTGGGGATAGCATTCCGTAAGGCACAAGCCGGAGACGGGTCGCTTCACGCACACCAGAATGCTTCTCCAGATGAGTGATGATGCCGCGGGGCGAGAGCTTTCAAAGAGAACCCACACGCCGAGCAGCAGGACTACGCACGGTGGCATCTCGCCCCTCGCGCTTTGGCTCGCTAGTCTGGGAGAGAGAGTTGAGGCGAAGTAATGGGGATTCCTCGCACGGATCCCGCATGCCATGGCTCTCGGCCGCCGCCAGTAGCGATGACCCCTGCTGCGCCCATCACCGCGGCCGTCGGCTTGGCATCGCGGAGATGCCTGGAGATCCAGACACAAGCCCAGTCCATGTCGAGGCAGAGACGGGCGCCCTGGTCGCCGTGGTTGGCTCACCGGGAAAGCGGGGGGCGTGTCCAGTATCCGGGGGCAAGGACCAACAATGAGACCATCGTCAACGGGACCGCAAAGGCTGCCGTTGCCTCTGCAAGGAACGAGTTCCGGTGGTCCGTAAGGCGTCAGCCGGACCTTGCGCTGTCGGAAAAAGCCGCAGCAGCTTGAGCTTCACCAACTCGGGCTTCTTTCGGTGAACCGCGTCCAGGAAACCCAGGATTTCCCGGCCTTGTATGCCGGGGGCCCCGCGAGTGGAGCTGGTAACTGTTAGGTCGACGCCGTCATTGAAGATTGCTGGTCACTAGATCTGCTGCCAATGCTGCGGGAGCCAGCTCCGGTTGCGCACGTCGCGTGTTCGGGACATCGTGTCCGGGCGGTGATGTCGAGAGGCGCATGGTGGCAAAGAGGCCGCATCTCGACGGCCGGTTTTCGGTGTGCCGCGCAATCTTTCTCCGTGGAGCCCGAGACAAAGGCCAACGTTCCCCTGGCGGTCCGAGACGTCCGGCGGCGAGACCACGGGTCTCCATTGACGGCCTTGCCCCGGATTTTCTCCAGGCTATCCACCAGCGGCCCCGTCGGCAATGATAAGAAGGAGGCGAGGCGGCAGCTGCGGCTGGCCACCGGCAAGGGACCGGCGAGGGGCCGGCGAAACACCGGCCATGTTGGCAACATCGACCCTCGAGGATTCCCGTTTCGACGACAGGGCCTCGGCACCAAGCGTGGTCTAGGCCCTAGTGCGCGGATAACTCGGATCTGGGGAGTTGATAGATACAGGGGCGTGGGAGAAAAGTTGGGGTGTGTTTGGTGTTGATCATCGAGGCCATGGAACATGCCAACAAACAAACCCCTTCCTTCGCCCGAGCCCCGACCGGTTCCCGACCGCCTTCCTTCTTTGCCTCGTCATCACATCAGAAACATTCAAAACAGCAGCAGATGGAATTCCCAGAGCCGCATACCTGGTTATATTTCATCTCCGCTCCTTGAGAGCAAAGACCGACGAGAAACGAGCAGCAGATTGCGTTGAGTTGAGGTTGTGCAAGGCCTCGTCTCGTGGTCGTTGGCCGCTGCCCCATTCCGAACTTCTGAGGATCCCTGCCTAAACTTCAGGCCGCAACTCCCGGCGCTAGCGACGTTTGGGGATTAGCGCTGTTCATCGCTGTGCAGATCCGCTTTTACATGCATGCACCCGCCCCTGCCTGGGACGGAGAAAGCCACGAGGTTGGAACCTCCACTCTTCTCTTGCCTGGCAGCCTGGCGAGCCTGGATGCCGTATCCGGTCATCAGAGCCTCCTTATTCTGTACCTGAGCCAGAACACCATCAAATACAACAGCACCGGCTTCTTCCATCATCTTACCCATCTTCCAGATCCATAAACCCGACCCTGTCAGCCTCTCCACCACCTGAAACGTCCCCAGTTTTCTACACGCACTTGCACATGCTGGCGCATCACGCAAGACACCAACAGCCGATCATAGGAATCAATTTCGCTGAATGCGTCGCTACCACACCCGCCAACCCCCAGCTCACTTCGCTCCCATTCCCCATGTCCATCCACTCCGCTCGCCCCGTTTGCCCACATCTCCATGAGGACACCATCTCCATCAACCAATCCAACCACCAGCCTGCCAGCACGCCGTGGCGCTCGCCGAGTTGGTGACGGTGGTATACTGGGTTTGTCTGTGACATTTCGGTAAGTACTCGGACAGCAACGCCCCCGAGGGCAGAGAGGGAGAAGGACACGACATACCCGACATACACGGTCCCCGTCAGGTGGCTGGTGATGTAGACTACGTTTGTCGACGTCACTGCCGTGGGATTTCCCCTGTTAACCGTCACGGTCACCCCGGCGGTGCCGCCGGCGCAGACGGTCGAGGGAGAAGGGGTGCTGGTGGTCACATGTCAGCGCGAGTTTCCATTTGCTGGACGGCCTCTTGCGGGGGGGGAGGAACAAATGTAGGTGTTTGGAGAATCCGTACACTGTGGCTGTGGTTGTTTTCACGACTGCTCTCAAAGTCAGCGGGTGGACAGGGCAACCGGGATGGTCCGAGATTCTTACCAAGTTCGGTGGTTGTGCCTCCCGGGACCGTGGTTACGACTGTACGCGTGACCGTGTAGGTCGTCTCCGTGTACGTCGAGGTGACGGCGGCCACCGCCGCGATGCCGGCTGTAGCGGCGGGGGTTATGGCCGCTGCTCTCTTTTCTGCAGAGTCGGGTCAGCACCACCAGGGAGAGAGAGAGATGGAGAGAAACGGGAACTAACGTTGCGGGTAGTGGCAGGTGGCTGTCGACGTAGCCGTGGTTGTCCAGAAGCTTGTTATTTGGCCATCAATGGCTGTCCTGACCGCCGTAGAGGTGACAACCACGGTTGGGCCTTGCACATAGTTCGTCACGGTCCGAGTCGCACCATTGCAAGCGGTGGTGACCGTCCGGGGAATGGTGATGAGGGTCTCGGTCAGAACAAGAGTCGTCAAGACAGCTGGGAAGTTGTCAGCTCGATCGGCGCGACGCCACGGGGATACGGTTCACATACTCTGAGCCTTGGCTGTGCTTGTGTACCCGACCACAACCGTCGGCGTGGCCTTGGGGAGTTAGCAAGTCAGTTGACCGTGTTCTGGTGAGCGATGGGGCTAATACATACCGTGACCCACGTGGTTTGTGGCACACCGACCCTCAGCGTGATGGTCCGCTGGGAGGAGAGCTGACGACCGGATAAGACGATCTTCCAGGTTCCGGATGTCATGGCGGAAAAGGGGATCCCGCTAGATGAGCCAGTCAGCAACGGAGTCGGGTCAAGTCGCGTTCTCGGAGTGCCTTTACCATTGCGACGTTATTTGGGTTCCGGCGGGCGTGGTGCTGATGTCGGAGCAGGCATACACGCTGTTATCTGGCGCGACCAGGACGGGACTGATGACCTCCTGGGAGCATCCTGCACTGATGTCAGTAACCCGTCTCTGACCGCTGAGCTGCCCAATCGACCAGCCTTCATACAGACTTACCCTGGAAGACGGTGATAAAGGAAAAGTACTGGTTTGACGTCCGATCAATGTCGTAGGAACCGCCACTAGAAAAATCGACCCCGTAGCTCACGCAGTCCGCGCTGGCACGCAACGCCAGGAGCCCGAGGAGCAACCACATGTACTTGAGGCCTGTGTAATCCATTATGGCTTGCTGTTGAGCACTAGGAATTTGGCAACCGTGGAGGTGTCACTGCTGCAGCATGTCGAGAGTGACGACACGGCGCGTCCCCCAATATTTATCTGCCGCGCCATCCCCAAATCCGGGGACCGGGTGAAGAGAATAGTGGTGGCTTCCCGCCGTATATTGACGAGAATGTCCGTCCTTCCGGTCAGCGCGAGGTCGCTCGCCGCATCTCGTCCGGAGTCCCCTCACGCCATCGTATCGGATGCCAGTGGGGGAAGTGTGTTGGCTTGGTCCGCCTGCGTGGGAGAGGTGCAGAGATAATAACCGGACGGGCCAAGACACAAGCGACACGGCAGAGATGGTGGCCGCCAAATGAATCGGCCAGCCCATGTTCCTGGTTACTATAAAATGGAAGCGTGTGCATCGGCCACTCGGAAGGGAGCGAATATATACGTGCCCGGGGCACCGGCATGATGGAGGGAGGCCCTGAACATGGGCTCCTGGGGTCCAGATTCAGCCAGCATTCTGATGGACGTTATCAGATCCGGATGAATCGCATTTTTGGGGGTTTTTGGTGCATCATACAGCGATCAACTTACAAGACCTGGATAGTATAAATACCGGATATGGCCCGTGGTGTGGTAATGCAAGCAGATCTCCAGGAAACAGACGAATCCCGCAAGCGATGGACTCACTCGAGCCATGCTCGCCAACCACATCGAAAGAGGCGGGGAGCGCGGGTGGCGATAACTTTAAAGGACAATATGCACCCGCGCCCCGTGTTCCTGGCGTGGCCTAAAAATAGGGCGCGTCCCGGAGGATTCCAGAGTTGTGGGAGCGGAAACCGGATATTGTCAGGTGTGTCGATTTTGGCCCATGAGGAGGAGCTCTGATATAACCTCAACCCCACCGGCCACTCTGAGCTGCACAGGCAGCCTCCATCTTGTCGAGCACAATGATACAGTGTCGGGAGAGTGGGTGTGGGCGGGCATAATTCGGGGTGGGCTTTTGTGTGTAGTGTTGCGTGTGCGGTGCGACGGCGAGAACTGCCGCATGCAAATCCCGAGTCGCGATGATGAGACAAAGAACCAACAACCACGGTGGTCTCCGGTTTTTGTGAGTCCTGTATTTTTCAGTGTTTGATCTCCCGGCAAGGCACAACAACATCGCGGCCTCTTGGCCCAGAGGAAACCCACTTCGGTTCAATGACGGAGCGAGACGGGGCGAGTTGGAGCGACAGGAGAGATTGGCCATTGGCCAT
>OUNM010370999.1_pt1 | contig 14336 bp, 16 predicted proteins | sample 1769961 | NCBI WGS metagenome assembly OUNM01 (sample SAMEA3914820, study PRJEB12502) | metagenome | biome: forest; material: soil | place: USA | collected 2012-03-12 | depth 0.3 m | reverse complement strand
CCCCCCCCCCCCTCCAACCCACCCCCCCTTCCGAAGATGTCTCAAACCCACCCACCAACCCTACCCAGCCCAGCCGAGAAAAAACCGGCCCAAGCCGCGCAAGGGACACGGGGCCCAAGAGGAAAAAACCGAACAACGACCCACACACAGTATAGAGAGGGATAAGATAGATTTGGCAAGCAAGCAGCAGCGCCGTCAGAGGAAAACCGCCTTCCCTCCATGGTTTTCCCCCTCTCACGTTCCTCCCCGACACTCATTCATTCCTCCCCTTCCTCTTCTTACGGCTCCGTCTTTCTCATAAAAAAAGCCGTAAAAAAGACCAGGCCTCTCCCCTCACCCGAACAGCGCAAGCCCCTGCCACGTTATCTATACATAAATCCCCGATTGCCCCCTTTCGTCAAAAGCGTGACAGACGAGTGAGAGTCGTTATTCGTTTCCCTTCCAAAAGATTCCGTAGCCCCACGGCTTTTCCGTTGCCGACATAACTTGAGACAGGAGATGGCTTCGCTCGGACGGCGGGACGCCGCGGGTGGTGGCGGCCGAAGGACGTGAGACGGGGAGCGGCCGAAAGAAAGGTGGCGGGGTTGCGGCCCGTTGGCGATCAAAAAAACGTGGAGGCAGTAGGTAGACTGACGAGAGGAAGGCGGTTCTGTGGTCGTGGCTTGGTGTCGTGGAATGGCGAGTAATTTATCGCCCGCGGCCGAACCTAGAAGATGGAAAAGTTCGCATAAACCTTCATTGACTACTTGGACTGCTTCCGGGGAGTGGTGGGCCGGCTGCTGCCACCGAGGCCGTGGACATACTTTTGTTTCTTCTCTGCTGGCTTGAGGATCTGCAGAAAGCGCTGTCAGTCGGGGCTTCGGGACAAGGGACGATGAGACGGGGACCACAAACCTGGAAGGAGCAGAGCAAGCTCTCGTCCACGCTCATCATGGCACCGGCATTGTCAAACTCGCCGCAGTAGTTAGGGGCGCTGAAGAGCGTCACGAGCTGACGCTTAGAGAAGAACTCGTAGCCGTCCTCGACGACCTGGTGGGCACGGCAGATGAGGTCCATGTCGTGTTTTTGCAGGAAGCGGGACACGACGTCTGGGCCAAAGGTGAACGAGACACCGCGGTCGTTCTCGGACCAGCCGGTGATGTCCTTGTCGGGGTCGGACCAGAGCAGATCGCAGAGGAGACCGCAGTCGGGGATCTAAAAGTGGATCGGTCAGCTCTGGGTTCAAATTCGGACAAGAGAGGGCCGACGTCTCGTTTGGTCCAACATACATCAGTCGGGCGCATGACGCGGCGGATCTGCTCCATCGAGTTCAGGTCGGGGCTCAGGCCGCCGTGCATGGTGAAGATCTTCTCGTCAATGATCGCGGCAATGGGCAAGCAGTTGAAGCAGTCGGTGAATGTCTTCCACAGCTTGATGTTGTAGCGGCGCTTGCACTCGTCGTAGAAGCCGTAGATGCGGTTGATGGACGCGCACTCGTGGTTGCCGCGCAGGATGAAGAAGTTCTCGGGGAACTTGATCTTGTAGGCAAGGAGCAAGCAGATGGTCTCGAGCGACTGCTTGCCGCGATCTACGTAGTCGCCGAGGAAGAGGTAGTTGGCCTCGGGCGGGAAGCCGCCATACTCGAAGAGACGGAGCAGGTCGTAGTATTGCCCGTGGATATCGCCGCAAATCTGCAGATAGGAAGAATGGTATTTAGCCCGGGAGCCGCAGAGGGGAAGGAGGTCACGCGAGAGGGCCGCGTCGGACCATCCGGGGGGTAGCGGAGATGTCTCACCTTGATGGGGGCCTCGAGCTCGAGCAAGATGGGCTGGGAGATGAAGATCTCGCGAGCCTTGGTGCAGAGGAAGCGAATCTCGGCCTCGAGAAGCTGGACCTGCTTGCCTGGGCGGCTGCCCCGCACCTCCAGGAGGCGGTCGATTATGGAGTTGAGGTCAACTTCGTGTTGGTCCGCCATTGTAGAGTACCCTTGATCCTCCTAGCCTTGATGACGGCGCGCGCAACAGGTAAAAAAACGGGAGGCCGGTAGTGACGGGCAGATCCCAAGCAGCCGACCGAAGGAAGAAAACCCGAAAAGAAGGGAGACGCGCAGGGCAATCGGGGGTGATACACTTCTGGCACTGGATGGAAAAGGAGGGGCAAAAAGTCAGCGCGGTGCCTAAAATCCGGAGTGCGGAGGCAATCTGTGTTTTTTTGGTGCTTGTTTTGGTGGTTGTGGCGAGGCCAGCGCGCCGGATCGCAAAGGAAGCAGTGTTGTGCGCGGTGCGCGTGGTGCAGCACGGAAGGTTTTTGCTTACCTGGCTGGGCTGGTGCTCACAAGTGATCGCAGCAACGAGTGGGCTGTGTCGGGGTCAAGCGGGACGGGGGATGCCCCTTGCTTAGCTTCTTGAGCTCGTTGTATCAACGACGATGACTTTTGTCACTAGAGATGAATTGTTGATGGCGCGGAAATGGCGATCTTTGTTTATCGTCACCGGGTGGCCGATTGCTGTGGGCAAACGTGCAGCGCGGTGGTGCAGCGGGCGGGCGGGCAATGCTGCAGCGTCGGCAGAAGAGCACAGCTTGTCGTCGGAATCACGCAGGGCTGGGTGTCAGCAATGCAAGCACCGTCTGAAGAGTCCTGTGGACTGTGGACGTGATGTCGCGGGGGGATGGCAGCAAGGCCGGTCGTCGCGGGGGGATGGGTGTTGGGTGTTGGTGTTGTTTGTTCGCTGTTGGGAGGGAGGATGCCACGGTCGGGACCGGGGAAGGCAAGGTGCAGCGGGAAAGTGGTGGGTGCAAATCGCTGTCTGCGGGCAGGAATTTGCAGGTCTTGTCTCAATTTCAGCGACGTGAAATGTCGACTGTGCGCGTTGCCTAAGATAGGACTTTGGTCGCCGTTCGGGGATCGTCGGGTTGGTGAACGAAATCGCTCTCGAGTCTGGGGATCGAGGGCAGGGAAAAATTCAAGTTTGCGTCGCTGAGAAAGTCGGTCCAGGATTTGGAGGAGACCACAGACCAGACAGACCACAGACCACGGCACACCCGAGCAGGTAAGGCCAGGCCAGGAGACCAGGAAGGGGGAGCAAGGCAGGGGGCACTGCGGCGGTGCCACACTCTGCAGGCGACGGACTGCGTTGCCTGAGCTGCACAGGGCTGGCGCTGGTTGGTGTCGGAAGGCAGCACCACCACTCACAGGCGGCTGCTTGGGGGCTGCTGGGTGCGGGCTGCTGGATTCCCGGGACGCGGCGGGCCCGCTCTTCTCACCTCACCCTCGCCCTCGCCCTCTCCACCATTCAGGCCGCGAAAAATTGCACGCAAAACCCACGCGGGGGCCCGGCTAACGTTAACTGCGATGCCCCCGAGCTTGCCAGGACTCTGTTAGTGGCCCTGTTCCAGACCGGCTCCCCCTGGCCTTCGGTGGCCTTGGGCGGCTTCGATTGGCCCACTCCGCCGCGCTGACAGGTCGAGGGTGGAGCACAACCCCTCGTCTCCCTCCCTCCCATCCTTGCGACCTGGAACTGCATCCAAGACCATCCCGGAAGCTGCTGCTAGTCTGCCAGTTGCTCTCCTGATTCGCATGGGTTTTCTATGTATGGATATACACTGCGCGGCCAGTCCGCAGCTCTGCAGCGCGCCGAAGATACGAACACCGTCGAGGCTTCGTCTATGATACGATGGCCCGAGGGCCGTCCTCGCGCTGCCGACGTTGACCTTGACGTTGACATTAGCGCTCTGGCCCGTCGCCCAGGAACAGATCACACCTCGATTCGATTCGGCGTCCCGTCAGCCTCGGCCGGGTGCAGGCGGGATTCTGTTTCGCCCGGCTCTGCGAGATCGACTCTGCCATCCGACTAGCAGCGCCTGGTCATGCTATTCTCGGCCACACCGTCCCATCTGGCTCCGGGCACGCTGGTGCTGGGTAGGTGTTGCTGGCGAAAGCCGACAAAATAGCCACTGGTCCTGGGACGCCCGGGAACACGAGTCACGTTCGTGATGGATACACAACACCTACACAGTGTGTACGTACGTCGGATCTTGGCTTCTGGAGAGCCGAGAGGGCCAACAACGGGATCATGGCAAGCAGCCTGGCGAATCAGACGCCTCCCCGCTGCAAAGGTGAGCGGCAAAGGTGCCCGAGAGTCCAACTTGACACACCACCCGCGATCGAACCCCTGGAGGGGTAGCCAGATCCGGCGCCAAGTAGGCGCGCGCGGGTGGTTTGTGTGGAAGCGGGAGGAGGGGGGGCCAGACCCAATCGCAGCCAAGGAGGCTCGACGGCTTGGGCTCGCTGGACTTCGGCACCCAAGTTTCGCGTCCTGCTGTGGCTTGACCGAGGTTTCACTGATGGCGAGGTTTCACGGATGGGCGAGTGATCGAGACCACCCGGGTTTGGCCACCCTGCATGCTGCGCTCGATACGGCGAGAGGGTGCAAAACTCCTATACTACTTCCTATACCGAGGCGCAAGTGGGTGGCGGATCATCTGCCCCTCGCTGTCAAGCACTTTATCTTGACTCACCGCCCTGTGCTGCGAGGCTGCCTTGGTTGCGACAACGGCACCACCACAGCATCCGACTCCATCTGGTCAGACTCGGACTCGATGGCATTGTAGGCGGGGGATTTTCAGTCTCTCTGTTCTGTTCTGTACTGTATCTTATTCCAGATTATTGCAAGCGTCTGAGGTTGTTTCCTCTCGCATCCACCAGGAGCAGCGACCGATGGCTTCCTCAGGTTGTGTTGCCCCGCGTTGCACTCACAGCCTGCCTGCCTGCCTGCCAAGCGGGGCAGGCAGCTCTGCCCCTCCCTGATGCTGTCATCATGCACAAGCAGCGACCTGCACGCAGCTAACCGTCGCTAATTGTCGCCAATGGGACGCCGCCCTGCAGACAAAGCCCACGCCAATCCTACAGTGCCATTCTCTCGACTCGACTCGACGGCAGGGAGATCTCAAAAAGGAACACAAGTCACATGATCAAGCCGGTCTTGATTGCCCTACAATGCGACCCCAATGAACGGGAAGACGATCGTACCAATCAATCCGAGACGCCCGATGCTCTGAGAGACGTCGATATGACTGTCTCTCCGTCCGCCGATCCGCCCGGCTCTCTGTTTCACACGGCCCTCTTGCACCAGGACTCCAAGTCGTAGCCGTGTGGGTGTCTTGTGTGTCATCGATAGACACCGGAGAGACTCGCGCATGTTGATCAAGGGAAACAATGCATCATCGAGTGGATAGATGAATCGCAGAGGCAAACACATGACAGCTCGAGCAACAACAGCAGACGACACGGATTGGCACAACGCAACGCAGTATGCCATTCCCACGCTCAAGCTAGGTATCTATTTCCCACGCCCTCTTCAACTCATCCCCGGACCCCCACCAGGAAGGCAAAAACCACAAGACACTACCAAGACAAGCACCAAGGTCCAACCAAGTCAACAACAGCACCGCGCGATGTGTCTGCCATGCGCTGACTGGCCGACGGCCCCAGCAACGCCCCCGACTCCGCCGTAACAACAGTCCAGCCGGTGACTGTATAGGATGTTGTTCAAACCAGACACAAAACACAAAACACAAAACACAAAACACAAAACACAAAGCACAAAACAAGGAATGAAGCGAGGATTAAAAAAAGAAAAAGGAGGGAAAAAGCCAGACAATGATAGCTCCCACACAACACCCGACACTCAGTCTCTGCCCGTTTTGCCCGCGTCTAGACGACCACTTTCTGGGCAACCTCTCAGCCCCGTCGGATAATAATAAACCATTGATGGTGGTGGTGATGAGAAAGGAAACGAGGATGGTCGATGTGTCGGTGATAAGGCAGCGCAGAAAAAAGAATGAGAAAAAGAAAACCCAAACGCTCGCCACCACTTGCCATCTCCCTCCCAAAATATGTACTCATACACCCACCCCAACCCAACTCAAAAAACAAAACAACCCAATAAAAACAATTCACCGCCTCCTCGCCGAGCTCCTAACCCCCCTCCGCAACAACCTCCCCCCCCCAACCGCAACCCCCGCAGCAGCAACCTCACTCCTAGTCCTCTTCCTCGGACTGCCGCCACCCACACTCCCACTCCCACTCCCACTCCCAGCCCCATTTCCCTCCCCCTTCCTCCCAACCACCCCACCACCACCACTCCCCCTCCTCCCACTCCCCCCACTCTGATGATGAGAATGAGAATGAGAATGAGTATGATACTCATGGCCAGGCGACCCCGCCCCAGCACCAATAACGATACTATTCTCCTCGTCGACGTCGAATTCCAGGTCGCGGAGGGTTTCCTCGTCGAGGTCGGTCAGCTCGTCCTCGCTGGGGGAGGAGTGGCTGTGGCTTTGGCTGTGATGGCTGTGGCTGTGTGGGGCCGCCGCGGCCGCGGGTGTCGGCCATTGTTCTTGCGCGGCGGTTGTGCCGTCGAGTTCGAAGGAGGCGAGGTACCAGGGGAGGCCGCCTTCTGTGAGGGGGTTTTTTGTTGTTGTTGTTGTGGTGGTGGTTGTTGTTGTTAGGGGGGTGGTGGTGGTGTGTGTGGTGGGGTTTGGGAGGAGGGAGGTGGATGTTGTTGTTGTTTTGAGGGTGGTGGGGAGAGAGGGGTTGGGTGCGGCTGTGAAGGAGGGGGCGCCCGAGTTGGAGGTGTTGGATTGTGGGGGGGTTAAAGGGTCGGTGAGGTTGTGGTTGTGATGGTGGTGATGGTGGTAGGATCCGTCTGGGAGAGAGGGAGGGGAGGCCGAGGACGGTTTGGTGAAGCCGTTTGTGAGATGGGGTGTAGACTCTTTGGGTGGCGGGACGAGGTCGCCTGAGAGGGAGTTGGCGGAGGAGAAGGCGCCGTTGGGTTTCGGCGTCGGCTCGCCGTGCTCGTCGTAGCCGCCGACGTCGATGTTATCGTCACCCGTGTGGGCGCCGTCCATTGCGTCGTCAAGCTCGCCCTCGGCGTCTTCCTCGCCTTCGCTGTGCTCGGCGACTATGATCTGACCCTCCTCCGGCGCGTCAGCCATGTCGACATCTTGGTCCTGATCGGGCGCCGTGTCGCGGTCTCTAGAGACCATAATGCTGCTGATAGGCAGCTGCCGTGTCTCCAAGCTCGCCTCGAGCATACCCTCGAGCTCCTTTTGAAGCAGATCAAAGGGTTTACCGCAGATGTCGGCCTCGGCCTTCAGGGCTGCCTCGAGATACGGCTGGAGCAGCTTCAGTATCCTCTTGCCCAGGCGCTTTCGAGCCCCGCTTTCTGAATGGGTGCTGTATTTTGTTGGTGAGACATCCATGGCCTCGGTCCCGGGCTCATTGGGCGCTGCTGGGAGGGGGTTGTTGATGCCTGAGTTGATCGCCTGGCAAAGATCGTGCGCAAAAGGCAGTGTTGTTACGTAGAAACGCCGGTCCATCCGGTCCTGGAGTTCCTGAAACCCCTGCTTGAAAACGTTCTTGTCGAGGCTGGGACATGTCAGCTACACTCGCTCCCCAAAGCAGCCTGCGTTTGAACTTACAAGAAGGCCTTGTCAAGGATGGGCTGCAGCTCCTTGAAAACGGGGAAATAGCATGTGTCGACAAAGTCGGCTTCGATCTCGGCCGCTTCGAGCTTGAGCGTTTCGCGCTGCACAATCAGGTCGGACAGCTCCTTGAGCTTCTCGAGGTCTTTGACAAGGTTCTCGCAAAACTCGATCCTCCTCTCCAGCCTGGCCCTGCCAGAGGGGCCCATGGCGGCAAAGTTGCGGCGCGTCAGCTCCATGGAGGAGAAGGTCTCCATCTGCAGCTGCAGCCGCTTGAGCAAGGCGGCGCCACGGCGTGCCTCGCGCTTGAGCGTCCAGTACTTGCAAGCCTCGCCCACAAAGTCCTTGCGTTTGCGGATCGGGAATCTTGCGAGGGCGCTCTCGACGAGATCGTAGACGGCCTGGGGGATGATAGGTGCGCCGGACGGCAGTTTCCAGACGTTCTTGGCCGGCTGGCCCTTTTTCTTATCTGCAAGGACGGCCGAGACCTTGGCGCCGGTGATTTGCGACTCGTCCGGCGGATGCTCGGTGATGGCGTTGCGATGCGTGGCGGCGAGCTGCAGAGCGGAGGCTTGGCTGTCGGCCCAGATGCGGCCCTTCATTGTGCGCTTGTAGAAGCGTTTTGCCTCCCTCGTGGCCTGGGCGACGCCGTTCTCCTCGGCGTAGTCCTGCGGGCAGTGCTTGTCGCAGAAGGCCTTGAGCGGGAGGGTACCGTCCAGCACCGCAAGGGCCCCCTGGCTGTTCTTCATCTTAAGGAACAGCCGGCACCTGCGAGCACACGTCACGTGGAAGGCCTGGTAGCAGTTTTTGTTAGAACACTGGATGCAGGCGCCCATGCGCTGGCTGCAGATGTAGCACGTCAGCCTCCACCGCGTCTTGGGGACCTTTTCGACCTCCATGACGGGCTCCATGAAGGTGTGGTTTCCGAGCGACACCTCGGGGATCCACATGGCGCACAGCAGATGGGCCCATTTCGACGAGTTTGTCTGCTTGAACGCCCCGTCGGTGTTTGGACAGAAGATGCATGTCTGCGACGCCCCGAGAAGTCAGTACCAACTCGCTCCAGCAACACGCGTTTTCAGTCACTTACCGGAATGCCGCGCCCAATAAGCTGGCACTTGCGACACAACCACTGCCCCTCGGGAATGAACGGCACGCCATAGCACTCTTGGTGGACGGCAAGATCGCAGCCGTCGCAGAAGACGATGGCGTTGGTATTCTCGCAGTCGCCGTCGTCGCAGATGGCGCACTTGCTGTCCTGCTCCTCGCCGGCCTGCGGCTCGCCATTAACGGCAGCGGCCGAGCTCGACCGTGGCCGGTGGGTCTGTGGCGGCTTCGGGTTCGGTTTCGGTATCCTCTTCTCGAGCGCGTGCCACTCCTTCTCGATTTTCGTTATTGTGATCTCGAAGATCTCGCGGGTGATGGGGTCCAGCTCGCCGGCCTTGCGCTGCACATTGAGCTTCTCGAGCCACATGTCGTCCTGCTCGTCCATGTCGTATTCGACGCGGCCCACGGCGCCTGCCGAGTGCTGAACGCCATCTCCGTCGAGCTTTGCGGCGCCGGCCTGCTCGGCCTCCTCTTCCATGTTCGCGTCCGTCGCCTTGATCAGGTTGCGGTCCGGCCGAATGAAGTTGTCGCTCTCTTGATAGCCGACATTCATCATCGACTTGTCGACATACCTCGCTTGACCAAAGGTCTTGCTTTCGAACAGGGCGATGCGGTTGGTCTTGCGGTACTGTGGTTGCTTCAGGTCAAGACGCTCCTTGGAGGTCTGGCCGGAGATGGGGAGGACCTTGGGGGCCTTGGGGCCGGCGCCAAAGTCGAGGGTCCGGGTGGCGTACAGAGAGAAGGAGTCGCGAGCCGGCCTGCCAATCCGGCGGCGGGACGGCGTATCGGCCAGGGAGAGACCGAGAGAAGGCTTGCCCTGTCCGCTTGGTGTCCCGTTCACCTCGTCTGTCGGACCCTGGCGGCTCTCCCTAGTCGGTGTGCCGGCACCGTTCAGCGGGGTGGCGGAGGATTGGGCGGCCGGGGTGGGTGGGACGGATTTGACGACCCCGTCGACTTCGTCTGCCTGGTATACCATAAAGGTCGCCTCGATGTCGAGATTAGGGTGGAACTCCTCCCACCCGCGCTCTTCACGCGGCTTGTACCCTTCGCTCTGCACCACAGCGGCGGCGACGGCCGCGGCCGAGCTGTACTGCATATCGTCCCGCTCGTCACGGTTGACGGCCGTGCGGATACGCGTGCTCCGCTCTCTCCGCGGGAAAGAGGAAGACTGCGCCTGGCTCGCGGCAGACGGGCGGGGACGCGGCGCGGTGGCCGGACCGAGCGCCTCGGCGGGGATTTCGGTGCCGTCCTCGTCGACGAAGCGGCCGCCGCCACCAGGGCCTCCGGGGATGTATCGGCGTCTTTTCGGCGGGGGTTCGGTAGCGGCGCCCTCGGGGCCGGTCCGCTTGGAGCGAGACGCGCTTGTCGAGGCAGACCCCTTGGGACGGCCACGGGGACGGCCCCGTGCGGTGCGCCTCGGGGTTGACGGGGCCGGAGCCATGGCTGGCCGGTATTATCTTGTGTGTACGGCGAGCGCGGCGGCAGGTCTCGAGGGGGGGCGGCCGAGACGGAGAGGGAGTGGGAGCGGTCGTAGAGAGATATGGGCGCGCGCGAGAAAGGGGGGCCGTCAGCGAGGTCAGCGGCGTCAGCGAAGGGGGCGTCGCGTGGTGCGGGGTGACTCGGGGCTTGTCGCGCCTATTCTCTGGATTTTGTCGAGAACGGGCAGAGCAGCCGTGCCGGACGCGGCCCTGGAGTCCGCAGAGAAGCGAGGGCCGTGTTGCGATGGCTGGCGATGCGGGATGGCGGGCGATGTCCAGGCCTTGGGAGGGCGTGACGTTCTCGAAAACGCGAGGCGTGATTGTTGCTCGCGGCCAATCAGCGCGCTCAGACTAGCCCAGGCTAGCCCAGACTACCGAGTGGAGTGGTGCATCCCTCCCTTGACAGCTTACGTAAATGCAGCCGCTTCGATGAGGCCCGTGCGTCTGCCCAGGATGCAGTTGTCGAAGCCGAGAAGAACAAAAATAGAACCTGGGAGTGTTGTGCTGGTGTGGAATTGGAGTATGGTTGCCACACAACGGCACACGAGGGTTTGCGATGGTTACAGGATTTCTGGATTTTTGTGTGAGGGAGAGAAAAGAGGCAAGCTCATCAATTGCCACCAAAGATCACTTTTAGCTCTGCGACGCCGGAATTCAACCATCTGCCGACCGGTCGACAATCGACAGTCGATCTTCGTGGAGAGCCCCACGGCACCGGGAAGAGCTTGAAAGCGCACTCCACATCCACGCTGAAGTTGTTTGTTTACGTTATCTGAGAAGCGCCCCTGGGCTTGGTTGTTTTGTGGGGTTGGCTTCTGGAGTTCTGAATGAAACCGACCTGTAAAAATAGGCTGGCGTGGTATGCTGTAGAGGAGTGCTCCTCTGTCAATAATCAATGATTCACGCTGTCTTCGCTGCACATGCATGCTCTTTGATCCTCCCGGCGATGGTTGCCGGCGGCAATCTCGTAGGGCTGAGTTTCGTCTGATGGGCCGGCGCAGGGCGGACCCGAACAGCGACCCCAATGACGTGGTCGCCCTGCTGGCGAGCTTGGCGCACCCCCAATTCCCACTTTGCCCTTTTGTGATTCCACGAGCAGGAGAATGCGACAGGCCAATCAGACGTTGAGCGCATTCCAGCAGCTCCGACCGTTGCTCCATACTTTTCCCCTGGACAGTCCTCGAAGACAACCCATTGTTCACTCGGCTGCCTCACCATGCCTCTCCCTCGGGGTGACGCATTCGGGCACCAGCTCGCCTTTCAATTAGACTCGACCTGCCCTCTCTCCCTTCCTCAGCTTCTCAACTGCGATCCCGCTCCATGGAACCCCAAGCCACTTGGGGCAATCCATCCAACATGAACCTGAGAGCATGATAAATAAGCTCTGCCACATTAGGAGGGAGCGACATTGCAAATCTGCAGAATGCCCAGTCAATTTCTGTTCATATGCATGACGAGAATTCGCACTTCAGCCAATCGCCAATATTGCCGACGAGATGTCCTTGTCATCGCCAGATAAGCCTAGGCTTCCTGAGCGGATCAATCATACACAAAACAGGAAGAAGAAAAGACACACGGCTCCAGCCTAAACCCTTGGTACAGACTTTGAGCATCCGTCCATTCACGACGTCCGCGACGGCCATGTTGAGCCTGCTTGCCACGACCATCACGGAATCACCTCTCAAGAACTAATAACCAGTCTCGAGGCCCAACATCATGTAATAATTCATAATTCAAACCTGCTCTGACTACCTCATGCCGTCTTACTTCTGATTCCTGGAGCCATGTCGACCCTGTTCAGCCTCCCTCTCCCCATCAATCAAGAACACAACAACACCAATCAGCCACCCCAGGCAAACGACATGCAATTTACCTCTCAAGGATGCCACCCACACAGAGCAAAGCGAAGGGCAAGAAGCCACCTTCAGGAATCAGACAACAACGACAATGCCACGAAAGGACAGTACACCACTCACTGGCCACAGCGCAGACCACAACACGCACAAAGCACAAAAAGACAGCAAACAAACACCTCAGCAGAACCAGACGCATCATCAATTCAACCTCACCCCGGCCAGACCATCCTCTCACAGCGCCAGCCATCTGTCTGTCTGTCTGCCTTCTCTCTCTGCCGTGTATAAAAGCCCACCCCTCCCTCCTCCCTCCCGCGATATGATCAAAACAACAATTTTTTGTACAAGAAACCTCCCCCGCCGCCGCCAACCCAAGCAAGTAATCTCAACCCATACCTCCCATCCCATCCCATCCCATCCCATCCAAATTCTAAAAACCCACGCCAAAAGCGCAGCGAGTGAATGGGGTATTAACAACAGCCAGGGGAGCAGACACCCATCCGTTAGCCAAACAAGCAACACCCAACACAACACAGCAACAACAACAGCATAAAACATAAGCCAAACCCAAAACCCAAAACAAACGCCTCAGTCTTGTCTCTCTCACATAAAAATAAAGACAAACCCACGCGCCGACAAGAGACCTTCCCAAACTAAACGCCAAGTATGCAATGCGATGCATGCATGCGATATGCTCCCGCGCAAAAAAAAAAAAAAAAAAAGAATTATGCAGTGCTGTGATGATATCTCTCAAACGCAGGACAGAAAGTAACGAACAAGAATGAAACGACGATGCCCATGGAAGGGGGGAAACCAAACACCTCCCCCATTGCCGGCGTCGCAGAGTCCAGCCCAGAGTCGGAGCGCGGGCGTGAGTGATAAAGGGGGGTATCATAAGATTTGAGAAAGAAAGAAGGCGGCGCCCTTCCTTCCTCAAACAAGTGTGCCGCCGCTCGGGATCGCCTGCATGCTTGCGCGGGGCATCGCAGGGTCCGAACGGATCGAGGGCGAGGCGGCTCCGAACGAGGTAGCCTGGTGGTACTCGGGCGGCGAGGCGGCGTCCCAGCCCTCCTCGCTGAGGACGCTCAGGTAGCCGTTGCCGACCTTGTGGCGGAGCTCCTCGATCTTCTGGCGGTAGAGCTCGCCGCCGACGTCCCAGTCCATGCTGCTGCTTTCTGGCGAGCCGAAGATGGACGGCAGCTGCGGGATGACGTTGGTGTCGATCCTGGGCACGTCGCGGGTTGGTTCGAGCGCGTTGGGGATCGGGCTCGCTGCCAGGGCAATCTGGGGTGACGCGTGCGCCTCGGGTGGCTGCGAGGTGCGGTAGTGGCTTTCGGGCTCAGCGGCGACGCTGGCGCCGACAGAGTGGCGGTCGACGGGGCGCGCATAGGGCACAGGGCTGTCGTTAGTAGCGAGATCCACTATGCGGCGCTTGGGCGCTCTTCGACGCCGTGAGCTAGTGCTGACTTCTTCGGAAGGTAGCTTCGGCAGAGGCCTGTCCTTCCGGAGCACAGCAGGCTCTCTGGGAGGGGCATCGTAGATGATGGCCGGTCTGCTGACATCGACGGCGGGGATGTCCAGCGGCACGGGCTTGACCACAGGTACGGCAGGCGGCACCTCGGCTCGCTCCACCAGATACCGCTTCTCCGCATACGTCGGCCCGGTAGCGTCAATGGTGATGTCCTCTGTGTACCCGGGTGTCCGCCGGAACAAGTTGAAGATGGTGATGCGGTAGTCGCGGTGAGTACGCGTGAACGGGTTCCCTCCCACGTAGACCTCGCGGATTTCCGGAATGCCCGTCAACCGAGCCAACTCCATCGGGTCGGCCAGACGGTTGTCTCGCAAGTCCAGCCTCTCGAGCGGCAGAAGCTTCTCAATGCCTGCAATCGACTGCAGACGGTTTGCTCGCAAGTTCAGAGCGGTAATCGCCGGCAGTGGGTTGCGTGTCAGCGAATGTAGCGAGTCGATCATGCAGTGGGCCAAGTTCAGTGCACGAAGTGCAGTGAGAGTCGCCAAGCTGTCGGGTATTTGTGTGAAGAGGTTCGAGGAAAGGTCAAGGGAGTTGAGAGTGTTGGCAAGGGGGTTCAAACTCGCCGCAGGGATCGCGGTCAGTGAATTGTCTGCGAGGCTGAGGTGCTTCAGGAAGCGCCACTTGGAAGCCGGGAGGATGCCCATGGACAGAAGGTTGGAGGAGCTCCCCCGCGAGTTGTGCCAGGAATCTGAGAGGCTTGAGTGAGAGCTCCCAGACCCAGACCGCCGGACCTTGTAGGAACCGCGCACGTTGCTCGAAGGGTTCCTGGAGCTCCCCGGACGCCGAGGAGAATGGCTTCGCGTCCGGGTTTCGTCCTTGGAGGGCGAGTGGGGTTCATCGCTGTCGATCCGTGCGATGGATGGCCTCCTGCTATCCGGTCCGCTGGACCCATCCTGGTCGGCT
>OUNM010538975.1_pt1 | contig 14346 bp, 13 predicted proteins | sample 1769961 | NCBI WGS metagenome assembly OUNM01 (sample SAMEA3914820, study PRJEB12502) | metagenome | biome: forest; material: soil | place: USA | collected 2012-03-12 | depth 0.3 m | reverse complement strand
CCCGCCGGCCCGCCGCAATATGTCGTCGATGCGCTGCACCTTTCGGATGCACATCTGATTGCGCGCGGCGACCGCACGCTTGTCGCGGTGATCGATAGTGGCATCGATGGCAGCCATCAGGAACTCGCCGGAGCGGTGGCGAAGAACCTCGACACGCTGGGTGACACCTCTCCCGAGCCGGAAGCGCATGGCACCGGCATGGCGGGTGCGATCGTAGCGCACAGCCTGCTGCAAAGCGTTGCACCAAAAGCGCAAATACTCGCGGCGCGAGCCTTCAGCAGCAATGGCAAGGGCGGCGCTCAGGGCACCAGTTTCCACATCGCCAAGGGCGTGGATTGGGCCTATGACGAAAAGGCGCGCATCATCAACATGAGCTTCGCAGGGCCGAAAGACCCCCTGCTGACCCGCATGCTCGCCGCCGCCGCGCAGAAGAAGATGATCCTGATCGCCGCCGCCGGCAATGCGGGGCCGAACTCGCCGCCGCTTTATCCGGCAGCCGATCCAAACGTGATCGCGGTGACGGCGACGGATGCCAGCAACCAGCTCTATTCCGGAGCCAATCGCGGCGCCTATATCGGCGTCGCCGCGCCTGGCGTCGATGTCCTGGTCGCTGCACCGAAGGGAAATTACGAGTTCACGACCGGAACCTCCGTTGCGACTGCTCATGTCAGTGGTGTCATCGCACTGATGCTGGAGAAATATCCGGCGCTTGATGCAGCTTCGATCCGGCGGGCGCTGACCGACAGCGGGATCGCCCTGAGCGCGGCCAACGACAATGTCGCTCGCCTCGCCGACCCTGCCGCCGCCTTGCGCAAGCTTGCCGGTACGCAGCAGGCGAAGACGCAGTAACAGGCAATTGCTAAAGTGCCCCGGATCAAGGTCCGGGGCTAAATGAGCTCGCTATTTGCTTGGACCTTTGCGCGCTTTTTCAGTATTCGCGCGATAAATTCTTTATGCCTGTAGTTTGGCGCTCAAGATATCGCTTGTCATGAAATCGTCATAACTTCACACTGTCCGTGGTGGCTAGCGCATGCATGGGAGCTGCGAACATGGACAGCATCGATATGCGGACTTTCGCACGAGGCGCGGGAACGACGGTCAGTTTTCCGCCAGGCGCGATGGTGTTCAAGGAAGGCGATCCGGGCGATCACATGTATGTCGTCCAGTCCGGCGTCATCGAGATGGTCATCCATGACAAGGTGGTGGATACCTGCGGCGAGAACGAGGCGCTCGGCTTCATGTCGGTGCTGGATGGCGAGCCCCGCACCGCGACGGCACGGGTGAAGGAAACGGCCGAGGTGTCGATCATCGACCAGCGTCGCTTCAGATTCATGGTCGACGAGGTGCCGAATTTCGCCAGCTACATCATGCTGGCCATGGCGCATCGCATCAGGGGCATGAAGGCCGTCATCTAAGCCGCGGCCGCACTGTGACCCCTTTCGACGCTGACACTACCATCATTGCGAGGAGGCAAAGCCGACGCGGCAATCCAGGAGTCGTTAGGCTCTACGCCGTTCTGGATTGCTTCGCTGCGCTCGCAATGACGGAAAGGCGCTATCCACGCCCATCCTCCAGGACCATTGCTGCGCCCTTCTCGGCGATCATGATCGTCGGCGAATTGGTGTTGCCGGACGTTATGCGGGGCATCACCGAGGCATCGATGACGCGCAGACCCTCGACACCGCGCACCTTCAGGCGCTCGTCCGTCACGGCCATAGGGTCGCTGTCGGTTCCCATCTTCGCTGTGCCGACCGGATGAAAGATGGTGGTCGAGGTATCACCCGCCGCCTGAGTCAGTTCGGCGTCGCTCGTCAGATGCGCGCCGGGCTTGTATTCCTGCGGCCGATACTTCGCCAAAGCCGGCGCAGCGAGGATTTTTCTGACCAGGCGCAGCGAATCGACCGACACGCGCTTGTCATCCTCGGTTGAAAGATAATTCGGCCGGATCACCGGTGCATCGCCCGGCTCCCGCGAGCGTGCATGGATCGAGCCCCGGCTTGTCGGGCGCAGATTGCAGACGGTAGCGGTGAAGGCCGCGAATGGATGCATCGGCTCGCCGAACTTGTCGAGCGAGAGCGGCTGGATGTGGAACTGAAGATTTGGCGTCTCGTAATCCGGCGAGGAGCGCGTGAAAGCGCCGAGCTGCGACGGCGCCATGGTGAGCGCGCCGGTGCGGCGCAGCGCATATTCCGCGCCCATCAACCCGCGCCGGATCAGCGACCGGTAGAGCATGTTCATCGTGGGTGCGTTCTCGATTTTATAGATCGGCCGAATCTGCAGATGGTCCTGCATGTTCTCGCCGACGCCTGGCAGGTCACGCACGACCTCTATGCCCATGTCGGTGAGATGGCTTGCTTTGCCTAGCCCGGAGCGCTCCAGCATGGCTGGCGATGCAACTGCGCCGGCCGACAGGATCACTTCCTTTCGTGCCCTAACGATACGTTGTTCATTCCCCTGCCTGTAAGCAACACCCGTCGCTCGCCCGTCTTCGGACAATACGCGGTCGGCCAGCGCATGCGTGATCAGTTTCAGGTTCGGCCGGTTCAGCACGGGCTTCAGAAACCCCCGCGCCGCGCTCCAGCGCCGGCCGCCCTTCTGGTTCACCTGGAAATAGCCGCAGCCTTCATTGTCGCCCGTGTTGAAATCGCTCCGACGCGGAATGCCGCTCTGCTCGGCCGCAGTGATGAAGGCGTCGAGGATTTCCCAGGAAAGGCGCGGCTTGTCGACCCGCCACTCGCCGCCCGCGCCATGGAACTCACTTGTGCCGAGATAATGATCCTCATGGCCTTTGAAGATCGGCAGCACGTCGTCCCAGCTCCAGCCGGCAAGGCCGAGTTGCCGCCAGCCATCGTAATCCTGCCTCTGGCCGCGCATGTAGATCATGGCGTTTATGGCGGAAGAGCCGCCGATCACCTTGCCACGCGGATAGGCGAGACTGCGGCCGTTCAGCCCCGGATCGGCTTCGGTCTTGAACAGCCAGTCCGAGCGTGGATTGCCGATGGCGAAGAGATAGCCGACGGGGATGTGGAACCAGATCCAGTTATCCTTGCCGCCGCCTTCGAGCAGCGCCACGGTGTAGCGCCCACCTTCCGAAAGCCGGTTCGCCAGCACGCAGCCGGCCGAGCCCGCGCCGACGATCACGTAATCGAATGTTTCCTCGCTGCTGGCGGCTGTTGCCATCCGGCGGTTCCTCCCGTTCGTTGGGCTGGAACTTGGCTGCGGGGGAGCGCGTGGTCAACCGCGACGGATGGATGATAGAAGGCGGACAGTATTCCTTATCACGGCGTCATCCAGCGCTGGCATGAAGGCGCGATGCAACAACGGATATCCGGCATGATCGAACATTTCCGTCAGATCGCGCAGACCGAGGGTGTCGCTCTCCGGGTCTCCGATCAAGCCGCCTTCGCCCCACTGGTTGGAGAGCCTGGCTCGCGCTGGCGTCTGGAACGTGGCGGGGAGGTGCTGAGCGCCGGTCCGCCAGCCGTGCCGGAAACGGTAACGTTCCACGTCGCCGGGGTCGGCAGTAAAGTCTATCTCGACGAGAGCGTCCTGCTCGACGGCACCACGCTCATCGCGCAGGGACACCGCTGCACAATTCTGATCGGCGCGGGGTGCCGGTTACGAAAAGGCACGATCAAGGTCACTGGCAGCGATTGTACGGTGATGATCGGGCGCGATACGACCTGGGAGTCTGGAGCGATCCTCTGTTCCAAGCAAAAGACGCATCTGATCATCGGCGACGATTGCATGCTTTCCAACGGCATCATGATCCGAACCGACGACGGCCACGGCATTTTCAACCGCTCGACCCGAGAATTGATCAATGACTTCCAGCCTGCCGTGATCGAGAATCATGTCTGGATCGGCAATGGGGCGCGGGTGAACAAAGGTACGCGGATCGGGACAGGCACTGTGCTCGGCGGCCTTTCGGTCGCTACAAAAGTCCTTGAACCAAACAGTATCTACGCCGGCGTACCGGCCAAAAAACTACGAGAGGATATCGCCTGGTCTCGGACTTTCAGCTTCGAAGATATTCCTGAAGAATATCGCTAGCCGCCAGACGCGACCGTCTCGCTGAGCTTGAACGCCATCTCTTCTGCCATGCCCGTTTCGCGACCAAGCGGCAGGTCAAGTTCCTGCCATACCGACACGAGCGCTTCCACCAACTGCCTGGTAAGCGCCGCGTCATGCGCTGGCGTTGGCGTGATCCGCAAACGTTCTGTACCCCTAGGTACAGTCGGATAATTGATCGGCTGGATATAGATGCCGTGCTGTTCGAGCAGCAGATCGCTGGCGCGCTTGCAGAGATCGGGATCGCCGACCATGACCGGCACGATATGCGTCTCGGTCGCCAGCACGGGCAGGCCGGCGTCGGTGAGCGCGGTCTTGACGGCGGCAACCGCAGCCCGCTGGCCCTCACGCTCGGCCGAGGAACGCTTCAGATGCGCGATCGAGGCTTTCGCGGCGGCGGCGACTGCCGGGGGCAGGGCGGTGGTGAAAATGAAGCCCGGTGCATGCGAGCGCACGGCATCGATCACAGCCGCCTTACCGGCGATATAACCGCCGAGTGTGCCGAAAGCTTTCGCCAGCGTGCCCTCGATGACGTCGATGCGGTGCATGACGCCGTCACGCTCGGCAATACCCGCGCCGCGCGGGCCGTACATGCCGACGGCATGCACTTCGTCGATATAGGTCATGGCGTTGTGGCGCTCGGCGAGGTCGCAGATTTCGGCGATTGGCGCGATATCGCCATCCATCGAATAGACGCTCTCGAACACGATCAGCTTGGCGCGGTCACGGCCAGCGCGGATCAGCAGCTCTTCGAGGTGCGCCAAATCATTGTGCCGAAAAATCTGGCGAGCGCAGCCGGCAGCGCGTACGCCTTCGATCATCGAGTTGTGGTTGAGCGCATCGGAGAGGATCAGGCAATCCGGCAATAGCTTGGCGATGGTCGCGATGCCGGCGAGGTTCGAGACATAGCCCGAGGTGAAGACCAGCGCCGCTTCCTTGCCGTGCAGATCAGCCAGTTCCTCTTCCAGCGCCACGACGGCGCGGTTGGTGCCGGAGATGTTGCGTGTGCCGCCCGCGCCCGCGCCCATGCTCTGCGCCGTCTCGCACATGGCGGCCACCACATCCTTGTGCTGGCCCATGCAGAGATAATCGTTGGAACACCAGATCGCGACCTCGCGCTCGCCATCCGGCCCACGCCAGCGCGCATGGGGAAAACGTCCGGCCTGTCGCTCCAGATCGGCGAAGACCCGGTAGCGCCGCTCATCCTTCAGCGCGGCGACGGCGGCTTCGAAATGGCCGAGATAGTCGATCATCCTTTTAGAACTTTCCTAAACCAGCCTCCCGGGCGCGCTGGTTACGCCCTGGTATGGGGGCGAGGCAAGGAGGCGGGTGGTCGCAGCGCCGGAAGGGCGCTAGCCGATCTCGCGGACGAAGACACCTGCGCCGCTCGAATAATCCATCAGGCGCAGCCGCCCGATCTGCGCCAGGATGGCGAAATGCTCGAGCGCCCGCACACGTTGGAGGTTTTCGAGACGCGGCGGCCCGCCGAGCCCAAGCGCCGGCACGAAGCCGTAGATTTCGCCGGGGTTCAATTCGCCAAGCTTCTTCAAGGCGCGCGCGAAGAGCGGCTTGGCGTCAGCGGAATCATCATACATCTCGCCGGATCGCTTGCCGTCGAGGAAAGCGAGCGGCGTGGCGATCGCGCGTTCATCGGTCAGTTTCTGCGGGCGCAGCATGCTGGCGGTCGCCTGCAGCAGGGGCAGGTCGGCATTCAGATAGCGGTGCTTCTCATGCCAGATATACAACTCGCCGAAAGCCGAGAAACCGATCGCATGGCAATGCGGCGCGTCGAAATCCTTGTCCGAGCCGCAGATCATCTCGACGATCGAGTGGTAATCTTCCGGATTGCAGAACTGGAATTTTCCGTCGAGCCACACGCCAACGCCGCATTCCGTCCAGAAATCCAGCAGGCTGTCGGGAAGCTTGCCACGCAACGCGGCGATCGTCGCGGCGGGCAGTTGCGTCGCCTTTTTCGGTTTTCCGAATTCCTCGACCAGATAGGAAAAATCTTCAGACAGCATGCCGTCGCCTCGATTGATGGGCCATTCTTAGCACGTGGCGGCGTCCGCGGCCCCTACATGCTCAGGTTTATGTTCAGCGGCTTGCCATCGGTCTTTGCCTTCTCGGCCGCTTGCTGGAGCTGATCGCGCCGCACCTCGCCACTCTCGCCCGGCGATTTCCACTGTGAGCCGATGGACCTGTTCTCCGTCGAGCCTCCAACGCCTGAAATCGTGCCATCGCCGCCCGCGACCCAGTCAAGATCGTGCGTGGCGTCCTTGGTCGAAAGCCATTCCTCTGCTTCTTCCGCGGCCTGCTGCTTGGCAGCGCGTGGCGAAAGCCCGTCCTCCAGCAACTGCTCGTAGATTTCCTCCTGCTTCGCCGCGCCGGCCTTCTTGCGCGCGAGCTGGCGCTCGGCTGAATCGTCCGGCCGGCCCTCTTCCTTGAATTTCTTCAGGTTCGCCAGGAGGTCATCCGGCGACATGCTGTTGATCTTGTCCTGCTGCTCTTTGAGCTGACGCTCCATCTCCGCCTTGCTGCCGTTTTTCGGCATCTTGAAGGCGTCGATCTTGGTCGGCGCCGCGGCAGGTGTTGCGGCGCTTTCGGCAGCCGTCGGAGTAGCGGAAGAAGCAGCCGTCGGCGGTGGAGATTCCGCAGGCGGAGGAGGCGGCGGAGTGGAGGGCGTTGCCGTGCTGGTCGACTTGGGCTTAGGCGGTGGTGGTGGCGGCGCTTCGTCCTTCGGCGGTGCGGCTCTTCTGATTGATGGCGAATCGCCCGTCCGCCCACCGCCCGCGCCCTTTGCTGGCCCGACAGGATCGGGCTCGCCTTCGCCGGGGCTGCCCGTGCCCTTGCGGGAAGAAATCTTGTGCAGGATCGCCATCAGGCCAAGCGCGCCGAAAACGACGACCGCCTTGGCGAGCGCGGTCGCTGCCAACTCGATATCGACCTCGTTCTGCGCGCCAGCCGTCTTGCGGAAACATTCGACGAGATCGCCAAGTGCCTCCAAGGCGGCGAGCCCTCCGAAGCCGAAGGCGACGCCGGCCAGCACAGCATCCGCCGCCCAGCCATAGGGCGTAAGGTTCATCGCCGCCACGATGCCCATGGTGAGCGCCATGGTGGCGATGCTTTCGGGGCTCAGCAGGCCCATCATCGCCTGGCGCGCGCGGCCAGGAACCTTGGGGACGGTGCGCCGGATCACGGCGCTGATACGCTCCTCGGTCGTCCACTGGCTCACGGGCTTTTGCCCCGTGGCGGTTCCAATCGCCGTTGAGGTCGACGCCGAGGCGCTTGACGGTGTGGCGCTGGTGCCACGCCGGCCACCCACCGGACGCGCTGCCTGCTGGAGCGCGGCGATCTTGCCGCTCTCGAAACTCATCCGTACATGCGGGATCGGTACGCCTTGGATCTTGCCCCGGTGCAAGTCGGCATCCAGCATCTGGTAGATTTCGTCGTCCGAAACGATGCCGGCCTGCGGATGCGAGTACCACTCCGTCCAGGCAAGCCGCACCTGCCGCACGGCATCTGGATGTTTCATCATGCCGCGAAGCATCAACGAGGCGCGCAGCGGCTGGCGCATTTCGCGCGGCAGCTTGCCGAGCGCGCCGTAGCGCCCGAGCAACAGCAGGTCGCCGCCATCGTGGATTTCCGAAATATTGCCGCGCATTTGTGCCTGTGGCGCTTCGTTGCAAGTCTCGCGGCGTAGTCTAGCGCCACCCTTTGATTGTGCAATGACAAGGATGACGATGGCTTTACTTGATCTCGTCGCGCGCCAGCACTGTCATCCCGCCCGGCGCCTCGCCGATATCAAAGGCGACCTCATAGACGGTTTCGAGTTGTTCGGCCGTCAATACCGCGCCGGGCGCGCCATCCGCGGCGAGCCGGCCGGAGTCGAGCAGTAGAATGCGTGTCGCCCAGCGCGCAGCAAGGGTGAGATCGTGCAGCACCGTGATGACCAGTGTCCCGGTTTCCGCCCGGCGTTTCAGCGCGCCAAGCGCGGCAAGCTGGTGGCGGGCATCGAGCGCCGCCACCGGCTCATCGGCCAGCAGGATCGGAGCCTCGACCGCCAGCGCGCGCGCCAGGGCAACACGGGCCTGTTCGCCGCCGGACAGTTTCTCGACCGTACGGTTTTCGAAAAGCGACAGATCGAGATCGGCGATTGCCCTCGCGACGGCCGTTTCGTCCGTCGCGCTGAAAGCTCCGCCTCGCCAGCCATGCGGGATGCGGCCCAGCGCGATCACATCGCGAACGCGCATCGGCCAGTGGAAAATTCGCTCCTGCGGCAGATAGGCGAGGGCGCGGGCTCGCGCTGCCCTATCCCACTCCGGCACGCCGGTGATGGTAACCTTGCCCTGCGCCTGAAGCCGTCCGGCGATGGCGCGCAGCAAAGTGGATTTGCCGGCGCCGTTTGGGCCGATGATCGCGATGCGCTCGGCCGGGCCGGCACTGAAACCGACATCGGCCAATACTATTTTACCTTGCCGGCCAACGCTTAATCCAACAACGTCGAGGAGCGCGCTCATGGTCGCTCTCCTCGATTGCCGAACAATAGAATCCACAGGAAGACGGGCACGCCGATCAGGCTGGTGACGACGCCAAGCTTGAGTTCGGTATTGGCCGGGATCAGCCGCACCGTGATATCGGCGGCCAGCAGCAGGCAAGAGCCCGCCAGTATGGCGGGAACCAGAACCCGCGCCGGGTCGGAACCGACCGCGCGGCGCACCAGATGCGGCGCGACCAGCCCGATGAAGCCGATGGCGCCCGCAGCCGCTGTCGCGCCGCCGACGATCAGCGCTACGCCCGCGACGATGGCGATGCGCAGATGGCCGAGATCGACGCCAAGGCTTGCCGCGACCTCTTCGCCAAGCGCCAGGCTGCGCAAAGCGGGTGCGCGCCCAAGTAGCAGCGCTCCACCAAGCAGGATGGGCGGTGCCGCGAGCCAGACATGCGCCGGTGCTCGATCCTCAAGCGAACCCATCAGCCAGTAGACGATCTCGGCCAGCGCGAACGGGTTTGGCGCAAGGTTCAGCACCAAGGTCGTCACTGCGCCGGCAAGGCTGGCGATCGCGAGCCCGGCAAGCAGGAAGGCAGTCAGGCTTCGGCTGACGCCCGCGATTACCAGAAGCAGCATCAGCGCGGTCAGCGCCCCGACGATGGCCGCCGCCGCAACCCCAAAAGCGCCGGGCAGCAATCCGCCTACGAATAGCGCCAGCACCGCGCCGAGCGCCGCCGCCTGCGGTGCGCCGAAGATCGAAGGCTCGGCAAGCGGGTTGCGTAACAAGCCCTGCAGCGCCGCGCCTGCAAGTCCGTAGCCACCACCGATCAGCACGGCCAGCACGGTCCTCGGCAGCCGGATATCGCGCATGACGAGGCTTTCGACGCCGGAGCCGGTAGCGAGGCCGCCGATCATCCGTTGCAATCCAAGTGGCGCTGGCCCGGTCGCCAGAGAGGCGACGAAAAGCACGATGACCAATGCCGAGAGCAGGAGGATGAGAAGATGACGGGGCACAAAACCTCGGGAAAGAACACGCCAATCCGCCGAATGCATCCTTCGGCAAGTTCAGGATGAGACCGGTGGAACGGCCTGCGCTTGATTTATCGTCAAAACTGGCTGATCCGATAGAGCGGTATGGTCGGCTATTTTCTTCGAGCTTTCGCTGCGGCAAGTCTGCTGCTCGTCGCCTCTCCGCTGCTTGCGGCCCCCGCTCGTGTCGTCTCGCTCAATCTCTGCGCCGATCAGCTTCTCGTCGCACTCGCCGATCCCGGCCAGATCGCCGGGCTTGGCCGGTTCAGTCGCGACGCCAGCATCTCCGCCGTTGCGCAGCAGGCGAAGGCCTTTCCACGGCTTGGCGGCAGTGCCGAGGCAGTCCTTCTGCGAAATCCTGACCTCGTGCTGGCCGGCCCTTATGATCGGCCGGTCGTTTCGGGAGCGCTCGCGCGGCAGGGCGCGCCGGTGCGGATCGTCGAACTGTGGCGGGGCTTCGCCAGTGGGGAGGCGGATATTCTGGGATTGGCGCAAACGCTTGGCCATCCCGAGCGTGGTGTCGCGCTTGTCCATGCGCTCGAAGAGGCGCGGGGCCGGATTGCCGGGCTTGGTCATGGGCGCAGCGCGCTGGCGATCGGCCGTGGCGACTATGTCGATGGGCCGGCCAGCATTACGGGCGCGCTGATCGAGGCGGCCGGCCTGCGCAATCTTGCAGCGACCACGCCTGCCGGCCGCTTCCTCCCGCTGGAGGAACTGCTGACCTTGCAGCCGGATATCCTCATGCTGGCCGAAGGCGATGACTTGGCGAGTGATCGCGGTGCCGCGCTTCTGCGCCATCCTGCCATGCGCGGCTGGATGAAAGGTCGCCGCGTGGTTCGGTTGCCGCCACGCCTTACCGCGTGCCCCGGCCCGGCGCTGGTCGAGGCGCTCGACCGGCTGGGGCGTGCGCTGCAAGACTAGCCAGCTCGTCAAAACCGGTTTCCTGTTCGGCATGACATGGCTATGAATGCACCTCCAAGCGAGAGTGTCCGCCCCGTGAACCCGATCTATTCCGAACTCCCGACCACCGTATTCGAGGTGATGTCCGCTCTGGCGCGCGAAACCGGCGCGGTCAATCTCGGCCAGGGTTTCCCCGACGATCCGGGGCCGGAAGATGTGCGGCGCAAGGCGGCCGACGCCGTCATCTCCGGCTGGAACCAGTATCCGCCGATGCTTGGCATTCCGGAACTGAAGAAGGCTATCGCCACGCATTACGCGCATTGGCAGGATCTGCAGCTCGATCCCGACAGCGAAGTCATGGTGACGTCTGGCGCGACGGAAGCGCTGGCCGGCGCATTGATGGCGGTGATCCAGCCGGGCGACGAGGTCGTGCTGTTCCAGCCGATGTATGACGCTTATCTGCCGCTGGTGAAGCGCGCCGGAGGCGTACCAAAATTCGTGACGCTGAAGCCACCGCACTGGACCTTCAGCGAAGCCGATCTCGCGGCCGCTTTCTCACCCCGCACCAAGGCTGTGCTGTTCAACAATCCGCTCAACCCGGCCGGCATTGTCTATGAGCGCGAACAGCTCGAATTGCTGGCGCGCTTCTGCGTGAAGCATGACGCCATCGCCATCTGCGACGAGGTTTGGGAGCATGTTGTGTTCGACGGCCGCCGGCACCTCTCCATGCTCTCGATGCCTGGCATGCGTGAGCGCACGGTGAAGATCGGTTCGGCCGGCAAGATTTTTTCCCTGACCGGCTGGAAAGTCGGCCTGGTGGCCGCCGCTCCGCAGATCCTGCGGGTGCTCGCCAAGGCGCACCAGTTCCTCACCTTCACCACACCGCCGAACCTGCAGGCCGCCGTTGCCTATGGTCTTGGCAAGGATGATTCTTACTTCACCGGTATGCGCGCTGGTATGGAACGCAGTCGCGACCGGTTCACGGATGGCCTGCGAAGCCTCGGCTTCGAGGTATTGCCCTCGGCTGGCACTTACTTCCTCAATATTGATATTTCGCCGCTCGGCGCGGAAGATGATGTCTCCTTCTGCAAGCAGATGGTGAGCGAGCACGGCGTCGCCGCCATTCCCGTCAGTGCCTTCTATGCGGTCGACCACGTGAAGTCGGTGGTGCGCTTCTGCTTCGCCAAGCATGACGCGACACTCGATGCCGCGCTGGAGCGGCTGGCGAAGATGCGCGGCAAAGCCTGATTCAGCCCGATGCGCCGCATCTTCTTCCTGCTGGCGCTGATCTTCTTTGCCGCGCTGCCGGTGAGGGCGGCCGACATGCTGTCGCTCGCCGGGTGGCCGGATGCGGTCGATCCAGCCGTGCTGGACAGTTTCACGAAAGAAACGGGCACGGTCGTCGCCTTCGACGCTTTCGTCGATACGGATGCCTTCGACCGTAAGCTGCTCGCCGGCAAATCCGACTACGATCTGGTCTTTCTTGGCGTCAATGGCCTTGATCTTCTGGCCAGGGGCGGAGCGCTGAAACCGTTGGATGTCACAAAACTGCCGAATGCCGCTAGCGTCGTGCCCACTTTGCGGCTGGCGGCCGGGCAATTCGATCCGGGTAATCGGTTTTCGGTAGCCTATATGTGGGGCGGTGTCGCCTTCGGAGTGGACGAAGCCAAGCTGAAGGAAAGGCTTGGCGCGAGCGCCCCGAAAAGCTGGGACCTGCTGCTGAAGCCGGAGCTTTCCGCGAAACTTAAGGATTGTGGCGTCAGCGTTGTCGATGCGCCGGATTTCGTGTTGCCGGGTGTCCTCAGGGCGCTCGGCGCACCGCCGGCCTCGCAGCAGCCCGCTGACCAGATTCGCGCCGCCGACGTACTGCTACGCGTGCGCGGCAATATCCGCCGCTTCCATGCTCAGGGCGAGGTCAACAGCTTCGCTGGCGGGGAGGTTTGTCTGATGGTCGGTCGCTCGCGTGATCTCACGATCGCCGTTGACCGCGCCCGCACAACTGGTTCCTCGCCGGCACTGGCGATCTGGGCGCCGCGCGATGGCGCACCCGTCTGGCTTGATAGTCTTGCGATTCCGAAAGATGCGCCCAATGCGGAAAAGGCGCTGGCGCTGATGAACTTCCTGCTGCGCCCCGATATCGCCGCGCGCAACGCCGCCTATCTGCGCCAGAGCAGTAGTGCGACGCCCTATCCGGATCAGGCGACCAGCGACAAGATGTTCGCGGTGCCGGTGCGCAGTGCCCAGCAGCAGGTCGCGATCGATCGGATTTGGGCGAGGGTAAAGGCGAGCCGGTAATCGGCCGTGACTACGACGATAGTAGCTTCAAGCCGCCTGCGAGGACTGGCCGTTCGTCAGTAGCGCATAAAGCGCCTCGGCGTCGCGGGTGGTGCGAAGCTTCCGCACCGTTTCGGTGTCGCGGAAGACACGGGCGACGCGGGCAAGCGCGCGCAGGTGATCAGCGCCTGCGCCCTCCGGAGCCAGCAGCACGAAGACGAGATCGACCGGCTCACCGTCGAGCGCCTCGAAATCGAGCGGCTTTTCAAGTCGGGCGAACAAGCCGAACAGCGCCTTCACGCTCGCGAATTTTCCGTGCGGGATGGCGATGCCGCTGCCGATCCCAGTCGAGCCGAGCCGTTCGCGCTGCAGGAGTGCGTCGAAAATCTCTCGATCCGGCAGGCCGGTCATCGCTGCGGCTGCGATCGAAAGCTCCATCAGGAGCTGCTTCTTGGCCGTGGCCCTGACCGACGGCAACACGGCGCGCGGTTCGAGGAAATCGATGGAGCTCATACAGTCTGGTGCCTAGCACGAAGAACGCGGCCGCTTGCTCAAGAGGACATGAGCGCGCGACCACGTTTACTTCAAGGGTCGATCGACGCGGCTTCTACACCGTTTGTGCCACGGCGGGAACATCTATCCAGCCGATACTCCCATCTTCTCGCATGCGCAGGATATTGACGCGCCCTGTTCCCTGGTTGCGGAACACGAAGCTTTGCATCTTCGCATGCTCCATCAGGTCGGCTGCCGCCGTGATGTGATGGTGCGGCAGGTTGTCGAGCCGCTCGGCGACGATCGCCGAGGCGCTATCACCCGCCGAGATCTCACCCTTCTCGATCGGATGCGGCCCTTTGCCATTGGTCTTGGGCGCAACGGGCTCGATCATCTCCATTGCATCGAGCGAGGCTGCGCCATGCACCCTGGTTTTCTTCTCCCGCTTGTAGCGCCGCAATTGCTTGGCGATCCTTTCCACCACCAGCGTCAGGCAGGCATGAGCGTCATGCGCCGAACCAGTGACCGCTACCGTGCGGCCGGACGCCAGGTGCAGCGTGCATTCCGTTTGAAAGCCGGTCCCCTCCTTCTCCACCGTCAGGTGGCCGCTATAGCCGCCGTCGAAATACTTCGAGACCGCTTCGAGGATTTCTGTCTCTGCGCGTGTGCGCAGCGCCGGACCGATATCGAGATTTTTTCCGGAAATGCGGAGAGTCATGGGTTCGCCACCTCCTCGTCGTAGGGCCACGCATTGCTTCGAAGCAACGGGCCAGGGGAAAGGCTAGGAGCCTCGTGATATGAAGTCAACGAAAGGAATTTATTGAGATTTTCATTCGCAATGCAGCATGATTCGAGTGAATCCGCCTTAGAATGGACGCATGACGCATCTATTTGTTCCCCAGATAACTCCGAGGCGGCCTGAGCGCTAAAATCCATATGGCCGTGCGTATTCTTGGCTTCCCAGTCCGCTTTACGCTTGCCACCAGCCAGAAGGGAGATGCGCCGCAAGCCGATGTCCTGATCTAGGGCCTGCCCGCCGATATTGTCATAGCCCGCACCGCGTATGACAGCGATGGGGGGCGCAATACCAT
>OUNM010716753.1_pt1 | contig 14351 bp, 19 predicted proteins | sample 1769961 | NCBI WGS metagenome assembly OUNM01 (sample SAMEA3914820, study PRJEB12502) | metagenome | biome: forest; material: soil | place: USA | collected 2012-03-12 | depth 0.3 m | reverse complement strand
TCGTCGTCGTCGGCGCCGGTGGCCGCGTCTCCGCCAGCTTCGGCCTGGCCGCCGCCGCTGCCCTGGCTGTCGTCGCTGCCCTCTAAGGGACGCACACAGCTCCAACCACAAAAGCTCATTTCCTTCCAACCCAATCCACAACACAAACAACAATCATCTAATTCTTGACGGTCCTTACGAAAGCAACACAGCATAAGCACATGTATATCACGGCAGCATTTCCCCTCCCCCGACCCTCTGGCGGTCGGTGGGTCATCAAAGCCTTGGGCGGCAACACCTGTTTTTTTTCTCTTTTTTTGCATTTTCTTTGGTTCGTGTTTCATTTTTTTTTTCTAAGCAAAAATCGGGGTATAGACGGACCGTGGAGCGGGAAACAAATGAACCCTCGTCTTCACTGGGACCTGTTGTGCTTGTCTGGATGGATGTGTGGTGGTGGTGATGGTGAACTTGTAACATTAGACAGCTGGCATGACTGTATATAATAGTTAATACCCAACCCCAATGGCTAGACTGCCATGATTGTTTGTTTGACTTTTGGCTCTGTTATGGATGGTGAGTTGTGATCTGTAGCATCTGGTTATGTGATCGTCCTCGCGGTGGGTTGTGTGTTATAGGGTCTGTTAACTGTGTGGAAGAAAGATGTTATGTTGTTGAGGGCTTCTGGTGGGGTTGGCCGTCTTCTAACGTGGGTTTCTTCTGACTGGAGATCTGGTTTTCTCTGGGTTCCTTTGTGGTTTCGTCTCGGTTTCTTCCGGGTCCCTTTGGGAGGTCTGGATATCCCCTAGTTTTCTCCGGAACTTTTCTTGAAGATCTACTTCTTTTGGAACTCTGACTTCGTCTGATATTCCTCTGGGTATTTCTAGTGATCTTGATTCCTTGTATACTTCTTCCAAGTTCGTTGGGGACCTTCGTTTTTGGGTTCTTCCCTGGACTTCGTCCACATGACTGTGGCCACCCGGAACCTGGAGACCACCATCCTCAATCATCACGCAACCTTTCCAGTTACCCAAATTAAGGAATGCACCCATCGCCACTGGACTCTTTTGAACATCAGCACCCCGTCCTCTGTCTTCAGCCCACTGACACTCTGGAGCCATCAACGCTACCCGTTCTCTGTCTGTCACAGAGCCTGCCCAATACCTCACCTTCATCAGGCCTGAGCAGCTCTCCAGGAGACCTTGTTCTGGGACTATTGCCACTCATCCCTGGACTTCACCCTTTCCCAACTCTCCTCAGCCACTTGGTCAGGATGGCCAACGACGCGGGTCGTCAGAGACCCCCTCCGGGCACAGACACCCCGCCCAACAACCATAACGGAAATGGCTCACAGATGCCTTCTTTTGGCATGTGTGGCCGATTGACGGAAGGTTTTTCGCATCTCGATGTTTGACCCGCCTCCACTGGGAGTTCCGTCGGTATGATGCTCAGGCCGAGACTCCAACCAGCCAGATGCTTCAGGCCATCAACATGCCCTGCGAGGGAGACGCCGCCGTGTTCCTGAAAGTTTCTTCCAAGAATTCAAAGATTCGGATTTCTTGTAGCTTTCTTCACGGTATCTTCTGAACAAATGCTTCCTTTCGAAATCCGGTTGCTTCTGAATTACATCCGAGTTTCTTCTAGGTCTCGACTCAGTCCCCGACTGTGTTGTGGTAGCAATCACGGCAGGTATTTGCTGGATCTGAGGATCACAACGGGTGTCATCGGCATGGTAGTTGTGAGTTGAAGTCTATTGCTCGCTCTTCACAGTTCTATGTCGACGATGTGGTGGTAAATTCGACCAGTCTGCTGCCCTGCTGTTCCTAATCCCAGCGTTGGCGTGTTGCAGTTTTGGGTGTCTATTCTAATGCTGCGAAACCGTGCGTGTAAACATGAATGCAAAAAAAGAGAGAAAAAGGTTCCTCTCTCGGGATCGAAAAAGAGAGCTGTGCCCAGCAAAGGCCCAACGGTTTTGGCTTGCGCACTGGGGGATGCACGGGTTTCTTCACAGCCCGACCATTACACCACAGTGTAGTTTATCGTAATGGGATCTGTTGGAAAGGGCTGCAAGCCGCTGCCTGATATACCCCGGGCGCCCGTAGCCACCAGAACCGGTTCGGTCAGTGGAATCGTGCTGGCAGCCCCCATCATGGCCGTCTTGCCTTCTTTTCCAAAAGCCCTTCCTTGCGGTGAATGGGGTGGATGTGAATCCTACCAACAAATCAGCAAACATACCACCCTGCTTCCCTTGAGGATCCAGGAATCCTGTGTCATCAACTCATCCTCATCATCATAACCATCAACTCATTATCATCATCAGCCCAAACCGAGCAAGCCGTCACCTCAACAAACTCTCCACGGTCGCGCACCTGAACCCGCCAATCCTCGCAACCAACCACCACGGCACCACCAGCAGCATCCACAAGGCCGCCGCCGCAAGCTGGCCCTCTCCCAGCACCAGCACAGCGCCCAGCACAACAACCAGCACCGCCTCGGCCAAAAACCTCCCCACCCCTCCCGCCCAAAAACACACATCATGCCACGCCCGCCCGCGCCACCCAAAGTCCACAAACTCCTCCCAAGCCCCTTCCCCAGCAGAAGCCAACAACACCCCCCTCCTCCTCAACCTCTCCACCCGACCCTTCCACTCCCCCCTCAACTCCCTCCCAGCGACCCCCTCCTCCCACGGCCGCCCCTCACAGAACCGAGCCCACCGCTCCACCACCCTCTCCGCCACCTCCTGCGGCACGTCGAACCACTCTTTGTGGTTCGTGCCGCAGGCACACGTGTATAGATAGAGCCTGTCGCGCAGCTCGGCCTGGGCGAGCTTCTCGACGAGCTGGTACTGGTAGTCTGTCATGGGGCGGTTCCAGATTGCGGATCGATTTAGGTTGGGCGGGAAGGTCAGGCTGGCGCTTCGGCAGCGGGAGTTGATGGGCTGGATGCGGGTGGTGATTTTGTTTTTGGTCCTGCCTATTTTGAGGATCGGGCGGCCGTTGTGGAGGGCGGGGAGGAGGTAGACGGCACCGAGGGGCTCGGAGCCCTTGTCTGGGGCGGGGGGGTTGGTGAGGAGGCGTAGGACTTTGTCGGTGGCGTTGGCGGCCTGGGTTGGTGCTGGGGCTGGTGCTGGTGCTGGTGCCGGTGCTGGTGCTGGGAGAGGGAAGGAAGAGAGTGGTTCGTCGTCGTCTGAGGAGGGTTCTGAGTTTTCCTCTGTCTTGATGGATGCCTGGATTGGCTCTTCTGGGGCGGGTGTTGGTCGTGGGTAGCCCCCGGGCATTCGAGCGAGGGCTTCGAGGGTGTTGAACGTGGATGACCTTGAGAGTGCCCACGGGAGATGGCAAGCCGGCGTCTTTTGCCCATCGGGCTTCGTTTTCTGGCCAACTCCTCCCTCTTGGTGCACGAGTTTCGCGAAGACGGCATTGAAGATTGAAGAAAACATGGCCGCGTCAAACATCAATGCTCACCTCGCTGATGTTGGTGTTGTTGGTATTGGTGTTGCTGTTGCTGTTCTGGTCCTGGTGCTAGTGCTAGTGTTGCTGTGCTGTTGCTGTCCGTCGGTGCTGGGATATGAGACTACGTGAATAGCAGGCGGACTGTTCTTGGTTATAGACTATATATCTAATATCTACCTACTATGTAATGCGGCTCACCTTCTGGGACTCAGTCGTCCGAGTTTAAGTTTAGAGTTCGAGTTCACGCAGCTCACAGCCTCATGTAGGGAGGGACTCTTGGCGGGCGCTTAGCAAACCCCCCACGGACGGACGGCCTCGCCGGTAGCCTCTGTGCTTCAGCCGCGCAGCCGCAGCCGCCTCGCCTGGGGCTTGAGACCGGTGAAGGCACTGAAAAAGGGCGCGGGGAGGGCCGGATCATGGTATTCCGATGGCTGGTGTGGCAGTCGAATGCAGTTGGTTGCAGGGGACTGTGGCTGCCGCTTGCGTGGGGGACCAAAATGACGTCACTCTCCAGGCTGCCCCCAGGCTGCGATAAGCTGCCTCAGGAAGAGGCAGCCCGGGGAACAAACATTCTACATATTTTGAGGGAGGTGCATTGGGCTCCCTCCACAAGGCCGAATTCATTCACAGGTTCAAATAAAGTCGGTCCTGAAGAACGGTAATACGGATATCCCGCCGGGATGTGCTCGCTGCTCGCTCCCCAACGCCCGTCGCGGGACGAGCACCTCCAGCTCCACCACGATCCCGCTCTGTCCAGTTCAGGGATGTCCTGCCACAGACTTTTTGACTTCAAACCCGCAGATCCACAATCCACTTTCACATCGAGCCTCGCTCTTCGGCATCCATGACACTCTGTCCAAGGGAAAGAAGAAAACTCTTCTCGTTGCCTCATGTGTGATTCTGCTGCCCACATGCAAGTGTTTGAGAGGCAAAGACGGAGCGGTCTGAGCACAGGGCATGATGCAACTTGTAACGTTCGGGCGAGGTTTTGGAGTCAGCATCTGAGCGAGAAAGTGTCAACACCGACTGACCAAGGGGGCGTCTGTTAACAGGGCGGCTGGAGCACCACCTCCTCGGCATCGCACCCCGAGCCAAGAGTGCGAAGTTGACGGACCCTGTCACCCTCGTGGGACAGGACGAAGACCGAAGGATTGTTGAAAGGTGACCCCATTGCTGCCGTTCTAAAATCGCGCGCGCGCGTGACAGCGGACGGAAAATACCGGGCGGGTGCTGAAGCTGCATCTCAATGCGCGCCGCCCTGTCGCCCTTGTGTTGATGGTCGGCGACGTGGTGAGATCCTCCATCCCGGTCCAGCGCAGCAGTCCCCATGCGACCTTGCCTCGTTGGAGATCGTGCGCTGTCCCGAGAAAACTTCCAGAAGCGGGAAGGACAAGCTTGGCCCCTGTTTGCGCGATGATCCTTGCAGACGTCAAGCGGCATCTCTTGACAGAAACAAGAGAGAGGGACCTCGGCGGAGAGGACACGCCGGCCGAGGACGGATTTCAGAAACAATGCCCGTTCATGCAACGCCCCGAGTCTCCTGTCACAATCACGGGCCTGGGACTCAGTGCTTGGAATGTAATAAGTGGACCGGGAAAAGATGCATGGCACCACGTTAGTCCTCTGCTTGCCGCTGACAATCCCACGCGGGCGGTGGCCCCGCCGTCTCTTCAACAGGAAAATCGGTACGATCCGGCTTGTGACGGCACGGGGGTCTCAATGTTCTGGATCATCTCCTCCACTGGGAGGCTGGCCAGTCATGTCAAATCCGAAACATCTCCGTCCGGGTCTCGCGTGCAACCCTATGACTGTATTCTGGACTCAGCACAGAGCTGGATTCGGAAATACGATCGAGGACTCAACGTCGGGGAGAGACACAAGCCTAGAAATAAGGTAGGGCTAGCCGGGTAATAACTTCGCACTACTGTTACCCCAAAGTCTCCAAGTCTCCAATCCCCAAAATTAGCGCTGCGGGATGTTGAAGGTCCGACGGGAATGCACAAACCCCGAGTAACAATGTGCCATCCTCCAGGGTCTCTGGCGCGTCCTTGTGATGCTTGACCAGAAGAAGAGCAAGTGGGCAGCGACGCAGCATGGGCCCATTATGAAATGAGTGGGGCGCACGGGAAGGCGCCCGATCTCCATCGTCATCCACAATAGACCACAACGGCCCTGCTTGCTCGCCCGTCTTCTTTTCCCACCACCATGTTTCCGTCTTTCGACCATCGGATTTCGGCAACGGGCGCGTCCAGAATCCGACCGAAAAAAATCCAAAACATTCAGGATCCTCTTCCAACATACTGAACACTATCCCGCCGGGAAGCCCTTACTCAGTGAGTTCCATGGCAACAGCAGCTGCAGGCTTCACCGTGATCGATTGATTGGAATTGTTGCCCAATTGGGCGAACGATGACTCAAGAACCTCGAATACAGGCCACAATCACAACAGTTTACGTCGTCCACCGCTGGACGATACGTCGGGCGGAGAAAAGCTTACTCAGGCCGGTGGTCGGTCGGCATTTGGCCGTCCACAAGGCCGATGTGTTTTGGAGGGCTCGCGGCCAGTCAGGCGGGAAGGTACCGGGAAGTACCCCCACCGTACCGTTTTCCCCACTGCGCTCGACCCTGCCCTCTCCTGCCCTATCCTGACCCTGTCCTGCCATGTCCTGCCCCAATCGAGCGAGTGATTTGTGCAAGTTCCCCTTCCCTGTCCCCATCAACGTTTTTGATGCGCTGGACTCGGGGTTCGGCCGACAACCCTTCTTTGAGTTCGCCGGGCCGATGTCTGTGCCATTCTGGGGCCATCGCATCGTCATCAGCCAGACACCGCACAGCCAGTCTCGACATCAGCCAAAGAAAGCCGCGCGAAAAAGCCACGGCCACGGCCTCGACTGAGATCTGGCAGCAAGCCAGCATGGTGCACCTGGCCTGAGACAAACGGCTCGAATGGCTCCCGTTGCCACGCTCGATCCTCGGCCTGCAGCCCCGTCGCAGATCGAGACGTGGGCAGATCTACAGAGCGCCTTCAACCCTTCTTTAAGCGACCCTCGAGGCGGACAGGGATCGACCAGGCGGTCCGCACCCTGTGGGTGCTCTCGCGATCTTTGGCAGCGCCGCGGAGCAGGTCATCCTCAGATCATGAAAACGTCAGTCGTTCCCGTACCCACAGAGCGCTGGTGAGTGATGATCGGAGAGGCAGGGCCCCTGCTGGCGGATTCTGTACAAGCCGGAACCTGGCTCCACTGCTCTTGTACTTGACCGTGGCAGGGCGCGCTCTCGGACATAACGAACAGGCCGACCGTTGATACCACGAACCCGCTTGCGCGGCGCACGGCGCAGAGACCTCAACCCCGAGGGACCCCCCTTTCCCACCCAAGTCGCCCATGACGGCGCATTAGCACTGCCGAGGACGGCCTGGCACAAGACACGCTGCAGCGCTCGCTAATCCGCTCCCTCCACTGCGTCCACCTTGCCTACCCCCATGCCCCTTGTCGTCCTGTCTCGAGAGCTCTGGGCCGCACATCCTACCCAGCCCTGGCCCATATTATTAATCGCAGGGCGTCCAGGGATTGCTGCTTATTATGCACACGCTTCCGCTCATGATGAAAACGGAGGTGCCCCGAACAACCCTGCCCCCGTCTCTTCTTCCACTTTGGAAGCCCCCTTGGCCCTTGCGGTGTCTTACCTGTATATACATACATGCCCTCGGCCCCTCCATGCAAGAACCTAAAGCAGCTCCCCTCCCACCTCACATATATACCAAGTCCTCGTCACTCGTGGCCATTTGACCTACACCTGCACGACCCCATCTTGTTGTGTCATATCCTTCAACGGAGATGAATGGTCTTCCCACTCCACCCAACGAGGAACTCGTCAGGTCCCAGGGTCTCAAGAAACATCATGCCGCGGCCAAGTCTATCAAGACAGTCCACCGGACACTCAAACGGACGGCTCCCCACGGCCATCCCCCATCACCCTCTCGTGACAGCCACTCAATACAAGGCGACGGGAGGCACAAGCGGGTATGGAAGGCCTGCGAGAGGTGTCGTATGAAGAAGACTAAGGTAGAATATTATCCATTTTTTTTCTAGGAGAATTGCTGGCTGACACGATGCCCAGTGCGACGGTGAATTTCCATGCAAGAGGTGTAAGGACGACGGGTTAATATGCACCGCCGGGGTCCGAAAGAAGACGGAATACAAACAATTACCACCAGGATATGCCGAAGTGCTGGAGAACACGCAGTTCGTCCTGGTCGCCACGGTGCAAAAGCTCTACTCGATGCTGCGGAACGGAGAAAAGTGGGATCTCGGGGAACCAGAACTAAACGACCGCGGCCTGCCCGTCGTCCACAACGTCGCCGCCAAACTCGGCTGCCTCAGACCCAACAGCGACATGGACCTCCCCTCGCACTCGATATTTCCAGAGGACGACGCAGGGATGGTGGAGCTGGCCCGCCAGCTGCAAGACCAAGCAGGAAGCACGGTGATGGCCGACAACCTGATGGCCCGCAGCATGCAGCGGCACGAATCGGACTCGAACAGCGGCGGCTACCTGCGCACCGACCGCGCCAGCAGCTCGGCCGCGTCCGACGCGGAGCACTCGGACCTCGACCTCGACACCGACTACCGCCGCGCGGCCTTCGGCGCCGCCAACAGCGCCGTCAGCATGTCCCCCGCCAGCCTCAGCTACGGCGACTTCGACGTCTCGCCGCAGAACCCCGTGCCCTCCGAGGGCTTCCCCCCGCCCGCGCCGAGCCAGCAGCAGTCGCCCGGCGTGCCGGCGCTGCCCAACACCTTCACGTGGATCAGCCGGCCGCCGTCGATGGACTTTGGCGCGCAGCAGATGTGGATGGCCGGGCAGGGCTACATGGACGCGGAGCTCATGAGCTCGGGGGTGCTGACCGGCAGCCCCTTTTCGGTCGCGGTCAAGCCGCAGGGGTTCTCACCCTCGTGTCGGAATCCCGAGGTCATGATGGGCATGGGCGATCCGATGATCTACGCCGGGTATGAGGAGGACGCTCTACGGCCGCTGTTCTCGAATTGAAGACAGTCACGAGGGGCTTTATTCTTGCATTGTTACGGAGTTTGGGGAGTTTCTGCGGCGTTCTGGCGGAAGCAAGGTTGGGTTGGAATACGTTTTTGGCTTCTGGCAGGGCGTTACGGCAAGGGGTGCAGGGAGGGAAGAGGACAACAATAGACGGAGCCCAAGCACGGGGCATTACGGCTGGTGGACGACGACGGTCTAGGGGGCACAATCTAGTTTGGCAGGCCGCACTCTGCGTGTTGTTTGGCAACGGCGGGGCGGAGGGTGGGAGACAGGGACGAACACGACAGAAAACAAAAAAAGCCACGTCTAGCTGGACTGCCGCCCAGCCAGACGATCAGCGCAAGCTCTCTCGATTAGCGAGAGCGTTACTGCTAATGTCAAATCCTCCAAAAGAAGCCGATCTCATCTCTCCCTCTCGGCGCAGTCGTCCTTTGCTGCTGTGATGCTACCACAGAGCTTACACAGTATTAACTTGGCGAGCAACACCGCCACGCCCGTTTCCGCGCGTCAAATCTGCTGTACCCCTGAGCCCACTGGCCCATCATCATGATCAGCATCATCCCTCATCCAAAGGATGCATGCGTAACCAAGCAAGCGGCTCAGCCCAAGGCGCATGCTGCCCGCGGGCAAAAGCCAATTTGCTCGTTTCATCACGGCCGTGTAATTCCGTACAGGAATACGGCGTCGCAGCAAGCAATACGCACACACGCACGCACACGCACACAAGGCCTGCACAGCAAGCAGCGCGCGCGAGCGCCATTCTGTCTCTTGCACAGCCCCCCCGGCCAGAAACAGAAACGTCTGACGGGGGGAAGGAGGTTAACCTGCCGAAAAGTGCCCGAACCCACGGGTTTGGGATGGGACTTGCGGCGTTGTGGTTGGCTCGTTTGCGGCCTGACGGTTGGGGTTCTTTTTTTCATGCATGGCTCAATCGTGCTTTTGTCCCGCGCGCGCGAGTGCGTTTGGACTTGGCATCCTTCCGCTGGGTGCCCCTGGCTCGCCTGGCTATGGGGACTCGGGATTTTTTTGGTTGGGAGAGGGGAGGAGAAGGGGAGAATGGAGGTTTGTAATCAGGGTTGATGGATAATCCGCGTCTGAATAATCTGAATAATCAAGACAGACAAAGTAATTTTTTTGATCACTTTTTGTTTGTTCAACAGACCGAGGTAGGGCTGGAGATTGGAATGGGCCAGACACAGACAGACATTGACACTGACACACAAAAAGAACAAGAACACGAGGAGGCGTGAAAGTCCCCCTCCCGAAAACGACTTGTTCTCGGTTCGAGCCAATTGTCCTTCCCGTTTTGGGATGACAGGAACGCTCGCCCAAGCCATTGTCGTCGTCACTCGTCCTGTGCAAAGCCACACTGCCCGCCTGTAATTTCGGCAGCGCAACAATACAGAATACGCGGAACAAGAAACGCGGGGTGCCCAAGGCGCTTGGTTGGTCTTGGGGTGTGTCTTGGGGCCCCTTGGCTGGCTGGCACTGCAACTGTGTGTGTGTGAATGCGAGGCTGGGGCGGGCGGACGGACAGATGCATGCTCCCCGCCTCCTTTTTGGGCTCACTTCGGATTCTATCCGAACCACGCGGTTACATAGGACAGAGTAGAAACTAGAAATCCCCAGGCTCGGGTCGGGATCGATTGAGAGTGTGGGTGTGTGTGGGTGGACGGCTTTAACGCCGCGGGGGGTCGGATGGATTCCGTTCAGAGAGCGCGATTGAGGAAGAGGCGCATCGAACAGGCCACTCGTTGAAAGGGGCTTGTTGAGTGAAATCATCATCGGAGTCGAGAACTCTCCGAGCCCCGCGCCGTTGGGACGGCTCCCCGCCCCCGCGGGCGCCCGGGGTGTCTGAGGCGTCCGCTGCAAGTCCGTCTGCAGCTCCACCTCGAAGAGCTGTCAACAAACCGTCATGCTGATGTTCTCCTCACGCTGGCCTCAATGGTGAAAAGATGAAAATCTTAATGAAACTCAAATATCTGGACGCTGCCCCAGTTGCTGTCTCCACATGCCTCCGCAGACTGGATGGCAGCATGAGGAAATGGGGTCGTCCAGGCAGGAAGAATCCGATGATTCACGCATGCCCAGCAGCGCCCTTTCTTGGCGGTGCGACATGGCTCAATCTCAAAACGGGTGGTGCGAGTCACGCGAGGCCAATGAGATCTCCGGATTGGACTGCCATGGCCGCCACGGCCAAGCCGAGCCGCTTGGCCTGCCCGGCCAGATAAATACCAAGAGAGAAGCCACGAGTCGACGACTTGGCTGGCTCTCGGCCACCAGGCCAGGCAGCAGCAGGTCCGGGCAAGCAGGCAGAACGGGACGCGGAGGGGGCACTCGACTCGACGAACAATCATGGAAAGAATGGAAACCAAGCAAAGTCTCCGCCGACGGAATCCGGGCTAAATCCGGCGAGTTGACAGGAGTTAACTCCGTGCCGCGATGAATCATCGGGCGATGATGACCGCCGTTCCTTCAGGCAGGGGCGCATCCGACCAGTCAAAGTGCCGGGCCATGGATGGGGGGATGGGTCTTTTTATTATCTTGCTCAGGGGGGGGCGGGAAAGTAAGGTTATTGACGTTGAATTGACTATCGCCGAATGCTGATAAAGAGTCTCCGGTGAGGTTAAACGCCGACGATCCAGGGCCGAAGAGGAAACCATTTTGTCGCCGGCCGCCAAGGACCAAAGTTCTCCAAGGGAAAGTGTACCCCGTTTCGTCATCTCGAGATGCAGATGCGCAACGTTAGCACCGCCTCGAAATATTGGGCATGTGTCGTGACTATCCCTGCTGGAACAAGACAAGAAACGCAGACACCAAATTCAAGAAAATAAAAAAATAAAAGAGGAGCCACACTTGGTGGGTGGGCTCGAGGTGGGCCTCCACTTCCAGGGGGCCACGGAGCCGGCTCCGGGCTCGACGATCGGTCCGCGGACCGCGGGCCAAGAAAACGTGTTTCTCCATGCCCCGGCGCCGAGCCCATCGCCAAGCCGGTTTGCACATCGGCCATGGATTGTTCCATGGGGCCCCTGGGGCATGCACAAACCCCACCGAGCCCACCCTGGGCTGGGCGTGCACAAATGCTGTCCGTTCCGGCCTCCGTCCGACAACCGACAAGCGAATGCGAGGCGTGCACAAAACCCGGCATAAAGCGTCGCATCCGCATCCTGTGTGAATAATTACCGAGAGAAGCGCAGGGCTGGCTGGGCTGGGCAGGGTGCGGGACTGGCTCCGTATTCACCGTATTCACCGTATTCACGGTTTCGGGGTCTCACTCAGCCACGGCGAGGGGATGAGCTGAGAGCCGCCCGCACCCCTCAGGGTACCTGTCGTTGCCCGTTTGGGAAAACGAGCGGGCTCTCACCGTCCCAGTCCGGCGCGCGCGTCTGCGAAAAGGCTTGGTGGTTGGGCCGGAGGTACTTGGAGTGACTTTGTGGTGTTTGCCAGGGGTACCCGCCGGAAATGCTCCGGGTTTGTTGTGCATTTGACAGGCCATGGTCCAAACAAGCTTCAAGTTGAGATGCTCACCATGGATCCGACCCAACGAGATCATACCGCCAGCCCAGCCACGACACACGACACAAACACTCCTCCTATCCCACGCTGACCACAGTAGCACCACACGCCAAAAACACACGAGAGACGCAGCTTACGCCCAGTCCTTGTACAAATAGCACCGCTCTCGTTCCCTCCCCAATCACCCTCCCCTCCTCCAAATTCCAAACCTGACCCCTCACTCCCCAAACCACTCACCACTCACTACCGCAACGATCTCCAAATTTGTCAGCATCACGCCCTTTCCATAACGACACCATCTGCCCGACCCAAAACGCCATCCCGTGTACTGGGCAAACTATGTAGAACAAGACGCTCCCGAGCCGAAACACCCCCCATGCACGCCGAGTCTTCGGCCCCCGAAGGCCGAGACCTCTTAGATCACCCATCCCGTTCCAATCCCAGCTTTGACCCCACAGTTTAATGCTGTGTAGGTAGAAAACGGCCTGCAAGACTACCTAGGTAGACTTGATCCCCGTAGATTCCTTGATGATGGCATGGCATGGTTCAAGGGAAGGTACTATTTCTAGAAGAAAAGTGTAAAATAACGAAACCAAAAATGCCGCCGATCGACTGTTGTGGGGAAGATATCATTCATGCCTAACAACCAATAACACAATACATTTATGCGTCCCATCAGTCAGACGGGCACCCCGTGCCGAGGATTTTGGGGTGTCGAGTCCGAGGTTCGGGATCGGGTACTTTTTGTGTCTGAGAGAGACTGGCCGAGACGAGACTCTTGGTCCGTTTCTGTCTTGTTTTGATGTCTTGGGTACTGTACGTCGATGAGAAAGGTAAGGCAGGATATGTACTAATTAAATAGAAAATGTTTCAAGACAGATGAGGGGGAAGGCTGCCGTGTCGTTCGGTTGGTGGCAGGAAAATGGAAGGATGGATGATGGATTGCGGGTTATGCCATGGAGTTGAGATGACAACGACTTGCCGTACCAGTGTAAGTGGGAGGCCATCCTCATGCAAGGAGCGAGTTTGTGACACCGTACCGTCCAGCCTGTCTGCGTGGGTCAGGAGAACTGGACGACGCGATAAACAGACGAACACCCGTTTGTTGAGCATTGTCCATGTAAGTCCAGATCATCGGCGCCCGTGATGTCATGGTTACGAGTTGATATAAACTCAAACTCAACCCAACCTTAATTCAACCGACTGGAAGACATTTTCGTACCAAACCACTCGACGTGTCTTTTCCAAAATAGCTTCATGCTGTATATGACCAGCAACGTATGGCCGCAGCCGAGCCCCCCCATAACAATCTCTCCCATCCTCCTCCTCATCAATTGGTATCATCGATCACCATCTTCACAAACATCACACAGAAGAAGAAAACATGCCCAAAGACAACCCATATCACTTCCCCCCCGCAGACTCACCCAGAGCCAGCCTACCGATGAATATCCACCCTCTCAATCCTCTTGACCCCATCCGGCATCCTAGCAATACTCAACGCGACGCAAAACTCGCCCCACTCCCCCTTGGTGGCCTCGCGCACCGCGTCCTGCAGGTCGCGCCCGTACTGCTCGCGGAAGGCGCGCCGCACCAGCGCCATGTGCGCCGCGTCCCAGTGGAAGCGCACCAGCCGGCTGATGAGCAGCTCCTTGCGCAGGCCGTCGCGCCGCGAGGCCGTGAGCGCGTGGTGCAGCAGCATGGCGTCGCGGACCGGCTTGTTGATGATGCCGTTGAGGATGTGGGCTAGGACTTCGCCCTGGGGAGGAGTCAGTATGAGGGAGGGGGGATAAAAAAAGGGGGTGGAAGGGAGCTTACAACTAGGTTCCCGCTCTTCTTGAGAGCGTCCTTGGCAAAGTTGGCGCCCTTGTACTTGTCCTTGTACTCGCGCAGCACCTCGCGCAGGTGCGAGTCGGAGCGCTGGGTGACGATGGAGATCATGAGGCTCTCGCCGCCCTTGTCGCTGCGCACGGCGTGGTGCAGCTGGCGCACGTCGGCGTCGACCAGCTCGTAGTCGATGCGCAGCGGGCGGCCGTGCGCGTCGTCCTCCTCCATGCGCTGCTCCTCGAGCACCAGCAGCACCGCCTTCTTGAACTTGTCCTCGCGCAGCTCCGTCTTCATGCACTTGGTCAGGCTGTTGGCGTACTTCTTGTCGCTGAACCCCTCCTTGATGCGGCGGATCTCGTCGTTGGTGCGGCCCATGAGCGACTCGATGAGCAGCTCGCGCCGCGTCTTGTCGCCGTGGTACCAGAAGTTGGCCCAGTACGCCTCCGACTCCCAGCGGCCCAGCGCCGTGGCGTAGCACGCCTTCATGAGGTTGGGGTCGTCGTCCTTGAGCCGCGCGCGGATGTGCTTGGC
>OUNM010889946.1_pt1 | contig 14355 bp, 13 predicted proteins | sample 1769961 | NCBI WGS metagenome assembly OUNM01 (sample SAMEA3914820, study PRJEB12502) | metagenome | biome: forest; material: soil | place: USA | collected 2012-03-12 | depth 0.3 m | reverse complement strand
GCCGGATTCAGGCCGGTCGGTTCCTCGATCACGGTCTGGCTCATGCCCAGCGCTGCGATCTTGTGCTTGACCGCGGCCTTGAATGCCTCAATGCCGCCCGGGTAGGTGCGCGCCAGCGAGGCAGCGGCGCGATTGTCCGACGACATCAGCGCCAGCTGCAGCACATCGCGACGCGGGATGGTCGCGCCGACCGGCACGCGCGAGGTGCTGTGCTTGAGCATGTCGACGTCGGCCTTCTCGATTTCGATCGGCTCGTCCATGTCCTGCTTGGCGTCGAGCACGACCATGGCCGTCATGAGCTTGGTCAGCGACGCAATCGGCACCACGCGGTCGGCGTTCTTCTCCATCAGAACCTTGCCGGTGTCGTCTTCGACCACCAGCACCGATTGCGATCCGAAAGGCACGGCGAGGGCGGCCGCGCTGGAAATCGTCATCAGCACGGCAGCGAGGAATTTTTTGATCATGTGTATGTGTATGGGGGTACGGTTAATGGTCGGGCGCCGGACGGCGGCGGAGCATCAAATCGTTCAGTTAGACCAGTAGCGTCGAGCTACATGGGAACTTTTTATTGGCGATCCATAGAAATCGAAACCAACAGCAAGATTCTACAACAAAAAAGGCCACGCGTTGAAGCGAGGCCTTCTTTGTGAACGGAAATTTAGCGAATTATCTTAAAGAAATCTCTTAAAAGCGACTCAGCATTATTTTCCTGCTGTTAATCCTGTATATCCATACAGCATTATTGTATTTATTAATTCTAATTCGGCTTATTTATTTGGATTGATAGATGTTGTCGAATTCGCCGCCATCGTCGAAGTGGCGTTTCTGGGCCGCGCGCCAGCCGCCGAATACGTCGTCGACCGTGAACAGCTGGATCGGCTTGTAGTTCGCCGCGTATTGCTTCATCACCTTCTCGTTGCGTACACGCAGGTAATGCTTGGCGCCGATCGCCTGGCCGGCATCCGAATACAGGAAGTTCAGGTAGGCGGTGGCTTCCTTGCGCACACCCTTGCGGTCGACCACCTTGTCGACGACGGCCACCGGGGTCTCGGCCAGCACGGAAATCGAAGGATAGACGACTTCGAAGTTGTCGCCGAACTCGGCGCGCACCAGGTTCACCTCGTTCTCGAAGGTCACCAGGATGTCGCCGATCTGGCGCTGGGTGAAGGTGGTGGTGGCGGCGCGGCCGCCGGCGTCCAGCACCGGCACGTTCTTGAAGATCTTGCCGACCAGCTCGCGGGCCTGGGCTTCGTTGCCGCCTTTCTTGATGACCGAGCCCCAGGCCGCCAGATAGGTGTAGCGGCCGTTGCCGGCGGTCTTCGGGTTCGGGATCACGACCTTGACACCCGGCTTGGCCAGGTCGGCCCAGTCGTGGATGCCTTTCGGGTTGCCTTTGCGCACCAGGAACACCATGGTCGAGTAATAGGGCGAGGCATTGTTCGGGAACTTCTTGCTCCAGTCCTTGGCGACCAGGCCGCGGTCGGCCAGCATGTCGATGTCGTTGGCCTGGTTCAGGGTCACCACCGAGGCGTCGAGGCCGTCGGCGACGGCGCGCGCCTGCTTGCTGGAGCCGCCGTGCGACTGCTTGATGTTGACGGTTTCGCCCGTATTCTTCTTCCATTCGGCGATGAAGGCGGGGTTCACGTCCTTGTACAGTTCACGCGCCACGTCGTAGGAGACGTTCAGCAGTTCGACTTCGGCGGCCTGCGAGGCGAGCGGGAGCACGGCGCCCAGCGCCAGGGTGAGCGCCAGCAGGCGGCGCAGCGGGGAATATGTTTGGACCATTGTTTGTTCTTCCTTGTAGAGACCAGTGGAAAGCGGATTCATCATCTACGAAGACCCCGGGGAACAGAAGTACATTTTAATCATATGCTTAGAGCGTCCATGCCCGGCGCAGGGCCGCACAGCAGGATCCCGGACTTTGGGTTATAGTCCGGCCTTCCACATATCGGAACAACTTTCTTACACATCGCAAGTACTACATGGGTATTGACATTCGCCAGGCAACACCGAACGACGCGCCAGCAGCGTGCGCATTGCTGCGCCGCTCGATCGAGGAAGGCTGCGCGGCCGATCACGGCCGGCGCGCGGACATCCTCCAGTCCTGGCTGAGCAACAAGACCACGCAGAACGTCAGCACCTGGTTTTCCTCGCCCAGCAATTACGCGGTGGTCGCCGTCGAGGGCGGTGAACTGGCCGGGCTGGCGCTGCTGACCCAGGCCGGCAAGCTGGCCCTGTGCTATGTGATGCCGGGACAGCTGCGCAAGGGCATCGGCCGCGCCATGATGCGTGCCGTCGAGGCCCAGGCCCGCGCCTGGGACATCGGCCGCCTGCACATGCAGTCCCCGGCCTCGGCCAGCCCCTTCTTCGAAGCCCTCGGCTATATCAATGCCGGCAAGGACAAGGCCTGTTTCGGCCTTGAATGCGATTTCCTGTGGAAGCAGTTGAATGCGGTCGAAGCGCCGGCCGGCAAGCGATTCTGCAATTGCAGCGGTAAATAAGCACAACGGCACGTAATTGGCGCGTTTGTTGCGCGAAACCTTACGTTACACGAACTCATCTTTTTTCCTTTTGTCCATTGAGATATAGTAAGGAAGTTTCAATGATGAGTTTGATATGGCTTCCCGCAGAGATTTCCTTCACCAAGGCTTGCGTCTTACCGCACTCGGCCTGGTCGCCACGCCGCTGATCGACGCCAGGGCCGCCAAACGCGGCTCCGGCGAACCCGGCCAGGCCACACCGGACGCACCCAGCATCGACATCGCCCCGCCGCCCGACCTGTTCGACGCCCAGGTCGTCGACCTCGACTTCTGGGTCAAGCCGCGCACCCTGTCCGTGATCCGTCCCGCCAGCGGCGAACGCAGCAAGGTCCTGTACTGGAAGGACGGCGAGATCATCGACTCGGCCTACCAGGAACTGTGCCACATGCTGCGCGACGTGAACGGCAAGGCCAGCATGGCGATCGACCCCAAGCTGATCGAGACCCTGTGGGCGTCCCAGGCCTTCGTCCAGCGCTACGGCCTCGACAAGCCGCTCGAGATCCTGTCCGGCTACCGCACCCCGGCGTCCAACAACCGCCTGATCGAGCAGGGCGTGCCGGCCGCGCGCCAGTCCCTGCACATGTCCGGCAAGGCGGCCGACGTCCGTATCGCCGGCCTGACCGAGGAAGTACTGGGCGGCCTGGTGCGCAGTTTCCGCCAGGGCGGCGTCGGCTTCTACTACCGCTCCGGTCCCAAGGGCGGCTGGATCCACACGGACACCGGCCTCAACCGTACCTGGAAGGGCTGAGCCCCGGATGGTAGGCGGCGCGCGCCCGCGCGCATTTTTGCTATCGTGGCTACCGCATCGACCTTTTCGAAGGAGGACATGATGGCAACCATGAACGCACCTACCATGGAACGGCGGCACCTGCCCGAACGGCGGGCGGCCGCGCGCGAGGGGCATTCGACGATGTCGGCGATCGACTACATCGCGATGGCCCTGCTGATCATCGGCGGCCTGAACTGGGCCATGGTCGGCCTGTTCGACGTCGACGTCGTCGCCAGCCTGTTCGGCGCCGGCAGCCCGGCCAGCCGGCTCGTGTATGTGATCGTCGGCATCGCCGCCCTGTGGTCGATCTGGACGGCCACCAGGATGGGCCGCAACCGGCATCTGGGCTGAGCGCGCGGCGGGCCATGCGGATCGGACTGATCTCGGATACGCACGGCCTGCTGCGCCCGGAAGCGCTGGCCTTCCTGGCCGGCAGCGACCGCATCGTGCATGGCGGCGACATCGGCAATCCCGAGATCCTCGAACGCCTGGCCGCCATCGCGCCGCTGACCGTGGTGCGCGGGAATAACGATACCGCCGCCTGGGCCGGAACGATTCCCGAGACCGCCTGCCTGGCGGTGGGCGGGGTGGGCATCCTCGTCATCCACGACCTGAAGGAACTCGCGGGCGACCCGGCCGCGGACGGCGTCCGCGTGGTCGTGTCCGGGCATTCGCACAAACCGGCCTGCGTGGAACGCGGCGGCGTGCTCTACGTGAACCCGGGCAGTGCGGGGCGGCGGCGCTTCAGCCTGCCGATCGCGGCCGGCGAGCTGCTGGTCGAGGACGGGCGGGTCGAGGCCAGGCTGGTCACGCTCGCCTGAGAGCCGGAACAGTGCTTCTTGCGCCGCCGGGTATAGTGGCTTAGCATACGCGCCGTTCCCATCCTCATCATCACCGTAGCCGAGCCCCTCATGAGCCAAGATTCGACCAAGGACAGTGCCGAACGCCCCCGTTTCCGTCCGGTGCCCTGGACCCCGCTGGAAACCCCGCAGGACGTCGAACTCTGGATCGATGCGCACAACCGCACCATGCAGGAGATGATCGGTCCGCAGGAGACCGGGGTCGGGGTCCGCTTCACGCTGGCGCCGGGCGGCGAGGTCTATCTGCAGACCGCCGGCGACGCCGTGCTGCTGGACGTCGAGCCGGACGCCTCCTGGATCGCCCCGCTGATCATGGCCGCGACCGGGGCCGAACAGCCGTCCGGCCAGGTCTGGGTCCTGCCCGACGACAAGCTGGTGCAGCTGCTGCTGGGCCTGTCCACCCTGGTCGAGAGCACCCTGATCGTCACCGGCCACAACTTCGGCAAGCATAGCCGCAGGCTATATTGATAGACGAATAATTCCCTTTTCGCATGCCCGTAATTGCGTTATAACTCTGGCTCTAGTGCTTGAGAGGAGAGCGAGGCGATGCAAACGGGGTTCCCGAACAATTTCCGTAGAACGCTGCTGGGCGGCGCCATCGCGGCCTGCGCGCTGCTGGCGCTGCCGGTCCATGCGGCCGACCTGCTGGACGCCGCCAAGGCGCGCGGCACCCTGCGCATCGCCCTCGAGGGAACCTATCCGCCTTTCAATTTCAAGGATCCGAAGACCGGCCAGCTGACCGGCTACGACGTCGACGTCGCCAGGCTGGTGGCGGCCAGGCTGGGACTGAAGCCGGAATTCGTGACCACCGAATGGGCCTCGATCCTGGCCGGCCTGGGCGCCGGCAAGTACGACGTCATCATCAGCCAGGTCAACGTCACGCCCAAGCGCGAACAGGCTTTCGACTTCTCCACCCCCTACACCTATTCGACCCCGCAGCTGATCGTGCGCCGCAACGAGCGCATCGAGTACCGCAAGCTGGAGGACCTGAAGGGCAAGAAGGTCGGGGTCGGCCAGGGCAGCGTGTTCGAACAGCAGGCCAAGGCCATGCCGGGCATCGACGTGAAGAGTTATCCGGCGGCGCCGGAAAACCTGCAGGACCTGGCCTTCGGACGCATCGACGCGGCCCTGAACGACAGCCTGATGGTGGCCTACCTGCTGAAATCCTCGCAGCTGCCGATCCGCGCCGGTGCCCGCGTGGGCGCGGTCGAGCGCACGGCGGTCGCCTTCCAGAAGAACAATCCGAAGTTCCGCGCCGCCATCGACAAGGCGCTCGAGGACGCGCGCGCCGACGGCAGCCTGAAGGCCGCCTCGGTGAAGTGGTTCGGCGTCGACGCCACCCACGCGCCGTGAGCGGCGGGTACTGAGTTCGAATGGCGTTCCAGGAACTGCTGGACTTGCTGCGCGAGTCCGCGCCGGTCATGCTGCGCGGCGCCGGCTATACCCTGCTGCTGGCCGTCGCCGCCATGCTCGGCGGGCTGGTGCTGGGCCTGCCCACCGCCCTGATGCGGGTCTCGCCCTGGGCGCCGCTGCGCTGGCCGGCGGCGGTCTACGTCAGCGCCTTCCGCGGCACGCCGCTGCTGGTGCAGCTGTTCGTCGTGTATTACGGCCTGCCGAGCATCGGCATCGAGTTCACGCCGGTCACGGCCGGGGTGCTGACCCTGTCGCTGAATGCCGGTGCCTACCTGTCCGAGAGCCTGCGCGGCGCCATCCTGGCGGTCGCCCACGGCCAGTGGCGGGCCGCCTACAGCCTCGGCCTCGGCTGGGGCCAGACCCTGGGTCACGTGGTGCTGCCGCAGGCGCTGCGGGTAGCGGTGCCGTCGATGAGCAATACCTTGATCAGCCTGATCAAGGACACCTCGCTGGTGTCGGTGATCACCATGACCGAGTTGATGCTTGTCACCAAAGAATTGATCTCCGTCACATTCCGTCCATTGCCGCTCTACGTCGCAGCGGCCATCATCTACTGGATCCTGAGCCTGTTCTTCGAACGCCTGCAGCGCCGCGCCGAGCGGCGCTTCAGCCGGGGCCATCAGCAACACTAGAAAAATAGCCGTTCGACTTCTTCCGCGGAGGTGAGATGGACAAGGACGTGCAACAGCTGGACAGCGGCGTCAGCCCCGAGCGGCTGCGCCACGAACAGGAACAGGCGCACTTCAACGAACTCTTCCTGCTGGCGCCCTGCGGCTATTTCGTGGTCGGCTTCGACGGCCGCATCCTGCAGGCCAATGTCGCCGGCGCCCGGCTGATCGGCGTGCCGCGCGGCGGGATCAAGGGGTACCGCTTCCGCGATTTCGTGCGGCGCTCCTGGCGCGAAGAGTTCGACGCCTTCTTCGAATCCGCCATCAACAGCCGCGCGCCGCGCCGCCAGCGCATCGAGATGACCTGCGCCGACCATGGCGCGCCCGGACCGGTGGTCCTGCTGGCCAGCGCCGACGGCAGCGGCCAGGCTTGCCGCATCGTGGTCGAGCCGGTCGACGGCAAGCTGGCCGCGCTCGAACGCTCGGAGGAACGCTTCCGCCGCATCGTCCACTGTGCCGACGAGGGCATCTGGGAGATCGACGCTCTCGGCTTCGTCACCTTCGTCAACCCGAAGATGGCGGCCCTGCTGGGCTGCGAGATCGAAGACCTGCTGGAGCAGCCCCTGGTGCGCTTCATGGACGAGGAGGGGAGGAGCCGCTTCGAGGCCCACGACGTGCGCCGCCAGCATGTGCATGGCGAGCGCGTCGAACTCAAGTTCATCCGCAGCGACGGCGCGGAACTGTGGACCAGCGCCGCCACCACGCCGATCTTCGACGTCGCCGGCAACTGCCTCGGCACCCTGGCCCTGGTCACCGACATCACTCGCAGCAAGGCGTCGGCCGAGCGGATCTGGCACCAGGCCAATTTCGACGAGCTGACCGGGCTGCCGAACCGCCACATGTTCCGCGACCGCCTGGCCCAGGAGATGCGCAAGGCCGACCGCGGCGCCACCTTCGTGGCCCTGCTGTTCATCGACCTCGACCACTTCAAGGAAGTCAACGACCGCCTCGGCCACGCGGTCGGCGACGCACTGCTGGCCGAAGCCGCGCGCCGCGTGAAAGCCTGCGTGCGCGCCACCGATACCCTGGCGCGCCTGGGCGGCGACGAGTTCACCGTGATCCTGGCCGGCATGGAGCGGGTCGGCAGCGTCGACCGCATCGCCCAGGCCATCGTCGACGCCCTGTGCCGGCCCTTCGACCTCGAAGGCGAGCGGGCCGAGATCTCGGCCTCGGTCGGCATCGCCCTGTATCCGGCCGACGGGCGCGAGCTGCCGGCGCTGCTGTCGCACGCCGACCAGGCCATGTACGCATCGAAGAACGCCGGCCGCAACCGCTACGGCTACTTCACCCGCGACTTGCAGGAGGCGGCGCTGGCGCGCCAGGTGATCGCCGCCGACCTGCGCGAGGCCATCGTCCAGCGCCAGTTCGAGATCCTGTACCAGCCCATCGTCTCGCTGCGCAGCGGCGCCGTGCACAAGGCCGAGGCCCTGCTGCGCTGGCGCCACCCGACCCGCGGCCTGCTGGCGCCCGCCGAGTTCATCCCTTTCGCCGAGAGCAATGGCCTGATCGTCGAGATCGGCGATTGGGTGTTCCGCGAGGCCGCGCGCCAGGTCCGGTGCTGGCAGCGCAGCATCGCCCCGGACTTCCAGGTGAGCGTGAACAAGTCGCCGGTGCAGTTCCGGCGCGACGCCGGCCAGTACCAGGGCTGGCTCGATTACCTGCGCGAGCTGGAGCTGCCGCCGCAGAGCATCGTGGTGGAGATCAGCGAAGGCGCGCTGCAGGGCGGGGCCGATGCGCTGCTCGGCCGGCTGGCCCAGTACCGCATGCTGGGGCTGCAGGTGGCGCTGGATCACTTCGGTACCGGCCATGCCTCATTGGCCCACCTGAAGCGCTACGACATCGACCTGGTGAAGATCGATCCTTCGCTGGCGCAGACCCTGGACAGGGAGGGCGGGGAGCTGGCGCTGTACGAGGCGATCGTCGCCATGGCGCACAAGCTGGGCCTGAAGGTGGTGGCGGAGGGCGTGGAAACGGCGGCGCAGCGGGCGCTGCTGGTCGATGCGGGCTGCGATTATGCGCAGGGTTATATGTTCGGGCGGCCGATGACGGCGCAGGAGCTCGAACGCCTGGCCTTGGCGGCACGATGACACGTGGGCACCCTGTGCCCACGTGCGATGTCTGTGTCGCGCCGGTTGAATTACATGTTCGGGTAATTCGGTCCGCCGCCGCCCTCCGGCGTGACCCAGACGATGTTCTGGGTCGGATCCTTGATGTCGCAGGTCTTGCAGTGCACGCAGTTCTGCGCATTGATCTGCAGGCGGTCCTTGCCCTCGTCCGTCTTTACGAACTCGTACACGCCCGCCGGGCAGTAGCGCTGTTCCGGACCGGCGTACTTGGCCAGGTTGATCTCGACCGGCACGTTCGGGTTCTTCAGGGTCAGGTGCACCGGCTGGTCTTCCGCGTGGTTGGTGTTCGAGATGAACACCGAGGACAGGCGGTCGAAGGTCAGCTTGCCGTCCGGCTTCGGATACACGATGGGCTTGAAGCTTGATGCGGGACGCAGGCATTCGTGGTCGGCATGCTGGTGGTGCAGGGTCCACGGCGCCTTGCCCTTGAACAGGATCTGGTCGATGCCGGTCATGATGGTGCCCAGGTAGAGGCCTTTGCTCATCCACGGCTTGAAGTTGCGCGCCACGTGCAGTTCCTCGTGCAGCCAGGACTGCTCGAAGGCGGCCGGGTAACTCGCCAGCTCGTCGTTCTGGCGGCCCTCGCCGAGTGCGGCGAAGGCGGCGTCGGCGGCCAGCATGCCGGTCTTGATCGCGGCGTGGCTGCCCTTGATGCGGCTGACGTTCAGGAAGCCGGCGTCGCAGCCGATCAGGGCGCCGCCCGGGAACACGGTCTTCGGCAGCGACTGCAGGCCGCCGGCGGTGATCGCGCGGGCGCCGTAGGAGATGCGCTTGCCGCCTTCGAAGAAGTGGCGGATCGCCGGGTGGGTCTTGTAGCGCTGGAATTCCTCGTAGGGCGACAGGTAGGGGTTCTGGTAGGCCAGGCCAACCACGAAGCCGACCGCGACCTGGTTGTTCTCCAGGTGGTACAGGAAGGAGCCGCCGTAGGTGTCGTTCGGCAGCGGCCAGCCGGCCGTGTGGATCACCAGGCCAGGCTTGTGCTTGGCCGGGTCGATCTCCCACAGTTCCTTGATGCCGATGCCGTAGGTCTGCGGGTCCTTGCCTTGATCGAGGCTGTACTTGGCGATCAGCTGCTTGCCGAGGTGGCCGCGCGAACCTTCCGCGAACAGCGTGTACTTGGCATGCAGTTCCATGCCCAGCTGGAAATCCGGGCCCGGTTCGCCGTCGCGCTTGACGCCCATGTTGCCGGTGGCGACGCCCTTCACGGAGCCGTCGTCGTTGTACAGGATCTCGGCCGCCGGGAAGCCGGGGAAGATCTCGACGCCCAGGGCTTCCGCCTGCTGGCCCAGCCAGCGCACCACGTTGCCCAGCGAGATCACGTAATTGCCGTGGTTGGTCAGCGCCTTCGGCACCATGAAGTGCGGGGTCGCGTAGGACTTGGTCTCGGTCAGGAACAGCACGCGGTCTTCGGTGACGGCGGTGTTCAACGGTGCGCCCAGTTCTTTCCAGTTGGGGAACAGTTCGTTCAGCGCGCGCGGATCCATCACCGCGCCCGACAGGATGTGCGCGCCCAGCTCACCGCCTTTCTCGAGCACGCAGACCGAGACGTCGCGGCCCTGTTCCGAAGCCAGTTGCTTCAGGCGGATCGCCGCCGACAGGCCGGCAGGGCCGCCGCCGACGATGACGACGTCGTATTCCATCGCTTCGCGCGGACCGTATTGTTCGATGAGGTTGTTGGGCTGAGTCATGTTTTAATAGTGTTAGAAAAATTTAAGCACGAGTGTGCACTTTTTTGCTCATGATTGCAACGCAGCGCGCTATTGTAGGGCAGATATTAGATGCGGCAATCTAAACGAGGCGAATTTGGTGAAGTATGTAATGATTATGTCGTCGCAACAGAATATAGTTTGGTTGGGTTCAGGCTGAGGAGTGGAACGTGGGGATTGAAGTCAATTTCGAAGGCAAGATCGCAATGGTGACGGGCGCGTCCAGTGGACTGGGCGCGCGTTTCGCGAAGGCCTTGGCAGGGGCGGGAGCGCAGGTCGTGCTGGCCTCGCGGCGCACCGAGCGCCTGAAGGAGCTGCGCGCCGAGATCGAGGCGGACGGCGGCGCGGCCCACGTGGTGTCGCTGGACGTGACCGACCTCGCCAGCATCAAGTCGGCGATCGCGCACGCCGAGACCGAGGCCGGTCCGATCGACATCCTGGTCAACAACTCGGGGGTGTCGAACACCCAGCGCCTGCTGGACGTCACCGAGGACGATTACAACTACATCATGGACACCAACCTGCGCGGCGCCTTCTTCATGGCCCAGCAGTGCGCGAAGCGCATGATCCAGCGCGCCAAGGGCGATCCCAGGAAGCAGCACCGGATCGTCAACATCGCCTCGGTGGCGGGCTTGCGCGTGCTGCCGCAGATCGGCGTCTACTGCATGAGCAAGGCCGGCGTGGTGCAGATGACCAAGGCGATGGCGGTCGAATGGGGCCGCTACGGCATCAACGTCAACGCGATCTGTCCCGGCTACATCGCCACCGAGATGAACGAGGATTACTTCGAGTCCGAGCAGGGCAAGAAGCTGATCGAGATGCTGCCGCGCCGCCGCATCGGCAAGCCGGAAGACCTCGACGGCCTGCTCCTGCTGCTGGCGGCCGAGGAAGCCCACTTCATCAACGGCACCATCATCACGGCCGACGACGGCATGACGGCGCAATGACGGCACTGGTCGTGGTCCACGGCCTGCTGGGTTCGGGCAGCTACTACGAACCGCAGCGCCGGCTGCCGGGGCTGGACGTGCGCACGCCCGACCTGCTCGGCTACGGCGCGCAGCGCAGCGTGGACGTCGGCATCGACCTGCACGCCCAGGCCGAGGAGATCGCGCGCGTGCTGCGCGAGGAGGTCGGCGAACCGGCCTGGCTGCTCGGCCACAGCGTCGGCGGCGCCGTCATGATGCTGGCCGCGCAGGAGGTGCCGGAACTGGTGCGCGGCCTGATCAGCGTGGAGGGCAATTTCACGCTCAAGGACGCGTTCTGGTGCTCGCGCATCGCGCCGATGCCTGACGCCGACTGGGCGGCCGAATACGGCGCCATGGAAGACGATCCGGCCGCCTGGCTGGAGCGCATCGGCATCGAGGCCAGCGACGAACGCATCGCCCTGGCGCGCGAGGTCCTGGAAAACCAGCCCTACACGACCATCCAGGCGATGGCGCGCTCGGTGCTGGAGGTGACCGGCGCGCCCGCCTTCCTGGAAGGCGTGCGGCGCGTACTCGGGACCGGCGTGCCGCTTTACCTGCTGGGCGGCGAGCTGTCCGCGGCCGGCTGGGACATCCCCGAATGGGTGCTGGCGCTGGCCTGCGGCAGCCTGGTCCAGCCGAAGGCCGGTCACATGATGATGCTCGAGGACCCGGCCGCCTTCTGCGGCATCGTCGGCGACATCGTGCGCCGGCACGCCGGCGCCTGAACGACTACAATGCCTGCTTTTTCAACACAAGCAGGCAACGATGAGCAACGAAAAACCGACGCGCAAGCTGATGCACACGATGCGCCAGGCGATCCGCTGGGGCGACATGGACGTGCTGGGCCACGTCAACAACACCGTCTATTTCCGCTACATGGAAAGCGGCCGGATCTGCTTCCTGGAAGAGACCGCGGGCGAATTCAATATGCAGGGCGAGGGGCCGGTGATCGTCACCGCCTACTGCACCTTCATCAAGCAGCTGAAGTATCCGGGTGAGATCGAGGTGCGCACCTACGCCGGCGCCCCGGGCCGTTCCAGCTTCGAAGTCACCCACGAGGTCAGCCTGGTCGATGCCGAGGGCAAGGCCGACGTCGTCTATGCGGAAGGCGGCGGCAAGGTGGTGTGGATCGACTTCAAGAAGGAGAAGTCGGTGCCGCTGCCGGAGCACCTCAGGAGCGTGCTGCCGGCAGCCTGACCGCGCTCAGCGGCGCTCGCGCTTGTCCTCCTCGCCACTCTCGTTGTCCAGCAAGGGGATGATGAAGGTGGCGGCGTCGCGCAGGATGCCCTGCGGACCCCGCTGCTCGACGACGATGGTGTGGCCGCCGGGGCTCACCACGGGCGGCAGGGGCAGGGTGAAGCTGCGGGCCGCCTCGAAACGCGGCTGGGTCTCGATCCGCACGGGCACGCCGTCGACCGAGACCGACAGCGGCAGGGCCGGATCGAAGCCGAAGCCGTGCAGCAGCACGACCAGCGCCCCGCCTTCGCCGTCCGGATCCTCTTCCTGCCTCACCTCGACCCGCACATAAGGCCCGAGCGCCGGCTTGCGCGGCAGCTGCGCTTCCTGCACGTCGCGCGGCGCCAGGATCACCCCCTTCAGGATCGCCCCGTCCAGGTAGAGCCCCTTGATATGGGCGCCGGCCTTCACCTGCTCGCGCAGCTCGTGGTCGCCGTCCAGCCTGCCCAGGCGCTCGGCATGCGTCACCTTGAACGGCGCCGGCACCGGCGTGCGCTCCCAGGTGAGGCCATGGATGCTGCCGCCGCTCAGCGCCACTTCGCGCAACTCCCTGGTGGCTGGGTCGAGCACGAAGTCGAGGATGTCGCCGCCTTCGGTGATGAAATAGCCGCACACCGGGCAGACGTCGGGATCGTGGATCTGGCTGAGCGGGAGCCTTGCGCCTTTCCAGAAAATTGTGGGCTCGGCCAGGGCGCCCAGGACGCCGGCCCGGATGATGCGGCGCGGGCAGGTGTAGAACTTTTTCCATAGTCCGCGGCCGTAGGAAGAGATGACGACCTGCCCGCTGCCCTGGAAGTAGAAGGACGACACCTGCGGGATGTAGTCCGAGCCGGCCAGGTAGTTCCAGGTCGCGCCGCGGTCGAAGCTCTCCATGATGCCGGCCTGCTGGGTGCCGACCAGGATGTGGCCGGCGCAATCGGGATCGAAGCCGAAGGCGCTGATCTGGGAGAAGGGCCCGAAGCTGAACTTGAAGATGCCGCCGCGCGTGGCCAGGCTGGTCAGCGCGGTGTCCGTGGTCCAGGTGGCGCCGGCGTCATGCGTGACCCTGACGGTGTTGCTGACGATGTCGGGCACGATCAGGAAGTTGGCGTCGCGCGGGTCGACCCCGAAAGGCTTGTACCACGCGAACTCGGTCGCGAAGATGCCGAGGCTGCCGAAGCCGCCGATGTCCGACACCAGCGGCGAGCCGGCGGCCAGCGTATCGGCGATCCGCTTGATGCCCACGACCGGGTAGCCGGCCGGCGTCGTGCCCGACAGCTTGACCGCGGTGTAGATCACCGGATTGCCCACCGATCCCGCGACCTTCGGCAAGTCCTGGGGATCCTCGAGGAAGCCGTAGCGTGGCGTCCAGCTGGCGCCGTTGTCGGTGCTGAGGTCGTAGATATTGCCCGGCAGGCCGCTGAGCTGGGTGTTCTGGACATAGGCTCCGGGCCTGAGCAGGCGCGGATTGCCGGCATTGTTCGGCGGGTTGGGGAAGCCGCTCTTGCCGGCCAGGAGCGGGCCCGACACGAAGTTGGAGCAGGGACCGCAAGCGACGCCGGTCAGCCTGGTGTCCGCGGCCGGGATGGGCTCGCGCCAGATGTTCAGGTAAAAGCCTTCGCAGCAGATACTGGTCGGCCAGGTGACGCCGGCATCGCCCGAGGCCCAGATGAAATTGTCCTGGGTCGCGAAATACAAATCCGACGCCCTGCGGTCCGGATGCAGCTGGCCGGTCACCTCGGTGATCTGCAGGGCATTGTAGCCGGCGTCGCCGCCGCCGCTCACGTGCCAGTGGAGGCCGGCGTCGGAAGTGAGCAGCAGGGGCGTCCTGCCGTCGGCGGCGCTGAAGGCGAGGTCGGAGCTGTCGCAGTGGTCGAGTTCGGACGCGGTCCAGCCCGACAAGGTCGGCACCGGGCCGTTCGTCACCGTGGCGCTCTGCTGGCTGCACCTGCCGTCGCCGAAGTGGATGCTGTAATGCGTCGCATCGCTCGGCTGGGCGGTCGTGACGAAGGAGGGGCGGTTATAGCTGGGAATGTCCAGCAGCTGGCCCCAGGTCGCGCCATTGTCCCAGGAGCGGTAGAGCAGGGTATGGC
>OUNM010720746.1_pt1 | contig 14365 bp, 14 predicted proteins | sample 1769961 | NCBI WGS metagenome assembly OUNM01 (sample SAMEA3914820, study PRJEB12502) | metagenome | biome: forest; material: soil | place: USA | collected 2012-03-12 | depth 0.3 m | reverse complement strand
GTGCGCGTCGTCTCCGAGATCACCGAGTCCAACGGCTCGTCGTCGATGGCTTCCGTCTGCGGCGGCTGCCTGTCGCTGATGGACGCCGGCGTGCCGCTGAAGGCGCACGTGGCCGGCATCGCCATGGGCCTGATCAAGGACGGCTCGCGCTTCGCGGTGCTGACCGACATCCTGGGCGACGAGGATCACCTGGGCGACATGGACTTCAAGGTGGCCGGCACGACGCAGGGCATCACCGCGCTGCAGATGGACATCAAGATCCAGGGCATCACCAAGGAAATCATGCAGGTCGCCCTGGCCCAGGCCAAGGAAGCCCGCCTGCACATCCTGGGCAAGATGGTCGAGGCCGTCGGCGGCGCGAAGACCGAGGTGTCCGAGTTCGCCCCGCGCCTGTACGTGATGAAGATCAACCCCGAGAAGATCCGCGACGTGATCGGCAAGGGCGGCTCCACCATCCGTGCGCTGACGGAAGAAACGGGCACGCAGATCGACATCGGCGAGGACGGCACCATCACCATCGCCTCCACCGATTCCGAGCGCGCCGCGCACGCCAAGAAGCGCATCGAGGAGATCACGGCCGAAGTGGAAGTGGGCAAGGTCTACGAAGGCCCGGTCACCAAGATCCTCGACTTCGGTGCGCTGATCAACCTGCTGCCCGGCAAAGACGGCCTGCTGCACATCAGCCAGATCGCCCACCAGCGCGTCGAGAAGGTCACCGACTTCCTCACCGAAGGCCAGGTCGTGAAGGTCAAGGTGCTGGAGACGGACGAGAAGGGCCGCATCAAGCTGTCCATGAAGGCGCTGCAGGAGCGTCCGGAAGGCTACGAGGAGCGCCCGGAGCGTTCGGACCGCGGTGATCGTGGCGACCGCGGCGACCGCGGCCCGCGCGGTGATCGTGGCGACCGCCCGTACCGTGGCGACCGCGATCGCGGCGACCGGGGCGAGCGTTCGGACCGGGGCGACCGGGGCGACAACCGCGGCCAGGGTGGCGGCGAGCAGGGCGGCCCGGTGGGCGGCGCCGCTCCTGGCGACCTGTCCGAAGGTTCCGCCGAGTAAGCCGCTGGCGTGCCCGTCGTCCCACCCATGACCGCTGCCGGGAACGCACTGCCCGACACGATGCAGGCCATCGAGATCGCCGCCCCCGGCGGTCCCGAGGTCCTGCGCGTGGCCGAGCGCGCGCGGCCGCGTGCAGGGGCGGGCGAGGCGCTGATCCGTGTCGCCGCGTCCGGCGTCAACCGGCCGGACGTGCTGCAACGCAAGGGCGCGTATCCCGCGCCAGCGGGCGCATCTGACCTGCCGGGGCTGGAGGTGGCGGGCACGATCGTGGACGGCGACGCCGCCGCGCTGGCGCAGCACGGGTTCGCCCTCGGCGACCGCGTGTGCGCGCTGCTGGCGGGTGGCGGCTACGCGCAGTTCTGCACGGCGCCCGTCGCGCAGTGCCTGCCCGTGCCCGCGGGCCTGTCCGACCTCGAGGCGGCCGCGCTGCCCGAGAACTACTTCACCGTGTGGTCGAACGTGTTCGACCGCGGCCGGTTGCAGGCCGGCCAGACGCTGCTGGTGCAGGGCGGCACGAGCGGCATCGGCGTCACCGCCATCCAGCTGGGCAAGGCATTCGGCGCCACCGTCATCGCCACCGCGGGTTCGGACGACAAGCGCTCGCGCTGCCTGCAGCTGGGCGCCGACCACGCCATCAACTACCGCACCGAGGACTTCGTCGAGCGCGTGCAGGCCTTCACGGCCGGCCGCGGCGCCGACGTCGTGCTGGACATGGTGGCGGGTCCGTACATCGCCCGCGAGATCGCGTGCACGGCCGACGACGGCCGCATCGTGCTGATCGCGGTGCAGGGCGGCGTCAAGGCCGAGATCGACGCGGGGGCCGTGCTGCGGCGCCGCCTGGTCATCACGGGGTCCACGCTGCGCCCGCGCCCGGTGGCGTTCAAGGCGACTATTGCCGCCGCGTTGCGCCAGCACGTGTGGCCGCTGCTGGAGGCCGGCCGCGCGCGTCCCGTCATCCAGCAGGTGTGGCCCGCGGCGCAGGCCGCCGACGCGCACGCCGCGATGGAGGCCGGCCACCACGTGGGCAAGCTGATGCTCGCCTGGTGATGGTCGCTCCTCTCGAAGACACCCACAAGGAACCAAGACCGATGCGCAGGAAACTCGTCGCCGGCAACTGGAAGATGCACGGCAGCCATGCGGCCAACGCCGAACTGCTCGCGGGCATCGTCGCCGCACGGCCGTTCGGCTGCGACGTGGCCGTGTGCGTGCCGTTCCCCTACCTGTCGGAGACGGCGGTGGCCCTGGCCACGCACGACATCCGCTGGGGCGCGCAGGATTGCTCGGCGCAGGAGCAGGGCGCCTTCACCGGCGAGGTCTCGGCCGCGATGCTGGCCGAGTTCGGCTGCCGCCACGCGATCGTCGGCCACTCCGAGCGGCGCGCACTGCACGGCGAGTCCGACCAGCTGGTGGCGGACAAGGCCAAGGCCGCGCTCGCGCGCGGCATCACGCCCATCGTGTGCGTGGGCGAGACGCTCGCGCAACGCGACGCGGGCGAGGCGATGGACGTGGTCAAGCGCCAGCTGTCCGCGGTCATCCACACGCTGGGCCACTGCATCGGCGAGATCGTCGTCGCCTACGAGCCCGTGTGGGCCATCGGCACCGGCCGCACCGCCACGCCGCAGCAGGCGCAGGAGATGCACGCGCTGATCCGCGCGCAGCTGCGCGCCGCCACGCCGCACGCCGACGCCATGCCGCTGCTGTACGGCGGCAGCGTCAAGCCCGACAACGCCGCGAGCCTGTTCTCGCAACCCGACATCGACGGCGGGCTGATCGGCGGGGCCTCGCTGAAGGCCGCCGACTTCGTCGCCATCTGCCGCGCGGCAGGCTGACCCGCCGCGCTTCCCGTCCTTCCCGAACCTCCAACATCCAACACAACATGCAAGTCTGGGCCAACCTCCTCGTCGTCATCCAGTTGCTCGCCGCCGCGGCGATGATCGGCCTCGTGCTGCTGCAGCACGGCAAGGGCGCCGACATGGGCGCGTCCTTCGGCAGCGGCGCCTCCGGCAGCCTGTTCGGCGCCACCGGCAGCGCCAGCTTCCTGTCGCGCTCCACCGCCATCTGCGCCACCGTGTTCTTCGCCGCCACGCTGGGACTGTCGGTGGTCAACAACCGCCGTGCGGAAGTGCAGCCCACGAGCGCGCCCACCGTGTTCGACCGCGCCCCGGTGGCCTCCGCGCCGCTGGCCGCCAGCGGCGTGCCGATGGTGTCCGCGGTGTCCGCCTCGGGCGTGGCGCTGCCGTCGTCCGCCGCGGCATCCGCCGCCCTGGCGCCGGCCTCGGGCGCGCCCGTGATTCCGCAACGTTGAACTCGGGATCGTCGATTTTTCGCTATAGAATGTGAGGCTGTTCAGCGAGCGATCCTCATGCAAGCTGAACGCCGGAAACTTCGAGTGATCGGCAACGTCTGGCAGGCCTGCGACATGTGGCCAGCTCGACTGTCAGGATGGTTTCAGGCCGACGTGGTGAAATTGGTAGACACGCTATCTTGAGGGGGTAGTGGCGAAAGCTGTGCGAGTTCGAGTCTCGCCGTCGGCACCAAAGCTCTTTTCGGGCTGCCCCTGATCCGGGGGCCTCCCGAGCGCCCTTGGCCAGTCAGGGGAAAGCGATGCGGGCGCATTCGTGGCCGTCCTTCCGAGGCGGTGGACGAGGCGCCTTTTTCATTCCCGGATCCTGCTCTCCAGCCAGCACCCACGCACGCACACGCACCCACGCCACCATGGACTTGTCCGCGTACCTCCCCGTCATCCTGTTCATCCTCGTGGGGGTCGGCGTCGGCATCGCGCCCCAGGTGCTCGGCTTCCTGCTGGGGCCGCAGCGGCCCGACGCGGCCAAGAACTCGCCCTACGAGTGCGGCTTCGAGGCGTTCGAGGACGCGCGCATGAAGTTCGACGTGCGCTACTACCTGGTCGCCATCCTGTTCATCCTGTTCGACCTGGAGATCGCGTTCCTGTTCCCCTGGGCCGTCGCGCTGAAGGAGATCGGCGCCACGGGCTTCTGGGCCATGATGATTTTCCTGGCGATCCTGGTCGTCGGTTTCGTTTACGAATGGAAGAAGGGCGCGCTCGACTGGGAGTGATCCCGGCCGCTCGCGAACATACCGCTATGGGTAATGAAGGTCTGATGAAGGAGGGGTTCGTCACCACCTCGGTGGACGCCCTCGTCAACTGGTCCAAGACCGGCTCGCTGTGGCCGATGACGTTCGGCCTCGCGTGCTGCGCGGTCGAGATGATGCACGCGGGCGCCGCGCGCTACGACATCGACCGCTTCGGCATGCTGTTCCGTCCCAGCCCGCGCCAGAGTGACCTGATGATCGTGGCCGGCACGCTGTGCAACAAGATGGCGCCGGCGCTGCGCAAGGTGTACGACCAGATGGCCGAGCCGCGCTGGGTGCTGTCGATGGGCACGTGCGCCAACGGCGGCGGCTACTACCACTACAGCTACTCGGTGGTGCGCGGCTGCGACCGCATCGTGCCGGTCGACGTCTACGTGCCGGGCTGCCCGCCCACGGCCGAGGCGCTGCTGTACGGCATCCTGCAGCTGCAGGCCAAGATCCGCCGCGAGAACACGATCGCGCGCGCCTGACCCCGAAAGCCTCGCCACGATGACCCAACGACTCGATGCCCTGCAGGCCGCGCTGGAAGCCACGCTCGGTGGTCGCATCCGCCACTTCCTGCGCGAACGCGGCGAGATCACCATCACGGTGGACGCCGCCGACCTGCTGCCCGTGGCCGCGCTGCTGCGCGACGACCCCCGCCTGAAGTTCGAGCAGCTGATGGACCTGTGCGGCGTGGACTACTCCACCTACCGCAACCAGCCGTGGGAAGGACAGCGCTTCTGCGTCGTCTCCCACCTGCTGTCCATCACGCACAACTGGCGCGTGCGCCTGAAGGTGTTCGCACCCGACGACGACCTGCCGCTGGTGCCGTCGCTCACGCCCACGTGGAACTCGGCCAACTGGTTCGAGCGCGAGGCGTTCGACCTCTACGGCATCATCTTCGAGGGGCACGTGGACCTGCGCCGCCTGCTCACCGACTACGGCTTCATCGGCCACCCGTTCCGCAAGGATTTCCCGGTGTGGGGGCACGTCGAGATGAAGTACGACGAGCAGCAGAAGCGCGTCGTGTACCAGCCCGTCACGATCGAGCCGCGCGAGATCATCCCGCGCATCGTGCGCGAGGACAACTTCGGCGGACTGCACTGAACATATGGCCGACATCAAGAACTACACGCTGAACTTCGGTCCCCAGCACCCGGCCGCGCACGGCGTGCTGCGCCTGGTGCTCGAGCTGGACGGCGAAGTCATCCAGCGCGCCGACCCCCACATCGGCCTGCTGCACCGCGCCACCGAGAAGCTGGCCGAGACGCGCACCTTCATCCAGTCGCTGCCCTACATGGACCGGCTGGACTACGTGTCGATGATGTGCAACGAGCACGCCTACTGCCTCGCCATCGAGAAGCTGCTGGGCATCGACGTGCCGCTGCGCGCGCAGTACATCCGCGTGATGTTCTCCGAGCTCACGCGCCTGCTGAACCACCTGCTCTGGCTGGGCGCGCACGGCATCGACTGCGGTGCGATGAACATCCTCATCTACTGCTTCCGCGAGCGGGAAGACATCTTCGACATGTACGAGGCCGTCAGCGGCGCGCGCATGCACGCGGCGTACTTCCGCCCGGGCGGCGTGTACCGCGACCTGCCCGACAGCATGCCGCAGTACAGGCACTCGAAGATCCGCAACGCCAAGGCCATGGCGCGGATGAACGAGAACCGCCAGGGCACGCTGCTCGACTTCATCGAGGACTTCGCGGAACGCTTCCCGAAGAACTGCGACGACTACGAGACGCTGCTCACCGACAACCGCATCTGGAAGCAGCGTACCGTGGGCATCGGCGTGGTCACGCCCGAGCGCGCGCTCAACCTGGGCTTCTCCGGCCCGATGCTGCGCGGCTCCGGCATCGCGTGGGACCTGCGCAAGACGCAGCCCTACGAGGTGTACGGCCAGATGGACTTCGACGTGCCCGTTGGCACCAACGGCGACACGTACGACCGCTACCTGGTGCGCATGCAGGAGATGCGCGAGGCCAACCGCATCGTGCAGCAGTGCGTCAAGTGGCTGAAGGCCAACCCCGGCCCCGTCATCACCGACAACCACAAGGTGGCGCCGCCCAAGCGCACGGAGATGAAGGAGAGCATGGAGGAGCTGATCCACCACTTCAAGCTCTTCACGGAAGGCATGCACGTGCCCGAGGGCGACGCCTACGCGGCCGTCGAGCACCCGAAGGGCGAGTTCGGCATCTACATCGTCAGCGACGGCGCCAACAAGCCCTACCGCCTGAAGATCCGCCCGCCGGGCTTCTCCCACCTGGCGGCGATGGACGAGATGTCCCGCGGCCACATGATCGCGGACGCGGTGGCCGTCATCGGCACCATGGACATCGTTTTCGGCGAGATCGATCGATGAGCGCAACTACCCAGAACGGCAGCGACGTGTTCGTGCCGCTGTCGGAGGCCACGCTTGCGCGCTTCGCGCGCGAGGTGGCCAAGTACCCCGCCGAGCAGAAGGCGTCCGCCGTCATGGCCTGCCTGGCCATCGTGCAGCAGGAGCGCGGCTTCGTGGCGCGCGCCGCCGAGGACGCCATCGCGGCGTACCTGGGCATGCCGCCCATCGCGGTGTACGAGGTCACCACCTTCTACAACATGTACAACCAGCGGCCCGTGGGCCGCTTCAAGCTCAACGTCTGCACCAACCTGCCGTGCCAGTTGCGCGATGGCCAGACGGCGCTGGAGCACATCTGCCGCAGGCTGGGCGTGGAAGAGGGCGGCACCACCGCCGACGGCGCCATCACCGTGCAGAAGAGCGAGTGCCTCGGCGCCTGCGCCGACGCGCCGGTGATGCTGGTGAACGACCGCGAGATGGTCAGCTTCATGAACGAGCAGCGCATCGACGAGCTGCTCGCCATGCTCCAGGCCGCGAAGTGAGCAATGCGATGACGGCACCCCAGGTCGACCTTTCCAAGTTCAAGGCGCGTGGCACGGAGACGTGCTTCCACGGCCGCCACATCGGCGCGCAGATCTACGACGGCCTCGACGGCAGCAACTGGCGCCTGAAGGACTACGAGGCGCGCGGCGGCTACCAGGCCCTGCGCAAGATCCTCGCCAAGGACGGCGGCGCGGGTCTCACGTCCGACCAGGTGATCGCCGAGGTCAAGACGTCGGGCCTGCGCGGCCGCGGCGGCGCGGGCTTTCCCACCGGCCTGAAGTGGAGCTTCATGCCGCGGCAGTTCCCGGGCGCGAAGTACCTCGTCTGCAACTCGGACGAAGGCGAGCCCGGCACCTGCAAGGACCGCGACATCCTCGCGTTCAACCCGCACATCGTCATCGAGGGCATGATCATCGCGGCCTACGCGATGGGCATCCCGGTCGGCTACAACTACATCCACGGCGAGATCTTCGAGATCTACGACCGCTTCGAGGAAGCGCTGGAAGAGGCGCGCGCCGCCGGCTACCTGGGCGGCCGCATCCTCGGCAGCGACTACTCGTTCCAGCTGCACGCGTTCCACGGCTTCGGCGCCTACATCTGCGGCGAGGAGACGGCGCTGCTGGAATCGCTGGAAGGCAAGAAGGGCCAGCCGCGCTTCAAGCCGCCGTTCCCGGCCAGCTTCGGCCTGTACGGCAAGCCCACCACGATCAACAACACCGAGACCTTCGCGGCGGTACCCTGGATCATCCGCAACGGTGGCCAGGCCTACCTGGAGTGCGGCAAGCCCAACAACGGCGGCACCAAGATCTTCTCGGTGGTGGGGGACGTCAACAACCCCGGCAACTTCGAGATCCCGATGGGCACGCCCTTCAGCAAGCTGCTGGAGCTGGCGGGCGGCGTGCGCAGCGGCCGCCAGCTGAAGGCGGTGATCCCCGGCGGCTCGTCGGCCCCGGTGCTGCCCGCGTCCATCATGATGGACCTGACGATGGACTACGACTCGATCGCCAAGGCGGGCTCGATGCTCGGCTCCGGCGCGGTCATCGTCATGGACGACTCGCGCTGCATGGTGCGCAGCCTGCTGCGCCTGTCGTACTTCTACCAGCACGAATCCTGCGGCCAGTGCACGCCGTGCCGCGAGGGCACGGGCTGGCTGTGGCGCATGGTCCACCGCATCGAGCACGGCCAGGGCCGCATGGAGGACATCGAGCTGCTGAACTCGGTGGCCGACAACATCCAGGGCCGCACCATCTGCGCGCTGGGCGACGCGGCGGCCATGCCGGTGCGCGCCATGATCAAGCATTTCCGCAGCGAGTTCGTGCATCACATCGAGCACAAGAGCTGCCTGGTGCCCGCCCAAGAAAGCACCCACACCCATGGTTGAAATCGAACTCGACGGCAAGAAGGTCTCGGTCCCGCCCGGCAGCATGGTGATGCACGCCGCGGACGCGGCGGACACCTACATCCCGCACTTCTGCTACCACAAGAAGCTGTCCATCGCGGCCAACTGCCGCATGTGCCTGGTGGAGATCGAGAAGGCGCCCAAGCCGATGCCGGCCTGCGCGACGCCGGTCACGCAGGGCATGGTCGTCCGCACCAAGAGCGAGAAGGCGATCAAGGCGCAGCAGTCGGTCATGGAGTTCCTCCTGATCAACCACCCGCTGGATTGCCCCATCTGCGACCAGGGCGGCGAGTGCCAGCTGCAGGACCTGGCCGTGGGCTACGGCGCCGGCGCCTCGCGCTACTCGGAGGAGAAGCGCGTCGTCTTCCACAAGAACGTGGGCCCGCTCGTCTCCATGGCGGAGATGAGCCGCTGCATCCACTGCACCCGCTGCGTGCGCTTCGGCCAGGAAGTGGCCGGCGTGATGGAGCTGGGCATGGCGCACCGCGGCGAGCACTCGGAGATCCAGACGTTCCTGGGCCGCTCGATCGATTCCGAGCTGTCGGGCAACATGATCGACATCTGCCCCGTGGGCGCGCTCACCAGCAAGCCGTTCCGCTACAGCGCCCGCACGTGGGAGCTGTCGCGCCGCCGCAGCGTGTCGCCGCACGATTCCACGGGCACCAACCTGGTCGTGCAGATCAAGGGCGACCGCGTGATGCGCGTGCTGCCGCTGGAGAACGAGGACGTCAACGAGTGCTGGATCGCCGACCGCGACCGCTTCTCGTACGAGGCCCTGAACAGCGACGACCGCCTGCGCAGGCCGATGATCAAGCAGGGCGGCCAATGGACCGAAGTGGACTGGCCCACGGCACTGGGCTACGTCGCCGACGGCCTGAAGCGCGTGAAGGCCGAGTTCGGCACCGAGGGCATCGGCGCCCTCGTGCACCCGATGTCGACGGTGGAAGAGATGCACCTGCTGGCCAAGCTGGTGCGCGGCCTGGGCTCGCAGAGCATCGACCACCGCACCCGCCAGGCGGATTTCGCCAACGTGGGCGCCCCGGGCACCGCGCGCTGGCTGGGCATGCCCATCGCCTCGCTCACCACGCTGGACCGCGCGCTGGTCGTGGGCTCGTTCCTGCGCAAGGATCACCCGCTGTTCGCCGCGCGGCTGCGCCAGGCCGCCAAGCGCGGTGCGCAGGTGCACTCGGTGCACGCGCTGGCCGATGACTGGCTGCTGCCGGTGGCGTCGCACACGTGCGTCGCGCCCAGCGGCTGGGTGCAGGCGCTGGCCGACATCGCGGCGGCCGTGGCCGCGGGCACCGGTGGCACGGCCCCCGTGGCCGGCGGCCAGGTCACCGACGCCGCCCGCGCCGTGGCCGACTCGCTCGCCTCCGGCACCGCCAAGGCCATCCTGCTGGGCAGCGCCGCGGCGCAGCATCCGCAGGCCGCCGCGCTGCTGTCGCTGGCCAACTTCATCGCGGCGCAGACCGGCGCCACCGTGGGCTACCTGGGCGAGGGCGCCAACACCGTCGGCGCGCAGCTGGTGGGCGCGCTGCCCGGCCCGGGCGGCCTGAACGCCGGCCAGATGCTGTCGCAGCCGATGAAGGCGCTGCTGATGCTCCACGTCGAGCCCGCGCTCGACGCGGCCAACGCCGCGGCCGCGCGCCAGGCGCTGGGCGGCTCGGGGCTGGTGGTCGCGATGACGCCGTTCCGCAATGCCGCCTCCGACGTGGCCGACGTGATGCTGCCCGTCTCGCCGTTCACCGAGACGTCGGGCACGTTCGTCAATGCCGAAGGCCGCGTGCAGTCCTTCGTCGGCGTCGCGCCGCCGCTGGGCGACACGCGCCCCGCGTGGAAGGTCCTGCGCGTCCTGGGCGACATGCTGGGCCTGCCCGGCTTCGCGCAGCAGACGTCGGAAGAGGTGAAGGCCGAGGCGCTGGGCGACGTGTCGGCCCTCGCCGGCCGGCTGTCCAACGCGACGGCCGATGGCGTCGCCTCCGCGGTCGCCAGCACGGCCGCCACCGCGACGGCCACGTTCGAGCGCATCGCCGACACCCCGATCTACGCCACCGACTCGCTGGTGCGCCGCGCCGTTGCGTTGCAGCTCACCGCCGATGCCCGCTCGCCGGTGGCCTCGCTGCCCAGCGCGCTGTGGGCGCAGCTGGGCCTGCAGGCGGGCGACAAGGTGCGCGTGTCGCAGGAGGGGGGCTCCGCGCTGCTCGCCGCGCGCGAGGACGCCTCGCTGGCCGCCAACGCCGTGCGCGTGCCCATGGGCCACGTGCTGACCGCCGGGCTCGGCGCCGCCTTCGGCACCGTGCAGGTCGCCAAGGCCTGACGCCCGCGCGATCCGAAGGACACACCACACCATGATCGACACGTTCAACACCTGGGGCGCCGCGACGCTGGGCGGCTACGCCTGGCCCGTCGTCTGGAGCCTGATCAAGATCGTCTGCGTGCTGCTGCCGTTGCTGGGCCTGGTGGCCTACCTGACGCTGTGGGAGCGCAAGGCGATCGGCTGGTCGCAGATCCGCCCGGGCCCCAACCGCGTGGGCCCCGCCGGCCTGCTCACGCCCATCGCCGATGCGGTCAAGCTGATCTTCAAGGAGATCATCCGCCCGACCAAGGCCAACAAGGGCCTGTTCTTCCTCGGCCCCGTCATGACCATCATGCCGGCGCTGGCCGCGTGGGCGGTGATGCCGTTCGGCCCCGAGGTGGCGCTCGCCAACGTCAACGCGGGCCTGCTGTTCCTGATGGCGATCACGTCGATGGAGGTCTACGGCGTGATCATCGCCGGCTGGGCGTCCAACTCGAAGTACGCCTTCCTGGGCGCACTGCGCGCGTCGGCCCAGATGGTGAGCTACGAGATCGCGATGGGCTTCTGCCTGGTCGTGGTGCTGATGGTGTCGGGCTCGATGAACATGTCCGAGATCGTCCTGCAGCAATCGCGTGGCATGGGCGCTTCGCACGGCCTCGGGTTCCTGTCGTGGAACTGGCTGCCGCTGCTGCCCATCATGATGGTGTACTTCATCTCCGGCCTGGCCGAGACCAACCGCCACCCGTTCGACGTGGTGGAAGGCGAGTCGGAGATCGTCGCCGGCCACATGATCGAGTACTCGGGCATGTCGTTCGCGATGTTCTTCCTGGCCGAGTACGCCAACATGATCCTCGTGTCCGCGCTGTGCGTGGTCATGTTCTTCGGCGGCTGGCTCAGCCCGGTGGGCTTCCTGCCCGACGGCTGGGGCTGGCTGTTCGCCAAGACCTTCATCGTGGTCACGATGTTCCTGTGGGTGCGCGCGTCGTTCCCGCGCTACCGCTATGACCAGATCATGCGCCTGGGCTGGAAGATCTTCATCCCCGTGACGCTGGTCTGGCTGGTCGTCGTGGGGCTGTGGATGCAGTCGCCCATGTCGATCTGGAAGTGAGAGGCGAGAGACCCATGTCCGTTGCATCCACCACCCCCACCACGCCGTCGTCGGCGTTCTCGCTGAAGGATTTCTTCAGCGCGTTCCTGCTGCGCGAGCTGTGGAAGGGCCTGCGCGTCACCGGCAAGCACTTCCTGTCGCCCACCATCACGGTGCAGTTCCCGGAGGAGAAGACGCCGCTGTCGCCGCGCTTCCGCGGCCTGCACGCGCTGCGCCGCTACGAGAACGGCGAGGAGCGCTGCATCGCCTGCAAGCTGTGCGAGGCCGTGTGCCCGGCGATGGCCATCACCATCGAGTCCGAAGTGCGCGCCGACGGCTCGCGCCGCACCACGCGCTACGACATCGACCTCACCAAGTGCATCTTCTGCGGCTTCTGCGAGGAGAGCTGCCCGGTCGACTCGATCGTCGAGACCAACATCCTCGAGTACCACGGCGAGAAGCGCGGCGACCTGTACTACACGAAGCCCATGCTGCTGGCCATTGGCGACAAGTACGAGAAGGACATCGCCGCCAACCGCGAGGCCGACGCCAAGTACCGCTGACCGCGGCGCCTGCATGCCATGAACACCACTTCCATCCTGTTCTACCTCTTCGCGGCCGTGCTGCTGGGGGCCTCGTTCCGTGTGATCACGGCGAAGTCCACGGTGCACGCGGCGCTCTTCCTGGTGCTCGCGTTCTTCAGCGCGTCCTGCATCTGGATGATGCTGAAGGCCGAGTTCTTGTCCATCGCGCTCGTGCTGGTGTACGTCGGCGCCGTGATGGTGCTGTTCCTGTTCGTCGTGATGATGCTGGACATCAACACGGAGGAACTGCGCCAGGGCTTCTGGACCCACTTCCCGATGGCCGCGTTCGTCGGCGTGCTGATCGCGCTGGAGATGGCGCTGGTGTTGAAGGGCGGCTTCGACCTGCCCGACGCACCGGCCGAGACCGCGCTCGCCCTGAAGAACGGCAACACCAAGATGCTGGGCATCGAGGTCTACACCAACTACCTGTACCCGCTGCAGGTGGCCGCGGTGCTGCTGCTGGTGGCCATCATCTCGGCCATCGCGCTCACGCTGCGCCAGCGCAAGGACAGCCGCTCGCAGGATCCGTCGCAGCAGGTGCGCGTGAAGAAGGAGCAGCGGCTGAAGATCGTGAAGATGGCGCCCACGGTGGAGGTGCCTTCGGCGCCGCCGGTGGCCGCCGAGGCCGCGGCACCGGGCGCGCCGGGCGCCCCGGCGGCCCCGGCCGCCGGCCAGGGAGGCAAGGCATGAGCAACATCACCCTCGGGCACTACCTGTCGCTCGGCGGCATCCTGTTCGCGATGTCCGTCGTGGGCATCTTCCTGAACCGCCGCAACCTGATCGTGCTGCTGATGGCCATCGAGCTGATGCTGCTGGCCGTCAACCTGAACTTCGTCGCGTTCTCGCACTACCTGCCGGTGGTGGCCGACCGCATGGCGGGCCAGGTGTTCGTGTTCTTCATCCTGACCGTGGCCGCGGCCGAGTCCGCCATCGGCCTCGCGATCCTGGTGGTGCTGTTCCGCAACCGCTCGACGATCGCGGTGGACGAGCTGGACGATCTCAAAGGCTAAGAACAAATGTCCGCAACCCTCTCCCCCAGCCTCCTGCTGGCGGTGCCCCTGGCGCCGCTCGCGGGTTCGCTCATCGCCGGCCTGGCCGGCAAGGCCGTGGGCCGCACCGGCGCGCACCTGGTCACCATCCTGGGCGTGCTGGTCGCCTTCCTGATCTCCGCCGACGTCCTGTACTCGGTGGTCAACGACCACGCGCGCTACTCGGGCACGATCTACGAGTGGATGACCGTCGGCGCCCTGAAGATGCAGGTGGGCTTCCTGGTCGACGGCCTCACCGCGATGATGATGTGCGTGGTGACCTTCGTGTCGCTGATGGTGCACCTCTACACCATCGGCTACATGCACGAGGACCCGGGCTACCAGCGCTTCTTCTCGTACATCTCGCTGTTCACGTTCTCGATGCTCATGCTGGTGATGAGCAACAACTTCCTGCAGCTGTTCTTCGGCTGGGAAGCGGTGGGCCTGGTGTCCTACCTGCTGATCGGCTTCTGGTACACCAAGCCGACGGCCATCTTCGCCAACCTGAAGGCCTTCCTCGTCAACCGCGTGGGCGATTTCGGCTTCATCCTGGGCATCGGCCTGATCGTCGCCTACGGCGGCACGCTCGATTACGCGGAGGCGTTCGCCCAGGGCGGCAAGCTGGCGCAGATGACCGTGCCGGGCACCGGCTGGTCGCTGATCACCGTCACCTGCATCTGCCTGTTCATCGGCGCGATGGGCAAGAGCGCGCAGTTCCCGCTGCACGTGTGGCTGCCCGACTCCATGGAAGGCCCGACCCCCATCTCCGCGCTGATCCACGCGGCCACGATGGTGACGGCCGGCATCTTCATGGTGACGCGCATGTCGCCGCTGTTCGAGCTGTCGGACGTCGCGCTCAACTTCGTGCTGGTGATCGGTTCCATCACGGCCCTGTTCATGGGCTTCCTGGGCATCATCCAGAACGACATCAAGCGCGT
>OUNM011199361.1_pt1 | contig 14373 bp, 15 predicted proteins | sample 1769961 | NCBI WGS metagenome assembly OUNM01 (sample SAMEA3914820, study PRJEB12502) | metagenome | biome: forest; material: soil | place: USA | collected 2012-03-12 | depth 0.3 m | reverse complement strand
CCCTTATAACCCCCCCCCTTCATCTTCTACTTCTTCTTCATCTTCCTCTTCGGAGGATCACCCCCTTGATCCCCCACGGCGGAGGCGGGCAGGACCGGAAAGAAAAATCCTCCCGATGCGAGTTGCGCCCGTTACGCGATGACCGGGAAAGGTGCACCTTGGCGATGTGACCTGCGACCAACGCCACGGATTCCTCACCCCTCACAGCCTGATCGTGCTGCTGTGGTGCTGGCTTGGCGACACGGCCTTAGCCTTCGCTATCGCCCTTGTCGGAGCGCTTCGTCTTCAGCCCCAGAGCGATGCCAAGAAGCGTGGAGGGCAGAACGTAGTGCAGCGGGCTGAAGGACTTCTTGGCGGCGCCCGAGCTCACCTCAAGCTCACCCTCTGGGCAATCCGGGACGGCCAGGCGCAGGGTCTCCATCTGCGCTTCGATGGGGCGCGCGAGATCGATCTTCACCAGGCTGGCCATCTGCCCGAGATTGGCGATGTGGGCGGTGAGTTGCGGTCCCAGGCCGACGCGCAGGTCCACTTCCAGGTGGGTGCCTTCGGAGGACTTCACGCCTTCGAGGTGGAAGCCCACGAAGGCGCGGTCATGCCACGCGTAGATGGAGAAGCTGGGCAGGGAATCGTAGCAGAAGACCTCCAGCTTGCCCGGCTGCGATCCCGGCTTGGGCAGCAGGGCCAGCGCCGGGCGCGCCTTCGCTGCGAGGCCCGAGAGATACTCCAGGGTGCCGCGGATGGACTGGCGGTTTTCCTCCGGGCCCTTCTTGTTCTCCCGGTCGCGGCCACGGCGGGTCACGGAGGGCGAGAAGGGATTGAGGACAAAGACGCGGATCCTGCGCGACTTGCCCAGGGACTCCAGCAGCGCGGGCTCTAACAGCTTGAGCGTGCTGTCATCCAGCCAAGTCTCCACGATCACCGTTTCCGGAGAGCTGGCAATGCCGCGGGTCACTTCATCGAAGGGCAGGCCCAGGCTTGAAGAACGCACGCCGCTCTTGTTCTTCGCGTCGAGCCTTTCCACCAGCCGCTCTTCCTTCTCCGCCTCCAGCGCCTCGCGGTATTTCCAGGTGGCATAGGCCACGCCCACGGAGACCACGTAGAGGATCGCCGCGCCAGCCAGACCGCCGAAGATCTCATCCTCCATGTTCGCCCGCTGCGACTTCTCCATGCGGAAGTAGAGGGCCAACATGAGCGCCACCATCACCACGCTCACGATCGCGGCATTGCGGAGACCGCGCCGGCCGAGATTCGAAGGAGGAGTGGATGAGGGGTTCATGGGAGGAGTGCGCGGAGCCTGGTGAAATTTTGGCTCATCAGCTCGTCGATGCTCGACGTATCACCGCTGGCGAGCGAGTCACAGCTCAAGATGAGCGAGGCATTCTGCAGGATCGTGTCCCTGACAAGCGGAGCAGCCTTGCCTTCTAACAGATCCACGAACAGGTCCACCGCGGCATGCGGAGAGCCGGTCTCACGGAAGGCATCCAGCTGCCCCGCCGCGTGTTCCGGCAGAAGCTGGAATTCTGCATCGAAGCTCCGCGCGCCGTGTGTGAAGAAGGCGATGCGGTTCCTGCCCGGCAGCAGTTCATCCACGCCCGCTATGGAGCGCACCAGGCAGGCGCTTCTGCCGGTGATGGCGCAGAGTTCGCTGAAGCGCTCGAAGTAGATCTCCTTCGCCGCACCATTGATCTGCACCGCGGGACTCGTGTAGTTCGCGAAGGGGAAGACGATCTTGTAGAGATCCGGGATCCCTTCACGGTGGAGGCGGCGGCGCGCTTGGCGCAGTTCCTCGCGGTAGGCGAATCCCGCTTCGCTCAGGCGCAGGAAGCGGAAGCTGCCGGCGGCCAGGCATTCTGTTAGAGCGGGGGGAAGCGGCTCGCGCTCCCGCAGCTCCGTGATGAAGTCCGAGCTGCCGATGTTCCCTGTCACCGCGCGGGTGCCCATCTTCACCACCGGCACGAAGCGCGAGGCGAGGATCGCGGCCATGGAGGACAGGTTGATCGTGCCATCCCCGCCGGTGCCGAAGATGTTCACGTGCCGCGCCGGGAAGTCACCGGCCACCTGCTTGGTCGACTCGATGTAGCCGACGATCTCCGCGAGCTCTTCCGCGCCAAGCCGGTCCGGCCGCAAGGAGCAGAGCAAGCGGTAGTAGACCTCCTCGCTCGCCGCCTCGCGGGTCTTCCGGAATTCGGCAAGGACCTCGGTTTCCACGTTCGCGGTGATCCTCCGGGCCGGGGGGCAGCAATGCAAGGCGGGAAGCGGACTTGGGTGCGCTGGTCGAGGGCGCGAATGATTCCCACGCGCGCGGAGTAATGCCTGCCCGCCGGGAGCGCGGAGGCTCTGCCCCGCAGAATGGTCCATTGAAGTGGTGAGCTCGAAAGGATCGCAGCAAAGCGACGGCGCTTCTCATACGAACCGGAAAATGAAGCGCGCTGGACCGGTTGCTTCTGCGGGGCAGAGCCTCCGCGGTCCCGGTGGGCAGGCATCGGTCGGTCCCTCTCCTTATCGAAGGCACCCGGCCCGCGCGAGGGGGCTCAGCGCGAATCGCCCGCGGGCGCAAGCACCGCCTTCATCCGCGAGTGGTCGGACCCATGGCGGGAGTGCTCGTGCCAACTGGCCTGCCAGCCCTTCCCGTACCAAATCTGGTCCAGCGTGAGCAGCGGGATGCCGTAGCACCAGGTCTCCCGGAAGCCGCGGTGCGGGCTGTCATTCGCCAGGCTCAGGCTGCTGTGCCACTCGCGGCACCAGCGGTTCTCCGGCGGGGTATTGAAGTCGCCGAGGACAATCGCCTTCGGGTCACCCCCGGTCGCAGCGAGGATGCCGGCCATCGTCTTCTCCCGGGACTTCCACGGCTGCGAATCGATGTCCACCACCACGACAGTGAACTCGCCATGCCGCGGCAGCGAGACGCGGCAGCGGTAGCATTTGTAGAAGTTCCAAATACCGAGTGATTCCCAGGACAGGATCTTGCCGCGCACGCCGAGCATGGTGCCACCGAATCTCTGCCACTCCATCCCCGCGGTGGCCGCGCTGAACTCCGCCCACTTCTCATCGGTGAAGTCCCCCACTTCGACCACCGCGGTGACATCTGTTTCCGCCAGCACCGGCCAAGCCTCCGGTGTCGATTCCAGCGTGCGCCCCGTGTTGTAGATCGCCGCCTGCATCGCCCCCGCAGGCATGGCTGGACGCGTATCCAGATGGAAGGAATGCCAGCCCTCCATGCCCGAAACGAGCAAGCAAGTCACCGCCATCAGCCGCAGCCCCCAGTGCCTCAGCACCACCACCGCCAACAAGCCCGCCAGGCCTCTCAACAACCACGGCGTGGCATAGTAGATCACTTCGGGGACAGCCCACGAGTCCTTGCCGCGGCAGACGATGCCGGACCAGGCAAGCAGCAAGCCACCCGTGGCCACGAAGCGGAGAATGGTCCTGCACCGCGATCGCTTGTTAGAAACCTTCTCCATGCTTCTGCCGGGGATTTTGAACAGGAGGCTGCGGACATAAAGGAGGAAGCAAAACTTCATCTCCTTTTCTCCGTTCTTCCTCCGTTAGCTCCCTTTCCTCCTGTACAAATTCCTTCTGTGAACACGAGAAAGCGGAGCTAAGGAAGGACCACGGGATCATCCTACCCTAGGCCTGCCACCAGTAGCGTTTCGCCTTCCGCTCCGCCTTCACGGCCTTCCTGAGCTCCGCGCCTGCCTTGGCCGGAAGTCCACCACCGCCCTGCAGCCACTCCAGCGCCTGTAGCGGCGTGGGTTTGCGGCTATCCTGCTCGGCCTCCTCCTTCAGGCGCCGTACCGCACGGCGCATGACTTCCGCTTTTGATACGGACCACTTCTTGGCCAGCGCATCCATCGCTTCCAGCGTTGCCGGGTCCAGCGTCATGCTGGTGCGGATCATGCGGTAATTCATGCCACACCTGTTACCACATCACTCCGCCATCGCCAATACCACCGGGCTCCTGTCATCATCTCCCCCATGACGGAGAGCAGGAGCTCGTGGAAATGGCCAAGCCGCGATCCGGAAAGCTGGCGGGCCTATCGCGAAGCCGCCCATGCACGGGGGGAAGACCTCGGGACCAAGGCCTGGCTGCCGCCACGGGTTGCGGATGCCGATAATGTCTTCACCCACCCTTGGATGCTCATGCTCTTCGCCGGGGAGGCACCCAGGCGTGCGGGGCCGGAGGATCTCGTCGCCATCCACGAAATGGCGGCCCGGCCCCGATCTTCGGCGAATGTCGACTTCGACAAGGAGATCGAGACCGGCTTCAAAGCGTGGGGTAATCTTTCGGCGCTCGGCCCGATCCTTTGGGTCCATGCCGACGCCGCGCTTGCCGCGGGAGATGAAGGCTCTGCCGTGGCCGACCTGGAAGCCCTGCTGCGGCTCGGAGATCACTTCCGCGGCCAGAATTTCCTACTCTCCCAAGTCTTGGGCGCGACCATGGAGGCCCGGGCGATGGAGATGATTCAGATCGGGGCCAGCGGGAGAGGCTTCTCTCCAGAGTCAAGACAGCGCCTCCACGCCGCACGACGCAGGCGGAAGATTGAAGAGGAGATCGCCGCAACCTTGAGGGTGGAACGGGGCATCTTTCTGAAGGGTTCGGAGAACTTTCCAAGCCGTCCGCCCCACTCGCTCCGCATGAGGCTGAGCACCCTCTTCTACAGGCCGGAATGCGTGGTGGCGGCGAACAACCTCTTCCTTTGTGAGACGCTCGATCCCGCCCTTTCCCCTTCGCTTTCCGTGAGTGGATGGCATGACTTCAAACGCAGGGTGAATATGATCCGCTGGACCGCGATCCCGGGATGCCCCATCGCGATCGCCGGCAAGGGCCTCTTAACCTTCGGAAAGGTGGTCGGTGGCATGCTGGCCCAAGAATACAATACCGCCCGTGTCTTCGAGCGCCTGCACCCCTGAGTCCCTCCGCAGGTGAAATCCGGAAATTGGGGTTGGAAGATCCCCCCGGATCGTCCTTCCTCCCGCCATGCGCCTCGGCATTCTCGGCTCCGGTTCCGGCACGAACATGCAAGCGATCCTCGATGGAGTCGCGGATGGCTCCATCCCTGCGGAGATCGCGCTGGTCATGTCGGACAATCCGCAGGGCTACATCCTGGAGCGCGCGCGGAAGGCGGGTATCCCGACCGCGCTGATCGATTGCCGCGGCTTCAAATCGAAGTATCCGGAGGAAGCGCAGGAGGAAACCGCGCAGGCCCTGAAGGCCGCCGGCGTTGACCTGGTCTGCCTGGCTGGCTTCATGCGCTTGGTGCGCACGCCGCTGCTGGAGGCCTTCCCGGAGCGCATCATCAATATCCACCCCGCGCTGCTGCCCGCCTTTCCCGGCCTGCAGGCATGGCGGCAGGCGCTTGAGGCTGGCGTCACCGAGACCGGCTGCACGGTGCATTACGTGGATGGCGGCATGGACACCGGCCCGGTGATCCTGCAGGGCAGCGTGCCCGTGCTGCCCGGGGATACGCCGGAGTCCCTGCACGAGCGGATCCTGGCGCAGGAACACCGCATCTACCCGGAGGCCATCCGCATGGTCCTGCGCGGGCTGAAGTGAATTTAAACCACGGAATACGCGGAACACACGGAAACGGAGTGGGCATCCCCGTGCCCTAGTCACCGGACAATCCATCCACCTTCCGTGTATTCCGTGTGTTCCGTGGTTTTCCCCTTCCGCGCTTCGGTTACGTGAATGCCATGTGAATTCGGCTTCACGGGTGTCTCCGGGGTTGCCGGGACGCGCCGGATAGGGAGTATCCGGCACCATCATTCATTCATGACCAAGGCCGATGACATCCTGAAGAAGGAAGACGCGAAGCACCTGCCCGGCCTGGATGGCGTGCGCGGCCTGGCGATCCTGCTGGTGATGTTCAGCCACTTCATCGTGGTGGGGGGGAATACGGAGATCACCGATTCGACCAGCCCCTTCCTCAAGCACTTCTACCAGCTGCTGACCAGCGGCTTCCTGGGCGTGGATCTGTTCTTCGTGCTGAGCGGCTTCCTGATCACCGGCATCCTGGTGGATGCGAAGGCGCGCACGCACTACTTCCGCACCTTCTACATGCGGCGCGCGCTGCGGATCTTCCCGCTCTACTACAGCCTCCTGGCCATCGCTTACATCTCGGAGGCGGTGTTCTTTCCCGTCCATTCGGCCCAGCTCAGCGGCGCGGACTCGCCATGGTGGTACTGGCTCTATGCTTCTAACATCGGCATCGCTTGCAAGGGCACCTGGCTGGCCTCGCCCACTTGGATCGACCTCGGGCACTTCTGGTCGCTGGCGGTGGAGGAGCAATTCTACATGGTCTGGCCGCTGGTCGTCTTCCTTGTTCCTGCGCGGTGGCTCGGTTGGCTCAGCCTGGCGCTGGTGATCACCAGCCCGACGGTCGGGAATCTGGTGCGTCACCACGTCACCGACACCATCAGCACGCATGCCGATGTAGGAACCGCCAAGAAGGCCGGTGATCTGGCGGCCTACACTTCCACCCTCGCCCGCGTGGGCCTGCTGGCCGGCGGGGCATGGCTCTCGCTGATGTGGCGTCGCCCGAAGGCGAAGGAGTGGATTCAAAAGCTGGCGCTGCCCGTGGTGATTGTATCCGGGATCTATCTTCTCTACGCCTGCATCTACAGGGATAAGATCTCCACCGCAGAGCCGGCGATCGTCTGCTTCACCGCCTGCGTGGCCGTGGCTGCGGGTGCGGGCGGGCAGAGTCTCCTGCTGAAGTTCTTCTCCGGTGCCTTCCTGCGCTGGATGGGGAAATACAGCTACGGCATCTACGTCTACCACCACGCGCTGCATGCGGTGTGGATCCGCTTCATCTGGGAGACGATCGTGAAGCCACTGGTGGGCGGTGGTTGGGCCGGCACCATCCTTTACACTTTGATCGCCACTGCTGCCTCACTGGGACTGGCTTACTTGAGCTGGCATCTCTTCGAGGCCCGCATCCTCGCGCTCAAGCGTTACTTCTCCTATGAGAAGGAAGGCATCCGGGCGAATGCGAAGGCGGGGTGATGGGCAGTGCCTCAAGAGCCCCAAGGGGGCGGCCGGTTGATAGCCCAGGGTGAGCGAGCGATAGCGAGTGCAACCCTGGGTATATCACCTAACAGATCCGGCCCCTGAAGGGGGCCCAGTGGGTCGCGAATGAGAAAGCCGTCTGGAGTCACCACACTCCCGGTCCCCCTTTAGGGGACAATCCATTTCGTGGCCCAACCCAGGGTTGCGCTCGCTGAGGCTCGCTTACCCTGGGCTATCTACGTGCCGCCCCTTTGGGGCTTTTGAGCAGGCATTCCACCCGCCGACTTGCCGGCTGCGGGCAACTTGGCCGTTGCACTCCAAACTCCGCTAAGATCCGGCCAACTCCAGCTCTACAACTCCGCACTCGCCGCGCCGCGCCCGCATCCCTATACTCCCTTGGTCTCGACTCGCGCGTGGCCCCATGGACAACGTCACCGTCATCATCCTCGCCAGCTCCCTCGGCCTGCCGCTGCTAGTCTTCGCCATCCCCATCCTGTGGGGCAGCCGCAAGTCTCTCGGCATCCGCTTCACCATCGCCGTGCTCCTGGTCTGGTATGCCATGCACGCCCTTGTGAAATATGTGACTTGGCCTGCCAATATCGCCGGCCAGGAACAACTCCGCCGGCTTCAGAAGGAAGGCCTCCAGATGATCACGCCTGATCTCTTCGGCTGGGTCCCCGGAGTCATCGGCGCAGCCGTAGCCCTCCCCATTTATCGATTCATCCACAGCGCTCTCAAGCAGTGCCGCACGCCTGACCCCGCTAAGACCCCGCCAGCTTCAGCTCCGTGAGCCGCGCCATCACCTGGTCCGCGATCTTGCGATGCGTGGGCACGGTGGGATGGCCATCCGCCACGTAGCACTCCGGCGGGAATTCATCGAACTGCCCGTAGTGCACGAACTGATCCGCGCGCTCGCGCACCACTTGGCTGACCTGCTCGCGCGCCCAGGGCACATGCGGTGCCAGTGCCAGGATCTGCGCGTCCGGATAGCGGCCGCGAACCTTGTCTAACAGACTGGCGTAGGCACCGCGAAAGGCCGCGGAATTATCCGCGGGCACCTTCCCATCCGGCAGGCGCAGCCCGGCGTAATCATTGATCCCCAGGCAGACCACCACCAGGTCCGGCGTCCATGCGTGGAAGTCCCATGCGGGCTGCGCCACATCCATCAGCGTGCGGTCGTAGCGCTCCACCATCTGCTCCGTGCGCAGGCCCTGCCAGTCCGAGACCGCCCCGCAGCCGGAGCGGCACACGGTCACGTAGTCCGCCTGGCAATCCCGCGCCACCATCGCCGCGAAGCCCTGGTCGGAATCGCTCACCGGCATCTTCTGCTTCCAGCTCAGCGTGGCACCGGATGCCTCATTGCCCTCCGCGGCGGTGTAGGAATCCCCGATGAACTCGATCTTCATCCGCGGGCTCTCGTTATCCACGGTGAAGAGGTGCTCGCCTTGGTCCAGCAGCACCCCGGAAATCGTCGTCGGCCGCTCGAAGGAAATATTCCGCCGGGACAGCCGCAGGGTGTGCGCCCCGCCGCTCAAATCCTGCGCCAGTTCCACGATGCCCTCCCGCTTCCCGGCATGGGCCACGCCGCGCCACACCCCGTCGATGTCCACGTTGTAGTAGTTCTCCGCGTCATCCATCCGTACCGCTATGGACCTGCCGGTGAAGCCCAGGCTGAGCGCAAATCCCGGCCAGGAGGCCCGTGGCCGCCCCGGATTCGAGCGGTCCCAGCGGCCTTGGTATTTGATCGCCGGGTCCGCCGGGGAGAACTCCACCCGCCGCCCCACGCCGTCCGAACGCATGAAGAAAAAGCACCCCAAGCCAATGAAGACGAGGGCGATGACGACGAACTTCCGGGGCACGCGCGCGCAACAAAGCGGAAAATCCGCGCCCCGGACAGCCGGAAATCCCCGTAATTCTCCCGGCTTGAAACCGGCCCCGCGCGCCGCTAGCGTCCGCGCCCCGGCCCACCCGCTATGCCCAAGGTTTTCATTCGTACTTACGGCTGCCAGATGAACGAGCGCGACTCCGAACAGGTCGCGCAGATGTTCACCGAAGGCGGCTACACGGTCACGGGCGACGAGGCCGATGCCGACGCCATCCTGGTCAACACCTGCTCCGTGCGCGACCAGGCCGAGCAGAAGGCGCTGGGCAAGATGGGCACCATGGGCAGCTACCGGCGGAACAAGCCGCATGTCGTCTTCGGCTTCATGGGCTGCATGGCCCAGAGCCGCGGGCCGGAGCTCTTCGAGCGCATCCCGCACCTCGATGTGGTGGTGGGCACGCAGAAGTACCACAAGGTTTTCGAATACGTGGACACCATCCTCCAGCGCCGCCTGCACCGGCGCATGGATGAACTGGAGCTCTCCCTGATCGGCGAGAGCGTCTGCGATGTGGAGGAAGAGGCCGGCTCGCAGAACACGATCCGCGACCACATCCCGAAGGACCTGAATGCCTCCGCCTTCGTCTCGATCATGCAGGGCTGCAACATGCGCTGCTCCTTCTGCATCGTGCCGGACACCCGCGGCAAGGAGCGCGGCCGGCCGATCGCGGAGATCGTTGATGAAGTGAAGCGCCTGCGCGATCACGGCGTGAAGGAGATCACCCTGCTCGGCCAGATCGTGAATCTCTACGGCCGCACGGAGTTCGAGAAGGTGGATGGCAAGTCACCCTTCGTGCAGCTGCTGGAGCAGGTGCACGCGGTGGATGGCATTGAGCGCATCCGCTTCACCTCGCCGCATCCCATCGGCTACCGGGATGACCTGGTGGCCGCCTTCACCTACCTGCCGAAGCTCTGCCCGCACATCCACTTCCCGATGCAGAGCGGCTCGGACCGCATCCTGAAAGCGATGCGCCGCCCGTATAAGAACGAGAAGTTCGTGGAGATCTGCGAGAAGATGAAGGCCGCTCGCCCGGGCATCGCCATCACCACCGACATCATCGTCGGCTTCCCCGGTGAGGAGGAGGAAGACTTCCAAGCTACGGTGGATACCGTACTTCGCCTGCAGTTCGACAATGCCTTCGTCTTCCGCTACTCCAAGCGCAAGGACACTCCCGCCGCGGAAATGGACGGCCAGCTCGACGAGCGCGTGAAGGAAGAGCGCAACCAGCGTCTGCTCGACGTGGTCAACCGGCTTGCCATCGCGAAGAACCAGGCCCTGGTCGGCACGGTCCAGCAAGTCCTCTGCGAAGGCCCGAGCAAGACCAACAAGCAGCGCCTGACCGGCCGCACCGGCACCAACAAGATCCTCATCTTCGACGGTGACGTCCACAAGCTCACCGGCCAGCTGCTCGACATCCGCGTGGAGGAGAGCACCGGTTTCACGCTCTACGGCAGCGTCCTCTAGCGCGGTGCCACTGGGTGCGCCGGCTTCAGCCGGCCTGAACGCCGCGCAGCGGCCGGGGCGCGGAGCCCCCGCGCTCCCGGCGGGCAGGCATGCGATCGGCCGTTTTGAGTCGTGCCATTCCGCTGTGGTCCCTCCGGGACGAAGTGGAAGGCCCGCGGCTCATCGCGTCATGCGTAGAAATCGCACTGCGATTTATGCTGCGGCGTCGGCGCGGGCGCTGCTAGAATCCGTCCATGTCCGTGCTCGCTCACCTCTACGTCTCCACACCCGACAAGGCCCTGGAGTATGATGAATCCCAGGAAGCCCCGGAGAACGAGCGGGCAGAGTTGAAAGGTCTCACCTACATCGAGTTCTCCACCCTGTGGGCGATCGCCGAGGGCAAGGACTGGGAGGAGGACCACATGGATTCCTTCGAAGTCCTCCTGGAGAAGGACCACGGCGAGCGCATGATCTTCCGCTGCCCGGATGCCTTCGTGGCCCTCGCCGCCGGCCTGGATGATGCCGCTGTCACCGAGGCCGCGGAAGAGTGGGCGGAGACCGATGAGCTGGAAGACTGGGAGCCGGAGGATTTAACCGAAGTGATCGAGGAACTCCGCCGCGTCGCCCGCGTCGCGAAGCTGGGCAAGCGCGGGTTGTATTTGTGGAATTGCGTTTAGTCCGGAGCGCATGCCCGACCCCGGCCCAACAAGCGAAGCTCCAGGACCACGGGTTCGCTGGCCGGAGGACTTGCTGAAGAAGCATCGCCTGGATGAAGAGACCGCGCGATTTCTGCGCACCCTGGGCCTGCCGGAGTATTTGCCCGGGATGACCTTGGAGTTCGGCATCTTCGACTCTGACGGGCCGGATCTCGTCATCGGCGAAGACGTGGAAGGCTCACCGATCTACGTGGACTCCGAATCAGGCGCGGTTTTCCACGCAGCTCTCATGGAGCCAAACAGGCCCTACTTCATCAACTCGTCGGTAAGGCTGCTGGCGCACTTCGTCCAAAGGATCGTTTTTGATCCTGCGCACGGCGGCGAGGCTTGGTCGGAGAACTTGCTGAACGAACTGAGAGCCGTGGACGCGCCGGCACTTCAAGCGTGGGACACCTGCATGTGGCCTGCCCTGATCGATCGGTTTCAACTCGATGTGGAGTGAGGAAGCTCACCTATCCGGAGAGGTCAACCCGCCGGAGCCCCTGCCGGGGCTCAATCTCATCCTCGCACCATCCGGGGGTTTTCGCGCTATCGCGCTCGACCCCCGGCTACTTGCTGTTCTCCCTATCGGGAGATAGAGCAGGGGATTCTTCGCGCCTTTCGCGTTCCACTTACACTCCCCAATCCAGCACGACCTTCCCCGATTGCCCGGACATCATCGTCTCGAAGCCTTCCTTGAACTGGCTCACCGGGAAGCGGTGCGTGATCACGGACGAGATATCCAGGCCCGCGCGGATCATGCTGCTCATCTTGTACCAGGTCTCGAACATCTCCCGGCCATAGATGCCTTTCAGGATGAGGCCTTTGAAGATCACCTTCTCCCAGTCGATCGCGACCTTGTCCGGGAAGATCCCTAACAGGGAGACCTTCGCGCCGTTCGAGGTGTGATTGAGGATGTCGTTCAGGCCGGAGGGATGGCCGGACATTTCCAGCGCCACGTCGAAGCCTTCCTTCATGCCGAGGCTCTTCATCGCATCAGCCAGGGACTCTTCCGCCACGTTCACGGTGCGGGTGGCACCGAGCTTCCTGGCGAGTTCCAGGCGCCAGGGATTCACGTCCGTGACCACCACGTGGCGCGCGCCGGCGAAACGGCAGACCGCCGCGGCCATGCAACCGATCGGGCCCGCACCGGTGATGAGCACGTCTTCCGCCACGAGATCGAAGGACAGCGCGGTGTGCACCGCATTGCCCAGCGGATCGAAGCAAGAGATCACTTCCTCCGGGATCGAGGGATCGACCTTGTAGACGTTGCGATAGGGAATCGAGAGATACTCGGCGAAGGCACCGGGGCGATTCACGCCCACGCCCAGGGTATTCGGGCAGAGGTGGCGGCGGCCTGCCAGGCAGTTCCGGCAGCGGCCGCAGACGATGTGGCCTTCACCGGAGACCAGCTCGCCGGGCACGATGTCGGTGACGCCGTCGCCCACCGCTTCCACCACTCCGCAGAACTCGTGGCCGACATGCATCGGCACCGGGATGGTGCGCTGGGCCCAGGCATCCCACTTCCAGATGTGCACGTCCGTGCCGCAGATGGAGGTCTTCTTGATCTTGATCAGCACGTCCGTGGGCCCGACCTCGGGCATGGGGACGTCCATCATCTCAAGTCCGGGACCGGCGGTCGCTTTGACGAGTGCTTTCATGGCGGCGGAATGAATTGCCGCGGATGGTCCATGCACCGCCACGGCCTGCAAGGGAATGGTGCTTAGGCTCCGAAAAAGTGACTCAGGCCGCCGGGTGCCGTGAAGGAATCGGTCCAAAGGCAAGGCACGCTGCCGCCTCCCTCATCATTGCCTTCCTCCGCGCTTGCCCTATGACTTCCAGGATGAAGTCATGGTATCTGCTGCCCGCCTTCGCACTGGGTGCCCTCGCAGGTTGGCTGGGCCGGGGCGGGCAGCCCGCCGGCATCGCGGCTTCTCAATCAGCTTCCAAATCCATCGCGGAGCGCCCCGCTTCCCTGCGCACCGATGGCGACCCGGGCTCCTCCAGCGCCCCGGCATTCCCCGCGGAGACTTCCCCCAGGAAGCGCCCCGACGCGCTCCAAGCTTGGATCGCCGGGCTGAACGCGGGCAACTGGCGGAGCTACTTGGAACAAGCGGTCTCGCCGGAAGCCATGGACCGGCAATTCCTCGTGTCCGGCTCCGCAGAGTCGCTGCTCTTCCTCAGGAAGCTGGGCGAGATCGCGCCCCGTGAAACCTTGGAATTCCTGGAGGGAAGGAGGCTGGATTCCTGCAATCCCGATGTCGTGGAGGGCTGGGCTCAGGTCGCCCCGGTGGAGGCCTTCCAGTGGAGCCTGAACTCCGATCCGCGCTCGGCCTATCAATCCATCGGGCGGGCGGCAGCACTCATGCTCGCAGAAGATCCCGCGGTGGTCCTCGGGAACCCCGACTTCAGAATTCAGCGGGAAGTGGCGCTAGGGCTCTACCGGCAGCTCGGCATCGAGAAGGTGTCCCAGCTCCTTGAAACCCGCTGGGATGCCACGACCGATAACGAGGACGTCCTGGGCTTCCGCGACCACGAGTTCGACAATTGGTCCCTTGTCGCGACCTATGCAATATCCCGGTCCATTCCTGAAGACCCGGCGAGACGGGAGGCGATGATCGCTTGGTATCAAGCGATCGCCAGTCGTCCCGGACTGAATCCCCGGATCCGCACGAACGCCGAACTTCAGATCAAGAACTTGCGAACGCCCCGCACCAGCAACTGAGAGAGCTTGGGCCGGTTACAAACCCGCCGGATGCCGCATCACGTGGCCATTTCCGGAGCGGGTCTCCGGCTTCCAGCGCGGGCCGCTGCGACCGCCGGGGCCGCCGGTATCCAGGCGCAGGCCCGCCACGGTCATGAAGACGTGGCCGCTGCGGCAGTAGACGGTGATCCAGTCGCCCTCGCCCTTCTTGCCGTAGTTGAAGTAGGCATTGCTGGGCATGGAGCCTTGGAGCAGGCCGGCCTCCCGCAGGACGTAGGACACGGTGCCGGAGCAATCGTAGCCGCTGTCGATCTCCTTCGCGTGGCCGCCACCCCACTTGTAGGGCATGCGCTGCAAACGGTTCCCGGCGGCGATCGCGCGCTTCACGGCGGTGGGTGCCTTCCGCGGGGCGTAGGCGATCCCATCCTTGAGCAGTGCCGTCTCGCCGCTCTTGAAGCGGTAGGACACGGGCTGTCTGGCCTTCACCTGGCCCCCGCAGGAACTGAGTCCCACGGCAGCGGCCAAGAGCATGAGAAGCGCGGCGATTCGTTTCACGGCGCGGATCTTACGGATTCATTAAATTTTTACAAAAACTTTTTATTTCCTTCTGCGGGGCGCGGGGAGCGGGGGGGAGTCTAGGGT
>OUNM010097098.1_pt1 | contig 14382 bp, 12 predicted proteins | sample 1769961 | NCBI WGS metagenome assembly OUNM01 (sample SAMEA3914820, study PRJEB12502) | metagenome | biome: forest; material: soil | place: USA | collected 2012-03-12 | depth 0.3 m | reverse complement strand
CGGGAGGCTGGCTCCTCGCTGGGGCGGGCACAAGCGCAGGTGCAAGCGCAGGCGCAGGTGCAAGCGCAGGCGCAGGTGCAAGCGCAGGCGCAGGTGCAAGGATATACGAATGATTCTCGGCCGAATTGAGCCCCGCGCTCCGCTCACGATCATCGGTGGCGGCATCGCGGGGCTGCTGCTCGCGCGCGCGCAGCTTCGGCACGGCGGCTCCGTGCGCCTCCTGGAGCGCGGCTCGCGGCTCGGCGGCTTGCTCGAGACGCGCAACACGCCCTACGGCCCGGCCGAAGCCGCCGCGCACTCACTTCTCGCCACGCCGGCCGTGCTCGACCTCTGCCGCGAGCTCGGCATCGAGCTCATCGAGGCTCGCACTCGGACGCGGTACATCGTCCGAGGCCAGAAACTCCGACGCCTGCCCGCGCCCGCGCTCACTCCGGCCGAGCTCGCCGCCGCGGTCTGGCGCGCGGCCACGGTGCGCGCGCATCTTCCACGCGAAGCCACGCTCGAGGACTGGGCGCGCGCCCACCTCGGAGAGGCGGCGCTCAATTGGGCCCTCGATCCTTTTACTCACGGCATCTACGGCGTGCCTCCGCGGGAGCTTTCGCTCGACGCCGCCTTTCCGAGGCTGCGCACTGATGAATCCGCGCTGCTGCCGCATCTTTGGCGCAACCGGCGCCGCGGGGCGCGCGCGCCTGCCATGGTCGCTCCGCGCGAAGGCGTGGGCGCTTTGGCGCGCGCGCTGGAGGCTGAGCTGCGCGGGCACCCGCGCTGCGAGGTGAGGCTCGGCGAGCAGGTGACGACGCTGCCCTCGGACGGAGCCGTCGCGCTCTGCGTGCCCGCGCCGCAAGCGGCGGCGCTTCTGGCGGCGGCCGGCGAGCGAGCGCTCGCGGCCGCTCTCGCGCGCTTGAGGTACGTGGCGCTGACTTCGGTCACGGCCTTTGTTCGGGGCGCGGCCGGGGACCCTCCGGGCGTGGGCGCGCTCTTTCCTTCTTCGGAGCGGCGCGCGGGGCAGCCGCTGGGCGTGCTCTTCAATTCGAGCGCGTTCGAGGGTCGGGTTTCTTCTTCGGATTTTTCCTCTTTCACTTTGATCTTCCGCTCCGAGGACACAGCGGGCGCCGCGATCAGCGCGCTCGTCGAGCGCTCGCTTTCATTCTTATTGAAGCGCGAGGTCTCGCTTCTTCATCACATGGCCTTTTCGCACGCAGAGGCCGTGCCGATCTACGACTCGCGCGTGCGCGATGTTTGGGCCATCGCGGGCGAGCGGTTCAACGCACGGCCAGGACTCGCGCTTTTTGGCAACTACACGGGACAGGTCAGTCTGCGCGGCATGATCGAGGCCTGTCAGGATTTGCGGTAGAGGTCCTTGACCAGGACCTCCATATAGTGTGTCGGATTCTCCCGGTTCTTGAAGCCGAACTTCGCATAGAGCCCCTGCGCATCTTTGGTGAGCAGGCAAAACCTCCGGAGTCCCTGGAGCTCCGGATGCGCAAGGATGCATTCCATCAGCCACTTGGAGAGGCCGCGGCCACGCCATTCCGGCTCAACATAGACGTCGCCCAAGTATGCGATCGTCGCGTAATCCGTGATCACGCGCGCGAAGCCGATCTGTTCGCCACCTCGATAAATTCCGAACGGAAGCGAACCATCGATCGACTTTTTCACGACCTCGATCGGGATTCCGGCGCACCAGTACGCCTGCGAGAGAAACGCGTGCACGCGCTTCAAGTCGATGCGCGCCGGATCCGTGCTGATCGCGAATTCGTCTTTCTGCCAGCTCATCATACCAGGAGGATAACACAGAGTCCGACTTTCGGACTTCATGACGCAGGCCTCTACCAAAAGGTGGGGAGGGCTAAATCAGCAGCTCCATCTCCGGCCGCCAGACCCCGCGCCACTCCTTGAGGCGAACCTTGGGCTTGGGCGGAGATGGCTCGTGCTCCGAAGGCTCGGGGTACTCGATGAACGCATACGTCAATCGCGTTTGTCGGCCATAGTCATCGAGATAGAGATTAGTCGTCTCGTTCCAGGTGCCTTCGTTGAAATACTGCTTGCCCTCGCGCCACTGACGGTACTTCAGGATATGCGTGTGGCCGAAGATCACCGTGCTCACGTCGTCGTGCTCCTCGAGGATCTTGATCGCGATCTTGTCGTAGTTCGGGTAAAGCGTGATCTCTTTGAGCAACCCGAAGGTCGCTCGAACGCCCTGGCGGATCTGATAACGCCGCCTGAAGAGCACCGTATCGAAGACAAACTTGGCGATCCTCGCCCCCGTCTTGAGCCCCCACCACAAGTCGTGGATCACCACCCACCGGAGAAAAGTCGAGAACGGCCGAACCTTGTCGACGTGCGGGCGCTCCTGCTTGATCTTCGGCAGCAGCACCGCGACGAAGAGCGAGCCCCACGGCAGGTTGAGCACCGGCTCGGGAACCCCACGCGTGATGAACGGCCGCTTCATATCGACGCTCGCGAAGCGCTCGTACTGCTGGCCGTGCTCGACCCAGATTCCGTCGAACCGGTAGACCTCGTCGTAGAACTTGACCTCGGCGCCGACCGCTTCCGAAAACACGCGGCGCGCTCCCTGGAAGAGCATGCCCACGTCGTGATTGCCAACGACGTACGAGACCGTGTGTCCCGGCGTCGCCGCGAATTTGCGTAAGCCCGCGAAAAACTCAGGGTGCCCCTCGATGATCTTGGAGACCGCGTGCGAGACCGTGCGATCGCTGATCATATGCGTATGGACGCCCCAGGCGTCCACCTGCAGGAGGTTGAGGATATCGCCGTTCAAGATCAGCTCGACGTCCGCGTTGAAGAAAGCGCCGGTGCGGTGATAATTCAGGAACTCGGCGAACTCGCGATCGTAGATGAAATCCTCCAGGATGTTCTGCGAGCCGTCGCGGAAGTGGCGCCCCTTGCCCAGGTGAAAATCGCTCACCACCAGCTTGAAGCGCGGGCGGAACGGCGCCTTAGGCTCCTCGGGGCCCTGAGCGCTCGCGGAAGACTGCGCCGGAGCGGCAACCGAGCTATCCACCGGTGCCCTCTTCGACGTCTGACGTCCCCGAGCCGTCCTGCGTGCCGGAGCCGTCCGAGGCGCCACTACCACCGCCGCTCTCGCCGTCGCCGCGGATCGAGGCGATCGTCACGAGATTGCGCGTGGAACGCTTGGCGCTGTACATCGCCTGGTCGGCGGCGTCGATGATCGCCTTCTTCGAGCCGGCGTGATCCGGGTAAAGCGCGACGCCGATGGAAACCGTGAACTTGAGGTTCTGCTCGTCGTTCGCCAGAAACTCGCGGTCCTCGACCGAATGCCGGATGCGCTCGGCCACCGTCTGCGCGGTGTGGAGGTCGCAAGCCGAAAGTACGGCCACGAACTCGTCGCCGCCGTAGCGGAACACGGTATCCGTGTCGCGGACGAACTTTTTGAGATGCGTGCCGAGCTCGTTGAGGATCTTGGTGCCAACCAGATGCCCGTACGTGTCGTTGACGCTCTTGAAGCGGTCGATGTCGATGAAGAGGACGGCGAACGGCCGCCGCGTCGCCTGGGACTGGGCGATCTCGCGATCGAGAATCTGATTGAGATAGCGCGTGTTGTAGAGGCCGGTCGCGTCGTCGACGTAAACCAGGTGCTCGACGCCGCGGTACTGCTCGATGTTTCGGCTCGTGACTTCGATCTGCGACTTGAGCAGCCGTATTCGGCTCTCGAACGCCGTGAGCGCGGCCGGCCTCACGGGCGAGAGGCAGACGCAGAAGTGATCGACGGCCTCCGCGCATCGGAAGCGGAAGATGAAGAGCCCGGGCGTCAGCTGCCCGCGATCGACGAAGCGGTAGAACTCATTGGCCTCCGCCATCTTGGGCATGACACCCGAAGCGTGAAGCGCGATCTCGATGATTTCCTCCATCGCCGAGTCGGCGCCATCGGAGGCGAGCGTCTCGACGCGGGCTCCCGAACCGTTCTCGAGGCGATAGATCGCCGAATGCCGGCTCTTCACCTCGCCCGAGAGGTAGCTCTGCACGATCGAGAAGATCTTCTTCTGGTCGAGCGAGGCCGAGATCATCTGACAGCTATTGAGCAGCGTGAGGAAATTCGAGACTCCCGTGTCCTCGCCGTAAATCTTCTTGCGGTCGAGGCCGCGGCGGACGGAGAGCTGAAAATTCTCCAGCTTGAACGGCTTCTTGAAATAGTCCTCGGCGCCGAGCCGGATGGCCGCGACCGCCTGCTCGACGGTGGCTTTGTCCGAGATCAGGATCACGCTGGTCATCGGGCTCATGCGCTTGATCTGCTCGAGAACCGCAAGCCCTCCCGCCGGCGAGATCGTCGGCAAGGTCTCGGCTTTGCGTCTCTCCTCGGCCTGCGCGGACTTGCGCGCGAGATCGATGACGACAAGATGGTAGTTGGAATGCGCGATCCACTCGAAGGAGCTGTCCACGCGGCTCATGACGTCGACTTTGCAAGGCGCGACCTCGCGAATGAGCGTCGAATAGAGCTCAGTCTGCTTGGGATCTTCCTCGATCAGCAGGACGTTGTAGGAGACCGGTTGTTGAGAGGTCATGAAGCTTCTTGGTTAGTCGCTTCTTCCAATTCTAGCTCGACAGTCAGATCTTTTGAAGACGCGGCAGATTTTGCCGCTTTGCCCGCCTGGTCAGACTGCGGCTGATCCAACAGCCCGCCGGCGACGCGCACCACCTGAGCCGCCTTGAGCAGCCGCTCGCGCAGCGTGGCGGAAACCTCTTTTTCCTTCGTGTATTGACCTTGCAGCAAGTCGAGGTTGAACTCGACGAGATCCAACTTGCGCTTGAGCTCCATGATCTTGTTTTCGCGCGCGGCGATGAGGGCTTCCGAATCCTTGCGGGAGATCTCGAGCTTGTTCTCGAGGTCCTTCTCCCTGACGCGGATCTTGCGGATATCGAGCCGAACGCGCTCCTTAAGCCGCTCGATCTCGTCTGTCGAGGCGCGCACCTGCGACTCGAGCGCGCGCGCCTTGTCCGTTCGGGTCTTGAGCTCGAAGCGCAGGTCGTTGATCTCGCTCTGCAAGCTCTCGACGGCCACGGATTGATTGCGCTCGTAGCCATCGATCTTCTGCGCCTGCTCGTTATTGACGTGGGTCAGATGAGTCGTGCGGCCGCGCTCCTCGCGAAGCTGGCTCTCGAGGTTTTTCACTTGCTCTTGCGCCGTGCGAAGCTGGCTCGAGAGCACCGAGACGTCCTGCTCGCGGAGCAGGAGATACTTCTTGAGCGTCTCGGTATCCGGCGCCTGCGCGGCGCCGCCGGGCACCACCGCGTCTCCCAGAGGCCGCCCCAGGAGCATCGCCGGGTTGGTCCGGAGCTCGACTTCGGGCTCGACGTTGCCATAGAGGTACGGGAGGTCTTGCTTGACCGCTTCTTCCTCGATCGTGTCCAGAGTGATGTCGGGATCGGAGTCGGAACCGGAGCTGGTGCCGGACAACGTGCCGATATCCAGCATCCCCGGCGTATAAGTCGGACGCGCCGCCGTCGCGACCTCGGATACCTCATGTGCCGGCTCCGCCTTCTCGCTGCTGTCAGCGAGGCGCGTATGCTCGATTTGCATCGACGCGGTCGCGTCGGACGAGATCGCGATGGCTTCCTGAGGCTCCGAAATCGAAAAATCGGTCGCCGCCGCCGCGGTCGGGACACTGGAAGTCAACGCGGGAGCCTCGATCGAGATGGAGAGCTCCATCGGCGCCGAAGCCTTGGACAAAGCGGTCCGTTGCGCCGTCGGAATGCTCGGCGCCTCGAGGGAGATGCCCGAGTTCGAAGGCGAGGTCTGCCTCGAATAGAGGTCGGAGATATCCTCAAGTACCGGCCCCGCGACCGGTCCCGCGGGAGGAGCTGCGATCGCTCCGGTCAGCTCAGCGCCCACGGGCTGTCCGAGCACGGCCTCCATCATCTGGATGAGTTGGTGTTCTTTGTAGGGCGCGCTCAGGTAGGCATTGACGCCCATCGCGCTCTGCTGGTGGCGCGAGAACTCGCGCTCGCCCCAGATTCCCGAGGTGAGAATGATCGGCAGATCCGCCTGCGACGGATCCGCTTTGACTCGAGCGATGAAACGGATGCCTGGCTCGTTCTCGGCGATGCCGGCGCTCGCGCCTTCGCGATGCACGACCGCGAGATCGATGCTCGTCCCGTGATGCTGGAGCATCTGCCAGGCTTCGTCCACCGAAGCCGGAAACAGGATCCCGACCCCTCGGGTGTGCAGCGCCCGGGCGACGGCATGCTCCGCATTGATCTTGGGATTGAGAAGAAGGATCTTCATCAGTTGTCTGATCGGCGAAAGCGTCTCCTAAGTTGACACCTATTTTTTGAAAAGCTAACGTTTTCAATAGTGAAATCCCCTGATTCGGTCACAGTTCTCGTCTTCAAGGACAACTACGCTTCCCGCTCGTTTCAGGTGCCGCTGAAATGGTTCTCGCGTCTCGGCATGGTCCTGGGCGCGCTGATCGGCGCGGTCCTGATCACCGGGTTTTTTGCCCTGAAGTTCTACCGAGTTGCCAGACACGGCGGCGTCAACGAAATGGCGCCCCCCGCGCCGGCTCCCGTAGTTGCCACCGCGCCCGCGGCGCCCAACAACGCACCAGCCGCTCCGGTTCCGACGGTGACCGTCACGATGGCCGTCGCCGCCAACCTGCCCTACGTACAGGCGCCCTCTCCCGTCAAAGATCTGACTGCGCCGGCGCCCGCTCCCGGAGCCAAGACCCCCGCCGTCGATGGCCTGATCTTCGGCGCTCTTCCGGCCGGGACCAAGACTCAGGACCCCAACAAGATCCCGATCGCGATCAAGAACCCCGTCTTTTCCTGGAACGCCGGCGGTCGCAAGCTCACGGTCAAATTCGACGTGCAATACGTCTCGGAGGACAAGGGAACGCAGCAAGGACGAATCATCCTTCTCGCCCGCGGCCCCGAGACCGTCTTCGCCTATCCGAACGGCGTGCTGAACAAGGGCCAGAGCCCCGCGCTCATCAATCCCGAAGAGGGCGAATTCTTCTCAGTCAGCCGTCTCCGCAACACGGTCGCGGATTTCGGGCCGCTTCCAGCCCGCACCTCCGTCACCGAGATCGAGGCGATCATCCTCGGCTCCGACGGCCGCTTGCTCATTCACGAGGTTCTTCCGATCGAGCTGCCCAAGCAGTCCCCGAGCTCGGCCAAAGCCAAGCCAGTCGAGGTTCCGCCCCAAAACGCCGCTCCCGCCGCCCCGCCTGCGCCAGACGCGAAGACCACCGCCCCGAACAAACACCTGGAGCCCGGCTATGATCAATGAAACCGCCGTCACGCTGATCTCCGAAGGGACGAGCCTGCAGGGCAATCTGCGCTTCAACGACGTCTCGCGCGTCCATGGCCGACTCAAGGGCGACATCGTCGCCGAAGACGGCAGCACGCTCATCCTGGGCGAGACAGCCGTCGTCGAAGGAAAGATCCACGCCGACACGCTCGTCATCGACGGCTACGTGAACGGCGACATCTTCGCCAAGTCCAAGGTCGTGCTCTCGCGCACAGGTCGCGTGATCGGCAACATCCGCACGTCCTCGCTTCAGATCGAGTTCGGCGCCTATTTCGACGGCAAATGCATCGCCGAGAGCGCCGCGAAGACGCCCCCCGCTACTTCAGATCGGCCACTGAAACCCGCTTGATCGAATAGCCCTTGAGAAGGGGCGCGATCTCAGCGTCATCGCCCGCGACGGCGATGACGAGGTTATCCAGGTCGAAGTGCTTCGCGACCGACTGGAGCACCTGCTCGTCGGTGACGGCGCGCACTTTCGGGATGAACTCATTGAGGTACTCGGGACCGAGATTGAATACGAAGCCCGCGAGCCAGCGCGAGGCCACGGCTTCGAGCGTCGAGGTCCCTAGCGGAAATCCGCCTTCGAGATATTCCTTGGCCGTGGAGACCTCCTCCTTGCCGATCGGGCCCTTCTTGAGCTCGCGCAGGACTTGAACGGTTTTCTGGATCAGCTCGCCCGCCGCCTCATTGCGCGTGGCCGCGGAGATGGTGAAGTTGGCGAAGTCGCGGCTGTAGGAGAAGCCGCTGCCGATCGAATAGGTCAGCCCGAGCTTGTCGCGGATGATCGAATTGAGTCGGCTATTGAAGTACTCGCCCAGGAGCGCGTTCGCGACGACGAGCGAATAATGGTCGGGATCCTTGATCAGCGGCGCCTTGAAGCCGAGCCGCACTTGCGCCTGGTTGAGGCCCTTGCGATTGACGAGCAGGACCTGGTTCTTTTTGGGGACGCCCAGGCGTTTGTCGACGTACTTGCCCCACTGGCGCGCGGGCGCTTCGCCGCTCCACTGGCCGAAGACCTCTTCGATGCGCTTCTTGAACTTGTCGCGGTCGACGCGGCCGACGACCATGAGGATCGAGTTCTTGGGCGTGAAGTACTTCTTGTAGAAAGCCAGGAGATCGGGACGCCCGACCTTCTTGAACTCGGATGCCGAAAAGAGCGAGCCACGGTCGTAGCTCGTGTTGGCGGCCACCACGCGATAATAAGCGAGCGCCGCGAGCGTGTCGCCGTACTCGCCGATATGCTCCCAGCGATCGAGGGTGCGCGCGTGCTCGCGCGAGATCTCCTCGGGCTTGAAATCGGGCTTCAGGGCGAGCTTGCCGACCAGATCAAGAAGCTTGTCCGCGTCGGGCGCGAGGCCGTGGGAGCCGATGCTGAAGCTGTCCTCATCCGTGCTCGCATAGCGACTCGCACCGAGCTTCTCGAACTCAGCGGCCATCTGCTGCGCGGTGAGACCCGCCGAACCGCGCGCGAGCGCCTCCGCCAGAAGCTGCGCGGTCCCCGACTTGCCCGCGGGATCATCGCGATAACCGGCCTGCACGAGCAGGTTGATGTTCACGATAGGAAGACTGTCGTTGAGGAACCATACGACTTTGAGACCGTTGGGTAAGGTTTCTTGCTGCGGCGTTGGCAATTTAATGTCGGAAGCGAAAGCGGAAGCGGTCAAAGACAGAACCGTAAGTGCTATGCGAAGTAGTCTTTTCACTTTCCACCTGCCTTCTTGCTGCCGCCGGCTTGGCCGGCCGAAGACTTCGGCACGACCGTCACGACTGAGCGATTATTGGGAATCAGGTACTTCACGGCCACGCGACGAACGTCATCGGCCGTCACCTTGAGGTACTTGCTCAGATCGGAGGCGAAGCGGTAGGGATCGCCGAAAACCGTCTGCACGGTGCCGATGAGCTGGCCCAAGCCGTAATAGGTCCGCACGCTGTCGACGAGCTGGACGGTGAGCTGCCTCACGGCCTGATCGATCTCGGCCTTCGTGACGGCTTGGCCTTCCTGCACGGACTTGATGAGCGAATCGAGCTCGACTTCGGCCTTGGACGCCGGAACGTCGCCCTTCATGACTCCGGAGATGATGAATAGCCCCGGGTAAGTCGGTGTATATGAAGAACCGGAGACATTGACGGCGAGATCCTTGTCCTCGACGATTCGCTTGTAGGCGCGCGAGGTCGTCCCCTCGAAGAGAATATTCGAGAGCACGTCGAGCGCGTAACTATCGTCCTCGTTGGCGGCGGTGATGTGATAGGCCTGCGAGAACCGCTCGGAGGCGACCTCGTCCGGGACCACGAGCCTTCGTTCTTCCTTCTGCTCGGGTTCCTTGGGGATGTCCCGCTTGGGCTGCTTCTGCGCGGGGATCTTCTCGTAGAAGGCCTTGATCTTGGCGAAGGTCTCTTTGGAATCGAAATCGCCCACGACCACGAGCGTGCCGTTCGCGGGCTGATAATGGGACTTGAAGTACTCGGTGATCGTCGGGACCGTCAGGCTCATGAGATCATCCGGAAACCCGATGACCGGCCAGCTGTAAGGATGCACGCGGTACGAGAGGCCCCAGAGCGCCTCCTGCAGCTTTCCGTCCGGAGTGTTCTCCGTGCGGAGCCTGCGCTCCTCGAGCACGACCTGGCGCTCGGTATTAAGAACCTCTGCGTCGAGGATCAGATTCTGCATCCGGTCCGACTCCATGTCGATGACCTTGTCGAGCAGGGTCGGGATGAAATTTTCGTAGTAGACCGTGTAATCGCGCGTGGTCATCGCGTTGACTTCGGCGCCCCTCGCTTCGAGCTGCTGGAAGAACTGCTTGGGCCCGTACTTGGGCGTGCCCTTGAACATCAGATGCTCGAAAAGATGCGAGATGCCGGTGATGCCGGGCTTCTCGTCGACGGAGCCCACGCGGAACCAGGTCTGGTAGCTCACGATCGGAACCGTGTGGTCCTCGACCAGGATGACCTGCATCCCGTTGGAGAGCGTGTGCCGATCGAGCTTGAGCTTGATGCCCAGCTCCTTCACGCCCAGGCCTTCGGGCTCATCCGCTGCCTTCTTTCCGAAAGAGAAGCCCGTGAGCGAGACGAAAGCCAGCGCGCAGACGCCAGCCGCAATTGAAACTTTCGCGCGATTAGAGCCAGTCATTTTTTTTGTACCACTCGACGGTTTCCTTCATTCCCTTGGCCAAAGGATATTCGGGAAGGAACCCGAGCACGTCCTTGGCCTTCTGGTTGGAGCAGATCCAGTAATCCGGCAGGATCTCGTTGAACTTATCGAGATTGAACGGGTAGGAGCGCTTGGTGACCTTGCCCAGTCCCGTGAGCGCGGCCGCCGCGCCGTAGATGAGCGCCTGCGGCACCTTGAAACGGAACGGGTGGTTGCCGAGCGAGTCGGCGATCGTGCGCAGGAAATCCTGATACGTGTAGAACTCGTCTTCGCAGAGATAGAAGATCTCTCCGCTCGGCGCCTTGTCCGCCGAAGCAAGCCCCACCTGCACGATGCCTTTGCAGAGGTCGGTGACATGCACGGCGCTGTAGTATTTGTGCCCGCCTTCGCCCTTGCCCGAAGGAATCGGCATCAGGTTCCGCGCGACCGTCTGGATGATCACGAAGACGCCTTTGTCCTTGGGCCCGTACACAAGCGGCGGCCGCACGATCGCGACCGGAAACTTATCCTTGTACTTGAGAAGCTCCAGCTCGCCGGCAAGCTTGCTCTCGCCATATGCCGAGACCGGAGTCGGCAGTTCCTCTTCGCGACGAGGCTGCTTCTTGCGCGCAGGCCCCCCTGCGGCGAGGCTCGAAACGTAGACAAAACGCGTCAGCCCCGGCGCCGCCTCGGCCACCGCGCGCGCGAGATCGCCGGTACCCTGGGCATTGCAGCGCATGAACGTCTCGCGATCGGGAGCGGCGGTCATGCCGGCCAGATGAAAGACGTAGTCCATTCCCACGACCGCGCGCTTGAGCGACTCGAAGTCCGAGAGATCGCCCGACCTGCGCTCGAAGCGCATCCCCTCGAGATTGGCGGGACTGGAGGTCGAGCGCATGAGCGCATGCACTTCAAATCCGAGGCGGTTGAGTTCCTGGATGAGACTGCTCCCGATAAAGCCGCTCGCTCCGGTGATAAGTGCGCGCATGGTCGAGACTTTTTGCTACCTGAGCCCACAAGATCGTGCAAGGTTATAACGAAATGGCGACTCAGGCTAAAACCTCTCTGACGCTCCTCGGTGTCGGAACTTCGACCGGAGTTCCGCTTCTCAGCTGCAAATGCAAAGTCTGTCGCTCCAAGAACCCGCGCAACAAGCGACTTCGCGCGTCGGCTTGGTTGCAGACGCGTGGCAAGAGCTTCCTGATCGATACGTCGACGGATCTTCGTCAGCAGGCGCTTCGGGCCGGCATGCTCCGAGTCGATGCCGTTCTTTATACGCATCCACACGCCGATCACATGCACGGCATCGATGAGCTGCGGAGCTACAATTACATCCAGAAGCAGACGATCCCGCTCTACGGAAACGAATGGACGTCCGCTGAGCTCAAGCAGAGGTTTCCTTACATATTCAAACCCGGGCCGGTCGAAGGCGGAGGCATTCCGCTCCTGACCGTCAACACGATCAGTACGGCGACTCCGGAGATCCGAATTCAAGGTGTTCCGATCACGCCGATTTCGCTGCAACACGGCTCAAAGGAGTGCGTCGGCTTCCGAGTCGATTCGATTGCCTACCTTACGGATTGCAGCTATATTCCGGACCAATCATTCGATCGTTTGAAGGGGCTCTCGGTTCTGGTGCTGGATTGTCTTCGGCTTCAGCCTCACGGAACTCATTTTCATCTCGATCGATCGCTCGAGGCCGCGGCCAGGATCGGTGCCAAGAAGACCTACCTGACGCATCTCGGGCATGATTTCGAATACGCCAGCTGGAGCAAAAAACTTCCGAAAGGCATTCACCTGGCGTACGACGGACTGAAAATTACGGTTTAATGTCTCAGCAACTGGGCTGCGCGAGCAGCCCCGCCCGGGAGGAATTCGGCCGAAGGCCGAAGGGACTCCGGGCGCCAACCTCGCGAAGCGAGGAGGTATAAAATGATCGTTGGTGTGCCTAAGGAGATTAAGAATAAAGAAAACCGCGTCGGCATGGTGATCGCGGGCGTTCGCGCCCTCACCCAGGCCGGACACAAGGTTCTGATCCAGCACAACGCCGGCACGGGCGTGGGCATTTCCGATGAAGACTACCGCAAAGCCGGTGCTACGATCATCGAAACGTCCAAGGAAGTCTACGACAAGGCCGACATGATCGTGAAAGTGAAGGAGCCTCTTCCGGAAGAATACCCGCTCCTCCGCGAAAACCAGATCCTCTACACCTACCTCCACCTCGCCGCCGACGAGCGCCTCACCAAGGCGCTCATGGAGCGCAAGATCGTGGGCATCGCTTACGAAACCATCCAGCCCGCCGACGGCTCGCTCCCGCTCCTCGCGCCCATGAGCGCGGTCGCCGGACGCATGGCCACGCAGATCGGCGCGACCTACCTCCAGCATGATCACGGCGGCAAAGGCATGCTCCTCGGCGGCGTCAGCGGCGTCGAGCGCGGCAACGTCGTCGTCCTCGGCGGCGGCGTCGTCGGTGTCAACGCGGCGAAGATGGCCGTGGGCCTCGGAGCGAAAGTCTCCATTCTCGACGTCAACGTCCACCGGCTCGACTACCTCTCGGATATCTTCGGCAACGAAGTGACCACCCTCTACTCCAACAGCGAGCAGGTCGAGCGCGTCGTCTCGCAGGCCGATCTCGTCATCGGCGCCGTTCTCGTTCCGGGCGCGAAAGCTCCGAAGCTCGTCACGCGCGACATGGTCGCCAAGATGCAGCCCGGCGGCGTGATCGTCGACGTGGCCGTCGACCAGGGCGGATCGGTCGAAACCTGCCGCCCCACCTCGCACGAGCACCCGACCTACACCGTCGACGGCGTGATCCACTACGCCGTGCCGAACATGCCGGGCGCCGTGCCGCGCACCTCGACCTACGCGCTGACCAACGTCACGCTCAAGTACGCGCTCAAGATCGCCAATTTGGGCTGGAAAGACGCCGTCGCCCGCGATGAAGCGCTCCTCAAGGGCGTGAACATCCTCAACGGCAAGGTCGCCTACAAGCAAGTCGCCGACGACCTTGGCCTGCCGTACGAAGCAGTTCGTCTTTAATAGAACTTGAAAACCCCCTCTTTGGGCGATATCGACGGATATCGTTGCTTAATCAGAGGGGGTTTTTTTATGCGCTTTTTCCGTGCGTCGACTTTCGTCCTGCTCCTGATTTCGACTCTTAACGCCCATGCCCGCGCACTCAATCCGGGCGAGGTCCTGATTCGCAAATCGGATTACGCTATCGTCACCGCTCGATGCGGCAAAGACTACCCCGCAATCTATCGCCTCAACTCGCAGCTCAAGTTTGTAAACATTTCTAACACTTATGGTCTCGCGCTCTACGATCAGGAACAGCGTGCCATCGTCTGCACTCGGACGAACAGCGCCTACCTCGACGTATACGTGACCGTTCAGCTCGCCCCGGACACCTCGGCTCCGATCGAGCACGGTTCACGGATTGATGTTTTTCCAGGCCTCAGTTCCAGCGGTCCATCGCTCTATTACATTCAGAGAACTCCTTCGCCTGGGATCGAAGACCCGCTTCGGGCGCCTAAAATCCGGGCTTCCGGCAATTTCTATTCGCAGAGCGAGCCGAGCTGGCCCGTTCTCTTTCGGACATTTCCAGGTGAGCTGCTGACCTACTCCTATGATTTCTGCGTCGACGCCCCGAAAATGGCGACGTTCTTCACTGACCTCATGGATTATACGGCTGACCTGGAGCTTCCGGCCGAGCTCACCGCGCTTCCGGGCCCGGCTAAGGTCGTGAACGTCGACGGCGGCGAGACGCATGCCGAAGTCGTCGACGGCCACCTCAAGATCTTCGCCGATTGGATTCGGACCAATCGCTGCCTAGGGGTCCAGTTTCAGGCGATCCTCAATCCGCCCGCCTACGATGCTCCGTACTATCACGGCGGTTCGGTCGTCGCGTTCCGTGAGTTCACGCATTCGTACAAATTCGCGAGTACGCTCAAGACGGAGAGCGCGTCGT
>OUNM010147434.1_pt1 | contig 14384 bp, 8 predicted proteins | sample 1769961 | NCBI WGS metagenome assembly OUNM01 (sample SAMEA3914820, study PRJEB12502) | metagenome | biome: forest; material: soil | place: USA | collected 2012-03-12 | depth 0.3 m | reverse complement strand
GACGCAGGCGACCTCGGCGATGAGGGCCAGCTCCTGTGCGGTGGCTTCCTGCGGTGAGGCGGCCGGTGGCGCCAAGGACCTGGCCGCCTGGAGGTAGTCTGCGGCGAGTTTCGCTTTCAGCGCGGCGGTCCGGGCTTCCAGCCGGGCCACTTCGGCGAGGCCGTCCAGGCAACCATCCGCCAGAGTCCTGAGCGGATCGGTGTTTTCGGAGGAGCAGTCCGCACCGCTGAGGCCGGTCAGCGCGGCAACGGAGCCGGCAACGGCCGCCACGGCCGCCCCGCTCTCCGCACTCCAGGCTGTCCTTCCATCCATACCCACAGCATCGCAGGAGGCACCGACAATTTAGGATTGGCGCCGCCGGGCGCGTGCGCGAAGCAGACGCCGGGGCTAACTAGTTTCCTGCGCTCGGGAACGAACCATCCGCCTGAATCTCCGGAAGAGGAACGTGAGTCCCCTCCCTGAAGCTCCGCTCGGGATGGACCCTGCTTTTGCGAAGCGGAGGTAGAGCGAAGGAACGATGAACAAATTGAGCAGTGTGGACGTGACGAGTCCGCCCAGAATGACCACGGCCATAGGGTGTTCGATTTCATGGCCCGGGATATTGCCCATGACCACCAATGGCACGAGGGCAAGTCCGGTAGCCAAGGTGGTCATGAGGATCGGGGAAAGCCGTTCCGCAGCTCCGCGCAACACGAGCGCGCGGCCGAAGGCTTCGTCCTCGTTCCTTTCAAGATGCTGGCAATGGCTGATGAGCAGGATCCCGTTGCGGGCTGCGATACCCATGACCGTGAGGAACCCGACGAGTGAGCCGAGCGAGAGGACCCCGCCGGTGATGTAGGCGGCGAAAACTCCGCCAACGAGGGCTATCGGGAGCGTCAGCAGCGCGAGTAGGGCCAGCCGCCAGCTCCGGAATGATGCCTGCAGGAACAGGAAAATCAGGGCAAGGGCCGCCGTGGCGAAGATCGTCAGGCGTTCGGTGGCCGCCTGGCGTTCCGTGTACTCACCGAGGAGTTGGACACTGTAACCAGGCGGCAGGTTCATCTCTTCGAGGCGTTCCTGTAGCGTGCGGACAACTGTCCCGAGGTCCGCCCCCTGATCGATGAAGGAACCGACCTCAACGCGGCGGGATCCGTTCGTGCGGTCAATGAGGTTGGGTGTCGCTTGCACACTGACAGCGGCGACGTCGGCCAGCCGGACGCGCTGTCCGCCGGGGGTGTCGATCGGCAGGTCTTCGATGCTGGTGACGCTGGCACGGGTCTCCGGTGTGCTCCAGACCTGGACGTCATAGGCACGACCGTCCCGGAAGACGTCGCCTACCTCTTCCCCGGCGACGAGTGTCGCGGCTGCCCGCCTGACATCGCCGGGTTTCAGCCCGTACTTTTGCGCCGCTGCAAGGTCCACCTTGACCGTAATCTGCGGCACCTCGACTTCGAGGGAAACGTGGGGTTCATTGGTGCCCTGGATGTGGTCAAGGATGGATTTGATCTTCTGGGCCTGGCCCCGAAGCACGTTCAGGTCATCGCCGTAGACCCGGACCAGGATTGGTTCGCTGGCGCCGGTGAGGACCTCTTCGATTCTCTCTTTCAGGTAGGTCTGGACGTCGCGGTGCAGGCCCGGGTAGCCGTCGACAACCTCCTGGACAGCTGCCACCGTTTTATCGTAGTCAGCGTGGCGGTCGATGCTGATCCAGTTCTCCCCGGCGTTGACGCCGACGATCTCGTCTGCGGTGAACGCCTGGCCGATGTGTGTTCCGCAGTTCAGGACTCCGGGCACCTTGAGGAGCTCCTCGCAGCCCCTTTGGGAGATGCGGTATTCCTCTGCTGCCGAGGTGCCGGGCTCTGAGACCCAGTGCATCAGGAAGTCCCGTTCCTTGAAGGTGGGGAACAATGACTGGCCAAGCAGGGGAGCGATGGCCAGACCCGCCAGCGCGATGGCGCCGAAACCGGCGTAGCCGTAGCGGGGCCGATTCATGGTCCGGGACAAGGCGGCGTGATATCCGCGCTTGAGCACCCGGACCAGCGGAGGATCGCGCTGCTCCAGTTTCGCCTTGCCGAGCAGAATCAAGGCCAGCGCCGGTGTCACCGTCAGCGCGACCAGCATCGAGGCGAGGACGGCCAAGGTATAGGAGACAGCCAGCGGCCGGAAAAAGACACCGGTCAGGCCGTCGAGGAAGAAGATGGGAACGGCCGCGACGACGATGATCAAGGTCGCGTAGACAATAGGACTTCGCATTTCCAAGGAGGCCCTGAGCACTACCGAGGCAGTTGGCTCCGCGCTTCCCAGGGCCCTATGTTGCCGGAGCCGGCGCATGATGTTTTCGACGTCGATGATCGCATCGTCGACGACGACACCCACTGCGATGACGAGCCCCGCCAGGACCATGGTGTTGATGGAGCTCGCCGTGAAGTACAGCACGAGCGCCGCCGTCAGGAGGGAGAGTGGAATGGCTACGAGACTGATCAGCGCTGTGCGCCACTGGAACAAGAAAGCGCCGAGGATCATGACGACCAGGAGGCAGCCCAGGAGCAGCGCGATGCTGAGGTTGGAAATCGCCTCTTCGATGAAGCTCGCCGGACGGAAGATGGTGGTGTCGAAGGTGATTCCACTCAACCCTGGCTGGAGCTGGCGGAGGGCGTCCTCAACTCCTCTCGTCACATCGAGGGTGTTTCCCCAGGGGAGCTTCTCGACGATGAGCATGAGCCCGTGCCCGTTGTTGATGACCGCGTCGCCGATGAGCGGCTGATGGTCCTCCACGACCTTGGCCACGTCGCCCAGGTGCAGCGCGACGCCGTCCTTTTCCCTGATAGTGACTTGCGCAAGGTCCTCGGGGCTGGAAACCGCCTGGACATGCTGGACGCCCATTCTCTGGTTCGGACTGTCGATGAAGCCTCCCGTGCCGATGAACCGGCCGGGGGAATACTTCAGCAGGCCGGCGTCCACGGCTCCGGCGGTGACTTCCATGACCTCGTTGAGGGAAACGTTTTCAGCCTTGAGCTTGTCGGGCTGCACCTGGACCTGCAGCATCTGGAGCCGTTCACCCCAGATGGCGACGTTGGCCACCCCGGGCACCCGGAGCAAGCGGGCCCGGATCGTCCAGTATGAGAGCATGGACATCTCGATCAGGGACCGGTTGGAGGAGGTCATGCCGATCTTCATCACGCGGCTCGTCGACGACAAAGGCTGAAGCATGACCGGCGGAGCCGCCCAGGTGGGCAGGGCGGAAGTCACTGCCGCCATCCGTTCAGAGACCACCTGGCGGGCGTTCAGCAGATCAGTACCCTGCTTGAAGATGAGCACGATCGAGGACAGCTGGGGTACGGACTTGGACCGCAGCTCATCCAGGCCGGGCATGCCGCTCAGGGAAGCCTCGATCGGGACGCTGACCAGCTCTTCCACTTCCTGCGCTGTCAGGCCCAGGCAGGCCGTCTGGATTTCCACGCGCGGGGGCGCGAATTCCGGGAAGACATCGATGGACGCTGAGCTCAACTGTACGGAGCCCAACAGCATCACCGCGCAGGCCAGTGCAACAACCACCGTCCTGAATTTGAGGCTGATGCCTATGATCCAACGCATCTCAGTGGGCCGTATCGAATTCCTCGCCGAACAGTTCCTCGGCCCCCAGCGTTACCACCGCCGTGCCGGCCGGCGGACCGTCGGACAGCAACGCCGCTTCGCCGGCGATACGCTCGATGCTCACCGCCTGGCGGACATACACGCGCAGCTCAGGATTTGTGTAGACCCAGGTCCTGCCCTGGCTGTCGTACAGGATCGCCCCGTAGGGGACGGTCAGCTTCCCCTGCGGACCCGACGCCGCCATCCCGGTCTTTAGCCCAAGGCGCTCGACGGCGCGTTCGGTCAGGGTGATGCGGTGCAGGTCCGTCCCCGGGACTTCTTCCAGGGTGGCAGGGTTGTCTGCGGCAGGTACGGCTTCGGCTTGCGGCTGGGAGCAGGCCGGCAGAGACATCGTCAGGAACGCGGCCACCACCAGGGAGATCAGGACGGTGGTGACGTGGCGCCGTCGGGAGGCAATCTTTTTCATGGTGCATCCTCGCTCTGTGCCCGGAGCGGCGAATCGTTCCGGGTTGCGGTCCTAGGCGCCCGTTCCAGTCCGAATCGAAGCAACAGTGCGGGCAAGACAAATAGCAGGAAAAGAGTGGTGGTCAGCAGCCCGCCCCAGACGATCACGGCGAGCGGTTGGATGATTTCCGTTCCGACCACGCCACCGATGACCACGAGCGGCAGCAGGGCAATAGCCGTCGTCAAGGCCGACATCAGCACGGGCATCAACCGGCCGCGCGCGCTTCGGATCACGAGCGCGGGCCCGAGGGCCGCGCCGTCCAGGGGCGCCAAGCTTCGGGCGTGCCGTATCAGCAGGATGGAGCCACGCACCGCGATGCCCAGGACGGCGGAGAAGGCAGGAAGCGAAATCAAGGAGTTTATTCCGCCCGTCATTTGGGCGGCGAGCACTCCGCCCGAGAGCGCCGCAACCAGGCCCAGGAAGACCGTCGCGGCTAGCCGCCAGCTTCCCAACGCAGTCTGGAGAAGCACGAGGATTCCGGCCGCAGCGACAGCCGCCAGCAGCCACAGCCACCGGGCGCTATTCTGTTGCTCTGCGTACTGGGTGAGGATTTCCGCATGGTACGAAAGCGGGAACTGCAGTTGCTGCAGGCCCTTCTCGATGTCCTGCTGCACGTCGTTGAGCGCGCGCCCCTGAATCTCGGCCTTCACATCGATCCGGCGCGAGGTGTCATCGTGCAGAATGACCGCCTCGTTCCCGACCACGTTGACCTTGGCAACGTCGCCGAGTCGTACGTGCCCGCCGCCGGGGGTGTCGATCAGGAGCTCGCGGACGCTGGTAAGGCTGTTCCTGGTGGACGGGGTTCCTTTCACGATCACCGAGAAGACTTTTTGTTGCTGATAGATGTTGCCGACTTCGATTCCCTGCAAGAGGGCAGCGGCCGCGCGCCTGACATCCCCTGGGATGACGCCCGCTTTCTGGGCGGCGGCCAGGTCAACCTGAACCTCGACGATTGGTTGTTGGACGGGCGCATCGACATGGGGATTGACGACGCCGCCGGTCCGGGCCAGGATTTGCCGCACTTCCTCTGCCTTCTGGCGGAGCGTGGCCATATCCAGGCCGTACACCCGGACGGTGAATCCGGGGTCGGCGGCCTGATGGATCTGGTCGATCTTCTGCTGCGGGTACGTGGATACTTTCCCGGTCAACCCCGGGTACCCAGCTACCACGCGCTGGACGGCCGCCGCAGTGTCGCGGTAGGAGGCCTCCGCGGAAACGGTCACCCAGAGCTCCCCGGCGCTGATGTCACCCACTTGGTCGGAGGTGATGGCGCGCCCGACGTGTCCCCCCACATTGGCCACGCCGGGAAGTGCCCGGAGTTCTTGCGCGGCCGCGTCAGTGATCCGGCTCATTTCCTGGTCTGATGTGCCAGCGATCGTACTCCACTGCACCACGAGGGTTTTGTCCGGCAGGACGGGCACTGTCGGATGGCCGGCGGCCAGCTGGGGCGCGAGCGCAAGCCCGGCGAGGGCGATGACCGCGGCGGCCGTGAAAACCCACCGGGCCTTTCCTTCCACCCGGGACAGGGCACGGCCGTATCCGCTGTGGACCCGGCTCAGGGTGCGGCCTTCCCTCGCAGTCGTCCGGCCGACGGGCAGGACGAAGACCAGCGCCGCGGTTACCGTCAGCGCCACGATCATCGCGACCGCCAGGGTGAGCAGGTAGGAAAGGAGCAGCGGGCCGAAGAGGGCTCCGTCTTCGCCCGGGACGAAGAACACGGGCAGCACAGACAACGCCATGATCAGCAGAGAGTAAAGAATCGGCGTTCGCACTGCCCGCAGGGACCCCGTCACCAAGGCGACGCTCGACTCCGCGACGCTGGGCCCGACGTCGGACCCCGCGCCAGCCCTGCCGGCGCCAGCCCTCCCGGCGCGGACTGCGCCATGGAGCTCTTCGGCGACGTCACCAACGATGACGGCCAAGGCCAGGATCATTCCGGCGAGGACCATGATGTTCATCCCGGTGCCTGTCAGATACAGCACCATGGCGGCAGCAATCAGTGAGACCGGAATCGTGACCAGGCTGATGACCGCTGTGCGCCAGGAGCGGAAGAACGCGCCAAACATGGTGACTATCAGGAGCAGCGAGACAAGCAGTGCGACACCAAGCGTGCCGACTTCTTCCTGGATGAACGCTGCTTGTCGGTAGACGGTGGTATCGATCGTGACGCCGGACAACCCCGGCTGGAGGGCATGGAGCGCATCATCGATGCCCCGGGTCACGTCCATCGTGTTCGTCTCCGGGAACTTCTCGATGACCAGGAGCAATTCGGCATCCTTGCTGGAAAGTGCGTCCCCGATCAGTGGCTGGTGATCGGTCACGACGTGGGCGACATCGCCCAACACCAGTTTGCCGGACGGCCCTTCCAGGCTGACTTGGCCCAGATCCTCGGGCGTGGTGATCGGCAGGACGTGCTGAACTCCGAGCCGCTGGTGGCCGGTCTCCAGAAAGCCGCCGGTGCCGGGCGTTGACGCCTCAAGGTAGCTCAAGGGCGACACCCACACGGCGTTGCCGGTGGTTGTAATGACCTCGTCCAGCGTCACGCCCTTGGCCTCAAGTTCCCCAGGATCGACCAGGACCTGCAGTTGCTGGTCGCGGAGGCCCCAGATAGCCACGTTCGCGACGCCGGGCACCGCCAGGAGGCCGGGCTTCATGGTCCAGCGGGCCAGAACAGACATGTCAATGGCCGACATCTCTTTGGACGTCAGCCGAATCATCATGACCCGGCTCGTCGATGAGAGCGGCTGCATCAGGACGGGCGCGGCAGACACGTTCGGCAACGCGCGTGCCTGGGTCAGACGTTCGGACACAAGCTGGCGGGCCCGAAAAAGGTCGGTCCCCGGCTTGAACACCATTTGGATCGATGACAGGCCCGGGACGGATTTGGAATGAATGGCTTCCACCCAGGCCACGCCGTTCAACAGGTCCGCCTCCATGGGGGAAGTGATCAGCTGTTCAACTTCCGCGGCGGAGAGCCCCAGGGCCTCGGTCTGGATTTCAACTTGTGGAGGGGCGAATTCCGGGAAGGCGTCCACTGCCATGCCCGGCAGGCTCGTGAAGCCGAACCCCAGGATCCCCGCTGCCAATGCCAGGACCAGAAACCGGAACTGGAGTACCCATCGGAGGGTCGTGCCCATCATGGCCGGTCACCCGGTTCTCGGGGTGTGGCAGTGGAGAAGCCGTAGCGGGGAGGAGACACTCCACCATCGATTTCGAGTGAGTGCCCGCTGAAAACGTTAGATCCCTGGTACCTGTCCACCACGCCGCTCCCTGGAACAGTGCCAAAGCGCCCCCAGACGTGTACGTCAATAATGAGCCTCGAGCAAACCCGGGGTCAACGCTCAATGCAAGGATTCTCGGGATATTGACAGGGAATTTTCCGCCTTTTAGCAAATGATAGTGGTAAGGGTGCGCGTTAGCCGCCGGAGCCCGGCGCCGCAATCTCGGCATGGGGCGTTGTGCCGTAAACACTCGCACTGACCTGGTAGGCGTGCCCGTCCAATTCCAGTGCTTGCTGATTGATTTCACTCAGCTTGGAGTCCGCGAGCGCCTCCGCGGTGATGAGGTCCAACGACTCCTGGTCAGCACCACCAACCGCTGTCACTTTCACTAGCCCCGTGCCCGCTGAATAGAGCTTTTGCTGATGGCCCACAGACGGTTCCAGGGGATTGTATTCGTCAATGACCAGCACATCGTCGTAGCACGCGGCGGGGACGCACACCCGCTCGTGCTGCTTGAAGACGGTTCCGCAATCGAGGAAGCCGACGTCGGGTGCGTGGGCCTGGACGTACCCGGGCGTACCGGTCACGGGCTGATCCGGCATGGCGATCCCTGCCTGGGCCTTGGAAACTCCGCTAATGAAAGTGCGGGGCGCGCCGGTGAAAGCGCCGTTCTCGTACTCTTCCGGGTACTCCCCGAAGAGCCAGACCGCTCCCTTCTCCGTCTGGGCAAAGAAAGCCAGTTCGGATTCCACCAACTGCCCGTCGAAGTAGTCCCGGTCCCACATCACGAGGGTCTTTACGCCGTCTATCACCTTTGTCAGTCCGGTGACGGAGTGGACGACCGTGCGCTCGGAAGTGCCGTCGGCACTCTTCACCGTGCCCTTCGTCGTGTACTGCATGCCGGGCTTCAGCGGAAACCACTTGTTGTCGATCCTGGGCGTCGACTGGAAGGCGGAGCGGTCATAGTGGATGGCGGACCCTGCGCCGCAGTACTCCGCGGCGCCCGAGGTCGCTGTCGGGGTCACGGTCGGGGAGGCCGACCCCGACGTCGGCCCTGTCGGCGTCCCGTTTGACGTGGACGGGGAAGGCGTGCCGCTTGGCCCGGAACACGACGCCACCGCGGACATTGCCAGAAACAGCACGAGTGCGGATCCCAATGCTGTTATCCGTTTGCTTGGCTGGAACATCTCGGTGTCCTTTCACAACGGGCTGATGAAAGGAGGGCCGGGACAGTGGGAGGGTTTCATGCCGCACCGCCCACGGTCCAACATTTCTCAATTGTGCTCCGGCAGGGGCAGAAAAAGAACAGTCGGCGCACGAACATGATGTGGCGGGCCGCGGTGCCCTCGGGCGACCCCGGGGGGCCGGCGGCGTCTGGGGTAGAGAGCCCCGAGCCCCGGGCTCCAGGGGCCCTCCCGCCGTCGGCCCCGTCCAACGCCGGTCCCGGAGGGCCGGCTGGTCTGTCTCAAGCCGCGGATGTGTTCCTGTGTTAATTCAACATCTTTCCCGGCCCTGAGGCACGAGTGCTGCCTACTCGTTTTCCAGGCCGGGGCGGCCAAACACGCGGAGAACCCTACGTAAGCAGGGCTTTCTACCATTCGGGCACGGCTCGGCCTAGGGGGCGCTCCCTCGGGGAACCCACCGATTCAGGGCCTCATCCAAGGCAGCCAGATCGACCGGTTTGCTGAGGTAGTCGTCCATCCCGGCGGCGAGGCAGCGCTCGCGGTCTTCGTCCTGGGCTCCTGCGGTCATGGCGATGATCGGCAGGTGCCCGGAGCGGTTCTCCCGCGCCCGAATGCTCCTGGTGGCCTCGAAGCCATCCATGACCGGCATGTGGCAATCCATGAGCACAGCCGCATAGGAGCGGGCGGCGATCGCGGAGACAGCCTCGGAGCCATCGGCAGCCACCTCGGCCTGGTAGCCCAGTTTGGCGACCATTTCACGGGCGACGAGCTGGTTCACCTCATTGTCCTCCACGACAAGGATTCTTCCTTTGGAAGGCCTGTCCGGCCTCGGGGGCCGTGCAAATGCGGACGCCGCGTCGGTCGCTGGGTTGGCGGCTACCAACCGCATCAGGCGGTCGTAGAGTTCTGAGCCACGTACAGGTTTCGTGAGCCATTCGCTGATTCCCGCATCAGCCATATCGGTCTTGGATACCTGGGACGCGGACGTCAGCATCAAGAGCCGGATGCCCCTCAGGGCGGGGTCCCTTGAGAACTCGCGGGCAAGCTCGATGCCGTCCATGTCCGGCATGCACATGTCGAGCACCGCAACATCGAAGGGTTTCCCTGCGGCGGCTGCCGTCCGTGAGCGGTCGAGGGCCGTGCGCGCGTCCGCTACCGCGTCCGGCCGCAGCCCCCACGTGTTCAATTGCGATTCCAACACGAACCTATTGGTGGCATTATCGTCGACCACCAACACGCGCAGACCCGCCAATAGGCTCAGGACCGGACGGTCGGGAACCCGCCCGGGTTCCTTGGCCAGCGGCAATCGGAGCGAGAACCAGAATGTGCTTCCCTCGCCAGGGGTGCTCGTCAAACCGATGTCCCCGCCCATCACCTCCGTCAGGCGCCGGCAGATGGCGAGCCCCAGCCCGGTTCCACCGTACCGGCGCGTGGTGGAGGCATCCGCTTGGGAGAACGAGTCGAACAAGCGCAAATGATCCGCAGCAGCGATACCAATTCCGGTATCTCTGACCTCGAATCGCACAAGGGCGGTTCTCGCGTCCTGGTCCGCGACGTTCACCCGGATTGCGACTTCACCGGACGCGGTGAACTTTACGGCGTTCGAAGCAAGGTTCAACAGGATCTGCCGGATCCGGCCGGCATCGCCAGCCAGCCGTGCGGGAACATCGGGGTGGCAATACGCGATGAGTTCGAGGCCTTTGCCCTGGGCTGATTCGGCCAGAAGCGAGGCGACTTCCTCCATCAGGGTCTGCGGATCGAAGGAGGTGATGTCCAGGTCGATTTTCCCTGCTTCCAACTTCGAGAAATCCAGGATGTCGTTAATCAGGGTCAACAAAGCTCCGGCGGCGGTCTGAACTCCTTCGGCGTATTTGCGTTGTGTTTCATCAAGCGGGGTGTCCAACAACAGCGTTGTCAGGCCTATGACTCCGTTCATGGGGGTACGGATCTCGTGGCTCATCGTCGCGAGGAACTCTGACTTCAACCTGCTGGATTCCAGGGCCGCCTCCCTGGCGGCCAACAGTTCCGCTTCAGCGGCACGCCGAGAGGTAATGTCCTGCCCGATGGTCGCAATTCCGATGACTCCGTGTTCGCCGCGGATCGGGGAGACCGTCAGGGACACGGGCACGATGGACCCATCCTTACGCATCCGGTCTGTCTCGAAGCTACGAGCCTGTCCGCCATTCTGGACAGCGGCCAGCACCTCGTCCTCGGCACGGAGGTAGTCCGGAATGATGAGCCGGACGTTCTGCCCGCTCACTTCAGCGGCCGTGAATCCGTACAGCTTCTCCGCCCCGGCGTTCCAACTGGTGATGATGCCCTCAGTCGTCATACCGATGATCGCGTCAGCCGAGGACTCAACGATGGCGGCCAGGCCCTCCACTTGGGCGAGCGCCTCCCGCGCCTGGTCCTGTGCGCGCTGGCGGGAGGTGACGTCACGGAAACTCCAGACCCGTCCCACGATCTCTTCCCCGACTTGTTGGGGCCGGGAATACCGCTCAAACGTCCGCCCGTCACGGAATTCCAACATGTCCAGGCTCTCCGCGCCCGGATCGGCGTACAGTTCCTGGACCTTGCCTATGAAGCCATCTGGATCCGTGAGCTGGTCGAGGACGAAAGCCAACAACCGGCCGTCGTCGTGGGACTCCAGGAGATCCGTAGGGATGCCCCACAACTCGGCGAACCGCTCGTTCGCCCCCGCGATAGTCCCGTCTGCCGCGACAACCAGAATGCCGTCGGCTGTGGACTCCAAGGTGGCACTGAGAACCGAGAGGGCATCACGGAGTTCGGCATCAACGCGGCTGCGGTCACTTACTTCGCGGATGGACGCGACGAGGTGCATGCCCGGTCCGGCGCCGAGCGGAGCGAAGCTGACCTCAATGGGGAATTCGATTCCGTCACAGTGGCGGCCGAACAGTTTCAGGTCAGTCCCGGCCCGGCGTATTCCAGGATCATTGGCAAAGAGGTCCCGGATGGCGCCGCCCTGGCCCTTGAACCGCGCCGGAAGCAGCATCTCATCATGCTTGCCGAGCAGCTGGCTGCGCGAATAGCCGAATAGCTGCTCTGAGTACGCATTGCCGAAGGTGATATGACCGTCCGCGTCGATCACGAGCAAAGCGTCGGGCACGGCCTCAACCAGTCCGCTAAAAGACAGGTCGCTAAAAGAGCCGAAGCGATCCAGCGGCATTTCGTTTGTCATTTCGGCCCCCAGAGCTGAATAGATGACAAGCCCGCCCCCACATCGGCGGACGCCCGGGTGTGCCTGCGTGGCCCTCCCACGGACAGAGTATCCGGGAACGTACCCGAAAGCATCACAAAATTGCCCTCCACTTCGCGCCTTCTACAACCACCGCTGCCGCTTCGGGAAGGGAACCCTGTCCAGGTCGTTCGCGGCCATGACGGCAGCCCCGCCGGACCGCGCCCGCGCTTGCTCCGCAAGCTGTCCGACGTCGGTATAGCGCGAGGAGAAATGCGTAAGGATGAGCATGCCCGCTTCGGCGGCGGCAGCCAGCTCGCCGGCCTGCCCGGCGGTGAGGTGGCGGTACTGCGCGGCCAGGGCGCCGTCGTCGTCGCTGAAAGTGGACTCGGCCACGAGAAGGTCCACACCCTCGGCGAGTTCCCCGGCACCGTCACATGGTGCCGTGTCCATCACGAAGGCGAAGCTCTGAGCCGGCCTCGGCACGCTCACGTCTTCCAAGCGCACGCCGCCCAGGCTCCCGTCCCGCTGCAGGAGGCTGATATCCGATCCTGTAATCCCGGCTGCCGCAAGCCGCTCCGGCAGAAGGCTGCGGCCTTCGGGCTCGACAACCCTGTAGCCGTATGTCTCGATTCGATGGAGCAGCGGGCGCACCTCCAGTCCTGCAGCGATAGGACCGGGGGCGCCGTGCGGATGAAGCCGAAGGTCGATGCCGGGCGACGCGACAGCCACGAGGGCGCGGATCATGTCCTCGCCGGGTGCGGGATAGTGCAAATGGATTGGATGCTCCACCCGGTCCAGCGCCATGCGCGAGAGCACGCCAGGCAGCCCGAAACAGTGATCGCCGTGGACATGGGTAATACAGATACGCGTGATTTGGCTGGCCGAGACACCAGCTTGGAGCATCTGCCGCTGGGTGCCTTCCCCAGGATCGAAGAGCAGGCCCTCACCATCCCAATGGAGCACGTATCCGTTGTGGTTGCGGGTCCTGGTGGGGACCTGGGAGGCGGTGCCGAGAACCACGAATTCACGCATGGAACCGAGTGTCTCATTACTTGGCGGCTGCACCCATCATCTTGGGCACCCTTGCCGGGTGACGGTCTTTGGGAGGAGGATATGCGGCAAACTCAGGAGGCCTTCCATGATCCAGCTCGGCAAATTTGAAAAGTACCTGGTCGAGGAATTCTTCGACGACTACCGCGCGGGAGACATGTCGCAGCGGGCGTTCATTCGTCGGCTCGCATTTATCACCGGGAGCATGGCTGCCGCCTCCTCGACGATGCTGCAGCTCGGATGTGCTCCGGACGAGGTCCCGCGAAGCACCGATCCCATGCCAAGCCCCGAAGCTTCGTCCTCCCGGCCCCCGGCGACGGCGGCTACCGGCCCAGTGCCGGGAGCGAAGAGTCCGCTTTCCGTGCCCGAAGGCGCGTCCGGACTTGTGACGGCCACCGTCCGGTTCCCCGCGGGCGGAACCGGGATCAGCGCCTACCTTGCCAGGCCTGAGGGGGCCGATCCGGGACCCGCGGTGCTCGTCTGCCATGAAAACCGCGGACTTACCCAGCACATCCAGGACGTGGCCCGCCGTTTTGCCAAGGCCGGGTACGTCGCTTTGGCACCGGATCTGCTGAGCCGGGAGGGAGGCACGCCGAGTGTGGATGCCGACGCTGTCCCCGGAGCGCTGACGAAGGCAGGAGCCGGGCGCCATGTTTCCGACTTCTCCGCGGGTTTCGATTACCTTCGGTCATTGGATTTCGTGGACGGCGAGCGGATCGCGATGAACGGCTATTGTTTTGGCGGCGGCATCACCTGGCAGGCCGCGACCGAGATACCCGGGCTGAAAGCCACAGCGGCCTTCTATGGCCCCGCCCCGGACCTGGACAAGGTTCCATCCATCAAACCGGCCGTGTTCGGCGTCTATGCCGAACTCGATCAGCGCATCACCGGCGCAATGCCGGCACTTCGGGACGCGCTCGCAGCCACCGACGTTCGCCACAAGCTCACTGTCTATCCCGGCGTCGACCATGCCTTCCACAACGACACCAGCGAGCGGTACAACGAAACTCAAGCGACGGCCGCCTGGCAGGACATGCTGGCCTGGTTTGGTGAGTACGTCTGAGCGCACGCCCTGTTGCGGAAGAATGTTCGCATGAGTGACGCCGCTGAGTTCATCGATGAGGCCTTGCGCCGGGAAAGCTCGTGGATCCGGGCAGAACAGGCACAGGCACGGCTGGGAAACGGGCTAGATCATTACGGATCCTCGATCGGGGCTATCCGCGGAACGGTTCGCGACGCCCTCCGCCGACACCCGGGACTCGCGCACGACGAGGTCACTGCCTTGAGCTCGGAGTTGTGGGAGGTTCCCGTTTTCGAACGCAGGCTCGCCGCAATCGTCCTTCTGCAGTCCAACGTCCATCTGCTGACGAATACCGATCTGACGCGGCTTGAGGGTTTTGTCCGTGAAGGAAGGTTGCGCGAACTAGTCGATCCGCTAGCGGTTGACGTGATCGGACCTTTGCTTGCAGGGCTGGAGGGGCAGGCCGAGACCCGGGCCGCAAGCGTGATGGATCGATGGGTGCGGGAGCGTGACGAGTGGCTGTGCCGCGCCGCCCTGATGTCGCCGCTGAGGGCGCTCCGTGCCGGGGGAGGTGACTGGGAAGCGTTTGTAGGCCACGCCACGGCGGGACTGGACGCCGCTCGGGAAATGG
>OUNM011088811.1_pt1 | contig 14385 bp, 14 predicted proteins | sample 1769961 | NCBI WGS metagenome assembly OUNM01 (sample SAMEA3914820, study PRJEB12502) | metagenome | biome: forest; material: soil | place: USA | collected 2012-03-12 | depth 0.3 m | reverse complement strand
GATCATCTTCCTCGGCACGCCAATCGATGACCAGATCGCAAACCTGATCGTCGCCCAGCTGCTGCATCTCGAGTCCGAGGACCCCGACAAGGACATCTCGCTCTACGTCAACTCGCCCGGTGGGTCGGTGTACGCGGGCCTCGCGATCTACGACACGATGCAGTTCATCAAGCCCGACGTGCAGACGATCTGCGTCGGCATCGCGATGTCGATGGGTGCGCTGCTGCTCGCCGGTGGCGCCGCTGGCAAGCGCATGGCGCTGCCCAACGCGAAGATCCTGATCCACCAGGTCTCCTCGAGCTTCGAAGGCCAGGCGACCGACATCGAGATCCACGCCAAAGAGATCATCGACGTGCGCAAACGGCTCGACGAGATCATCGCCAAGCACACCGGCAAGGACCTCGAGGCCGTCAGCAAAGACACCGAGCGCGACTACTTCATGTCCTCCGAGGAGGCCAAGGAGTACGGAATAATCGACCGTGTCATCTCCGAGCACTGAAGACGTGCGCTGCACTGCGCGAGCCTTTGTCCTCAGTCGCTCGCGTGCTAGCGCACGCCACGCTCCCTGCGTCCGCGGCTCGCTTGTCCAGCGAACGTCTTCGGCGTGTAGTCAGGAAGGAGCTTGACGAATGGCCAGACCGACAGACACCAACGAGCAGCTGCTGTGCAGCTTCTGCGGCAAGTCCCAGCGCCAGGTCAAGAAGCTGATCGCCGGCCCTGGCGTCTACATCTGTGACGAGTGCATCGACCTCTGCAACGAGATAATCGACGAGGAGCTGTCGGCCCCGCCCGCGTTCGACCTCGAGAACCTGCCGAAGCCGCGTGAGATCTACGACGTGCTCGATGAGTACGTCGTCGGGCAGGATCCGTCCAAGCGCACGCTCTCAGTGGCGGTCTACAACCACTACAAGCGCGTGCAGATGATGATGTCCGGCGAGACCGACATCGAGCTGCAGAAGTCGAACATCCTGCTGCTCGGGCCGACTGGCTGCGGCAAGACGCTGCTCGCACAGACGCTCGCGCGGATTCTCAACGTGCCCTTTGCGATTGCCGACGCCACCGCGCTGACCGAGGCGGGCTATGTCGGCGAGGACGTCGAGAACATCCTTCTGAAGCTGATCCAGGCAGCCGACTACGACGTCAAGAAGGCTGAGACGGGAATCATCTACATCGACGAGGTCGACAAGATCGCGCGCAAGGCTGACAACCCGTCGATCACACGCGACGTCTCCGGCGAGGGCGTGCAGCAGGCGCTGCTGAAGATCCTCGAGGGCACGCAAGCATCCGTTCCCCCGCAGGGCGGTCGCAAGCACCCGCACCAAGAGTTCTTGACGATCGACACGACCAACGTGCTGTTCATCTGCGGTGGCGCTTTTGCCAACCTCGACAAGGTGATCGAGCGGCGGATCGGGCACAAAGGCGTTGGCTTCGCCGCAGCGATCGAGGAGAGAGCGGAGCGTGACCAGGGCGAGGTGTTCGAGCACTGCCTCCCCGAGGACCTGATCGAGTATGGCTTGATCCCCGAGTTCATCGGCCGCCTGCCGGTCGTCTCAGCTGTGCATCAGCTGACGCGTGAGGATCTCGTCTCGATCCTCGTCGAGCCGCGCAACGCGCTCGTCAAGCAGTTCCAGCGGTTTTTCTCCTTCGATGGGATCGAGCTCGTCTTCTCCGAGGACTCGCTCACAGCGATCGCCGACAAGGGGCTCGCGCGCGAGACCGGCGCACGCGGGCTGCGCTCGATCATCGAGGAGATCCTGCTCGAGGTGCAGTTCGAGCTGCCCTCGCGACGCGACGTGAAGAAGTGCGTCGTCACCAAGGAGACCGTCGAGAAGGGGCTCACGCCAACGCTCGTCACTGAAGCGGCCCCCGAGGAGAGCCGCGAGGACTCACCGCGCGAGCAGTCGGCCTGAGGGCCGCTCCGCTCGCTAGTATCGCCCTGTGTCCAAGCATCGCGAATCCAAATCGTTGGTGAAGAGCACGGTCGGCGCCGTGCCCTGGCTGACCGTCGCGCGTGTGGCGATGGTCGTCAACCGCCACTGGAATGCGCTGTCCGCCAAGGAGCGCACTCGTATCGCCCAGCTCGTCGGCGAATCACGCGGACGTGCAGGCAACCTGAGCATCAAGCAGCGTGCTGAGTTGCGCAAACTCGCGCGCAAGCTCGATCTGCAGGGCATGGGGCGCGAGCTGTGGCCGCTGCTGCGCGGCGGCAAGCGTGGGCGTCGCGGGCGCAAGCGCTAGGCGAGCGGCCAAGATGCCGAGCGCCGCAGGACGCGAGACGTCGCCGAGATGACCGAGGACGAGCTCGAGCAGCTGTCTACGCGCGAGCTGCACGACCGCGCCGTGCACCGCGCCGAGCGCCACGTCGACGTCAAGTTCTTCTGGTCGCTGCTGGCGCTGATCCCAGCAGCTGAGGCGGCCAGCGGCGACACGGGCGAGGCCGATTACGACATCCAGTCCTCAAAAGGGCTGATCTCAGATGCCGTGCACAGCGGCGACGGCGCGCTCGGCGAGGCGCTGCGCCCGGTCTTCATCGACTACCTGCGCAAGCACCCAGACGCATAGTGCAGAGCGCCAGCTGGACCGAGGCACAGGCGGAAGCGTACCTGCGCTCGCTCGAGCTGTTCGGCATGCGCTTCGGACTCGACAGGATGCGCCGCTTGATGACTGCGCTCGGCTCGCCGCAGCAGCGCTTCGACTGCGTGCAGGTACTCGGCACGAATGGCAAGACCTCGACGACGCGGATGATCGCTGCGATCCTTCAGCGCCACGGGCTGCGCACGGCCGCTTACACCTCGCCGCACCTCGTCTCCTACCGCGAGCGCCTGCAGGTCGACGAGCACGATCTCACGGGGGAGCAGTTCGCCGCTGCCGTCGCGCAGGCCGCGCATGCCGCTGAGCGCGTCAACCGCACGCTCGCAGGTGACGATCACGTAACCCAGTTCGAACTGCTCACAGCGGCTGCGCTGTGGCAGATCGCCGAGCGAGACGTGCAGGTGGCCGTCGTCGAGGCGGGGCTCGGCGGCCGCTATGACGCGACCTCCGTGATCGACGCGCACGTGACCGTGCTGACGAACGTCGGGCTCGAGCACACGCGCTGGCTCGGGCCGACCGTGCACGACATCGCCGAGGAGAAGCTCGCCGTCGTGCGCGAGGGGGGGACGCTCGTGCTCGGCGCTGGGCTCGCGCCTGAAGCGCTCGCTGTCGCCGAGCGCGTGGCAGGTGAGCGCGGGGCACAGATCTTCGTTGCCGAGGACTCCGATGTCGACGGGCTGCTCGGCGAGGGCGGCCTGGCGGCCAACGGCGCCTTCCAGCGGCGCAACTTCGCGCTCGCGCGGCTTGCCTGCGAGCGCTATCTGCACGAGGCCGGCATCCAGCTCGACGAGCGTGCAGTAAGCGACGCGGCTGCCGCAACCGTCGTGCGCGGGCGCATGCAGGTCGTCTCAGGGCATCCATTGACGGTGCTCGATGGCGCGCACAACCCAGATGCGGTGGCTGCGCTCGTCGAGTCGATCGCAGCGCTGATCGGGTCGCGTCCCCTCGCGCTCGTGCTCGGCGTGCTCGAGGACAAGGACGCCGTCGGCATGCTCGCGCCGCTGCTCGCTCTCAGCGAGCGGGCATGGTTCACAGCGCCGCCGAGCGCGCGCGCTCTCTCGCCGGCCGCGTTGCAATCGCTTGCGCGCCAGCTCGGCTTCGAGCAGGTCGTCTGCGAGCCGATGCCTGCGCGCGCGCTCGCAGAAGCGCAGGCATGGGCGTTGCAGCACGATGGAGCAGTGCTCGCAACGGGCTCCGTCTACCTCGTCGGCGACCTGCTGGCAGGGGTGCACGCCGACGGTCACGCAGAGGACTCGCACTCGCTGCGGCGAAGGGCAACACGATGAACGACGAGGGCCCGTCCGTGCTGACGATGATCGGCGCGGTTGCGCTGATCGTGGCGCTTGTGATCCTCGTGTTCTTCGCGGCCGGTTACGGATTCGGTCGCCTATTTCTCTAAACTCGGCCCGCCAATGCCACCCCTCGCATACTTCGGAATCGAAAGCAGCGGCCTGAACCTGGTCGTCGATCTGCTGATCCTGTTCGTCGTCGTTCTCTACCTGTCGCTGATCTACTGGACGTACGCTGACGCACGCCGGCGGATCATGGATCCAATGCTCGTCGGCTGCGCCACCGCAGCGTCGCTGTTTCCGTTCGTCGGCACGATCGTCTACATGATCCTGCGCCCACCCGAGTACCTCGAGGACGTGCGCGAGCGCGAACTCGAGGTGCAGGCGGCAGAGGCGCGACTGCACGAATTCGATCACTCGCTGTGTCCGCACTGCGACTATCGCGTCGAGCGCGACTTCATCCGCTGCCCAAGCTGTCTGCGCAAGCTCAAGGAGCGCTGCGTGAGCTGCTCCCGCCCGCTCGACCAGGCTTGGACGATCTGCCCGTACTGCGAGACGGAGGTCGCTGCAAGCGAGGCGCCCAGGCGCACCCGCCGTCGCCGGACGCAGGCTTCGATCGACGCTGAACAGGCCGAGAAGACGACGGTTGCCGCCACGAAACCACGGCCTGAGACCGCGCGTGCGAAGGCCACGCGCGAACGCCGTGAACGGGAGGCTGCTGCCAGCGCCGAGACGGGCACGATCGACGAGCTCGACACAGAGAGCGACGCGACCGCAAGCACCGTTGCTGCGTCTGAGCCAGCTCCGCGAGCGCGCAGTGGGCGTGCGGGCTCCAGCTCGACCAGCCGCCGCGCGCGTCCCAGCACCTAGCTGCAGATCCTCAACTCAAAGGAACCCATGGACCGAACGCTGATCCTTGTAAAGCCCGACGCCTTCGCCCGCGGACTCAGCGGCGAGATCATCGCCCGCTTCGAGCGCAAGGGGCTGAAGATCGCCGCCCTGCGCAGCATGATCGTCAGCCGTGAGTTGGCCGAGCGCCACTATGCAGAGCACGCAGAGCGGCCGTTCTTCGGCGAGCTCGTCGACTTCATCACGTCCGGGCCGATCGTCGCGATGGTGCTCGAAGGGCCTGACGCCGTCAAGGCGGCGCGGCAGGTGATCGGCGCGACCAACCCGCTCGAGGCCGCAACCGGCTCGATTCGCGGCGACTTCGCGATCGAAATGGGCGAGAACATGGTGCACGGGTCCGATTCGCCCGAGTCGGCTGCGCGCGAGTCTGAGCTGTTCTTCGGCGACCTCGGCTAGTCCGATCGAGGCCGCGCGCCTCCCACTCGTGCTCGCATCAGGCTCGCCGCAGCGGCGGGAGCTGCTCGGGCGTCTGGGGGTGCCGTTCACAGTTCGAGTATCGGGTGCTGACGAGGTTGAGCAGGGGCCTGACGCCGCGGCGGTCGCAGTCGAGAATGCGTTGCGCAAGGCGCGTGCAGCGTGGATAGCCAGTGCCGAGGAGGCGGTGCTCGGTTGCGACACGATCGTTGTGCTCGACGGCGTGATCTATGGCAAGCCAGCCGATGAGGCGGCGGCGCGCGCGACGATGACCGCGCTCGCTGGGCGTACGCACGAGGTGATCAGCGGGGTTGCGCTGCTGCTCGGGGGCGGAGGAGGGGTTGAGGCGCAGGAGCGCACAGCGGTCGCTCGCACGCACGTCACGTTCCGCGCGCTGGAGGAGCCTGGGGTGCTCGACTGGTACGTAGCGACCGAAGAGTGGCGCGGGCGCTCGGGTGGCTATGCGATCCAGGGTGCGACCGGCGAACGACTCGCGCTGGCCGTCGATGGAGAACTCGAGAACGTCATCGGCTTGCCGTTGAACGTCGTCAGCGAGCTCTATCCCGAGCGGTTCAGGTCCGTTTGAGCCGATGCCTCGCCGAGCAATGGCTCGACGTCCATTTCCCCTGCAAAACCGCTGGCGTCCCTACCGGCAGGCAAAGGGCGTTCGCTAGACTGCGCCACCGAGCTGCGTGGAAACGCGCGCCGGCCGCGAAGCGCATCAGCGCATCTCGTGGGACGGCGCGCGAGGGCTAGTCCACCGCTCATCGCTCTTCTCCATCAATGGGAATCTTTAGCTATCTGACGGGATTCGGTGGCCGCGACATGGCCGTCGACCTGGGCACTGCGAATACGCTCGTATACGTGCGTGGGCGCGGCATCGTGCTGTCCGAGCCGAGCGTCGTCGCGATCGACTCGCGCACCGGCGAAGTGCACGCCGTAGGGATCGAGGCGAAGCGCATGCTCGGCCGCACGCCAGGCACGATTCAGGCGATCAGGCCACTGAAGGATGGCGTGATCGCCGACTTCGACGTGACCGAGGAGATGCTGCGGCACTTCATCCAGAAGGTTCACCAGAACCGCTGGGCGCACCCGCGTGTCGTTGTTTGTGTGCCGTCCGGCGTGACCGGCGTCGAGAAGCGCGCCGTCGAGGAGGCCTGCCTGTCGGCTGGCGCGCGCACGGCATACCTGATCGAGGAGCCGATGGCTGCTGCGATCGGCGCCGGGTTGCCCGTTGGCGAGCCAACCGGCTCGATGGTCGTCGACATCGGCGGCGGCACGTCCGAGGTTGCCGTGATCTCGCTCGGTGGGATCGTCGTCTCGCAGTCGATCCGCGTCGGCGGCGATGAGATGGACGAGGCGATCATCAACTACGCCAAGCGCGAGTACAAGCTGCTGATCGGCCAGCAGACGGCCGAGGAGCTGAAGCTCGAGATCGGCTCTGCCTGTCCGATGGCCGAGGAGCTGCAGGCCGAGATCCGCGGGCGTGACATGGTCGCTGGGCTGCCAAAGACGGTTGTGTTGACGAGCGAGGAGATCCGCACGGCGCTCGAAGAGCCGCTCAACCAGATCCTCGACGCGGTCAAGGAGACGCTCGACCGCACGCCGCCCGAGCTCGCCTCAGACATCATGGACCGCGGCATCATGCTCGCCGGCGGCGGTTCGCTGCTGCAGGGTCTCGACGAGCGCCTGCGCGAAGAGACGCAGATGCCTGCGCACCTCGCCGAGTCGCCGCTCACGTGCGTGGCCGTCGGCTCGGGGCGATCGCTCGAGGAGTTCGAGGCGATCCATCGCTCGAACCGCAAATCGCGCAATCGCCAGCGCCGCAGATGAGGACGTGCCTGTGACGGGCACGCGCAGGCGGGGGTACTCTTTCCCGTGAACGCTTCGGAAGGTCGCCATTCGTGTATGACAAGACGGTCCGGCGTCGGCGCGCAGTGCTCGCGCTGCTCGTCGTGCTCTCCCTGATACTGCTGACGGCGTACTTCGGCGAGTCCTCGGGCGGCGGCCTGCACTCGGTGCAGCGCGGCTTCTTGACCGTCGTATCGCCGATCCAGAACGGCGCCAACAAGGCGCTGAAGCCGGTGCGCGACCTGATCGGCTGGTTCGGCGACACGCTGCACGCCAAAGGCCAGCGCGACGAACTGCGCAAGCAGGTCGACCGTCTGCGCCGTGAAGTGATCGCCAACGACGCCGAAAAACATGGCTATCACGAACTGCTGGCGCTGTATCACCTCGACAACCAGCTGAGCGTCAAGGACTACAGCCCGGTGACGGCGACGGTCGTCGCCAAGTCGCCGAACATCTGGTACTCGACGGTGACGATCGACAAGGGCGAATCCTCGGGCGTGCGCGTCAACGACCCGGTGATCAACTCGGAAGGCCTCGTCGGCAAGGTCGCGCAGGTCGCCTCCGACGGCGCGCAGGTGACATTGATCACCGACAGCTCCGTCGGCGTCTCAGCGCGGATCGGCACGTCAGGTGCTACTGGCATCGTGCAGCCGAAGGTGGGCGACCCCAACGATCTGCTGCTGCAGTACCTGCCGGCCAACACTCAGGCCAACAAGGGCGAATACGTCGTCACCTCAGGAACTGTCGCAAGCCATGACGACTCGCTCTATCCACCTGGGATCCCGATCGGCCAGGTCACCTCGATCAACGAAGAAAGCGCGTATCGCTCGGTCAACGTGCACCCGCTGGCCGATCTGCACAACCTCGACGTAGTGCAGGTGCTGACAGCGGCGCAGGGCTCCCAGCCGGCGAGCATCAGCAGGCTCACCGCAGGGCTGCCTGCTGGGCAGTCAGGCAACAGTGCCAACGGCGAAGCGCTCGCCTCGACAGGTGAAGGCTGATGAATCAGGGCGGCTCATCAGCTCTGCTCGTGCGCATCGCCGCGCTCGCGGTGTTCGTCGTGTTCTTCCAGATCGGCGTCGTCTCGGAGGTCCCTGTGTTCGGCGTCAGCGTTGATCTCTCACCGCTGCTCGTTGCCTTCGTTGGGTTGATGTGTGGCTCGACGATCGGCGCTGCGACGGGGTTTGCGGTCGGTCTGCTCGTCGACCTCGCGCTCGTGCAGACGCTCGGCGTGACGTCGCTGACGCTGACCGCCGTCGGCTACTTCTCGGGCAGGCTGCGCGAAGCGCGCGACCCGCAAGCGGCGCTCACTCCACTGCTCGTCGGCGCCGCCGCTTCGGCAGGCGCACTCGTGGCCTACTCGATCGTCCAGTTCCTGCTCGGCGTCGACGCGCCCGTCTCGTTCGAGCTGTTGCGTCAGATCGTGCTCGGCGTCGTCGTCAACACGATCGTCGCGTTGCCCGTTTGGGCGATCATCCGTCGCTGTCTGATCGGTGGACTGCCCGAGGATCCGCGCCGGCGTCGCAGGCGCGCGTACACGACGGGTGGGCTGAGCCCGCTGTCGAGATCATGACGACAGGGCTGTCCACGGCATGAGCACGATCGAACCGGCCGGCGGGCGCGACCCGCGCATCCCCGTCTCGCCGCAGCTGGCGCTGCGTGTGGCGATTCTCGGCGGCCTGGCGCTGGCGATGTTCGCGATCATCTTCTTCCGCCTGTGGTTCCTGCAGGTGCTCTCTGGCGAACAGTACGTCCAGCAGGCCAACGCCAACCGCGCCCGCGATTTGCCGATCGCCGCGCCGCGCGGGGAAATCCTCGACCGCGAAGGCCAGCCGCTCGTCGCCAGCCGCACGACAAACGCCGTGCAGATCGTGCCCTCAGCGCTGCCTGCCGCAGGGGCGCCGCGGCTGCAGCTTTATCGGCGACTTGGACGCCTGCTGGGGATGAGCGGGCCGCATATCCAGGCGCTCGTGATCAAGGGGCGTACAGCGCTGCCGTATGCGCCGGTGACGATCAAGACCGACGCTGGACGCGGCGCGCTGACCGTGCTGGCTGAGCGCCAGAGCGAATTTCCGGGCGTGACGCAGCAGCCCGTCTCGATCCGCGCCTATCCGTATGGCGAGATGGCCGCACAGGTGCTCGGCTACGTCGGGCAGGTCTCCGAACCGGAGCTGAAGATGCACGCCTTCGCCGGCGTCAAACAGGGCACCGTCGTCGGCCAGGAAGGGCTCGAGTACTACTACGACCGCTACCTGCGGGGCACGTCGGGCATCGAGCGCGTCGAGGTCAACGCGGCGGGCTATCCGGTGCCGAGCAATCTCGCGCCGACGCAGCCGAAGGCGGGCTACAGCCTGAAGGTGACGCTCGACAAGGGGCTGCAGCTGGAGGGCGAAAAGGCGCTGCTCGAGGGCATCGAAAATGCTCGTGCCGGCGGCAAACCGGCGGTCGCCGGCGCGTTCGTCGCGCTCGACCCGCGCAACGGACAAGTGCTGGCGATGGGCTCGGACCCGACGTTCAACCCGAACAAGTTCGCCAAACCGCTGACCAAGGCCGAATACGCGGCGCTCGAGGGCAAGTCGAAGTCGTCCTCTGGCGAAGAAGAGCCAGCGCCGCTGACGAACAGGGCGGTCAACGGCACCTATCCGACGGGCTCGACGTTCAAGCCGATCACCGCGATGGGTGCGCTCGAAGCGGGCGTGATCAACCCGACCGAGGGTCTCGGTCCAGGGCAGTGCATCCACGTCTCGACCGAGCAGTTCTGCAACGCCGGCAAGGCCGACTATGGCGCCGTAGGTCTCGTCGAAGCACTGAAGGTCTCCTCTGACACGTACTTCTTCGAAGCAGGTGAGCTGGCGAACAGCCACGGCAACGTGATCCAGCGGGAGGCGCACAAGCTCGGCGTCGGTGAGCAGACGGGGATCGACCTGCCGAGCGAGATCACAGGGCTCGTGCCCGACAGCGCGTGGCGCGCGAAAGTCGCCAAGGCGGAGCTCGCCTGCGAGAAGCGCAGGCACGTCTCGAGCTGCGGCATCTCCGACGGTCGCCCGTGGAGCGTCGGCGACAACATGCACCTCGCCGTCGGCCAAGGCGACCTGCTGACCTCGCCGCTGCAGATGGCCGTCGCCTATTCGGCGCTCGCCGACGCGTTCACGCACGGCGGCGAAGGCTGGATCGTGCGCCCGCACATCGGCATGGAGATCGATGGCCCACAGGGTCGACTCGTGCAGGCGCTGAACTTCCCGGCGGTGCGCCACGTGCACCTCAACGACAGCGATCTGAACGACGTGATGCAGGGGATCCACGAGGCGGCGAGCCAGCCAGGGGGAACGTCGGCAGACGTGTGGGCTGGTTGGAACCAGTCGCTGCACCCTGTCTACGGCAAGACGGGCACCGCCGAACACGCAGGCAAGGAAGACCAGTCCTGGTACATGTGTTACATCGCTGACCCCAAGCGCCCGATCGTGCTCGCTGTGACCGTCGAGCAGGGTGGCTTCGGCGCTGAAACGGCGGCCCCGATCGCGCGTCTGCTTGCGGCGCAGTGGTTTGGCGCGGCGAAGAAGTTCGTCGCCGGGAGCTCGCACACGTTTTGAGCCCGCTCAGCCCGATAACCGCGCCAGAACAGCCCACGGCCACGCCTGCGAGCGGCGCGCGCACGTTGCGCCTGCCGCTCGACCCGGTGCTGACGCTGGCCGTGATCGGCCTCGCGGTCAGCTCGATCGTGACGCTCACCGGCGCAACCAAGAACCTGATCCCAGGTCAGCCGCACTACTACGTCGATCGCCAGACCACCTATTTGATCGTCGGCTTCGTCTTCATGATCGCGCTCTCGCGTCTTGATTACGCGCGCTTGCGGCCGCTGAAAAACGTGATCTACGGGACGCTGATCTTCACGATCCTGGCAGTGCTCGCACTAGGCCATACCGCGCGTGGCTCGCAGCGGGCGATCAACCTGCCGTTCTTCTCCTTCCAGGCCTCCGAGCTCGGCAAGGTGCTTTTGATGCTCGCGCTCGCCGGGCTGATCGTCGACCGCGCGCGGCGCCTGCAGGAGCGCGAGACGACAGCGCTCGTGATGCTCGCTGCGCTGATCCCCGCGATGTTCGTGATTGCCCAGCCCGACCTCGGCTCGGGCATGGTCTACGTCGTGATCGCCTTCACGTTGCTGTTCGTGGCGGGCGTCTCGTGGAAGCACCTGACCGGGCTGATCGCCCTCGGTGCGGTGGCGCTCACGCTCGTGCTGGTAGTAGCCCCCGCGGCCGGCGTGCACGTGCTCAAGCCCTACCAAGTGCAGCGGCTGACGGCATTCCTTCACCCCTCGACCAACCCCGAGAAGGAAGGCTACCAACAGGAGGAGTCCAAGATTGCGATCGGCTCCGGGCAGAAGACCGGCCGCGGCAGCAACTCCTCGCAGAACAAACTCGGTTACGTGCCTGAGAACCACACCGACTTCGTGTTCGCAGCTGTCGGCGAGCAGTACGGCTTCGTTGGCGCTGGGCTGGTGCTGGCGTTGTATGGGCTGCTGATCTGGCGTGCTTTGCGGATCGTCGTGATGTCGAAGGACCTGTTCGGCACGCTCGTCGCTGCCGGTGTAGCGGCTATGCTCATGTTTCAGGTCTTTGTCAACGTGGGAATGACGATCGGAATCATGCCCATCACCGGCGTCACGCTGCCGCTCATGAGCTATGGCGGCTCGTCGGTGGTCACGACATTGTTGGCGATTGGCCTGCTGCAATCGATTTACATCCAGGCGCGTGCCTCGCAAGCTCTGAAGGGCCGCGTACTGCGCTAGTTGAACCAATGAAAGCCCCGCAATTCCCGCCAGACCGCCAGACCGCCGCAGGCGCCACACGCGCCGCCCGGTCGGCAGGGAACGACGTCGCGGAGATGCGGTCGGCCATTGGTGTCCCCACGAAGGCGCGGGCCTCGGTCCTGCCGCTGCGAGCTGCGCGATGCGCGTGGCTCGGCGCGGCCGGTTCGGCCCTGCCCGATACCGAAAGAGTTCACATTGAAAAAGCAAGTGCTTGTCAGCGTCGATCGCGCCGAGACGCGCGTCGCGCTCCTGGAGGCGAGCGGAACGCCCGCCGCCTCGCGTTCGTCGGCTTCCTCGCGCAAGGCAGGAGCCTCTAAGGCAGCGGCCTCACGCAAGCGCGGTGGCGGTCCGCAGGCGGGCTACCGCATCGCCGAGCTGTACATCGAGCGTCGTGGCGGACGCTCGATCGTCGGCAATATCTACAAGGGCAAGGTCGACAACGTGCTGCCTGGTCTCGAGGCGGCGTTTGTCGACATCGGCCTGGAGAAGAACGGCTTCCTGCACGTCGATGAGATCGTGCTGCCCGGTGTCGAGACGCCGAAGCGCGGTCGCGGCTCGGGTAGTGGGCGCAAGATCTCAGATCTGCTCAAGCCGGGCCAGGAGATCACCGTGCAGGTCGTCAAGGACCCGTTGAAGACGAAGGGCGCGCGGCTCTCGATGGAGCTGACGATCGCTGGGCGATACATGGTCTACGCGCCGACGGGCGAGGGGATCGGCGTTTCGCGACGACTCGAGGACAAGGAGCGCGAACGCCTGCGCCGACAGACCGCGAAACTGGAGATCGGCGGCGGTGGCGTGATCGTGCGCACGGCTGCTCACGGCGCCAAACGCGAGGACTTCGAACGCGAGCTCAAGTACCTGCACAAGCTGCACGAGGTGCTCGAGAAAAGGGTCGAGCAGACGACTGCCCCCGATCTCGTCTTCCAAGAGGCAGACCTCTCTGTGCGCGTCGTGCGCGACATCTTCTCTGCTCATTTCGAGCGCGCGATCGTCGATGACGAGCAGCAGTATCACCGCTTGGTCTCGTTCTTCACGCGCACTGCGCCCGAGCTCGTCGAGCGCGTCGAGCTGTGGCAGCAGGAGGAGCCGCTGTTCGAGGCCTACGGTGTCGAGGACGCGATCGAAGGCGTGCTCTCACGGCGCGTCGATCTGCCGAGCGGCGGCTACCTGATCATCGACTACGCCGAGGCGCTGACCGTGATCGATGTCAACTCGGGCTCGTTCATCGGCCGCGGCAAAGGCGCTGGTCTCGAGGACACGATCACGAAGACAAACCTCGAGGCGGCCGAGGAGGTCGTCAACCAGCTGCGCTTGCGCGACATCGGCGGGATCATCGTGATCGACTTCATCGACATGGCCCGCGCGCGCAACCGCGACGCGGTGATGAAGGTGCTGCGCAAGACGCTCGACGAGGACCGCACGAAGACGTTCACCGCCGAGATCTCAAAGCTCGGCTTGGTCGAGATGACGCGCCAGAACGTGACCGAGGGCGTGCGCGAGATCATGAGCCGTCCGTGCCCGACGTGCGAGGGCGAGGGCGTGATCCGCTCAGAGGAGACGATCGCGATCGAGTTCGAGCGCAAGCTGCGCGACGTGGCCGCGGAGAACCCTGACGTCGATGCTTTCCTCGTGCAGATAAACCCGCGCGTGACGGCCGAGTTCACCGGTCACAGCTCGCGTGTGCTGCACGCGCTGGAGGCGGACACGGGCAAGTCGTTCCTGTTCGAGGGCTCTGAAGGGCTGACGCTCGACCACTTCGCGATCACTTTCCAGGGCACGCGCGAGGAGGTTGAGGAGCGCGCGCTCCCGTTCCGCCAAGGAGACGAGGTGCTCGTCGAGATCGTCGAGCCGCACATGTACGACGAGGAGGACGCGGTCGCCAAAATCGACGGCTACATCATCTCTATCGCCGGCGCGGCGGCGCATGTGGGCGAGAAGCGGATGGTGCGGATCGACCAGGTTGGGCGCACGGCGGCGAGCGCGCTGCTGCTCGACGATGCAGGCGAGGTCGTCAAGCCTGCGCCGCGCGCGGCCGGTGGGCGCGGCACGCGCGGTGGACGCCGCTCGACTTCCGCTGCTGGGGGCGGGCGTGCCGGCGAGCGCGCGAGGAGTCGTGCGCGCGGCCGACGGGCGCCAGCCGACAGCGAGGATGCCGATGCGCGCCGCGAAGCCGGCCTGCACGAGACGCCGACTGCGGTCGACTCCGAGCCCGAGGACGAGCCAACGGTTACAGCGCGCGACTTGGCCCAGGAGGTCGACACTGATGACGTTGTCGATGACGCCCAGGATCAGAAGTCGCAGGGCGATGGGGACGGCGATGGCCTACAATCCAAACCTCGGCGTCGTGGCCGTAGAGGCGGACGGCGCCGTTCGGCTGCCAAGGCGCCGGCGACACCGGAGTAGGACGACCGGTCGGCCCGCCGACCGCGGGCGCACGCACTGCAAGAAATCGAGACTGGAACAGACATGTACGCGATCGTGAAGACCGGCGGCAAGCAGTACCGCGTTGAGCGCGGTCAGAGG
>OUNM010110674.1_pt1 | contig 14387 bp, 15 predicted proteins | sample 1769961 | NCBI WGS metagenome assembly OUNM01 (sample SAMEA3914820, study PRJEB12502) | metagenome | biome: forest; material: soil | place: USA | collected 2012-03-12 | depth 0.3 m | reverse complement strand
GCTTAACTCCTGGCGCGGACTGGCCAGCCACCCATGTGCCCTCCAGCATGATGGTTTTTGGGGTTTCGGGGATGCCTCGCTCGTTGCGGTAGAGTTGGGCGACGACGGAATCGACGGCGGCGGCTCCGACGAGTTTCCAGTTTTGATTGAGTCCGGAAGGAAAGGAGCCGCCCTCGGAAGGGACGGAGAGCCAGGCGAAGGCGACATCCTGCGGCACGCGCAGGCCCAGCTGGCGGAGGCAGGAATAGAGCCCGTCGTGGCCGAGGACGACCTGGGGCCGATGCTTTCGCAGCCAGGCGGAGATGGCGGCGGGCTGGAGCGGCGAGAGCAGAACGGGCACGCGATCTTTGGGGGGAATGCGGAGTTGGTAGCCGGTGAAGCAGGAGGTCCAGCAGCGGTCGACCTTTTCGTCGACGTCTTCCTCGATGGCGAGGCCAATGCGCCGGTAGCCGAGGCGGGCGAGATTTTGCAGGATGAGGTTTATGCCGTGGAACTGGTGATGGGTGACGCGATGAAAACGCGGACTGAGGATGGAGTTGCCCAGAGCCACGGCACTCCACTTGGCGCAATGGAGGTGGGGCAGGGCGCCGGCCTTGCGAAGCGGCGCGAGGATGACGCCCTGGATATTGCGAGCGTCGAGGATGCTCTCGATGTGCTTGAGCTCACTTTTTTTCTCGATGGGAAAGACATCGACAAGAAAGCCCAGCTTATGAGCGCGCTCCAGAATGCCCTGGCGCGCGGCCCGGAAAATGCCCCGCTTTTCCCAGACCTGGAGGTTGTCCACGAGGACGCCGAGGTTGGCCTGGTAGACGATGGGGCGGGAGGCCCGGATCTGGGCCATAAGGCTGGCCACCATGGGGTTTGTGCGGTAGCCGAGCCGGGTGGCCGCTTTCTGGATCTTTCGGCGAGTCGCGGCGGAGATGCGAGAGCTATTGCGCAGGGCCAGGGAGACGGTCATGATGCTCACGCCCGTCTCTTCCGCGATAGTTTTCATGGAGGGTGCCTCAATGTTCATGCCAAGGGGGGCTTTCTGTTCATTACGTCTTTTCTCGGGGCTGCTCCGGCCTTTCAGAGTACGTAACATAGTGAGGCTAAAATAGCGCGGGATGGTTCGGAGGACGATTTCGCCCATGTTTTAAACGTAAAGCAGTCTCAGGCAGAAGCCGTGGGCGGCCCAGATAATCCCCTCAAAGGGGGGAGGAGGACCTCGCCTACGGTGCGGATTCGGGTCTCTCTCCGGCGTTAACACGCTTTCACGCGCGCCCCCCGGGGCTGGGCCATGAGAGAGACCCGCCGCCCCGGCGCTAGGGCCAGTTAACACTTCGACTCAAGTCGGCGAAAAAGCGTCTTTTTGGCCCAAAACGGCGCTCTTCGGCTCATCGAATTTCAATTCGACTCCCCTCATCACCCCATTTTTGACTCAAAAATCCCGCTTTTTGCCTCGTCTCTCGAAGTGTTAACAGGCCCTAGGGCGCCGTGGTTACGGCCTGGAAGGAGCTGCCCAGACGGATCTCATCCCACTCGCCGGATTGCTTGCTGCTGCCGCCAAGGCCATGCTGGATGTTGACGGTATTGAAGGTGAAGCCGGCGGGGTCGGTGAGGGTGACGAGGGCGCTGCCGACGGCGGGTTCGCCATTGGCGAGGATGGGGTCGAGCCACACGCGGACGGTGTGGGCGGGGGCGCCGACATCGACCCGGACGAGGAACAGGTGCTGGTCCGCGGAGGCGGCGCCGGTGAGGGTGGTGTAGCTGGTGCCGGGGGTCTTCACTTCCCAGGGGTTGCCGCCGAAGGCGCGGAAGCCGAGCCCGCCGAAGTTGATGTAGGCTTCGCGGAGGGAGGAGTTTTTCTTCACGAGGAAGCTGATCCAGTAGGTGCCCGGCGTGGAGCCGAAGGTCTTGGAGAGCGTGCGGGTGACCTGCTGGTAGACTTTGTCGGTATCGCACATTTGGAGGCGGTTGCCCACGACCGGGAGGCCGGTATAGGAAAAGCCTCCGGCAATGATGTGGTTCAGCCCGGCTCCTCCGCTCGCGGCCCACGCGCCCGCCCAGCCGGTGCCGCCATTGGCGCCAGCGACGGTGCCTGCGGCGTAATCGAAGCCCTCGTAGATCCTGAGGCCGGTGAACTCGAAGGCGCCCATGTCCGGAATTCCTCCCTGGGGAACGAGCGTGCCCTCGTAATCCTTCGTGACGCCGATGTCCACCCCGGTGTTGATGGCGGGGGAACCTTCCTTGAGGTGGAAGTCGTAGTGGGCGGGGTCCACCCACATGGGGTCGGCTGTGGTGGAGTGGAGATCGTAGTTCGTCGCGGTCTGCCAGGAGGCCAGATCGTAATATTGAACATTAGTTCCGGAATTCCCGATGCGGACCATCGGATCGGTGCCGCGATCCTGCCAGATGTTGTTGTCGATGGCGGTCGAGCCGGTGGTGGAGAATTTCAGGATCGTGAGGCGGCGCCCGATATTCGGCAGGTCGTTCCAGACGATGTTATTGCGGATCTTGCCACTGTATTCCTCACTGATGCCGATGCCGTAGTAGGTATTGTAGACCACGTTGTTCTCGATATCGAAATTCGTGCGCGGCTCGGGGTCGGTATCGGGCACGTCATCCTCGTTGTGATCATTGAGCAGGCAAATGCCCGTATCGACCTCGTCGCCCGGATTGGGGTTGTTGTACACCACGTTGTAGCGGATCTTCGTGCCGTCGAGGGGCCTTTCGAGGGAGACCCGGATGCCGCCGTATTTGCCAAAGTTGATCACCTTGTTGTACTCGACGATGTTGTTGTTGCCATTGCAGGAGAGGCCAAATTTTCCGCCGACGACGGTGTTCCCGGAGACGATGCCATTATCTCCCCGCATGGTGATGATGCCGCCTTTCACCGTGTAGCGGCTGGGGCGCTCCACGTAGTTGTTCAGCACCTTGAAGCCATCGCAGGAATGCTGGTTGGTGGAAAGTCCGCCGATTTGGATGCCGTCGCCGCCGTGATTGTTGCCATCGTCCAGCACGTTGTGGATATTGCAATTGCTCACCTCCACCCGAGCGCTGCGCCAGAGCATCATCCCGTCTCCCAGGGCGTAGTTCACATGCAGGCGGGTAAAGACGGAGTCGTTCGCGCGATCCGCGTGGACCCCCGCCCCGCTCTGGCTGCCCGAGCTGTTGCCAAAGAACAGTTCGCAATCCTCCACGCGCCAGAAGTTACTCTGCGCGATCACGAGGTTGCCCACGTTGGTTTTCTCGATCCGCAGGTTCCTGAGCGTAATGTAGTGGTGGCCCGCCACGGTGGTCACGGCGTGGTCGCGCTGGCCGGCCTCGATCACCTTGCCCGAGGGGTCGGCGCCGATGTTGATATAGAGCACGCCGGCATCCCAGAGATACTCGTTCAGGTTCAGCGCCGTGGCGGAGGCGCCTTTCTTGAGATAAGCGCTGTCGGCGGTGACCATCGCCGTGGTGCCCGTCAACGCCGCGGCGTAGGTATTGGCCGTGCCAGGGGTATAGGCAATCCAGCCCGTGACGGGGTCTGCGCCGGAGATCACCGGATTTGCCCCGGTGCCAGAGGCATCGAAGGTAATGCGGTTGGTGCTATTGCCGGAGGAGGGAATGGCCAGGGTTTCCCGCCAGGTGCCGCCCCGCGCGAAATAGACCGTGTCGCCCGGAACCAAGGATGCGGTATTGACTCGCGCCACGGTTTTCCACGGGAGCGAGGCCGTGCCGGGATTTGCGTCGTAGCCCGCCGGATCGACATAATAATTTGCCGCCGAAAGGTGGTTCACCAGACAGAGGGATGAGAATGCCGCAAACGCCAAAGAGCGATAGGTCATAAGAGTTGAGGGGGGTTGAGAGTTAAGGGGGGTCAAGGGGTAACGATGACCCTTGTCCTGTCCTAACACCTCAACTCTCACGCGGCGAGGCGCTCGCAGTATTAGACGTAAAGCAACGCGGATCCCTACCGTTGGGCCTTTAGAGATTTTATAATAAGATGAGGGATCGTGCGTTATCTGACTATGGCCATTAAACTTTTCGTTGTCGCACTGGTGTTCTTTGGGATGATTGCCGCAGGGTTGGCTCAGGATCAGAAGAATGTTTCGGAGATCCTGATTGATTCCCGGATCGCGGCGGCGAATGGCCACTACAAGACGGTGCTCATCCAGATCGCGGATAAGAAGACGAACGCGGAGCTGGCGAAGACGAAGGGCGAGCGGCAGCAGATCGAGGACGATCTCGCAGTGCTGGAGGAGGACAGGAAGGCGACGGAGAAGGAGATCGCGGATTTGGTGAAGGAGTATAATTCGCTGGTGAGGAAGCGGAAGTAGGCTGGGGTAAAATCGTGCGGCAGGGGCAGAGGGAGAGCCTCACGCTATTTCGCCAGGAAATAGCATTTGAGACTTACGTTGCTCTGCTCGATCTTGACGGCTGGCTTAGCTTCGGTGCCAGTTGATTGCATGGAGGCGCGACCAGGCAGGGTGAAAAGCAGGGTGCGGCCGGGCGAATCCGCGGCGAGGGCGGAACCTCCGCGCCAGTTGAAGCTGGGCTCAGGCCCTCCCAGGGTGGTAAGATCGAGCTTGTCTTTGGGAATGTCGGTGGGGGCGGTAGAGCCAGTGGCACCCTTGGCGCGGAAACCCACCAGGATTCGGCAATTATTCGGTTTTCCTCCCCGAAGGTGGATGACATCCAGATCGATGATCGCCACGCGAAATTCACAGACGCCCGGTGGGTAGTTGATCTCCCCGGGTTGGGCGACCACATGTCCGGATGCCGCGGAAAAGATGAGCTGATCCTTGACGTACCCTTCGACGACGAGAGAGATCTCGCCGTAGGGTTTATCAAATCGGACGCTGCCGGCGTAGACGCGGACATCGAGGATGTCGCAGAGATCATCGATGGTGGGGTCTCTGAATTGAAGGTCGGAAACCTGGGCGCGGGCGACGAGGCCACTCAGGGCGAGGGCGCAAAGAACGAGCGAAGCTTTCCAGCGGGGGAGTGCTGCTTTCATAGAGGAGAGTTAACCTATCGATTCGATGGAAAGATTCGAAGAGTTTCTATTGTCCCAGCGCAATCTTCAAAAATCGAGGTGCCAAGTACTTTTTGGTCCACTGCAAAGGTCAGATGGGACGGCTTGGTTGAATCGGCTCGCTGATATCGGGAAAAGGAGCAATAGTCGGGCGGATTTGTTTTGGAGATCTGCATGAAGCCCCGGAATATCGTTATCGTTGCTGTTCTCGTAGTGATGCTGGGCGGCTTGGCGATTGCCTACCTGGGCCGGGTGTCGGGCTATGCGCCGATGGTGGCAATGCCAGTTAAAATCACGCGGGGCGGGCAGGCGATCGCGGCGGGGGAGGTGGTCTCGGTGCAATATGCCTTTAGCGAAAGGACGACGTCGGAAGCGCAGCAGACGCCGCCGTCGCCTTGGCAGGAGGCCAAGGTGTTGCAGGATGAATTTTATCTGGTGGATGCGCCTTTCACGGTGATGAATAGGTGGGGGCCTTTCGGCGCGTCCATCTCTCCGCTTTATCGCTCGCTGACTTTGCGCATCACGCTCAAGCATGGCGGCACTGCGACGGTGATCTATCCGGTGCTTTCGGATACGAAGCTGAATCAGGCTATCTATGTGGATATGCCGGGGGAGGCGCGGTGATGATGCAGGCTCCACCGATCCAGAAACCGGGCACGCTTTGGCTGATGTTGATCAATGCGGCGCTGTGGGGGGCTTATTTCTTGGTGTCGGCGTATGATACGGATGGGCTGGGGTTGATTCTCTCGATGATCGCGCTGGGGATGGGTGTGGTGATCACAACGGCGGGGCAGATGGTGGTTCACTTGATCCTGCGGAGGCGGCGGATTTCAAAGGTGCTGCGCTCGGTGGCGTTTTTTGTTCCGACGGTGGGATTGGTGGGGCTGGCGCTGGCGTGGCCAAAGCCTGCGCCGCGGGCGAATCAAGTGGAGCCGCAGGCTTCACCCTCGGGGAAGTATGTATTAACTTTGCCGATTGAGCGGAACCCGGCTTATCGGAATATTCGGGTTTGGAAAGTGACGATCTCGGACCCGCAGGGGAAGGTGTTGTATAAGGATGACGCGTCGAAATTTGGCGGGGGGTTCAATGCGTATTGGGCCTGGGATGAGGCGGACCGGGTGTGGTTTTACAATAGTGATGACAGTGACGTTTATTTCTGGGAGCTCACCGACGGGCATTGGGTGAAGACACACTGGGGCTATGGGAAGGATCACCGGGAGATTGATCGAAAGATCGACCAGCCGAAGGTGCTTTATCCGTATGCAGATTAAGGGCGCCATGCGAAGGCGCGTTTGAATTGGCCAAGCCAGTCTAGCGGCAGAGCGGCGCGAAGGACCGGGCGAAAACAGCCCATTGCTCGGCGGGAAGGTAGGCCGGAGGCAGGGTGCCAGCGGAGAGCAGCTTAGCAATCTGAAGCTCCTTCTGGCGATCGGTTTCGGGTGGCTGGATGGGCACGATGAAGCCTTCGCCGGAGAAGGTCATGACTACGAAATACTGGCCGTCCATGAGAGGGGAATCCGGATCGACGGAGCCGCCTTCGGGGGTGTTGATGAAATTTGCGCTACTCAGGAAGATGGAATTGGGCGGCGAGTCTTCCCGAACGGCATAGACCAGGATGGGGTGGGTGTTTTCCCGAGGGATGCTCAGGTCTTTTTTGGGGAACCATTTCCGAGGCGGCTTGGAGCCATATTTGCCCGCAAGCATTCGCTGGAGGTCTGGTGGCCTGAGGTAATCTTCCTCCGCCAGCTTCGAGGCCCAGGTGGCGAAGGTTCCATCCAAGTCGCCCGGCCAGCCGACATTTTCATTACCGGTAGTGCTGCGATCGAGTGCCATGTGCATGGTGGCGAGGTGGAGTTGCTTCATGCAGGAGAGGATCTGGCGGGCCTGTAGAGCGGGCGAGAGAGGAGGTCGACGCGTGAGCTTAAACAACGCGAAGGCGAGGAGGGCCAGGATGAGGAGGGCGGTAGTGGCCGCGGCGGCAATTTGCTCCCAGGTGAAGCCAAGGGCCACCGGGCTAACCAACAGGCTGGGATCGCTGGTGCAGAGCGGCACATAGGAACCGATGAGATTGGTAGAGGCTGCGCCGACCTGGCGATTGCCCAGGATGGCGCCATCGCCTCCCTTGCGAAAAACGACGAAGCCAGTCTGGCCGTAGGGTAGCGAATCCTTCGCGAGGGGCAATCCGCCGGTGGGTGTATTGGTGAAGTTCGCGGAGCTCAGGAACACGGCATCGCCGGGAGAGGTGCCGCTCACCGCATAGACGAGCACGGCATTGGTATTGGCGGAGGGGAGCTGGCCCGGAGTGGTGATACGGCCATGGGCGGAGAGCAGCTTGCAGAAATCATTGGTCGTGAGATAGCCGTTCACGATATTGGTCGCCCAGCAATCAAAACTGCCGCCGAGATCGCCGGGCCATCCGATATTAGTATCGCCGGTGGTGGTGCCATCGAGCGCCATCTGCTGGGTGGCGAGATGGAGCTGTTTCATGTTGCTCAGCATCTGCGTACTTGCGCTGCGCTCGAATCCCACATGGAGAGCTGGCAGGGCGAGCCACGCCAGGATCGCAATGATACAAAGTACAACCAGAAGCTCGATGAGGCTAAGGGCGGATCGGGGGCGGCGGCGCATGGGATTTTACCCGCCTAGTTCCAGGGGTGCAAGTGGCCGACGAGGTGGGCGTCGGTGAAGTAAAGGGTGCGGCCTTCGGTGGTGGATTGCTCGACCCAGATGACGTTGGGGCCGAATTGGTCGGCCACGGTTTGGAGAAGTTGCCAGCCGGTGGTGGGGCCGAGTTCGACGGTGTAGCGCTTGGTGAGAGTGGCGGCGTTGCGGGGGCCGAAGAGGCCGGAGCAATGGACGGACCAGGCGGCGAAGACGTCCTTGTTCAAGGTGGCGAGCAGGATGGGATAGGGCTGGGCTTTGGCGGTGAAGGCAGCGACGGGCGGGTCGAGCCGGGAGCCGGCGCGGGGATAGACCACATAACGAGTGCCGAGTTGCTTCCAGGCGTAGGCGGGATCGGCGGCAACGAGGGCGTCGAGCATTTTGGGCGGGTCGTTGTCGGCAGCAACGCACTCGAAGTGGAATCGTTTGAGCTTCGTCAGCCGCACGGCGCTGTTGGGGTCGTTCTTCAACATGATCGCGAGGGTGGCGAGGCGGGCTTTCTCCAGATTTGTGCGCTCGCCAGCGGGGATTTTTTCCAATTCGGCGATGGCTTCCATGACGGAGAGGGTCTCAGAGGATGGAGCTTCTTCAAAGCAGATGGGCATGCCGTTTTTGCGCAGGATCTCGGTGACTTCGCCGGCGGAGGCGCGCTCCAGGGTGACGCCGTGAACGACTGGCAGGGGATCCTCCGCGCGCGCGGTGAGCGGGTTGGCGGGCAGGCAGGCCAACGCGAGGAAGCAGGTGAGGATGGAGCGGGCAGGGCGAAGTATCATGGGAAGATGGAGCGAAAGAGTACCTTTCCCTTAGCATAAAGGCACGCAGGAAACCAAAGGGTACTGAATAAGAGGCTGCGCTCGCAATGGCACAGGAGGAGCGGATTCATTGCGCCCTGCGCTCCACCGTCTTACGACGGCGGCTACTTTGCCGCGCCTCGCGTGAGCGGATGAGAAGAACCAGTGGTTTTGGGCGGAGGCGCGGATCGAGGGCGACGCGGTGGTGGTTTCGAGCGCGCCGGTGCCGCATCCCGTGGCGGTGCGCTATGCCTGGGAGAATGCGCCGCAGGGGAATCTTTATAATAAGGAGGGCTTTCCGGCGGGGCCGTTCCGCACGGATGAGATCGCGTTTGATATTAGGACGGCCAGGCCGATTGCGAGGTAGAGGTGGTGCGATCCAGGCAAAGAAAATCTCACACCAAGAACACAAAGAACACCAAGGAAGAGGGGACTGTAAAAGGCGATTGGGGGCTTGCCTGGATGTCTATTTCACCGTTTCGGAGATAGCGGCGAGCTTGCATTCTTCGATGATGTCGCGGCCGAAGTGTTTTTGGATGGCGGGGAGCATGACGCGATCGTAAGCGGACTCGAAAAGGATGTCGTTGATATTGACGACGAGGCAGCCGTGGATGGTGGCGCTGGGAATGCCGTAGCGATCGTGGAGGATGCGAGCGAGGGCGCGGCGAGTCTTGAAGTCGGGGAGGAAAGGGGTGGAATTTAGCCGGTAGGTGCCGCGGAGGGAATCCATCTGGGCGGCGAGGTAGCCCAAGGGAATACCCCAGGGTGCGAACCAGAGGAAGAGAGTGAAGACTACGAGGAGAACATGGCGAAGGGGATGGTTCTTCAATTCGGCGCGGGTGTCGGCCGAGAAGGGCGCGGCGAGAAGCCGGACCACGAGCAGAAGCGGCAAGGCCAAGGCCAGCAGATCGAGGAGGGCGACGAGGATCATGGCTTGTGGGGGGGACGGCTTTCCTATGAGGGATAGCGAACACCCGTTGGGCGTTGGGCCGCACGGAGTGCCGATTGGCGGCCACGAAAGGCCGGTCCCAACGGGACCTGTGCTGCGCACAGCCTACCGCGGCGTTCGCCTTGGTTATACCGGAGTTGAGGCTACGCCGGAGGCGTCGGGGGTGGAAGCTTTTCCAAGCGAGAGAGTGCTTCAGTTTTTGCGCTAAGGAGACGCTGATCAAAGCCAGACGGGAAGCCAAGGTTCCCTACCCTATATAGTATCGATGGAGCCGAACGCGCTGGCCGTTGGGGTCAACGGCCCCTACCAAATGGCCGCCTCAACGCTGGGACAAGTGCGCCTCCCGATTAAATCAGCGTTTCCCTAATGGAGCGAGGCATATCGCTGGGTCTATTCGATTTGGCGAAACCTTGCGTCCGCGCGCGCGGCGATTTAGTTCAATGCTTTGGCTGGAGATCGTATATTAGCGATCTTAAGAATGATAAATTCCGAACGCACATTCCAGCCGGAGCCCTGCACGAGGAGCTCTGGGTAGGCGCCCTGCTGGGTCAGGCCCGGGCGCGCCGCCGGACGGTATAGAGGGTGGCCGCCGCGCCGAGGCCGAGGAGCACGCAGGTGGAGGGCTCAGGCACCAGGGCCACCGTCACATACCCGTTCAGGCTGCCATTCCCTCCGGCCGTCATCGACACTCCGGTGAGCGAGGCATCCGCGTAAGAGCCGCCGCCGCCGCCTGCACCAGGGCCAAGGGGTCCCGAGGTGTTGATGCCGCCGCCACCACCGCCGGAGTATCCGCCACCGCCGCCGCCCGCACCGATGCCGCCGCCGCCGCCGCCCCCTCCGAAGCCGCCGTCGCCGTCGCCCTCGCCGCCGCCGTTGGCCCCCGCTCCACCGGCAAAGTCATTGGACGGGCCTGAACCGCCGAGCCCGGATCCAGAGCCGGCCCCATCGCCCCCATTGCTCAGCCAACCGGTTCCTCCCCCGCCGTTAAATCCGAAGCTCAGCGTTCCGCCCTCGCCTCCGGTGCCGTTTACGCCACCCGCTCCGGGATTCTGCCCCGTACCGGCCAAACCCGATGTGGTGGCCTGGCCATCGGTCCCAATAAACGCGCCATCTGCGGAATTCCCGCCCCCGCCTCCCGCCGCCAAGAGCAGCGTCTGCCCGACCAGCGTAAAAACGAAGGAACCGCCGCCGCCCCCGCCGGCGAGCCCTTGCCCTCCCGCGCCACCCGCCACGATCTCCAGGACGGTGCCCTGCGTGAGGAAAACGGAACCGCTGGCCATCGCGCCTCTGCCTCCCTCGGTGAAGTTCGGCCCGCCTCCCTGGGCTCCCCCCGCCGTGATCAGGTAAGTGCCGTCTTCTTCGATCGTGAGGACACTGATCAGGCCGGTGTAGTTGAAAGTGGTGGAGGAAAAGACGCCTTGCGCTCTCGCGCCGCCAGCCCACGCCAGCAGCCCGAAGGCGATGGCGACAAGGAGGTTAAGAGATTTACCCCCGGGGAAAAGTTGGTAGCCGAATGCCGGCTTGTTGCGAAGATCCCATCGACGATTGCTCGTTTTCATAGTTTAAGGTCGCGGTTTTCCCGATTCTCCAAATCGGCCCAGACGAGTCAACGAATTTTCTGTAACATTTGCGAACCCAAGCGAGGGCTGAAGTGTCGAGATAGTCGGCCAGGCCATGGGAGAGACCGGAGGCTATGATGATTTCGTAGCCCACGACCTTGACCTCAATCTTTTGGTCCTTTTTGAGGCTAAGTTTTTTACTTTCGGCGGCGAAGGCTTCCCGTCGGCAGATAACAGCAACCTTAGGTGACGACTATGCGCCGTGGCGGAATGCGGCAGCTTGGAAAACCACCAGAGTCAGGTTACAAACAGCCATGACGAAGGCTTGGCTGGTTTTGGCGGCGGTAATGGGGCTGGCGGGGAGCTGCGTTTATGGGCAGCAGATGACGCGGGCGGAGTTGGCGGGGAAATTCGCGGCGGAGGCTCGGGCGCTGTCGGATGCGGGGGTGGAGTATGGGCAGGCGTGGACGCCGCCGGGGCAGACACAGGCGTGGGTGATGGATTGCTCGAATACGGCGCGCTGGTTCTATGCGAGTGCGCTGGGGAAGGCTCTGCCGCGGACGGCGTCGGATCAATATGAGGCGCTGCGGGCGGAGGGGCGGCTGTGGCGCGGGAGCGGGCTGAATCCCTTTTGGCTAAGTGGACTGAAGCCGGGGGATTTACTTTTTTGGGAGAATACTTACCGGCCACCGCGGCGACCGCCGATCACGCATGTGATGGTGTATCTGGGAAGGGACGCGAGCGGGCGAATGATGATGGCGGGCTCGCAGGGGAGCCGGGGCGTGGATATTTACACCTTTGACCCGGAGAAGCCGATGGGCGGGTATAATTGGTTTCTTTGGTTTAAGAAGAAGGGGCGGTTTGTGGCGTACGGAAGGCCAAGCTAAGTCGGAAGTCGGAGGTTGGAAATCGGAAGTAAATTTATGATCACACCTTTTGGGCGGCGAGATTCCAGGTCGGCCTCACGGTTCGGGATCGCGGAAATCTGGGGCGCCGAAAGAAGAATTTGCCGGACGCGGACGGCTCGGGTTGGGTTTCGGATCCGGATCTTTTAAGAAAGGGACGCATGAAGGCGCTCATCTTGGAGGGATAATTTGAAAGGGGGCATTCGGCGGCGGGATGTTCCAGCAAATCGTCGAAGCCGCCGCCAAGCGAGACGGGTGAGTGTCGCGGAAAGCTCATGGACCAAGTGGGAAACTCACGCTCGGTGATGGGCTCGTCGACGACCTTGAGAATTCCGTGGTGCCGGGAGTCGCGGCAGATTTTCTTAAACAAAGCGGTGACGTCCGCGTGCTCGCCCTCGATCAATTGAAGGAAACTGCCATCGCGATAGAGCAAAAGGCCGGTGATGCCCGCGCGGGCGTTATCGCGCCGACATTGGAAAAATAGGCTTCGAAGCTGCCCTTCGTCCAAGAGCTCGGTGGCCGAACTGAGATAAATGAGATGATGCATGATTAGAGCCTCCCAATAATTATCGCCCACCAACCTGGAGCGGCCGCCCTTATTTGGGGGTAAGGGAAAGTGAAAAATCACCTAAGGGTGGCTGGCGGCATCGGGTGCGCACCAACCGCAGCGAGGAGGGCCGCTAGTGAGCCCAGGGCTCGTGCCAGATGCCGGGAAGGAAGGTGCCGAGGGAGATAAGGGCCGTGTGGGGTTGGCCATCCACGGTGATGGTGAGAGTGGTGGTCTCGGAGGTTAATCTAAGCGTGAGCGGCTCGCCGGGGAGGCAGGGAGCGTGGACGCCGTCGAAATCCATGCTGCTCCAGGGGGTGGCCAGACGGTTGGCGGCCGGGGCTGAGGCGACGGGTGACGAAGAGGGATCTGCCGCGTGAAGGAAACCCACCGTGGAGAGGAGCCAGAGGGCGCAGGCGCGGAGGGAGGAGGGGTGACTCACCATTAGGCCTGAACAATTCCGCGCCGGACGCTAAAGGGCAAGCGAAGTCGCCCTCCCCTACACCATCTCGGTGCGGTACTGAGCCATGAGGGACATGGCCTTGGCCTGGGTGGCGGCTTTTTCGGCTTCGCTCTGCTCGGGTGGCGGGGCGGTGCGGGATTCCACGGGGAGGCCGATTTGCTGGAAGAACTCCTCCTGGCCGGCGGGGCTGCAGAGGCAGAGCATGCGGGCGGGCGCGGTGGAGACATTGCGGAAGAAGTGGGGGGCGTTGGCGGGGATATTCACGGTGGTGCCGGCGCGGACGGTTTTCGCGGCGCCGCGGAAGGTGAACTCGAGCTCGCCCTCGAGCAGGGTGAACATTTCCTCGAAATCGTGGCGATGCTGGGGCGGGCCGCCGCCGGGGGGCACGTGCATGTCGATGAGGCAATAGCGGCCGCCGGTATCCGCCCCGCGCAGGAGGATGGTGTAGGTGTCGCCAGCGACGGACAGGTGCGGGGCGCTGCCGCCATCGGCCCGGGCCAGGGTGAGGGTGCGGCTGAGGTCGTCGGGCGGGAGTGGGGCTGGGGTTGGCATAGGATGGCGGGGTTGTTTCCGGGAAGCATCTTCCAAGCCAGACAGGGGCGCCATGGGAAAGCGGGGTGGATGGGCGGCGACGGTCGACCGTGATCGCAAAAATGCGGAAAAGCGCCTCAGTGCCCCGCATTGGGATGTCTCGGGCGCTCCAAAAACGCCGCCATGGGGCTTCTGAGCGATTTTGGGGGTAAAAAAGGGCTGTTTTGGGCGAAATCGGCCTCGATATGGGGGTAAATGGGCTCTATTTGCGGGTTTTGGGGTGGATTGGGAGGGGAGAGGGTTTGGATGGGTATGGCGGGCGCACTAATTTGGCCAACCGGGGGAGGTGATCGATGGAGGGGAGTGCGAGCATTGGCGGAGCGTGAATGAGCTGGGAGGATTGGTTGGATAGGTAGCGCGGGGCAAGGTTTCTGGATCGCCGTGCGATGGAGTCGACCGTGCAGGCGCTTGGGGTCAAGCGCCCCTACCAAGTGCCTAAGCGCACCGTCTTTGCTCGAGTGGGCTAGTTGGCGTTATTTGTGAAAAACCTATCGTTGTGGATTTTTATCGTTTTGCGATCAGTTAAGGAAACCGAAGATTTCCATCTGGTAGGAACAAGGCTCATCGAATCTGCTCGCCGAGGAGGGCTCTGTTTTTGGTCGCAAGGTTATCTCGCCCCATCATCAATATCGCCAAGCGATTAAAATAACGTCACAGGGAAATGGTTCATTTCGGCGTTGGGTTTTCACCGGTGAGTCGATCACGCCTTTGCGCGGCATGGGCGCGCGATGGAGTCCAGGAAGCTTGGGAATAGATCGGCCGATCTTAACGTGGTCCGTCATCGATTCTGCATGAATTGCGCGAGTTTTGTCCATTTTCGGAGATATTCGCCGATACAAATATTTTACAATTAACTGATTTTTAATTAGAAATGATAATTTTCATATTTATTTAGTAAATATCAATATTCAATCGC
>OUNM010981182.1_pt1 | contig 14393 bp, 11 predicted proteins | sample 1769961 | NCBI WGS metagenome assembly OUNM01 (sample SAMEA3914820, study PRJEB12502) | metagenome | biome: forest; material: soil | place: USA | collected 2012-03-12 | depth 0.3 m | reverse complement strand
TTGTCGTGCAGGTGAAAGACAATGGGAGCGGCATTCCAGAAGAAAACCTCAGCCGCATCTTCGAGCCTTTCTTCACTACCAAGCCAACTGGCGTAGGCACCGGACTGGGCCTCACCGTCGCACAAAAGATCGTCGAACTGCATGCCGGAAGAATGACCATCCACAACGATGCAGGCGGCGGTGCCGTGGTGCAGATTATGTTTAAACCATCCAAAGGATACGAACCATGAACAAAGTGCGCATACTGGTAGTGGACGATGAACCTGGCTTCACGCGTCTGATCAAACTGGCCCTCCCGGAATACGAGATTCACGAGGAAAACAATCCCACCCACGCCTTGGAAACCGCACGACACTTTCATCCTCAGCTGATCCTGCTGGACGTGGTGATGCCAGAGCTCGATGGCGGCGATCTCGCCGCAAGATTGCGCGCCGAACCCATCCTGGCGCGCGTGCCGATCGTCTTCCTTACCGCCATCGTCTCGCCCAAGGAATGCCCCACCGAACAGGTCATCGGCGGCTACCCTTTTGTCGCCAAACCGGTCAGCCGCGAGGCTCTGATTCAATGCATTGAAAAAGTCCTGGGAACCTGAGACGTTAGCTTTCTCGCGCCCTGCAGGCACTGCGTAGCGCCGGCAGGAACCAGACGTATGAGCGATGGATATCAAATCGATACGCAAGCTCTTGCCCGGCTGAACAGCATCGGTGGTCCGGCTTTCGTACGCGAGATGATCGACCTCTTCCTCGCCGATGCACCCAGGCGCATGCAAGCCGCGCGCGAGGCCCAATCGGCTGGTGACCTCGTCGCCGTCTCCGAAGCCACGCACGCGCTGAAATCGAGCGCACGCACGCTCGGTTCAAACCAACTTCATGCGCTCGCATCGCAGATCGAGTCCATGACCCGTTTCCAGCAGTCGGATAACCTCCCCACCCTGCTCGACGATCTCGAGCGGGCGTGTCTGGCTACATGTGACCAGTTGGAAGGGGAAAAGCACCACTATCCACGATGAAAACGATCGCTCTGGTAGAGGACAATGCGGACAACCGACTCTTGGTCCGAGTCATTCTCAGCAAATGGTTTCAGGTTACCTGTTATGAGGACGGACCGCAGGCACTCGAGGGCTTCGCTCACGACAAGCCCGACCTGGTCCTGCTCGATATCTCCCTGCCAAAAATGGACGGCGTGGAAGTCCTTCGTCACCTGCGGGCCGATCCGCAACTGAGCCCCTTGCCAGTGTTTGCCCTCACCGCCTACGAGATGCCCGGTGACCGGGAGAAACTCCTCGCCGCGGGTTTCGACGAGTACATCACCAAGCCGATCCTCGATGTGGGCGATTTTGTTGCGCGCATTCATCACGCCCTCGAGGGCGTGACTCCGTGAACCACTAAATCCGCAAAGCCACCGACGTCCGTCCCCGGCTACGCCCCGGCGCACCATGCGCCGGAGCGGGTCGCCAGTACCCGTTGCGATGCAGGTCAGGCAGCAATGCAAACTGCTTTGCTCTCCGTATAGAGATCCAGCGCGGCGTGCCCCATCTCGCGGCCCCAGCCGGATTGCTTGTAACCGCCGAAGGGCAGCGCGGCATCGAACACGTTGTGGCAATTCACCCACACCGTCCCGGCCCGCAGTGCGGCCGCAGCACGATGCGCCTTCGTGATGTCGCGCGTCCACACACTCGCGGCCAGACCGTAGTCCGTGTCGTTGGCCTGCTTCATCACTTCGTCGAATTCATCGAACGGCTCCGCCACCACTACCGGGCCGAAGATTTCCTCACGCACGATCTTCATGTCCGGCTTGGTGCCGGTGAATACCGTGGGCGAAACGAAATAGCCGTGCTCGTTCGGCGACGATTGCCCACCACTCACGGCATGGGCGCCTTGTTCGAGGCCCGACTTGATGTAGCTCGTCACCCGATTGAATTGCTCCTGTGAAACGAGCGGCCCCATTTGCGTATCCGGCTGCAACCCCGGTCCGAGATGGATCGCCTTCGCGCGCGCCTCGATTCCCTCCAGCACACGGTCGAAGACTTCTTTCTCAGCGAACAACCGCGAGCCCGCGCAGCAGCATTGGCCGTGGTTGAAGAAGATCGCGTTGGCCGCGCCATCGATGGCCGCTTCGAGATTGTCCGCATCCTTGAAGACCACCGCGGGCGACTTGCCCCCGAGTTCCAAGGTCACCTTCTTCAAGTTTCCAGCCGCCGCCTTCACGATCATCTTGCCGACCTCCGTCGAGCCCGTGAAGGCCACTTTGTCCACACCCGGATGCGCCGCAAGCGCCGCACCCGCCGTCTCGCCGAAGCCGGTCACGATATTCACCACGCCATCGGGCACACCGGCGTTCATGATCAATTCGCCAAGCAGCAATGCGGAAAGCGGAGTCTGCTCCGCCGGCTTGAGTACCACGGAATTGCCCGTAGCCAGTGCCGGACCGAGCTTCCACGCCGCCATCAGCAGCGGAAAATTCCAAGGGATGATCTGCCCCACGACACCGAGAGGCTCCCGCAGCGTATAGGCAAAATATCTCGACCCGGGCGCATACGGCACACTGATGGGAATCGTATTGCCCTCGATCTTCGTTGCCCACCCCGCCATGTAGTGAAACATGTCCGCCGCGAGTGGCACGTCCGCCACGCGAGCCACCGCCATCGGTTTGCCGTTATCGATCGACTCGAGCTGAGCAAAGTCGTCGAGGTGATCGAGAATCATGTCTCCGATATGCCATAGGATGCGGCCGCGCTCCGAGGGCGTCATGTTGCGCCACGCTCCCTTTTCAAAAGAATGACGTGCCGCCACCACGGCATGATCGATGTCCTCGGCCTCCCCTTCCGCCACCTGTGCGATCGTGTCACCGGTAGCTGGATCAAATACGCTAAACGTCTTGCCCGAAGCGGCGTCCATCCATTCGCCGTCGATGAGCAATTGTTTCGGCCCCGAGAGAAACTGGCGCATAGTCGGGGTCAGCAAATCCAGCGCGCCAGCTGGAGAGGTAGATAAGCTCATAGTCTGATTTTGGTATGAAGCGGTGCCATGCGACAGGAGTCTGCCGAGGTACAGGAATGCGATATTCCATAGGAGAGCGTCGGACTGTTCTTCACCGTGTCAAGAGGACCGGAACGCGTTCATCCAGCGTTCAAAGCCTGTTTTACGTCGAAATACGCGACGGGCGATTTGTCCAAAAATCCGGGCGATTTGTCCTATTTCATTTCCGCGTCTTCTTAGTTCAGGCTCCGCCCCATGCCCCACTTGTTCCCCTTGGCATCCGTGGTACGTCGTCTCGTCATCCTCTGCGCCGCCACTGGCCTGGCGTCTCCCGCAGCCAGCCGTGCGCAGGATGTGCCCGTCCCCAAACAAACCTTCACCACCGCGCAGCTCTACCAGCCACTGCGCACCTTCACCACCGACGAGATCGGCATTCTGCCTACCTTCGCCGGCGTTCACCGTGGCTATCTTGTCATCTCCGGCGGGCGCAATACCGGCGACCCCCTCGGCTACGGCAAACTCACCACCTGGCGGCTTTCGCAGGCCGCCGCTCCAAACACGGTCAATCCCAGCCTCGTCGGCCAGCTCCTCAATGACGGCATCTTCAAAAGCCATGTCATGGGCTTCTCGGGCGAAATGGCTGAACTCCGGACCACCAAATTCACCATCTATGATCTGACCAATCCTGCCGCCCCGGTCGCCAAAGGAACCGGCACCGGTGGCAAGTCTTCGAGCCATTCCTCGTGCTGGGCCGGCAAATACGTCTACACCTGCGGCGAAGGATACGGCACGGCTACCGGTTGGCTCGACGTTTACGACGTCAGCAATCCCAACACCCCTACGCTCGTCCGCTCGGTCGATCTTCCCACAATCGTTGGGTTTCGTTGCGCCTCGGTGTATGTGCTGGGCAACCAACTGGTAGTCTCCGCCAGCTTGACGAACGGCATCGCCACCTTTGATCTCAGCGATCCCACCAATCCGCTTCTGGTCAGCGTCTTTCGCGGCGACACCGGCGCCAATACCTACACCTCCTACCTCAGCGGCTATCGCCTCTACGGCGGGGGCCAGGCCGGGGGCCTCTACATCTACGACGTCGCGGATTCGCAAAACATCAAGCTGGTCGATCACGTCACCACGCTCGGAGGCACTCCACGCTATCCCGTGTTGCAGGACGAATACATTCACCTCGGCAATCTGGGCAACGGCCATTACCAAAAGATCCGCATCGACACCGTCCCCGCGCAGGTTGTCGCCGATGTCGCCATGCCTATTCCCGCGGGCGCGAGCAAGGCGAACACCGAGATCGCCATCCCCATCGGCAACCTCGTCTATGTCGGCGTCATCAATGGGACGAACCCCGGCACGCCCATCACCTATCCCGCAGGTTGGATCATCCCGCACGACACCGCACCGGACAATCGTCCACCGGTGGTCAATGGCGTTCGTCCTATCGATGGCGAAACCAACGTCTCGCCCACCAGCATGATCGGCGTCTCCTTCACCGACTTGCTGGACACACCTTCGATCAACACTTCGACCATCATCGTGCGTCCGGTTGGCGGCGCTGCACTTGCCGGCACATTTTCGAACATGGGCGGCATCGTCAATTTCGCTCCGAGCGGTCCCCTCGCCGCCAATACAACCTACGAGATTGTTGTCAAAGGCGGTGGCGTGAAGGATTACTCGGGCAACGCTTTCGCCGCCGATCAAATCTTCCGTTTCTCGACTGGCCCGACCATCGACACCACGGACATCGGACTCGCCCTGAATTATCCCCTCGATGACGGCACGGGCACCGTCGCCACGGATCCCATCGGCGGTAATAACGGCACCCTCAATAAATTCCCCGCCACTCCTTGGTCTGCTGGCATCGTAGGCTCGGGCTCGCTGAATTTCGATGGCATCGACGATTACGTTTCCACTCCGAGCATCGACGTGGGGAATGCCTTTTCCTTCAACACATGGGTGCGGGTCAATTCCGGTAGCGCAAACCTGGAAACGATCGTCGCAAATGGGGCGGGCGGTTCTCAAACTGCTGGCTTCCGGTTCTTCGTCTACGGTTCCGCTCATGCCACAACCCCGGGCCGCATCCAGTTCGAAACCGGTAACGGAACCCTCGGCGCCGCCGCCAACACGGCCATCGGCGCTTTGCCGTTTGATCAATGGGTGCACGTCGCCCTGACCGTCGATCGCACTGCCGGGACTGCACATATTTACATCAATGGGATCGATCGCACCGCCGGCAGTGCGGTCCGCACAGACTTCCCCACGGCTGCACCTCTCACCATCGGGCGCATGGTCACTGCCGCTTATTTCTTTGGCGGCGGTATGGATGATTTCCGCCTCTACTCGCGTGTGCTCGCTTCTGCTGACATCGATCAGTTGCGCGATCTTTGCGTCTCTCCCATCGGGCATTGGGGCTTCAATAATTCCACGTCGGACAGCGCGCCCAACGGACGTCCCGTCACTCTCAGCGCTACCGGCACCACCTACGATGCCACCCAGGCAAACGAAGGCGGCTGGTCGCTGGGTCTCAATGGCAGCACCGGCTACGCGACGACCCCAAATCTCGAGCTTGGCAATAACTTCATGCTCGCCGCCTGGGTCAGGATTCCGTCGGGCAACAGCGGCCTGAATACCATCATCTCCAACGCTCCCGGCGGCTACATCGGCAATGGTTTCAATCTTTTCGTCACGGGGTCCGCCAATGCCACGCCGGGAAAGGTCCAGTTCGAAACTGGCAACGGCACGGTGGGCAATGACGCCCGCACCGCTTCGAACGTTTTCCCGTTTGATCAGTGGGTCCATGTCGCTGTCGGCGTCGATCGCGCCCGCGGCATCGCACTGATTTATGTCAATGGGAAGGACGTCACCGCTGAGAACACCATTCGGACGGACTTCAAGACACTTGGCACGATGGATACCGGTCGCATGATCAATAGTACGAACTACCTCACCGGTAACGTGGATGACCTTCGTGTCTATCCGCGATGGCTGGCTGACAATGAGATCGCTACACTCGCCATCGGAAAGCTCCTCGCCTATTGGCGTTTCGACGGCACCGGCGTGGACGAATCCGGTTTCACGCGCGCCGCCACGCTCATGAATGGAGCCAACTACTCCACCGATGCGGTTCGCGGCTCGCAATCCATGCATCTCGATGGTCTCGCCAATGGTGCGGACGATCACGCCGAGGTCTCCGCTTTCGATGTGGGGAATCAATTCAGCGTCTCGCTCTGGGCCAAGCTCACCGCGACCACCGCCGTTTCGCGCACTTTGATGACCAACAGTGCTGGCGGCAGTTTCACGAATGGCATGCGATTCTTCGTCAATAGCTGGAACACCAACGATGGCCGCATCATGTTCGAAACGGGGAATGGCACGCTGGGCGATTCCGCCATCTCGGCCACCGGCGTCTTCCAGCCTGGTCAATGGAATCACATCGCCCTCGTCGTCGATCGCACGACGGGGCATGCGGACATTTATTACAATCGGCGATTGGTGACTTCGGACAGCACGATCCGGACGGATTTCGCGACGAATCTGCTCCTATACATCGGGCGCCTGGTCACCGGGGCAAACTTCGATGGCCAGCTCGACGACATCCGCATTTACGCAAAGAAACTCACTACCGCGGACGTCGGCGTGCTGGGCGAAGGTTCGCCAGATACCTCGCCCACCATCAGCAATCTTGCTTCGTCCGCCAGTGCCGCCGTGACGGGAACCGGGCTCACTTTTACCGCCACCGCTTCGGATCCCAATTTCGGCGACTCCCTCTTATATCGCTACGACTTCGGCGACGGCACCACCACTGCCTGGACTTCGAACAACGTCGGCACGCACACCTTCAATTCACCCGGCCGCTACTCGGTCACGGCTTTCGTGAGCGACGGCACGGCCACGATCAGTCGCACGATGACACAGATCGTTTACAACGCACCGACCGCGCAGCCGCCTTCGATCTCCGCAGAGATGGCCTACGACGCTTCGCGAAACAAGGTGTGGTCGGTGGTGCCCGATGGAGACAACGCCGCACCGGCTGGCGGTCGCGTCGTTCGCTTCGATGCCAACACACGGGCGGTCGACTACCGCGTTAGCCTCGGTGCGAATACCAATCCCTTTGCCCTCGCCATCCGCCCCGGCAATGCAGAGGTATGGGTCGCCTGTAAGCAGAGCGATGAAGTCAAGATCGTGGACGCCAACCTCGGCACCGTTCTTGCGACTTTGCCGATCGGTCGCGGTTACCAGCCCACCGGCGTCGCCTTTGCCCCAGATGGCAGCGCCGCCTTCGTCACCTGCGAGGGTTCGGAAGGCATCCAGAAATGGGATCCCGCTGCCCGCACCAAATTGCTCGAGTTCGACCTCGGCGCAGCACCGCGCGGCCTGGCAGCCCCGGCGGACTCCTCGCGGGTCTTCGTCTCCCGCTTCCGCTCGCCGGATAACCAGGGCCAGGTCTGGGAGCTCGCCGCTGCCGGTCTCACGCTCACGCGCACCTTCACGCTGAACCTCGACAGCACTACCCTCGACAGCCCGAGCTCCGCACGCGGCCTGCCGAACTATCTCTCGCAGGTCGCCATCAGCCCCGATGGCACACGAGCCTGGCTGCCCGCAAAGAAAGACAACATCCTCCGGGGCAAGTATCGCGATGGGAAGGACCTGAACCACGAAAACACCGTGCGCGCGCTCATCGCCCAACTCAACCTCACGACCTTGGCTCCGAATGGGAACGCCGAGATCGCGGCCAACCGCGTGGACCTCGACAACACCGGCCTGCCGGTCTCGGCCTGCTTCTCGCCGCACGGCGATCTCGTCTTCGTCGCGATCATCGCCAATGAGGAAATCGCCGTCATCGACGCCAATACCCGCGCCACGCTGCCCGCCATCTCCACCGCCAATAGCGGCACGGTCTTCGGCTACGCCCCGAGCGCGATGTGCGTGAGCCCCGATGGCTCGAAGCTCTTCGTCCACAATTTCCTCGAGCGCACCGTGCGCGTGTTCGATATCAGCGCGCTCACTGCCGGCACTGGCTCCACGGCCTCGTTGCTCGGCACCGTCTCGCTCGTCACTACCGAGCCGCTCGCGGCTAACGTCCTCCAGGGCAAAAAGCTCTTCTACAATTCGGAGGACCCGCGCATGGCGCTCGAGGGTTACATCTCGTGCGTGAGTTGCCATCTCCACGGAGACAATGATGGGCGCGTGTGGGACCTCGGCACCTTCGGCGAAGGGTTGCGCAAGACCATCGACCTGCGCGGCCACGCCGGCATGAGCATGGGACCGCTGCACTGGAGCGCGAATTTCGACGAGGTGCAGGACTTCGATAACCAGATCCGCAACCTCAGCGGCGGCGCCGGCCTCATCACCGGCACGCCGAATGCCCCGCTCGGCGCGCCCAACGCAGGCCGCAGCACGGATCTCGATGCCCTCGCCGCTTACGTCGCTTCGCTGAACGTCATCCCCAAGAGCCCCTACCGCAACGCGGATGGCTCGAATACCGCCTCTGCCATCGCCGGCCAGGCCAACTTCACCGCCAAGGGATGCGCCACCTGCCACAGCGGCACGAACTTCACCGACAGTTCGCTCAGCACCTTTATCCGGCACGACATGGGCACCATCACCACCAGCTCCGGGCAGCGCCTCGGCGGCACGCTCGACGGAATCGACACCCCCAGTCTCCGCGGTATCTGGGCCACCTATCCCTACCTTCACCGCGGGCAGGCGGCCGACCTACCCTCCATCTTCAACACGACGAACGCCCCGGCGGGGAAGGGCCACGACCGCTTCCGCGAACTGACTACGGCGCAGCAGAACGACCTCATCCGCTACCTGCTCGAGCTGGAGTAAACGATCGTCGTCATGCGATTCCGTTCGAAGCGCCAGGACCGCTCCCGGGCAAAGACCGTAGATTCTTTTAAAAAGTCTGCTTGCCACATCCCATCACCGTGCCTACTTTCCCCGCCTCGCTTCACCCATGCGCGGTTAGCTCAGCGGTAGAGCACTACCTTGACACGGTAGGGGTCACAGGTTCGAACCCTGTACCGCGCACCACTTCTTCAGCTCTCGGCTTCGTGCGAAGCCTCGATGCCGGTTTATTTCTCCGGCGGCTCGAAGACGTAGAAACCTTCGATGGTCACTTCACCATCACTGTTTGAAATGATCTCTACGGTGCGCTTTTTGGTTTGGCTGGTTTCGGCTCCAGGGCTGCGCAGGCGCACACCGTCCACACACGCGGAGACCGGCACGTTCCTCGGTCTCCGGCGGGGTCGCTTGCAAGCCCGGCAATGGGATCGTCTACAAAGGCGCGATCAACGCGATCTGGGAGTAAAGCTACATGGTAAGGGAGTGCTCCTAATGACTGCCGGCGCAAAAAAATAGTTAGCCCGAATGCGCGTTTCCCTTCGGCGGGATTAGTCGCTTGCGCGCGAGTCATTTATTCCCGAACTGCGCCCACCTCCGGCCATCTTGCCAGGAGGCAAAACATGGCGAGAGACATGCACACGGCACAGGATGTGCGAATGTATAGGTGTGCCGGAGACCCTCTGGCTTCCGGGACGCCACATGAACCTGTACGTCTCTCCGCATGACGCGGCGATCGCCGCGGAGCGTGAATGTCCCCACTGCCGCGGGACGGGGCGGCGGCTCGATTTCATGGTTTCCGGGATGCGCGTGATCGCACCGTGCACCTGTCCACTCGGGGAGAGCGAAAGCACGGTCTGCGAGATCGGCAATCCGCACGCACGCAATATCCACGATCCTTCCCAGCATCGCCGCCCTTCCAACATCCTCGGGCGACCCAAGACTACGGCAGCTTACTGGAGCCGGGTGCGATCGCAGGATGAGGTGCTGCGCAGCTTGAAATATTAAGAGCACGAGCGGCCACCGGTTAGGATTCAACCTCACCGTGCCCTCATCACCAAAGCCTAACCATCATTACCGATGGAATTCTGCGGGCAAATGGCGGAGGCATTTTCCGCGGCGGTGATTTCTTCCGGTCCTTCCGGTTGCTTGAAGAAATAAACGTAGGTTTCGTCGTCGTTGTATTTCAGAAGCTGCGGCGCTTCATCGAGGCACACGCGGCAGGGTGTGCAGGTGTCGTCCACGTACCATGGGCCCGGCACATTCTCCGGGAGTTTGTGTGTATTGTCGGCCATGGGGTTGTAGGTTAACCAAAATCCGTCCTGACAGCAATGTGACAGTGAGACTCGCAAGTTATCGATCCCGATAAGGAGACCTCGCTTTGCATACAAAGTGCTTAACCGCCGTCAGTAACGTAACCGTCACATTGTCTATGGCTTTTTTTACCAGAATAGCTACAACAGCCACGCCGGCCGCGAGCGTTCCCTCTGGGTTGGCCTACCCCGTACAGTGAAAACACCCGACAGCAAGACCACCCAGAATCTCCGGCGCCTCATGCGCGAAATCCATGAACCGGCGAGCCTCTTCTCCGGCATGACCATCCAGCAATCGCTGGCTCCGGAAAACATCATCATCTTCAAGCGCACGGATACGACGTTGCTCAAGCCCGAGGGCGTGAGTGTCAACTTCCACCACCGCTTCGAGCTCGTCTCCGTGCTCGATACCGCCGCGCCGGCGCGTATCGATCGCACCACCTACGACCTGCATCCCGGTGAGTGTGCGCTCATCTTCCCGAACCAATTCCATCACTTCATGGACGTGTCGAAGAGCCACCTCGACTGGCTCTTCATCACCTTCGAGCTGAAGAATCACGACGCCATCCGCGCGCTGCATAACTCGCCGCGCGTGCTCGATGCCAAAAGCCTCGAGCTCCTGCACGGAATCGTGGAGGAATTCGTGCAGCCGAAAAATACTGCGCGCGATACGCTGGAGATCTCCTACCATTTATCGCGCGTGCTGCTGCACCTGCTCGATTGCCCTCCCCTGCCCACGGACCGGCGTGACATCCACTCCAGCGATGACGTGCGCGATGTCATCCTCGAGAGCATCAATAAGTACGTGCGCGCGAATCTCAGCCGCGCCGTCACCATTGCGGACATCGCGGAGGAACTGGGCTACAGCGTGAGCCATCTGCGTGCGGTCTTCCGCGACCGGCTCGGCGTGAGCCTCGGCAAATACATGCGCGAGTCACGTCTCTCGGAAGCTGCGCAGTTGCTGCAGTCCTCGACGCTCAATGTCTCCGAGATCGGCGAGCGTTGCGGCTTCGAGTCGCTCTACGCTTTCTCGCGCGCGTTTCGCAAGGCCTACGGCATTCCGCCGCGCACCTACCGCCAGCTTGTGCAGGAAGGCGGACCGCTGCCCGTCTCGGGCAAGAAGGACTGACCTCGCCCAGCGCCATGCGCGCTGTCTGTCATAAATGAATAGTTAGCTTGCGAGTTAGTCACTTTCGACGACAACTTTCGACCGTTATTTCCCCACATGAAAGCACTCGTCAAAGCGAAATCCGAACCGGGCCTCTGGCTGCAAGACGTCCCTGAACCCAAATGCGGGATCAATGATGTGCTCATCCGCATCGACCGCACCGGTATTTGCGGCACGGACCTGCATATTTATAAGTGGGACGCGTGGGCGCAAAAGACCATCCCGACGCCGATGGTGGTCGGGCATGAGTTTGTCGGTGAGATCGTGCAGGTCGGGGAAAATGTGAGCGATTTCTTCCCCGGCGAAATCGTGAGCGGCGAAGGCCACGTGGTCTGCGGGCGCTGCCGCAATTGTCTCGCCGGCCGGCGCCATCTCTGCGCGCACACCGTGGGCGTGGGCGTGAATCGCCCGGGTGCTTTTGCCGAATATCTCTCGCTGCCGATGACGAATGTCTGGCATCACCGGCCGGGCATCGATCTCGATGTAGCCAGCATCTTCGATCCGCTCGGAAATGCGGTGCACACCGCGCTAAGCTTCGACGTGCTCGGCGAGGATGTGCTCATCACCGGCGCAGGCCCGATCGGGCTCATGGCCGCGGCCGTAGTCCGCCATGCCGGCGCGCGCTTCGTCGTCATCACCGATGTGAACGAATACCGTCTCGACCTCGCGCGGCAGATGGGCGTGGACGTGGCGCTCAATGTCACCAAGGCCTCGCTCCCCGAAGTGCAGAAGCAGCTCAACATGCAGGAAGGCTTCGACGTGGGCCTGGAGATGAGCGGCAATCCCGCTGCGTTCCGCTCGATGATCGATAACATGGCTCACGGCGGCAAGATCGCCATGCTCGGCATCCCAAGCGAAGAGATCGCCATCGACTGGAACAAAGTCGTCTTCAACATGCTCACCATCAAAGGCATCTACGGCCGCGAGATGTACGAGACGTGGTACAAGATGAGCGTGATGCTCCAGAGCGGGCTCGATATTACCCCAGTCATCACGCACCGCTTTGGCGCAGATGAATTCGAGAAAGGTTTCGCTGCGATGAAATCCGGCGAAAGCGGCAAGGTCATTCTCGACTGGAAAGTCTTTCGATAATTCCGCCTTCGCGGGCGCAGCGGCACTCGTTGCGAAACACAGCGAGTGCCGCCTGCTCCCGCTTTCATTTCAAATCCCCCCAATCCGCCATGATCAAATCGCTCAGCTTCCTCGCGCTCCTGTCGCTCGCGTCTTCTGCTTTCGCGGAGCTCCGTGTGCCGGCATCGACCGCTTATCTCGATCCCGATCCGAATGGCGCAAAGGTCGCGAAAGAAGGCATCTCCGGCTGGACGAATCCACAGATCACCGTGACGTGGTTTGGCGAGATCAAGAATGCCGGTATGATCGACGCTTCCGTAGTGTTGCGCCTGCCGCAGGGCGTGAGCAGCCACTTGCGCCTGACCGTGGATGGACAAAAGAAGGACGCGCAGGCCAGCGGCAAAGGCGGACCGGTGACTGTCAAGTTTGGCACCTTCAATATCGCCAAGGCCGGCTATGTAAAATTCCAGCTCACCTCGCTGAATCCCAAGGACCGACCCGCCGGCGATCTCGACGCGCTCGTGCTCGACGGCGCAGCGACCCAGGGCGCGCACTTCAATCTTGATCCGCGTCGCAATGCGGCCAGCGTGCATTTGCGCTACGACACCCCGGCCAATGCGGAAGTCGCTCTTTTTTACAATGAAGCCACCGCCGCGGAAGATCCCGTCGCGACTTACTACATGGCTTGCGGTTTCGCCCGCGGCTACTTCGGCATGCAGGTGAATTCGGCCACGGAGCGCCGCATCATCTTCTCCGTGTGGGATAGCGGCACGGGACAGACGGCGAAGAACCGCAGCGACGTCTCGGATGAAAACCGCGTGAGGCTGCTCACCAAGGGCGAGAACGTCGTCGCGAGCGACTTCGGCAATGAAGGCACCGGCGGCCACTCCCACCTCGTCTACAATTGGAAGACCGGGCAACCGCAGAAGTTCGTGGTCACGGCGAAGGCCGAGGGTGACCACACGGACTACACCGGTTACTGGTTTCATCCCGAACAGAAGGCGTGGAAATTGATCGCCAGCTTCCGCGCCCCGCATGACGGCAAATGGCTGCGCGGCCTGTATTCCTTCAGCGAAAACTTCGGCGGCTCGAATGGTCACCTGCAGCGCAAGGCCTTCTTCGGTCCGCAATGGATTCGTCTCGCCGATGGCAAATGGCAGGAGATCACTGAGTCCAGCTTCAGCCACGACGGCACCGGCAAGGAAAACCGTATCGACCGCTACATGGGCGTCGAGAAAGGGCTCTTCTTCCTCTCGAATGGCGGCTTCGTCCCCGGCTACACGAAATACGGCGACAAATTCACCCGTCCAGCCACCGGCCATCCGCCGGAACTTCAATTACCCACCCCACCCGCGAGCTGATTGCCATGATTGCCACCTACAAAGATCATCTCCTCAAGCAACTGACCGACATCCGCGCAGCCGGTCTCTACAAGTCCGAGCGGATCATCACCACACCGCAGGATGCCCATATCCGCGTGACGCAGCCCGCGGGCACGAACGGTGAGCGCGAGGTGCTGAATCTTTGCGCGAACAATTACCTCGGCCTGGCCGAACATCCGGACGTAGTCGCGGCTGCGCACGCCGCGCTGGATCGCTGGGGCTACGGGTTGTCGTCCGTCCGTTTCATCTGCGGCACGCAGCAGTTGCACAAGCAACTGGAAGCGAAGCTCAGCGAGTTTCTCGGCACCGAAGATACCATCCTCTACTCCTCTTGTTTCGACGCGAATGGCGGGCTTTTCGAAACGCTGCTCGGGCCGGAAGACGCCATCATTTCCGATGAACTGAATCACGCCTCCATCATCGACGGCGTGCGGCTGTGCAAAGCCCAGCGCTATCGTTACAAGAACAGCGATCTCGCCGACCTCGAAGCGAAGCTGAAGGAGGCCACGGAAGAAGGCGCGCGTTTCAAAATGGTCGCGACCGACGGCGTCTTCTCCATGGATGGCTATATCGCCAACCTCGCCGGCATCTGCGACCTCGCCGATAAATACGGCGCGCTCGTGATGGT
>OUNM010078482.1_pt1 | contig 14403 bp, 15 predicted proteins | sample 1769961 | NCBI WGS metagenome assembly OUNM01 (sample SAMEA3914820, study PRJEB12502) | metagenome | biome: forest; material: soil | place: USA | collected 2012-03-12 | depth 0.3 m | reverse complement strand
GCTCTACCGGGGGATCTGATCATGGCGTCCAGCGACATCGCGCCGGAGTCGCGGTCGGGCGAGGTTCGCTTCTTCGACCTGCTGCGTTCGTTCTCCGAACAGGCTCGCCTGGCGCTCGGCACGCGCGGCGTGCTGTGGGCGGCGGCCGCCGGCGCGATCGGCGTGGCCTGCTGCGCGATTGCCTTCGCGGACATCGGCCTGTCGCTGCACCGCTCCGACGTCGATCCCGAACGCCAGCGCGCGCGCGAGGTGCTGGCGCTCGACAATGCCAGCCGCCTGCTGCTGCGCAGCATCCTCGCCGGCTCGGCCACGCTGCACCCGGAGAGCACGCGGTCGGTCGAGGGGCCGTGGCGCAGCTTCTCGAGCTCGCTGGTCCATCTGTGCCGCGACTTCGACGTGCCGCAGGGCACCAGGCTCGCCGCCACCTGCGCCACCCAGCCCGACTTCATGGCGCGGGTCGGCCGCGAGATCGCGGCCTTCCAGAGCGAGCGCGGGCCGATCAACCCGGTGGTGCTGCGCGAACTGATCGACCTGCGCGACAACATCAGCGAGCTCAGCGTGATCACCACCGCGGCCGCCGATGCGATGATCGGCCGGCTGATCGACGACTACATGACGGCGCTGCTGGTGCTGACGCTCAGCACCATGGGCTTCGTGACCGCCGGCCTGGTGCTGATCCTGCTGGTCGGCCGCGCGTCGATGGACTTCCACGCGCAATGGCGGCGCGCGGCGCGGGCGGCGAGCGAAGCCGGCGCCTCGCGCGACCTCTTGCGCGAGGTGATCGACGCGCTCCCCGCAGGCGTCGCCGTCTACGACGCCGACGAGCGGCTGGTGATGTCGAACGCCGTGGCCGACAGCCTCACGCCCGTGATGCAGGAAACCGACGTGACCGGCTGGACCTACGAGATGCTGGTCCGCGATACGGCGCGGCGCCTCGAGGAGGCCGGCCGCGGGCCGCAGCCGGTCGAGGAATGGGTCGCGCGCTTTCGCGCCAAGGATCCGGTGCCGCGCCGGCGCCCGGCGGCGGACGGACGCTGGTTCGACTGGTCGGAGAAGACGACGTCGAGCGGCATGACCGTCGGCCTGCGCATCGACGTCACCGACATCAAGCAGCACGAGGCCGAACTCGAGAAGGCGCGCCGCCGCTACCAGACGCTGGTCGATTCGCTCAGCGACCTGGTCTACGCCGTCGATGTGCGCGGCCGCTTCACCTATGTGAGCCCCGGCGCCGGCGAGCTGCTGGGCATCCCGCCCGCCGAGGCGATCGGCAAGCGCTTCAAGGACTGGATCGTGCCCGAGGATGTCGAGCGGGTGATCGCGGGCGGCCGCGAGTGCCACTTCTCGCCCAGCCTCGAGCAGCGCCACGCGCGCTTCCGCATGCGCTCGGCCGACGGGTCGGTGCGCCCGGTCGAGCTGCGCTTCCGCAAGGCCGACGGCGGCGATCCCGATGCCGCCCAGGTCGGCGTGATCCGCGACGTCACCGAACTCGAGCGCACCCGCGCCGAGTACCAGTCGCTGGTCGATTCGCTGGCCGACGTCGCCTACACGCTCGACGTGGCGACCGGCAGATTCACCTTCGTCAACGCCGCGGTCCAGGACTTCTTCGGTGTGCCGCCCGAGAAGTTCGTCGGCACCCACTTCCTCGAGCACATCGCGCCGGAATCCGTCGAGCAGGTGGGCAGCACCACGACGCGCGCCTACACGGAGGGCGATCCCGGCACCTTCGCCCGCTTCCGCATGCTGGCGGCGGGCGGCGAGCCGCGCACCGTCGAGGTGCGGGCGCGCCGCCGGCTCGACCTGCAGGGCCGCCTGATCAGCACCGGCGTGATCCGCGACGTCGAGGAGCAGGTCCAGCTCGAGGCGCGGCTGGAGTCGGAGATGACGCGGCTGCGCTCGATCGTCGAGTCCGGCGGCGCGCTGATCGTGCTGGTCGACTGGGCGCTGCAGGTGGTGATGGTGAACAGCGGCTTCACCACCCTAACCGGCATCGCCGAGGCCGACGCCGTCGGCAAGGCGCTCGAGGAGGTGATGGAGCTGCCGCTCGACGCGGCGCGGACCCGGCCCTCGCGCCACGTCGTGAAGCTGCGCGACCGCTCGGGTCGCGAGCGGCTGGTCGCGGTCACCGCGACGCCCGTCACCGATGCGAACGGCGCGGTCAGCAGCATCGTGCTGCTGGGCGTCGACGACACCGAGCGCCGCGAGGCCGAGCAGGCGCTTTACGACGCCGAGCGCTTCGCCACCGTGGGCGAGATGGCCGGCACCATGGCGCACGAGATCAGCCAACCGCTGCAGGTGATCAACCTCTCCTGCATGCTGGCGCGCGAGGAGCTGGCGGCCCAGGCCGGGGCGATGGGCAACGGGGCGTCCGACACCGTGGCCTTCGTCGACAACAAGCTCGAGCGCATCGGCCAGCAGGTCGAGACGGCCAGCCGCATCATCGGCGACCTGCGCGCCTTCGTGCGCGGCACGACGCTGGAGGCGCCCGAGCCGTTCAACGCCAACGAAGCCGTGCGCCGCACGGTCGACCTCACCGACCATGGCGTGCGCGAGGCTGGCATGAGCTTCGTCGAGAGGCTCACCGATCCGCTGCCCGCCGTGCTGGGCGACATCAGCCGGCTCGAACAGGTGCTGGTCAACCTGGTGAACAATTCGCGCGACGCCGGCGGCCGCACGATCGCGATCGCGACCGGCACGGTCGAGGAAGGCGGCCGCACCTATGTGCGGATCGCGGTCGAGGATTCGGGCCCCGGCATCGCGCCCGAGATCCTGCCGCGGCTGTTCAATTCCTTCGTCACCACCAAGGCGCGCGGCAAGGGCACCGGCCTCGGCCTGCGCATCTGCCGCCGCATCCTCGAGGAGATGGGAGGCCGCATCTCCGCCGGCAACCGCCCCGAAGGCGGCGCGCGCTTCGAGATATTGCTGCCGGCGCGGTAAGACGGCACGACAACATGGAGGAGAAGATGGCCACAAGCGTCAAGCAACTGCTCGAGGCGGCGAATGCCGCGGTGCCGCGCGTTTCACCGGCGCAAGCCAAGGAGATGATCGCCAAGGGCAACGTCCTGGTGGTCGATGTGCGCGACGGCGCCGAGCTGGCGCAAGGCGGCAAGGTGGCGGGCGCGGTGCACGCGCCGCGCGGCTTGCTCGAGTTCCGCGCCGACCCGGAATCGCCGATGCACGATCCGAACTTCGACAGGGCCAAGACGCTGATCGTCTATTGCGCCTCGGGCGGCCGCTCGGCGCTGAGCGGCAAGACGCTGAAGGACATGGGCTACGGCCAGGTCTTCAATCTCGGCGGCTTCAAGGACTGGGTCGAGAGCGGCGGCGCAGTCGAACGTTAGGAAGATCTACCTGAAGCGCGGCATGACCTCTTCGCAGAGCAGCCGCAGCGCCTCCATCACCCGTGCATGCGGCACCAGGCTGCCGGGATTGAGCTCGGCCAGGATGCCGTCGAGCCCGAGCTCGTCCTCGAGCTGCTTCAGCCGGTCGATCACCCTGCCGGGCGTGCCGACGATCATGCGTTCCTTCAGCACTTCCTCGTAGTCGATCGACTGCATCTTCTCGCCGCGGCCGGCGCGGTTCTCGATCGCGCGCGCGCCCGCGGCGGTGGCGGAAGCCTGCAGGCGACTGCCGATGGTGTGCAGCAGATGGAGGATGCTCTCCTTCGGCTCCTCGCGCGCGGCTTCGTCGGTCGCGGCGACATAGACCGGCACGCGCAGGAAGACCTCGCCGCGGCCGGGATGCCCCGCCCCGCGCCAGGCGTCGCGATAGGACTTCACCAGCGGCGCCAGCTCGGAGAGATCGCCAATGCGCGCGGCGACGAAGATCGGATGGCCCATCGCGCCGATCTGCGCGTAGGTGTCGGGGCTGGCGGCGGCGACGCGGATCTCGGGCCACGGCCGCTGCAGCGGCTTGGGCGACAGGCGGACGTTGTCGTAGGCGTAGTACTTGCCTTTGTAGGAGAAACACTCCTCGGTGAAGGCGCGCTTCACGATCTCCAGCACCTCGGCGAAGCGCTCGCGACTCTCGCCATAGTCGACGCCGTAGGTCGCGTAGGTGTGCGCGAAGCCGGAGCGGCCCACGCCGAAGATCAGCCGGCCGCCGCTCAGGTGATCGACGGTGGCAACCTCCTCGGCCAGGCGCAACGGATGACAGAGCGGCAGCACCTGCACCGCCGTGCCGATCTTCATGCGCGTGGTGCGCTGAGCGATGGCCGCGGCCAACATCAGCGGCGAGGCGAGCACGGAACGCTCGGGATTGAAGTGCAGCTCCGCGAGCCACATCGCGTCGAGCCCCATGCGCTCGGCGGCGTCGACCTGCTCGAAGGAATGCGCGAAGGCGGTCGCGGGGCCCTCGCCCGGCGGCTGCTGGAACTCGTGGAAGAGGCCGAACTCCAACGCTTCCTCCTGATCGTTCTTTTGCAGGACCATAGCACCGGGAGACATGAGCGGGGGACATGACCGGCGCGCGTCACCCGTGTAGACTGCAGATCAAATGAAGAAGCAAAATGGGAGGCAACGTCACTATGAGTAAATTCGTCCTGCGCCGCCGCGCCCTCGTTCTTAAGGCGTCGATTCTGGGGGCTCCGCTTCTGGCAACGCCCTTCCTCGCGTCCGGTCTCGCCCGCGCCGCCGACGAGTGGCCGAACAAGCCGGTGAAGTACATCAACGTCTTCCCGCCGGGCGGACCGACCGACACTCTGTCCCGCATCGTCTGCCACCAGCTCTCCGAGCTGACCGGCCAGCAGTTCCTCGTCGACAACAAGGCGGGGTCGGGCGGCAACATCGGCACCGACGCAATCGCCAAGGCCGCGCCCGACGGCTACACGATCGGGCTCTACACGATCGCCTCGCAGTCGATCGCGCCCACGCTCTACAGCAAGCTGCCGTTCAACGTGGAGAAGGATTTCACGCCGATCGCCATGCTGTGGTCGGTGCCCAACATGCTGATGGTGCGGCTCGAGCTGCCTGCCAAGACGGTGCCCGAGCTGATCAAGCTCTGCGCCGACAATCCCGGCAAATATTCCTTCGCCTCGTCGGGTGCGGGGACCAGCCCGCATCTCAGCGGCGAGATCTTCAAGCAGCTCGCCAAGCTCAACATCCTGCACGTGCCCTACAAGGGAAGCGCGCCCGCCTGGCAGGACCTGCTGGCCAACCAGGTCGACATGATGTTCGACAATATTCCGGGACCGCTCGGACTGATGCGTTCGGGCAAGGTGCGCGGCCTCGGCGTCACTTCGATACAACGCCATCCCGCCGCGCCGGACATCCCGACGATGTCGGAGTTCCTGCCAGGCTTCGACATCACCTCGTGGGGCGGCATCTGCGGCCCCGCCGGCCTGCCGGCCGCGATGGTCGAGAAATGCAGTGCGCTGGCCAAGCAGGCGCTCGAGAGCGAGGCGGTGAAGAAGGCCTTCGAGCAACAGGGCGCCACGTCGATCTGGATGAACCCGGTCGAGACGGCCGCCATGCGCATGCGCGACGAGCAGCGCCTGGCGCCGGTCATCAAGGCGTCAGGCGCGAAGGTCGATTAGCGGGCCCTCGCCTCAGCGATAGCCGGGCTGGATGCCGTTGGCATTGTCGACCTTCTGGCGCTGGGCCTCTACGCTGGTCGACGAGCTGCCATTATTGGAGGCAGCGGTCGAGGCAGTGGCGTTGGTGCCATAGCGCGCGCTGTAGGAATCGGTGCGTCCGTAGCCCTGGTCGCCGCAGGCGGCGAGAGCGGCGGCAAAAGCCAGCAACAGGGAGAGTTTCACGACGGTCATGGCCAAGTCCTCTGAAATGGGGTCTTGACCAGTTAACGCCGGCCGGCCGGCGGGCGTTCCGCGCCTTTAACGCGGGGCGTTGCTGCCGAAGATCGCCGGCGGGACGTAATCGCCCTTGATGACGATCTCGACCCGGCGGTTCTGGGCCTCGCGCACGCCGTCGGGCGTCGGTACCATCGGCGACGTCTCGCCGAGGCCGATCACCGAGATGTCCTCGGCCCGCACGCCGTCATGTACCAGCTGATCCTTGACCGCGTTGGCGCGGCGCAGCGACAGCGCCATGTTGTAACCCGCCGGACCCGCGGTGTCGGTATGGCCGGTCGCGGTGACCCGGGCGCCCCCCTTGCTCTTGTAGGCCTGGGCCGCCTGGCCGATCGTGTCGAGGGCGTTGGCCGTGAGGTCCGACTTGTCGAATTCGAAAAAGACGATGAAGGACGGCGCGGTGATCACGGCGCCGACGTCGATGCAATAGATCGTGCGGTCGCGCGTATCGTCGTAATCGCGGCGCGGGGTGATGTCGCGTGTGTCGTCGTAGCGGATCGGCGTGATGTTGCGTATCGTGTCGTAGTTGCGCCGGTCGGTGATGTCGGTGCCGTCGTAGCATGGGCCGGGACGTCCGCGCGGCGTGATCGCGGTGCGGCCGTCGGTCGAGGTCGCAGGAGTGGTGGCGCAATCGTAGACAAGCTTGCCGCTCGCGGTCTGCACGACGCGCGGGCCGCCATCGCAGGCGGCGAGCGCCAGCAGCGCTGCACCTAGCAAGAAGAGTCGCTTCAACATCCGGCTTATCCCCACTCTAGCCCTTTGACATCAAAGCATAAATCGCCCTGCGGAGCTAGCGATTCGCGGCCGGCGTGAAGTCCTGGGCGAGCTTGTCAGCCTGCTCGATCTGGGCCGGAGTCATCTTGGCGGCGAGGGCTGCCTTCGCCTTTTTGGCGCGGGCAAACAGCTCTTCGTCGTACTCGCCGTCGTCGACGCTGGCGAGGGCATACCATTTGTGGGCCTGCATGACGTCCTTCGGCACGCCCCGCCCCGCTTCGCAGAGGGTGGCGAGGCCGAGCTCCGCGCTGGCATCGCCCTGCTCGGCGGCCCGCTTGAACCAGCCCGCCGCGGCGGCGGCATCGGTGGGCAGGCTGAAGCCTTCCAGCGACATGTAGCCGAGGTTGGCCTGGGCCGCGGCATTGCCCTGGGTCGCCGCCTTGATCGACCATTTGGCGGCCTGCCCGGCATCGCGCGGCACACCGGCGCCGAGCCGATACAGCCGGCCAAGATGACCTTGCGCCGTCGCGTCCCCCTGATCGGCGGCCTTTTGATACCACTTGGCCGCCTGGGCGGGATCCTTCGCCGTTCCCCTGCCGTGCTCGGTGAGCAGGCCGAGCCGTTGCTGCGCGACCGCCGATTGCGACGTGTCGGCTTCCGCGATCGGCTTCAGGAGCTTGTAGGCCGTTTCCCAGTCGCCCTTCCTGTAGGCGGCGAGGCCGTCGTCGTACGGACCTGCGTTGGCAGGATGGACCGCGCTGAGAAAAAGCAGGAACGAAGCCGCGAGCAGGCGCAGCCGGGTGTGATACATCGGGGGAATGGCTCCAAAGATCCTGATTGCCGGTGCGACCGGTCTCGTCGGCTACGCCGCAATGAAGCATTTCGGATCGCGTGGCGAGGCCAACGTGGTCGCACTTTCCCGGCGCAAGCCCGACGAGACGTTCGGCGCGCGATGGTTGCCGCTCGACCTCACCGATGCCGCGGCGTGCCGTGCATTGGCGCCGGAATTCGAGGGCGCGACGCATCTTGTCTACGCCGCGCTCTACGAACAGCCGGGCCTGGTCGCGGGCTGGCGCGAGGAAGAGCAGATTCGAACCAACGAGGCGATGCTCGTCAACCTGTTCGACGCAATCGAGACGGTCTCGCCCGCGCTGAAGCACGTGGCCCTGCTGCAGGGCACCAAGGCCTATGGCGTGCACGTGCGCCCGCTCAGCGTGCCGGCGCGCGAGAACCGCTCGGAAATGCACGAGCAGCCGAACTTCTACTGGAACCAGGAGCGCTTCATCCGCGAACGCCAGAAGGGCGAGCGCTGGTCGTGGACGATCCTGCGGCCGGTGCTGATCGTGGGAGACTCCGTAGGCAGCGCGATGAACGTGGTCCCCGCACTCGGCGTCTACGCCGCGATGATGAGACGCGCGGGCAAGACGAAGCTCGACTATCCGGGCGGCGTCGGACGAGTCGCCCAGGCGATCGATGCCGACGTGCTGGCGCGCTGCATCGCGTGGGCGGGCGAGGCCGACAAGGCGCGAAACGAAATCTTCAACGTGACCAACGGCGACGTCTTCATGTGGCCCAACGTCTGGCCCGCGATCGCCCGCTCGCTGGGCTTCGACACAGGCGATCACGTACCGCTCAGCCTCGACCGCGAGATCCGCCCGCGCGAGGCGGATTGGGCCGCGATTCGCAAGGAGCACGGCCTCGCGTCCGGCAGCCTGAAGGACTTCGTCGGCCTTTCCTTTGAATACGCCGACTACACGATGGGCCATGGCCGCACCGAGCCCGGGCCGCCGGCCCTGGTCTCGACCATCAAGCTGATGCAGGCGGGCTTCACCGAGGTGATCGACACCGAGGCGATGTTCGCCAAGGCCTTCGCCGAAATGCAGGCCAAGAAGCTGCTGCCCCCGCCGTAGGGACTGTGGCATCGTTCGACATGACCAACGGCAAACTCCACATCGCGATCGTCGGCGCCGGCATGGGCGGGCTCGCCGCCGCTGCCGCACTGAGCAAAGTCGGCGTCGACGTCACGGTCTACGAGCAGGCCAGGCAGTTCACGCGGCTGGGAGCCGGCATCCAGATCGGCTGCAATGCCATGCATGTGCTGCGTGGGCTGGGGCTCGAGGACCGGCTGCGCGCCGAGACGTTCTATCCGCGGTCGTGGAACAACCGCGACTGGAAGACCGGCGAGGTGCTGTTCGACATGCTGTTCGGCCCGCCGGCCGAGGCGAAATATGGCGCCCCTTATCTGTTGGCCCATCGCGGCGACCTGCATGCAGCACTCGCCGGCGCCGTGCCGGCCGACATGGTGAAAGTCGACCATCGGCTGACCGGCCTCGAGCAGCTTGCCAACGGCTGCGTGAGACTGAGCTTCGCCAACGGCCATACCGCCGAAGCCGACGCCGCGATCGGCGCCGATGGCACCCATTCGGCGACACGCGACATACTGTTCGGCAAATCGGACCCGACCTTCACCGGCCGGATCGCCTATCGCACGGTCTATCCCGCGCGCCTGCTGGGCGACTTCGAGGTCGCCAACTGCACCAAATGGTGGGGCGAGGATCGCCACATCGTGGTCTATCCGGTGAAGCCGGATCGCTCGGAAATCTACTTCGTCACCAGCCAGCCCGAGCCCGGCTTCGAAATCGAATCCTGGTCGGCGACAGGCGACACGAAGGTCCTGCGCGAGGCCTTTTCCGGCTTCCATCCCGAGGTCCAGAAGGTCGTCGCGGCCGCGCCCGACGTGCACAAGCGCCCGCTGGTCGACCGCGAGCCGCTTGAGCGCTGGATCGACGGCAATGTGGCGCTGCTGGGCGACGCCTGCCATCCGATGACGCCCTACATGGCGCAGGGCGCGGCGATGGCGATCGAGGACGGCGCGGTGCTGGCGCGCTGCCTTGATGGCGTCGATCGCGACGGCGTGGCCGCAGCACTTCGGCGCTACGAAAAGAACCGCCAGGAGCGTACCGCCAAGGTGCAGCTCACCTCGCGCCAGAACATCTGGGGCAAGGGCGTTACCGACACCGATTGGGTCTACGGCTACAACGCCTGGACCGCAGAACTGGCGGCATGACGATGACCGACTTCGAATTCCGCCGCATCCGCTCCGGCGACTTCGCCTTCTGCTGGCCGATCTACAGCGAGGCGATGGCGCCGCTCACGCCGGGCTGGAACGAGGCGGCCCAGCGGCGCACGATCGAACAGGCGCTCGCCGACGAAGGCGCGTCGATCCTGGTCGACGAAGCCTCCGACGCCGGCTGGCTGCACGTCACCGAGACGCGCTTCGACATCCATCTCGGCCATCTCTATCTCGAGCCGACGCGGCGCAACAAGGGACTGGGCACGCGCTTCCTCACCTGGATGAGCGAACGCGCGCGGCGCAAGGAAAAGGACTTCACCCTCGACGTGATGACCAACAACCGCGCGCGGGCGCTCTATGAGCGGCTGGGTTTCGTGGCCGAGCGGCCCTCCGCCGGCAAGATCAGGATGAAGCTCGGGGGCTGAGGCGGGCTATTGGCCCGCGGGCGCGTTGCGCGCGGCGGTCACGTAGCTCGCCGCCCGCGCGTAGGCATCCTGCTGGAAGGCCTCGTATTCCTGACGCGTCGCATAGGGCACCGCGTATTGGGTGAGCTTTTCGGTCTGCACCGAGCACGACATCGCGACATAGTGGCCAACCTGCCGCGCATCGGAGGCGCGATCGTCGAACTGCGCGATGTTGTTCTTCAGGCAGGCGTCCTGTTCAGCCCGCAGCGAATCGATGCGCTTGATCGCGACATTGGTCGGTAATTGGCACGCCCCGAGCGATGCCAGGGGCGCCGCGAGCGCCAGCACAATCCAGAAGCCCTTCACGATCCTCTAACCCCAAAAGATCTTTTGCGGGCGGGACCATAGCACGGAGAGCGGAAAAAGAAGCGAGCCCGAATCCGCAGTCCGAAGACTGCGGATTCGGGCCCGCGGACGCCCCCTCGAAACCCTATTTGAAGCCCTACTTGAAGCCGTTGGCGATGTTCTTGAAGCCGTTCTGCGTCTGCTGGCCGTATTCGGTGATCTTGGACGTGCGCTCGACGAACTGGTGGGCGGAGTCGGGCACCTTGTAACCCAGCACCGTTTCCGGGAGCTTCACGTTGAAGGCGCCGGTGAACCCGAGATAGAGCACTCCCAGAAACGTCAGCTTTAAGGTCCAGCCGAGAAGAAATTTCATGCACAGAGGATAAACGCCGCTCGCGATTCCGGGGAGAGGGCGTTTGGTATCAATTGTCGTTACATGTCGTGAAACTACTTTTGCCGGCCGGAAAGAGGGCCGGAAAAGCTTGCCCGTACATGCTCGGCAAGGTCGCGGGCGGCGGGGCTGAGGCCCGGCGGCGCATAGAGATTGATGCGAAACTCGGGCAGCGGCGGCAGGCGCGCGGCGCGTCCCAGGATCTCGAAACGTTCCGGTACGGACGAGCGTAGCAATGGTGCCACGGCGAGGTCGGCCTCGAGCGCCGCGTGCACCGGCTCCATGCGGCTCACTTCGCAGACCGCGCGCCAATCGCGCCGCACCTTGCCCAACGCCTCGATCGCCACCGGACGAAAGGTGCAGGACGGCGCCCCGAGCGAGACTGGCAGCAGAGTCTTGGCATGGGCGTCGCCGCCCATCGCGCCCACCCAGACCAAACGGTCGGTGCGCAGGGTCTCGCCATGCCGGCCGCACTCGGTCTCGGTCGTGAGCGCGAGATCGACTCCGCCCGAGCGCAACTGCTTCAACACGATCTTCGAGTCCTCGCAGACCAGGCTCACCTGGACCTTGGGCTGTGCCTTGGCGAAGCGGCGCAGGATCGCCGGCACGAAGCTGCCAATGATGTCGTAAGGCACGCCGAAACGGACCTCGCCCTCGAACGGCGCCGCGCGCATCGCCGCCAGCAGCTCGTCGTTCTGCGCCACCAGCCGGCGCGCCTCGGCTTCCAGCCGTTCGCCGGCCGGCGCCAGCACCAGCCGCCGGCCCTGGCGTTCGAACAGTCTGGCATCGAACGTTTCCTCGAGCCGCTTGATCTGCTGGCTGGCGGCGGCCTGGCTCATGTTGAGCAGGGCGGCCGCAGCGGTGACGCCGCCCGAATCGACGACGGCCAGGAAGGTGCGCAGGAGCTCAATCATAAGTAATTCCGAACGATCATATCCATTATATTCGTTTTTATTATACTCTGATCCACCCGAAGATGTCCTCATGCAGACAAAGCTCTCGGGCCTCTGGGTCCCCCTGATCACGCCGTTCAAGGATGGTGCCGTCGACTATGCGAGCTACGAGCGCCTGGTCGACCATTACCTGGGCTTCGGCGTCGACGGCCTCTTCCCGCTCGGCACCACGGGCGAATCTCCCGCGCTCGACGAGGCGGAGATCGAGGAGCTGGTCGCGCGCACGGTCGCGCGCGCCGGATCGACGCCGGTGTTCGTGGGCGTCGGCGGCAACGCCACGCACAAGGTCGTCAAGTCCTTGAAGCGGCTGGAACGCCATCGCTTCGCCGGCATCGTCTCGGTCTGTCCCTACTACAACCGCCCGAGCCAGGACGGGTTGATCGGGCACTTCAAGGCGATCGCGGCGGCCACCGACCGCGAGGTGCTGATATACAACATCCCCTATCGCACCGCGGTGAACCTCTCGAACGACTCGCTGATCGAGCTCGCCCAGGTGCCGAACATCGTGGGCGCCAAGGACAGCTCGGGCTCGATCGCGCAGTCGCTCGAACTGCTGCAGCGCAAGCCCGCGGACTTCGCCGTGCTGACCGGCGAGGACGCGCTTTTCTTCACCATGATGGCCAATGGCGCGGAGGGCGGCATCCTGGCCGCGAGCCACCTGATGACCCAGCGCTTCGTCGAAGTGGCGCGCGCCTTCGCCCGCAATGACCTCGCCGCCGCCCGCGCGGCGTGGGCGCCGCTCGCCCCGCTCGTGCCGCTGCTGTTCGCCGAAGCCAACCCGATGCCGATCAAATATTGCCTGTGGCGGCAGGGCCTGATCGCCTCGCCCGAATGCCGTCTACCGCTGACGAAGATCTCCGATGCGATCGCGCGCCGGCTCGACTCCGTCATCTCGACCGAAGCCGTGCGAAGCGCGGCGTAGCGGCGAGACCTCTTTTGGTCTGAAAGGTACCTCGACTAAGGCGCATGTGAATGCGCCGACTCGGGATGACGGCTACGCGCGCGTCTTCAGCAGATCGCGAATCTCGCCCAGCAGCTCCACCTCCTTCGACGGAGGCGCGGGCGGGGCGGGCTCGGCCTCTTCCTTCTTGATCAGACGGTTCATGCCGCGCACCACCATGAACATCACCCAGGCGATGATGATGAAGTTCACCGTGTAGGTGATGAAGGTGCCATAGCCCAGGGTTGCGCCCGCCTTCTTGGCCGCGTCATAGGTCGGTGCGGCGCTGGAGGCCGCGGTCAGCCCGACGAAATAGTTGGTGAAATCGAGCCCGCCGAAGATGCGGCCGACGATCGGCATGATCACGTCGTTGACCAGGGAGTCGACGATCTTGCCGAATGCAGCGCCGATGATGACGCCGATCGCGAGATCGACGACGTTGCCCCGCATCGCGAATTTCTTGAACTCGTTCAGCATGTCTTTCTCCCGCGGTTGTCAGGTCACGCGCAGCCACACCAGCAAAGCAGAAACGGTGACCACGGAAAAGCCCGTGGAGAGCAGCACTGTGGCCGTGTTCTGCGCGACCGAGATGTCGAACTGCTTGGCCAGCACGAAGGCGTTGGCGGCCGTCGGCAGCGCCGCCATCAGCATGGCGACCTTGCCGGGCACCGAGTTGAGATCGACGAAGAATGGCAGGATCAGGAAGGCAAGCAACGGCTGCAGCAGAAGCTTTATCACGGTCATCGCGCCCGCCTCAACGAGACCACTCTTCACCGACTTGTCGGCGTCGGACACCGACTTGTCCGAGAGAAAAAGACCGATCGCAAACAGCGCGCACGGCGCGGCCGCGGCGCCCAGCAGGTCGATCCACTTCTCGACCGGCACCGGCATCGCAAGCCCCGATGCCGAATAGGCCATGCCGAGCGCGATCGAGAGCGGCAGCGGATTGCGCGCGACGTTGAAGGCGGCGCGCAGGAAGGTCCGCACCGGACCGTGCCCCGCCGCAACCTCGAGTTCGATCAGCATCACGCCGAACACCATCGACACGATCGCCGTCACGATCACCGTCAGCATGGCGGGCGGCAGGCCCTGTTCGCCGAAGGCCGCGATGCAAAGCGGCACGCCCATGTAGCCGACATTGCCCCACGAGGCGGCAATGCCCTGCAGGCTCATCGCGGCGAGACCGCCTTTGCCGAGGAGCCGTGTCATCAGCATGCCCGCCGCGAAGGTCGTGATCACGGCCACGCCAAAGCCCAGGATCAGCCGGAGATCGAGCACTGCCGCGACGGGCGTGCGCGCCAGGGTTCCGAAGAACAGGACCGGCAGGGCGAAATAGCTCACGAAGGCATTCAGCGCGCCGGTCGCCTCCCCTCCCAGGATCCGCCAGCGGCCGGCCAGATATCCGGCCAAAATGACCCCGAAAATGGGGCAAGCGACGTTCAGGACGGCCTGCAGGGAATTGGCTCCAGTAAAACATTAAGAATTTGACATAAGATGCGTAAATAAAATAATATTTTTGCACAAATTGAGGCCGCACCGCCCCCTTCCCGTATAGCGGCCCAGGAGAAGTTTCATGCGTCTCATGCTCGCCTGCGCGGCGGCCGTGGCTGCGGTCGCGTTTGCCGCCCCCTCCTACGCCCAGGAAGCCGCCCCGGCGGCCGCTCCGATGACCACGCCGGCCAAGCCCAAAGCCGGCACGACGGCCTACTGCAACAGCCTGAAGAGCACGTCGTCCAAGACGGCCTGCCTGAAGCGCCTGCACGCCTCGGCCGCCAAGCCG
>OUNM010159184.1_pt1 | contig 14413 bp, 11 predicted proteins | sample 1769961 | NCBI WGS metagenome assembly OUNM01 (sample SAMEA3914820, study PRJEB12502) | metagenome | biome: forest; material: soil | place: USA | collected 2012-03-12 | depth 0.3 m | reverse complement strand
GTTGGCCGCGTACTTGATCAGTTCGCTGGTGCGCCGGCCGGTGAAGACGATCGGCGTCTCGTTCAGCGACAGCGGGCGGTACAGCTCGCGCATCACCGCCTGGGCGCGGTCGTCCTCGGTGCCGACCACCACGCGGTCGGGACGCTTGAAGTCCTCGATCGCGGCGCCTTCGCGCAGGAACTCGGGGTTGGAGACCACGGCGAACTGGGCGTCGGGGCGGACCTTCTTGATGATCGCCTCGACCTCGTCGCCGGTGCCGACCGGCACGGTCGACTTGGTGACGACGACGGTGAAGTCCTCGATCAGGCCGGCGATCTCCTCGGCGGCCGCGTAGACGTAGGTCAGGTCGGCATGGCCGTCGCCGCGGCGGGTGGGGGTGCCCACGGCGATGAACACCGCGTCGGCTTCCTTGATCGCCTGGGCGCCTTCCAGGGTGAAGAACAGGCGGCCTTCGCGGACGTTGCGGGCCACCAGGTCGTCCAGACCCGGCTCGAAGATCGGGATCTCGCCCTTCTCCAGGCGCTCGATCTTGCTCGGATCCTTGTCGATGCAGGTCACCACGTGACCGAAATCGGCGAAACACGCCCCAGACACCAAGCCCACATAGCCGGTGCCGATCATCGCTACGCGCATAGTATCCCCATTCAAAAACCCGCCCAATGCAGCGGGACAAAGCCAGTTAAGACCGTGGTCGCCCAACTCCGGAACGCGGACAACCGGAAACGCTCGGGAGGAGAGCGCGGGCGTTCAGGCCCCGGTGCAGGCGCTATGGCTTTGGGCGGACGAACCCAGTTGACAGGCAGACGCGGGATCGCGCCCGGGTGACTAGAAGAACCGCTCGCCGATGCGAATGGTGTCGCCGGGCGCGACCGTGGTCGACGGCGACAGCACCGTCTTCACCTCGGTCGTCGCGCCGTCGCGCTTGATGAAGACCTGCTTCTTGTCGGCGCGGTACGTGTAGCCGCCGGCGGTCGCCACGGCGTTCAGCACGGTCAGGCCCGACGTATAGGGATAGGTGCCGGGCTTGGTCACCTCGCCCAGGATATAGAAGGGACGGAAGCCGAGGACCTCGGCGCTGACGCGGGGCTCCTTGAGGTAGCCGTCGCTGAGCGCCCTCTGCACCGCTTCCTGGAACTCGCCGACCTTGAGGCCGGCGGCCTTGACCTCGCCGACCAGCGGCAGGGAGACCAGGCCGGAGCCGGTCACGAAGAACTCGCCCGACAGGTCGGGTTCGCCATAGACGGTCACCCGCACCTTGTCCCCCGAACCGAGCCGGTAGTCGGTGTCGTTCGCCGTGGCGATCGTGGGGGTCGAGGTCGGGGCGGCCGGCGCGGCCTGGGCCTGCGGCGTGGCGACGGGCGGCGGGAAGGGCGTCATGTCCTGCGCCAGCGCCGGGGCCGCCTGCAAGCTGATCAGGGCAATACCGAGCGACAGCGCCACGCGGTTCCAGAAACGCCGAGCAATAGTCATCGGTTAAGTGTTCTCAACATTACGTCAGTCCCTGTGAGCGTCGTCATGACATGTGTATGTGACGACGACAAGGCGAAGCGCTAAACGCGAAGAGACTTTCGGGCCTGAAGCACAACCGGAGGACTCTCGGTCAAGCGAACGGCGGTCAGGACGCCCGTCGCATAGGCGCCGGTGTCGACATTGATCCGGTCGCGACCCAGGAACGGCTCGCTTTCCGGCGTGTGGCCGTGGACCACCACGCAGTCCAGGCGGTGCGGCAGGGTCAGGAAGTCGTTGCGGATCCACAGCAGGTCCTCGGACTCCTGCTGCTCCCAGGGCACGCCGGGCCGGACGCCCGCGTGCACGAAAAGATAGTCGCCGTAGCGGGCCGACAGCTCCAACTCGCGCAGGAACCGCAGATGGTCCGCGGGCAGATTGTCCCGGAACTGCTCCTGCACGGTCCGCCAGGTGTCGGCGTCGCCGCGCCCGGGCGGCCGGGTCACGTCGTACGAGGCCAGGGTCTCGCCGCCGCCGAACTCGGCCCACGACGGCCCGACCTCTGAAGAGTCGAGGAACTGCAGCAAGGTCTGCTCGTGATTGCCCATCAGGGTCCGGACCTCGAAGCCGCTTCCCGCGTCGGAAGCCCGCTTCAGGGCGATCAGCCGCTGGATGACCGCCTTCGAGGCCAGGCCGCGATCGATGTAGTCGCCCACGAACACCAGCACCGGCCGGGCCGCCGGGGACAGCGTCGCGACGTCGGCCAAAATGGTTTCCAGCAGGGCGTCCAGCAGGTCGAGGCGGCCGTGGATGTCGCCGATAGCGTAAACGAGCCGCCCCCCGGTCGAGGCGGAAGCCTTCTCGGCGGCGCGCGGCTTGGAACGGAGGAAATTGAAACGCATCGGTTGGCCAATCGGCGCGGCTGGAAGGCTCGGACGCCCGGTTCTACAGGCCGCAACTTGCCTCACCGCCCCGGCGCGATCAACCACACAACAGCAAAGGTAACCAAGAATAAACCACGTTGCTAAAGGCGTGATTTATAGAACTATAATCGCGCATTTACCAATAATATCGAAGTAACCAATTAGTTTTAAGTAGATATTACCACATCTTTTGACCCGATATTGAAAGCATAATTGGAAATTAGTCTCGCATTTCACAGCGAGACTTCGATGCGAATTCATCGTCAACTCGGCTTTATGGCCGGCGCCGCGACCGCCCTACTGATGGGCGCGAGCGCGCATGCGGGCGCCCGCCCGTTCATGCCGATGGGTGAGACGGTCGCGGCGCCGCCCGGCTACACCGACCTGTGCCAACGGGGCGAGGTTTCGTGCGGAACGCAGATCGCCGCGGTCTCGGCGCCCGTCGCCCCGACCGGCGCGCTCGCCACGTCGTCGATCGGCGCCGGGTCCGCCCCGCGCTTCGACGCGCCCGTGGAGGCCACGGCGGACAGCGACGTCGCGCCCGTGCTCGAATTCGCGGTGCTGCGGGCCTATCGCCCCGCCGTCGACGCCCAGTTCGCCTTCTCGACCGCCCGGATCCAGGCCGCCTTGGAGACCGACACCCGCCCCGCTTCGCCCGCGGCGAGCGAGATGGCCCCCGTCGCGCCGACCACGCCGGCCACGCCCGCGCTTGTCGGCTCGGCGCAGATGCGCCTGGTCAACACGATCAATCGCGAAGTGAACCGCGACGTCCACAAGGCGACGGACTTCGATCTGTACGGCCTGCTGGAGTATTGGTCGCTGCCGCGCGTGATCAACGGCAAGATGTACGGCGACTGCGAAGACTACGCGCTGGAGAAGCGCCGCCGCCTGATCGCCGCCGGCGTGCCGGAATCGGCGCTGTCGATGGCCGTGGCGGTGACCGCCCGCGGCGAAACCCACGCCGTGCTGGTGGTCAGCTTCGAGTCCGGCGACTGGGTGCTGGACAACCTGACGCCCTGGGCCACGCCCTGGGAAGACCTCAACTATCGCTGGGTCCAGCGCCAGGTGGCCGGCACGTCGACCTGGACGACGGTGAGCTGATCAAGACCCGGGGCGGCGCGGCGAAAGCCCGCCGCCCCCGCTGTTTCTCCGGGTGCGGAAAACGAAGAAACCCCGCGGCGGCGCCGCGGGGTTTCTTCGTTCCAGGCCGCTCCGAAGGGCGGCGGACGGTCTGGCGTCAGAGCGCCAGGCGGACCAGGGCGGCCAGGCCCAGCCACAGACCGCCGGAGACCACCGCGGCCAGCGCCCAGCCGATCAGCCGGGGCAGACGCCGCGACGCCGCGGTCGAAACCGACGCCGTGTCGGCGATCATGGAAACGTCAGCGGGGATGGTGGACATGATGGTCGCTCCTCTGACTACGGAGCCTAGATCAGGAGCCCTAATTCCCGCCTAACGAACGTGATTTACGCACCTTCATCATAATCTATGGTTAAGGTGTTGTTTATAAGCGACGAGGAGCGTGCATTGCGGTAGACAGTCTCGGGGTTGCCTCTGAACCAGGGTCAGGGCGATATGCAGGGGATAGTGCAGTGAGCGGGAGCTTGAACACAGAAGTCATGCAGCACGCCGCGACTCCTTTCCTGCCGCGAGTGGCGGTCGATCCGCTCAAACGCTTTTTTGACTTTTTTGCGGCACTTTTGCTGCTTGTGTTCTTTGCACCTGTGCTGTTGCTGACCGCACTACTGATCAAGCTGGAATCTCCCGGCCCCGCTTTGTTTCGCCAGACGCGCGGTGGACTGAACGGTCGTCCGTTCACCATCTACAAGTTGCGTTCGATGCGCTGCGAAGAGAACGGCCCCAACGTGGTGCAGGCCCAGCGCGGCGACGACCGCATCACCCGCATCGGCAAACTGATCCGCATGGCCAGCATCGACGAGCTGCCGCAGCTGCTCAATGTCGTTAAGGGCGACATGTCGCTGGTGGGTCCGCGCCCGCACGCCCAGGCCCATGACGATTACTACGGCACGCTGATCCCCAGCTACAACCAGCGCTTCATGGCCCGCCCGGGCCTGACCGGCCTGGCCCAGATCAAGGGCCTGCGCGGCGCCACCGGCGAGCTCGAGGAGATGTCCGCGCGCGTGAAGGCCGACATCGACTATATCGACAACTGGACGCTGCTGACCGACCTGCGGATCATGCTGCTGACCGTGCCGCACCTGCTGCTGGCCGAGAACGCCTACTAGGCTTCCCGCCTCCCGCGCCGGATCGATCCGCGCCCAAGACCTTCCCGACAGGACAAGCGGCCCGCCCCACGCAAGGCGGGCCGTTTCCTTTCGCCCCCAGGGCTCAATTGGCCGCCGGCGGCGCCATCCGCAGCAAGGCGATCTGCAGCGCCATGCCGACCCGTCCCGCGGGATCGCGCAGGCGGTTGGCCATGGCCACGAACCGCGAGGGCTGGCCCGCGCGGCGCCATTCCGCCTTCAGATGATAGACCGTCTGCTCGCGGGCGGTCTGGCTCAGACGGCCCCAGTGCTCATAGGCGAAGACTGTCCGCTGATCGAACAGGCTGCTCTGCAGCGGGGCCACGGTGAACGACCGCTCCAGCGCCAGGTTGGAGGCCGCGGCGTCGCCCCGATCGGCCTCGATCGCCGCCCGTCGCAGCCAGGCCGCGCCCGAGGCCGGACGCAGGGCCAGCTCGCGATCGCTCAGCCGCCGGAGCCGGGCCAGGGCCTGGGGCGACGGACGCGCGCGCAGGCCGGTCTCGACCGTGTCGGCCAGGACCTCGGCCGGCGCCGTGGGCCACCCCGAAAGGTCCGCGCCGAGCTTGCCGGCGACCAGAGGCGCGCCCGCCAGGACGCCGCCCAGGATCGTCAGGCCCGCGAAACCCGCCGTCAGCCCCTCCGCGAGGTCGATCCCGCGCTTCGCCGGCGTCGGTCGCCGACCCGACCGGGTCAGGCACAGGGATCCGCAGACGCCCAGGATCGCGGCGCACAGGGCCTGGATGGCCGGGACCTGCAGGGCGAAATCCGTCAGGCCGTGCACCAGGAACACGATCGCCGCGCAGGTCACCGCCCGGGCCCACAGGCCGGCCGTGCTGTCGGCGAAGCCGCCGCGGACGATCGGCCAGACCACGGCGCCGAAGAGCGCCAGCATGGCCACGGCGCCCACGACGCCGCCCTCCTCCAACCATTGCAGATAGAGGTTATGGGCGGCCCGGATGTCGTACAGGATCGACAGGGACGGTCCGGTGACGACCAGCTGGTTGACCGTCGGGAACGATCCCAGGCCAAAGCCGCTCCAGGGCGACGACAGGAACGCGGCCCAGTGCGGCCCGAAGATGATCGAACGCACCTCCAGGTCCCGGCCGGCGATGCTGAAGCGGCCTGCCACATGCTCGGCCCCGCGCAGGGCGACGGCGGCGACCAGCAGGATGGCGGCCAGGCCGACCACGGCCGCTCCGCCCCGCAGGCTCTGGCGCTGGATGAAGACGTTCCAGACCAGGAACAGACTCAGCCCGACCAGGGTGGCGATCAGGCCCGCCCGGGAGGCGGTCATCATCAGCACCGTGGCCAGCAGGGCCACGAGGCCGAGCCAGGCCATGGCCTCGGGATCGCCGCGGCGCAGGATGTCCCAGCCGGGGCGGCGGCGGAAGCAGCCGATCGTGACGGCCGTCGCCAGCAGCAGGCCCGCGCCGAAGACGGTGGCGGCGCTGTTGGGGCTGAGCAGGGTGGCGGTCAGGCGCGTCGCACGCCGCACGCCGACGTGGCCGACCAGGGCGCAGGCGGCATAGGCGGCCAGGGCGATCAGCATCAGGCGCAGGAACCACTCGCCCCGGGTCTTGGAGGCGCCGATGGTCCGCCCCGCCACGAACAGGCAGGCCAGGCCCAGCAGTTGCAGGACGTTGAGCAGGAGGGCCGACCGGTCGATCGCCAGGCTGCCGGCGCGGCCGGGCAGATAGCTCCAGACCGGATGGGCGCCGCCGGGGCCCCAGGGCGTCAGCGGCCACAGCACGGCCAGGACCAGCAGGGCGAACAGGCCTGCCAGGACCGGCAGGCCGCCGGCGTCGCGCAGATCGCGTCGCGCCCAGTCGCAGGTGGCCAGGAGCCCCGCCAGATACAACCCCTGGAGGCCGGCGAACACGGTCGCGGTGGCGACGTCGCTGGCCCCGAAGGCGATCACGGCCAGAAACAGCAACGCCGCCAGGGCGGCGGCGGCGATCCGCTCGGACACCGAAAGGCGGCGAGCGCGTCGACGGCGGGGCGCCGGATCACCGATGGCGACCGGGCGCCCCGCGGCCGTGTCAGTCGGCATAATACTTGCGGTAGCTCTTGTAGTAGTAGTTGGCGTCGCCGTAGCCGTAGCGGCCCTGGGCCTTCATATCGACCTGGGTCAGGGCCACGCCGGCCACGAACACGCCCTTGCCCTGCAGCAGGCTCAGGGCCGAGGTGATGGCCTTGACGGGGGTCTTCTTCCAGCGCGCCAGCATCACCACCGCGTCGGCCGACGGGGCCAGGATACGGGTGTCGGCGATGGCCAGCAGCGGGGCGGTATCCAGCAGCACCACGTCGAAGCGCTGGCGCAGTTCGCGCAGCAGGGCGGCCATGGCGGCCGAGCCCAGCACGTCGCGCGGCGTGCTCGCCGACTTGGCCAGGGGCAGGACCTTGGCGCCGCTGGCGTCGGCCACCAGGGCCTGTTCCAGGGTGCAGACGCCGTTCAGGACCTCGACCAGACCCACCGTCGGGGTTTCCACGAGGAAGCGGTTGATCGCGCTCTGGCGCAGGTCGCAGTCGACCACGACCACGTTGGCGCCCGAAGTCGCCAGGGTGCGCGCCAGCGAGAAGGTGGTGGTGGTCTTGCCCTCGCCCGGCAGCGACGAGGTGATCGCGATCACCTTCACCGACTCGCCGACCTTGGAGAACATGATCGCCGCCCGCAGCTTGCGGAAGCTTTCGGCGAAGCTGGAGAGCGGCTTGGTCAGCAGGTAGTCGGCCGGGCTGACGTTGCGCGCCAGCTTGCCTTCCACCGCCGAGGCCAGCAGCGGCACCGAACCCAGATAGGGCTGGCCGAGGCGACGCTCGACCTCGTCCTCGGTGAACAGGCCGGCCATCAGGATCTCGGCCAGCATCACCGCGACCAGACCCGCGCCCAGGGCGGCCGCCAGGCCGACCATCAGGTTCAGGGAGGGCTTGGGATAGCTGGGGCCGGTCGGGATCTTGGCCTGCGAGACCACCCGGGCGTCGGGCTGTTCGATGCCTTCGCTGGTCGTGGTCTGCTTGAAACGGGCCAGCAGGGTTTCGTACAGGGTGCGGACCGAGTCCGCCTTGCGCTGCAGCTCGCCCAGACGGATGCCGGCGCGGTTGTTGCCCGCCAGGGTCCCCTTGGACGCCGACACGCTGCCGGCCATCGAGCCGGTGCGTTGGCGCGCGACCTGGGCCTGGGCCTCGAGGTTGGAGATGATGCGGCGGATTTCGGCCTGGATCTGGTCGTCGATGTCGGCCAGCTCGCGCTTGGCCTTCAGCAGGTCGGGGTGGCGCTCGCCATAGCGGCCGCTGAGATCGGCGACCTTGGCGCTCTGCTCGGCGCGCTGTTTGCGCAGCTGCTGCACCACCGGCGAATTCAGCGACTCGCCGACGTCTTCGCCGTTGCTGCCGCGCGCCAGCTGGTTGCGGGCGATCGACAGGCGGGCGTCGGTCTCGGCCTGGGCGGCGCGGGCGCTGGCCAGTTGCTGGTTGAGGCCCGAGATCTCCTGCTCGGTCAGGGTCGCGCCCTCGGCGCTGAGCAGGTTGTTGGCGATCTTGTACTGCTGGACGTCGGCCTCGGCCTGCTGCAGCTGGTTGCGCAGGTCCGAAACCCGCGTGTCCAGCCACTCGTTGGCCTTGGCGGTGGCGTCGAACTTCGCCTCGAGCTGCTCGGTCAGATACAGGTTGGCGAAGGCGTTGGCCAGGCGCGCCGCCTGATCGGGGCTGGTGTGGGTGTACTCGATCGAGATCAGATAGGTCAGGCCGGCCCGGCGGACCGACAGGCCGTCGAGCACGCGGTCGACCACCTTCTCGCGGCGACGCTGGGCCTCGACCGGATCGACGGTGGTCGGGACCGGCTTCTTCAGCCAGGAGAACCAGGCGGCCGGACCGCTGGGCTTGGCCAGATAGGGATTGAAGTAGGGATCCTGGTCCAGCTTCAGCTGGTTGACCACGCGATTGGCCAGCGAACGCGACCGCAGGACCTCGACTTCCGTGTCCATCACCGGGGAGTCCGCCGACAGGCCGGACAGCACCGCGTTCATGTCAGTCACCTGCTCCTTGCGGGTGTCCAGCATGACCTGGGCGGTGGCGGTGTAACGCGGCGTCTGCTGCAGCGTGAACAGCAACACGGCCACGAAAACCACCAGCGCCACCGCCGCGAACAGTCGCAGCCGGCGGCGGAAGGTGGCGATCAGGACATTGAGGTCAAGCGTGACCTCTCCGGAAGAATCTCCCGGAGAGGTCTGAATCTCGTAAGCTGAGCCGTCCATGAAAACTCTCGATGACGCTTGGGGGCGCTCCCCCGAACGCGTTCCTAGAACTGGAGTGCGACGGAGGCCGCGATCTTGTTGTCGCTGAAGGACGTCCCTCGAGCCGCGCCCGAAGAGTCCTGCTTGAGGTAGGTATAGGTGAGGAAAACCCCTACGCGGCGGTTAAGCAGATAGGCGACCGAGGCGCCGGCGCCGGTGCGCTTGTCGTCACGATCGATCTTCTCATAGGCGTCCTTGCCGTAGCTGGCGTTGGCCGACAGCAGGACGTTACGCAGCAATTCGTGGTCAATATTGACCCCGATGTTGTTCGAAATGTAGCCGGGCGAACCGTTGGCGACCGATTCCTCGATGGTCCGGCCGCCGGTGGCGGTCACCGTCGTCAGGGCGGTCGGGAACCACTCGACCTTACCTTCGGCGCTGAAGCCGTCGATCTTGCCGTAGCTGGCCGCGTCGTAGGACTGCTTCATGTAGCCGACGGCCAGATCGCCGCGGATCACGTCCGTCAGTTCGAAGTTGGCGCCGACCGTGGCGACATAGCCGTCCGAGCTGCGGTCCGACGTGGACAGATCGTAGTCCTTATTGTTGCCCAGGACCTGGGCGAACAGGGCGGTGTCCGGGCTGACGGCGTATTCCGCCTTGCCGCCGAAGTAGAATTCGTTGCGGTCGCGGAAGTCCTGATCGACCGGGCTCGACGGAACCGTGCTGGTGCCGAGCGTGGCGCCGTCCTGGTAGTTGTAGTCGTAGTCCGACAGGCGGCCTGTCAGCCGAACGCGGTTGAATTCCTTCACGGCCACCAGCTTGGTGGTGACCAGTTCGTACTCGATCGGCTTGGCCGACGAGGCCGGCGACTGCGGCGAGGTGCGCGGCTCGGTCAGCTTCTGGTACTGGGCCGTGCCCGTGACGTTCGAGCCGCGGACGATGTCCAGGCGGCCGTTGACCCCGACGGTGTATTCCTCGGTGTTTTCGGTGTCGAAGTCCGAGTAGCGGTTGATCGAGGCCGAGGCGAACGCGTTCAGGGCGTGCCGCGACCAGTCCGATCGCGCGGCCACTTCGGGCTTCACGCGCCAGATCGTGTCGGACTTCACCAGCACGTCGTTGGCGTAGATGTTGTCGTTGTATTCGACCGAGCCGGTGACGCGCGGATACACGGTGAAGCCGCCGGCCTTGATCCCGACCGCTTCGTAATCCGGGCGCGGACGGTCACGAACGGTGACGTTCTTGTCGCGCTTGAAATTCGAACCCAGGTCCTGCGCCGACGCCACGTGGGGCACAGACGCGATCAGGAGGGCCGTGAAGGCCACGGACATCAGATATTTCATTGAGAATCCCCACCTTCGGAAACGCTTATTTCCGTTAGGCCTTCGCCTTTACGGCACACACAAAAACTGGGACCGAAACGCGGTCCGAATGGATTAGCGGCCGCAGTAGGCCGCGACGACGCCGGCGCACGGATCGAAAGCCGCCGGGGTGGTCCCGCCGCCGCCGCCGGTGGCGCCCTGCAGGCTCACCAGAACGCTGACCCCAGGGCCGGCGTCGGTCGCGCCGGTGACGGTGGCCGACTGGCCGGTGGCGGCCAGCTGGGCGACGACCGCCGGGTCGTTGGCGACCATCTGGGCGAACTCGGGCGCCACATTGGCGGCCACGGCGATCGCCACGCCGGCGCTGATCGTGCCGGCCTTGACCGCGGCGATCAGGGCCTGGGCCATCATTTCCGGCGTCGCGCCGCTGGTCGACAGCGCCTGGATCACCGCGCCCTGGATGGCGGTCAGCTTGTCGGCGCTCGAGAGGCCGGCGAAGGTCGGCGCCGACGCGGCGGTGCGCGCGGCCGACGAGATCAGGGTCTGCAGCGAGGCGACCGTCACGGCGGGCGTCTGCGCCCAGACGGCGGCTTGACCGACCGGGGCGACAACCATGGCCAACCCGACGACGATGGCGCTCAGATGACGCGATGACATGTCTCTACCCCTCTTCAGAATTCATTAGCGGTATAATGCCGCAACCGCGAACACTCCAGCATTATCTGTGACTCGTTAGGAAAAGCGCGCCAAAGCGGCGAATCCCCGTGGTGTACGCTGCTTTTTCGTGCGTCCCGGGACTCTAGGCGTCGCTATCGGACAGCATAGAGGGCCGGCGATACGTGCCGATGATCTTAACTTTTCGCCCGACGGGAACATTCCCCTCTCAAGCGACCTAAAACTCGGGGTCAAGCCTGTGGGACGATTTGCATGTACCCGAAGGCGAGCGCGAAGATCAGCGCCTGATGGTCTTATTTTCGGCGCCTTCTTAGCAGTCGCAGCATAAACGGCTCCACGCTCGGCCAAGCCAGCAGCGCGACGAGAACCACAATGACCACGACCGCCAGCGACATGTCCCCACCTCGGAAAGCCTTGCCACGCTTAGCACGAGCGTGACCGCCGTTCGATGACAGCGCCGACCTTCGCGCCATTTCGCCGGCGGAAGGGCGTCTCGCGAGCCACAACCCTGAAGAATAGGCCGATTTTGATCAATTCTAGGCGGAGTCCGTGTTCGCGCCTGCCGCAAACGGTCGTTTCGGCCGGGTGAGGCGGTTCAGGGGCGGCGCGTTTCGGCCTCGACTTCCAGCGGCCATGGTCCCGCCGCACCCCGTCGGTAGGGATTCCCCGGGTGAGATCGAGTTCCCCTTTGACCCAGCGCGCCACGGACATGAACCGCCCGACGCCGTCCGGCGGCGGCTGGGTGTCGGCTCGTCCCGTCGCGGAGCCGCCCGCCCGGCGCTCCGGACGCGGACGCCTCGCCCGGCGACGCTGGCTGGTCGTCGGCGGCGCGTCGCTGGTCTTCCATGCCTTGCTGGGCTGGGCGCTGCTGGTCGCCGTGCCCGCGCCGCCGGTGCTGGTCGAGCCGCGCAGCGTCGTGGTTCAGCTGCTGGCGCCCGACCGGCCGCACACGCCGGAGCATCCCGCCGCCCGACCCCAATCGGCGCCGCTGCACGTTCCGACCTTCCGAGGGCCGCCGGCCTCGTCCCCGCTGGTCCTGGCGCCGTCGCCCGCCCCCGCCGCGCCCGGGACCATCGTCGCCCCGCCCGGCTTCACCGCGCGCGGGACCCTGACCGGCGGCGGCGAGGCCCTGCGCCAGTCCGCCCGCGAGAGCGGTTGCACCGAGGCCGACATCGTTCACCTGACCAAGGCCGAGCGCGACGCCTGCGCCGAGGCCCTGGGCGCCAAGCACAAGAACGGCCCGGCCCTCTACGCCGCCATCGACCCCGACAAGAAGGCGGCCTTCGACGGCGACTGCAAGAAGGACGACGACTGGTGCCTCTACCGCACGGGCAAGGGGCCCTATCCGGGCCTCTTCGCCCTGGGGCGGAAGAAGAAGATCAAGGGCTGGGACGACTAGGGGACAAGCCCCTAGAGCCCGACCTCGTCGTTCAGCGCCGTGATCTGCGGCTGGGTCGTGACGATCCGCACGCGCAGGCCGCTCGCCTTGCCGCCCGGGATCGACAGCTTCACCGAGGCGGTCTTGGGCGTCAGGTCCTTGGGCGCGCGCAGGGCCGGCACCGGGGCCGAGGACAGCACCTTGCCGTCGGCCGAGACCAGCTCCAGGCGCGCCGCGGCGGCGTCCTGCGCCCCCAGGCTGTGCACCTTGACCGTGACGGACCCGCCCTTGACCACCGCGTCGCCGCGGCCGATCCCCAGGTCGGCCCGCTTGGCCGGATCGTCGCCCGCCGTCGCCAGCTTCATGTCGATGACCGTGGTCTGGCGCGGGGCCAGGGTGACCTTGGTCCCGAGACTCCGCTCGAAGGCGACCGAGCGGGTCTCGCCCGCGCCGTCGATGCCGTCGTCGCCGTCGGCGTCCACGCCCTGGGCCAGGCTCCACTGGCCCGGCGCGACGTTCCAGCCGGTCATGGTCGCCGTCACCGGATGGTCGGTCAGGTTATAGGCCACGACCTTGAAGCCGGTCTTGGTGGCGTCCTTGACCAGCAGCGCCACGTCCGTGCCGTCGGCGTTGTCGAAGCGCCAGGACACCACGTGGCCCGGGGTCATCTGGCCGCGCTTGTTGGCGATCCCGCCCAGGCGCGAGCGCTGCAGGACGTCGCTGGGCAGTTCCACGCGGTCGGACCACCAGTGGCCCTCCGTGTGCATGTACATGTGCTGGGCGTTCCACTGGATTTCGTCCGCATAGAGCGCCTCCAGGTATTTCTTGTCGCCCGTCAGGGTCCAGGCGGCGTAGCGCTCCAGCGCCCCGCCCTTGGCGGCCTGCTTCAGGATCGTGTCCTTGTTGGCCTCGCCCAGGTTCATGGCGGTGAGGGCGTTGTCGTTGATGCTCTGCAGCGACTTGATGCCGTTCTTGGCGATCCGCCAGTTGATCGGGGCCAGGTACTTCGGATCGCCGGTCATGCGCCAGGCCGACCAGAAGATCTGGAACGGACCGTCCGCGCCCGAGCCCTGCAGCACCGTGCCGCCGCGCTCGGCGTCGCTGCGCCAGTTGATCTCGTTGGGCAGGGTCCCGTCCGGCTTGGCGTGGGCCAGGTAGCCGTCGGCCAGGCCGATCACCAGGTCGCGCGCGGTCGGGTCGTTGTTGTAGTCGCCGATCAGGATGGCCGGGTGGACCACGCCGAACGAATAGGGCTTCTGCCACTCCCACGGCCCCTCGCGGTACGACAGCGCGCCGCTGTACCAGTTGGTGTTGAAGTGCACGTGGCCGGCCGGGTTCTTGTCGATCACCCGCGGCAGGGCCTTGACCGTCGTGAACAGCCGCTCGACCGCCAGCGGGTCGCCGTAGTCGACGTACATCGCCTCGGAGTTGCTGTTGATGCCCTCCTCGTAGGCGTGCAGCTCGTCGGTGACGATGGTCGACAGGCCGTTCGTGAACATGCCGTTCTTGTAGACGGCGTCGGTCAGGCGGTTCAGCGATGCGGTGATCTTGTCCGGCTGCACGCCCATCAGGGCCAGGCCCGGCCATTGCTGGGTCAGGTCGGTGTCGTCGGAGATGCCGCCGCCGAAGTCGCCGAACTCGACCTGGCGCTGGTCGATCCACCAGTCGACGAACTTCGTCACCAGCTTCAGGTCTTCCGTCTGGCGGAAGGCCCACAGGGGCGTGCCCGCCGGGGCCTTGGGCTGGTCGAAGGCCGGCCAGCCCTGGCTGCCATAGGTGATGTCGCCCCAGTATTCCCGGCCGATCTGGTTGTCGGGGTCGACGCGCAGCAGGTCGGAGATGTCGGCGTAGAGCCGGCGGTAGAGGCCCTGGCGCTTGGACGTGGTGTGCTCCTCGACCAGGAACGCCCAATTGTCCTTCACCTGGTTCAGGCGATCGGCGACGTGCTCGGCCTTGGCCTGGTCGCGATCCTTCAGCACCAGGCGGATCTTGGCGCCGTCCAAAGCCTTGGCGTCGAAGTCGGGGCTGTCGGCGGCGATGGTCAGGTACAGGCTGTCGGGCGTCAGGATGCGGTCGCGCAGGTCCAGCCACACGGCGCGGGCCTCGCCCGGCTTCACCGAGACGCTGACGTCGATCATGTTGCGGCCCGGCCAGATCGGGTCCTTGACCTGGATGTTCAGC
>OUNM010254312.1_pt1 | contig 14416 bp, 8 predicted proteins | sample 1769961 | NCBI WGS metagenome assembly OUNM01 (sample SAMEA3914820, study PRJEB12502) | metagenome | biome: forest; material: soil | place: USA | collected 2012-03-12 | depth 0.3 m | reverse complement strand
GATGTCTTTCTCACCGAACACGGGCTATGCCTTCGCGGTGGACAAGGACACGTATCACTCCGTGGACAAGGTGAAGGAAGGCGTGAAGCGCCGCGACTCCATCCTGCTCACCTACTTCGTGGACAACACGCCGCTGCATGTGTTGCGCAACCGCGGCCGGCGGATTGGCAATGCGATCTTGAACGAGTTTCGGAGTTTGACGCGGCGGTGAAGGGGGGCTGCGCGTTGTTCGCAAGAAGTTGAACGCGGGCCTGATGTTTCAGACATCAATGGCCATAAGACTCGTGGAGTGCGTGCAGCTTGCTGCCGCTGTCGGAAGCCAGCTTGCTGGCGTGCGAGTCTGCCGGCTGTGACGGTGGTTCTCGGCTACTCTTGAGAAGCGGGCGTTCCAAGCCCCTTGACTGAAGAGTCGCCGTGGTCCCCTGCGGCGCCAGCAAGCTGGCTGGGAAACAGCGGCAGCAAGCTGCGCGCACTCCACGAGCTTATCGCTTTTCGATGCGAGGAAACAAATTGGCCCCGCCAAATACGCCTGTTCTCCAACACTCAAGACCTCACCCCGCCGCCAGCGTCTCCACCTGGCTGACGAACTCGCCGTCCAACGCGGTGATGGCCTTCTTGGAGTGGGTCATGATGGCCAGCCGTACTTTGCGCCAGCCGATGTAGATATCCGGGTGGTGGTTCATGCCCTCGGCGATCTCGGCCACCTGGCGCACGAACTCGATGCCGGCGAGGTAGGTGGGAAAGGAAAACTCCGCCACCAGCCCTTCCGGGCGCACGCTCCAGCGCGGGTAGCTGTCCACATAAAGCAGCGGGTCGAACTGCGCGGGCGTGTCCAGGTGGCCGCCTTCGCTGATCATGAGGTCGGAGGCTTCATCGGCAGAGCTGGCGACCAGGGGGGCATGGGCTTGAAGGTTCATGGCTGTAGATGATTCGAGGCGGAGAGGGGTGGTGGTCTTATGCCAGAGGGATGAACCCGGGCAACCAGGATTGACCAGGGCTGTTGTTGCCCTCGTCACAGATTTTTGCCGCAACGGGGCTGCGTTCCATCTGCCAGGCATGCCAGGTCATTGCGCTCGCCTATCCCAACGGGATAGTGTTCCGAAGCCCAGGGTTCGCCCGAGTTTTACGAGGGCTACCCTGGGTTATGGGGTAATGCAGGAAAAGCGCAAACCCGGGGCATGGCCGTCTCCCGTTCTCCCTAGCAGCGCTTTCCCGGCGCGCTGCTGGCGAGTCTTGGGCTTCGAAGACATCCGCGGTTTGCGCCTCCCTTGGCGCGACGATACCCAGGGTAGCCCTCGTAACACTCGGGCGAACCCTGGGCTTCGAAACACAATCCCGTTGGGATTGGGAGGGCGGGGCGGGCGGAGCCAACCGCAACAGCCTTACTTCATCTTCTCCGCCGCCGCCTCGATCCAGGCGGGGGAAGGCGCGGCATAAGGGCGGAAGGTTTCCAAGGTGCCGGCGTGCTCGCTGTAGAAAAGCGCGCGATGCAGGCCGAGATTGCCGGCCTTGGGCGAGTCGATCAGGCTGGCAGAGTCATTGGCGCTCATTTGGAACACCACGCGCATTTCAAACTCGCTGAGCACCTTGCGGCTCATGCAGCGGTTGACGTTGTTGTACGTGTCCACGGTGGTGATGAGATGGATGCCGTGGGTGCTGCCTTCGGTGATGAGATCGGCGAGCTGGGTGGCGGGGTTGCCGCCGCTGTCATCGCTCATGGAGAAGGAGAAGTCGTCCTCCTGGCGCAGCTTCTTGAACTTGTGCATGCCGTGGATGAACAGGAACACCGGCGGCTCGTCGCCATCGCCCGAGCTGCGCTCCTTCATGTCGGTGCTGATGTCGTTGATCACCTCGCCGATATCGGCCCCGCGCGAGACTCTCACGCCCTGGGGAATGACCTTCACCACGCGGTCGAAGAACTCCGCATCGGGCGATCCGGGGGCGCTGCCATGGATGAGCACGAACTTCGCGCCATTGGCCGGATGCTGGGCGGCAAGGGCGATCATGGACAGGCCGATCATGGTCAGCGTGGCCTCTTCGCGCTGGCCGACGATGAGCAGGTGGCTGCCGCTCTGGCGGCTGAACGCGGCCTCGGTGGGGCCCTTGATGGAATTCGGCGCGCCCAGCCAGGCACGGGCGATGGCGGGGACCTTGTCGGCCTTGCGGCTGAGCACCGTGTTGAGCTGGTGGTTCTCGTCGATGTCAGCGGGCGCATTGCCTTCGAACACGATGGGGCCGGGATGGGCATCACGGATGGGAGCGGCGAGGGCATTGACCTTGTCGAGCCAGTTGTCGCGCTCTTCATCGCCCAGCCACACCACCTGGAAGGGGCTGTTGCCTTCGATGGCACCGGCGGAATCGTTGTAGATGCCTTCACCCGGACGTGATAGCAGGCGCGGTGCCGGGTTGTTGTCATCCATGATGAGGTAGGCGTCGGCCTCGTTGCACTGAAGGGCCACGCGGATGACCATCTGGCCGATGGTGGCGCGCGCCAGCGAGTAGGCGCCGCCGAGCGTCTGCGAACCGAGCAGCACGTGGATGCCGAAGGCACGGCCCTGGCGCACGATGCGGTCGAACAGCAGCGAAGCGGCCTGGGCCACGGCGTCGTCATCGACGAAGAATTCCTGGAACTCGTCAATCAGCAGCAGCGAGCGCGGCATGGGCTCGGTGCCGCCGGCGCGCTTGTAGCCGGGGATGTCCTGCACGCCGAGCTTGCGGAAGAGATCGCCTCGGCGCTTGAGCTCATCATCCACGCGCTGCAGCACGCTGAGGCCGAATTCGCGGTCGCTCTCGATGGCAACCACCCTGGCATGCGGCAGGTGCTTGGAGGCGTAGCACTTGAATTCCACGCCCTTCTTGAAGTCGATGAGGTAAAATTCCACCTGGTCCGGGCTGCACGAGAGCGCCAGGTTGGTGATGATGATGTGGAAGAGGGTGGATTTGCCGGAACCTGTCTTACCGGCGAAGAGCGCATGCTGGCGCGTGCCTTTGCCGATGGCGAGGTACTGCAGCTTGGTGGCGCCGGTGCGGCCGATGGGGATGCGCAGCTCGTTGGTGGTCTCATTGGTCCACATCTCTTCCGGCTTCGGCGCGATCTGGACGAAGGGCACCTCCACGCGGTTGGAGTCGATGCTGGCCTTGCCGATCTTGTGGACCAAGGCCACGGAGAGGTCGGGATTCGGCGGCGGATCGAGGGACAGGGTGGCCCCGGTCTGGGTTTGCGCAGGACCGGCGATGAAGCCGTTCGGCCCCTGGCTGAGGGTGACGCTGGACTTGCGCAGCTCCTCGGGCACGAAGCCGTCGGGCAGGGGATGGCGGTGATCCCAGTGGATCATGGTGTACACGCCGCACTTGGCGCCGCTGGCGGCGATGCTCATGAGCCGCTTGGCGGCCACATCGCTGAAGTTGGCGGGGAAATCGGCCACCACCAGCACATGGTATTTTTCGGCCACGCTGCCGGCCTGCTCGTTGTACTCGGCGATGCTCTGGTACTCGTTGCGCAGGTACATCTGGATCACCTTCTCGATGTGCTCATTGAGCTCGGCGAGGCGCTCCTCAATCTGGTCGCGCTGGGTCCAGATGCGGCGGTTGATCAGGGCCTCTTCATAGTCGGCCAGGTGCATGAGGCCGGCGAAGTTCTGGCCCAGGCCCACGGGGTCGATGATGGTGAAGGCCAGCTTGCCGGGCGGCGTGCTGACGAGCTGGCGCATGACGATGTTGTTGAGCGTGCCGACCACGCTGGCATCACCGGAATCATTGGTCTCAAACAGCAGCGAGCCTTCATCGGGGAAGGTGAGCGCCAGGGGCAGGCTGAGCTGGGGCGGGCCGGGCAGGGCCAGGCGCGGATCCTTGGGCAGCAGCTCGGCATGGGCCGCGAGGTCGAGGTTGAGCTGGCCAAACTTGGTGTCGGGGGTGAAGGCAGTGGCGGGCTTCCAGTCCTCGGCAAGAGAGTTCTTCCACGCGGGGGCCAGGGCGGCGGCGCGGGCGTTCATTTCCGCGGCACCCTCATAGACGGCGCGCGTGGCGGTCTGCCACTGGTTTTGCAGCTCGGCCCAGCGCTGGTTCTCTTCGGCAGCCAGGGTGCCCATGGCCTCGCCATGCGCGCCGCTGACGACGGAGAACTTGCTGTCGGAGGCACCCCTGAGCTTGCTGATGGCGGCCTGGCGGTCGATCTCCACCTGGGCGATCTTGGGGAAGTGGAAGGCCTCGATGCGGGCGGCCACGCGCGGGCCCTGGACCTTGAGCTTGTCGGTTGCCGCCTGGCGGTAGTTAGCCTCCACCTCGTCGGCGTGCTCCCATTGCTCCGCCACATCGGCCACCACGCGTTCATGCTCCGCCTTGATGCGGGCAGTTTCGGATTCGTGCTTGATCTCGGCCGAAGCAAAGGCGTGGGTGTGGAGGCGGTTGGCCTCCAGGATGCCGTAGGCCACCTGGCGCGCGCTGGCCTTGCCCTGCGCGCCGCCGATGATGTGCAGAATCAGCGCCAGCAGAAGCAGGCCGCCGGCGATGACGGCGCCGATCTGCATGGAGCTGATCATCGCACCGACGCTGGCGCCCACCACGAGGATCAGCGGGATGGCGATGATCAGCGGGGTGACGCTGAAGATGGCCGGAATGGTGAGCTTCTTGAAGACTTCGAGCTGCTCCTTCGCCACGGCCAGGTGCTCTTCGATCTCCTGCTGCCAGGCGAGCTGCTGCTGGGTGCTGACGGTGCCATCGGGCTCCTGCGGCTTCGCCTTGCGCCGCATCAGCCGCACATAACCGCCGTAGCCGCTCATGGCGGCCTTGGCACGGCGCTGGGTCTTGTTGATTTCCTCGCGCGCCTCCTTCAGGCGCAGCAGGGCCAGGGCGGTGCCGGAGGTGGAGGCCTCGGTTTGCAGCTTCAGGTCGCGCTCGGACTGGAAGCGCTGCATTTGCAGGCGGCCGAGGAAGCGCTCGCGGGCTTCCTGGGCGCGCTTGGGCAGGTTGCGGCTGCCGTACTTGATGGCGTCCTGCACCGCCTTGCGCCGGTGGTCGTAGCTGGCACGGAGCTGGGCTTCCTTGGCGGTGTAGAATTCTTCGACCTTGGCGATCTGCTTGTTGAGGGCCTCCTCCACCACGCCGGCGGCGCCTTCGTGCCTCTGTGTCAGCGCATAGCGGCGGCTGCGCAGGTCGCGCACGAGCTGCTCTTCTTTCTTCGCACAGTCGTCAATCGCCTGGTGCAATTGGCCGAGCAGTTCAAGGCTGCGGCTTGTCTTCAGTACCGTTTTGTCACTCACAGTCGGATTTGACCTTTCTCAGCAGCATGTCGAGTTCTTCAATCAACGAGTTTGCCCGGGACACATGGTCGGGCAGCTTTTCCAGATAGGCGCGCTCAAATTCCTGGCTCTTGGCATCGCGCCAGGAGGCACGGGTGTTGTCCCAGGCGACCATGAGGTCCTGCACGGCCTGGCCTAGGATGGAGGCGCTGACTTTAACACTCATGGCGGGGGAAGGGCGTTGGGGTCTGAAGTGGGCGGCGGGGCATCGACCGGGCCGGAGCGCTCGGCATAGGCCTCCAGCGTGCGATGGGCCTGCACGAGGTAGGCGATGGCCTTGGGCAGGTCGGTGTCGAGGAAGTAGCGCAGGCTTTCCAGCTTCTTGAGCCGGGGCTCGGTCTCCTGGTCAAAACGGCGGCTCCAGGCCTTGAGCATCTCCAGCTTCTGCTCGGCCTCGTCCACCAGCGCCTTGGCCTTGCGCACAGCCATCTGCTGCACAGCCAGCGAGTTTTTGAACTCGGAGAAGCGCGCGCTGATGAGTTCCTGGTTGGCCTGGTCGAACAGCTTCTGCCGGCGCTTGCGCTGGGCTTCCCACTCGAGCTTTTTCTCGTTGGTGATCCAGTAGCGGGTGCGCTTCACTTCGTCGGCCACCTGGTCGAGGGCGCGGTTGGCCTTGGCCAGGAAAATGATCAGGCTGGCCCTGAAGGACTCGAGCGCGTCGAGGGAGGTGATCTTCGCGAATTCGGCCATGGGGGGGAGTTTTAGCGCTGGTCGAGGTACTCTTCGATGCGCTGGGCCTTGCGCAGCAGGTAGGGGGTGTGCTTCTCGGAGATCTCCATGAATTTTTTGAGCACCTTCATGGTGGTGACGAACTCCTCGGCGAACTTCTCCGCCTCCTGGTCCTGCCAGGTGGCGGACAGGGCGGTGAACCGGGCGTGGAGCGAGCCCGCCTTGACCTGGACGTCGTCATTGAAGCGCTTCAGCTCCTTGGCGAAGCGCCGCACGTCCTCCGGATCCATGATTGCCTGTGCCATATGCCGTATGTTCCTGGGTAAGAGGGTGGAGGAAGGAAAAAGGTTCGAATTAAAACCGCAAATTAAAGGCTGCGAGCCTATCATGCCGGCCTGCGGGTGCAATGCTCCGATTGCCTGATCGTGGCTTTCCTGTTCGCCGGAGAGGGTGGTGCGCGGTGAGGAGCGGCGTGCACGGGGGAGGCGCGGAAAAAAGAGGTGCGATCCGGTCGGATTGGGTTGGATTGGGCTGGAGAGGGTGGGGAGTGCGAGTGCGAAGTGCGAAGTGCGGAGTGCGGAGTGCGGAGTGCGGAGTGCGGAGTGGCGGAGTGGCGGAGTGGCGGAGTGGCGGAGTGTGGAGTGTGGAGTGTGGAGTGGGTTGGGAGCGTTGAGGAGAGTAAAGGGGCATTCCCAGGGTAGTGGGAATCTCGGTGGAGGTTGTCGAGGGGATTTTGGGGGGAGCGGAAATGAAGGGGAGCCAGGCTGGATGGTTCTGAAGACGGCGGTTGGCCGAGGCATCGGCGCGGCCCGAAGGGCTGCCATCCCTTAGCCCAGCCCAACGGGCTGGGTTAATCAACGCGGCAGCTCCGCGCCCTGAAAGGGTGCGATAGGGCGGATGGTCGTGGCACAGCGCATTATCACGACCTTTCAGGCCGTGCCGATCAGCCCACGTAACCCAGCCCGGTGGGCTGGGCTAAGGGACTGCGGCCCTTCGGGCCTCATGAGGGAGGCCGATTTTGGACTTGGGAATTTTAGAAAGCGAGGCGAGGCCGACAGCCCCTGGGAGCGCCGACGTCCTCGTCGGCCTTTCCGGGCGCTATGAATGCCGACGAGGACGTCGGCGCTCCCAGGGGCTGTCGGCATTCACTGTGTCACGCCGATCAATAAACACGCCCTAAAACGCCGCACCCAGGCTGATGTGCAGCGCGCCGCTGGCTTCATTCCCGCGCGGGCTGGGGTTGAAGCCGTAGTCGATGCGCAGGGGGCCCACGGGGGTCTTGTAGCGCAGGCCGAGGCCAACGGCTTCGCGGATGGTGCCGAAGCTGCTCTTGGTGCCGACGCTGCCGGCGTCGATGAAGAAGGCCTGCTCCAGCCCTTTGAAGAGGGGGAAGGTGTACTCGACGTTGAAGACGGTGAAGCTGTCGCCGCCGATGGGGGTGCCGTTCTTGTCGGTGGGGCCCAGCTCGCGCTCGACGAAGCTGCGCACGGAGCGGGCGCCGCCGTTGAAGAAGCGGTCGTCCACCGGGATCTCCTCGGTGCCCAGCGGGTCGATGAGGCCAGCCCGGGCGCCAAAGGCGATGACACCGGGCCCGAGGGGATGAAAGTAAGCGGCGGCGGCGGAGAGGCGGACGAACTGCACGCCCTTGCCGAGAATGTCGGTGGCAAATTCGGCCGAGGAGGTCATGTGCAGGCCGCGGGTGGGATTGAGCGGGCTGTCGCGGTGATCCAGGGTCTGCGTGAAACCGACGCTGGTGATGGTGTAGCTGGTGGGGCCCACCACGTTGGAGATCGCCGAGGCCGTGGCCGCAGCCTCTGCCGCCAAGGTGGGCTGCCGGCGGATGCCGGGCACATCGGAGGCCAGCGGGCCAAAGGTGACGTTGCTGATGTTGACCTGGCGCATCTGGGCGAAGGCGGCGATCTCCAGCTTGTTCTCAAACTTGTGGCTGAATTCGGCGCGGAAGCCCTCCTCCAGCTTGTCGTAGCCTTCAAAGGTGCGGCTGGTGCCGTAGAGGCGCAGCCTTTCGGTCAGGAAATCATCGCGAAACCACGGGTCCACGTAGAGCACCTCGCCGAGCAGGCCGCGGGAAGAGACCTTGGTCTCAATGCTCAGCGGGCGGCCGCTGCCGAAGAGGTCACGGTCCTTCCAGGTGACGCCGAGGATGGGGCCGTCGAAGGTGTTGTAGCCCACGGAGAAGCCCAGTTCGTGGGACTTCGCCTCCTCAGCGGTCAAGTCCAGCCGCACGGTGCCGTCGGGCTGCGGGGCTTCCTTCATGCGCAGGGTTTTGAACAGGCCGGCCTTCATTAGCTCGCGGAACTTGGCCTGCATCTTCTCCGGCGAGTACACCTGGCCCTGGAGGTTGCGGAAGCGGTTGGGCAGGAAGCTGGCCCTCAGGCGGCGCATCCCGGTGACGTTCACTCCGCCGAAGCGGTACTGCCTGCCGGTCTCGATGGTGAAGGTCACCGGCACCCGGCCACCAGGGGCGGAGGCGGGATCGGCGGCACCGACCACCTTGGCCTCAAAGTACCCGTGCGACTTGTAGAAGTACTGCAGCTCGTGCTGCATCGAGAGCACCTGGTCGGGAGTGAAGGGCCGGCCCTTGAGGTCGCCGAGCTTGGCGAGCAGCTCAGCATGGCTGAACACGGTGTCGCCTTTCAGGATCACCTCGCCCCAGCCGTACTTGATGCCTTCGGAAATTTGCAGTGTGATATCCACGGACGAGGACGTGGGCACCACGCCTGCCTCCGGCCTGACCACGGTGGACTTGAGATAGCCTTGCGAGGCATAAAGGCCGCGCACTTTGTCCACGCCGGTCTGCACATCCGCCTCCACATAGGGGAAGTCGGCTTCCAGATCGGGGAAGCGCTCCTTGGTAGGGCCCAGCAGGTACTCGGTGAGCGTGGCATCTTCCACCTGATGGTTGCCGATGAAGGTGATCTTGCGGATGGTGGCGACGGGGCCTTCCTTGATCTTGAGGATCAGGCGCGCAGGGCCGCCGAGCTCCCACAGCACCTCGGCTTCGGCGTAGCCATGGGTGCGGTAGTACTGGGAGAGGAAGAAGGCGGCATCGTCGGCACGCGCCTTGGTCAGGCCCTGGGTTTCGATTTCCTTGATCTGCTCGGCGATGGCCGTCTGCAGTTCGTCGTCCTTGAAGCCCTTGGCGCCACGGTACTCGACGGCCAGCTTGCCCTCGGTCTTGGGCGGGGGATCGGTGGGGCCCTGCTCCTTGGGCACGGGCTGGTAGTGCTTGTCCGCCGGCTGCACGGCCTCCTGGGCCAGCAGGGCCATGGCGGTGAGGCTGCCCACGAGGGCAAGGAAAGAGCTGTTGGCGCGCCGCATCACCTGAACCGCATCACGTACTTGATTTCGCCGCCCACGTTGCCTTCCAGGTCCACCTGGCCGATGAGCTGGAAGTTGTCGCTAAGGGAGAAGGTGGCGTTCACCGCCTGGCTGCCGTCGCGGCCCACGCCGGCGGTGTCCACCTGGAAGCGGTCGAGCACGGACTTCTGGTCCTCGTCGGAGTCCTTCTCCTTAAATACACTGTGATACAGTTTTTGGAACACCAGCGCGGCGGCGCGGCCGGCGAGCATGTCGGGGTTGTCGCCCAGCTCCTTGGTGGTGGTGCCGGTGGCCAGGAGGGAGACGATGTCCTCCTGCTCCAGCGGCGGCTCGCTGGTCATGCTGGTCTCCGGATTGCTGGCCGGGCCGCTGATGTAAATCTTCACCACATAGGAGCGGATGGTCGATTCGGCCTGGATTTCCAGCCGGGGATCGAGCCCTGTATCCGGGGTGAAATAGACGTAGCCATTTTCGATGTTGAGCTTGCTGAAGGGCAGCAGGGCGGTGAGTTTTTCCAGCCGCACGCTGCCGTTGAGCGCGGGCGAGGAGCCGGGGCCGTCGAGGACCAGATCGATGGTGGACGATCCCTTGGCCAGGTTGCCGCGCACCAGGAAGGGATTGGCGGACTTGACCTTGATGTTGAACTTCCAGTCGCTCAGCGGCGGCGGCAGGGTGAAGGGCGGGCCGCCCACGGAAGGGCGCGGTGCGGCCTGGGTGCGAACAGGCGGCGGCGGTGGCTTGCTGGACTCGGTTTTCTTGGTTTTTGGCTTGTTCTTGGGCCGGCCCGGCAGACTGATGGGCAGGATGTCGATATCGCGGAAGAAGCGGCTGTCCACCACGGCCACGGTGCCGGAGACTTCGCCGCCTTTCAGCGGGCCGGCGATCTTGAGGTCGGAATTGATGCGCACGGTGATCGAGTCGTTGCGCATGACGGCGAGATGGTCGGCCTTCACCCGGATGTCGAATTCCGGCTCGGCGGGCTTGGCGAGCTTGACCAGCCCGGAGACATCAAAGGGACCACCGCCAATTTCGCCGTGGATCTGGCTGATTTTCAGCGTGTCGTTGGTGAAGGCCATGGCCACTTTCACATCGGCAAGCGCGGGTGTCTGGGCATTGGCGAAGCGCACGGTGGGCAGGTTCAGCATGGCATCGCCGGAAAACACCGGCTTCTCCAGCGTGCCGCCGGCCTTCACATCAATGGCGGCATCGCCCTCCACATAGCGCACGGCGGGGGCCAGGGTGGGCACGAAGCTGGCGGAGGTCCTGGGCATCTTCACCGCCACATCGAGCGGGGTGCTCATGTCGATCTTCTTGTCCGCCATGATCTTTTGCAGGTCCACAGGCACATGGCCGGTGATGGTGACGGGCAGGTAGGTGGGCTGGCTGATGACGGCCTTGAGGTCGGCCTTCTTGTCCTTGAGCGTGAGATCGAGATTGAAGGCGGCCTTGACCTTTTTCAAGGCGGGTGATTCAAGCTCCTCGCCCTTCACCTTCAAGGCTGCATCGATGGCGCTGAGGCTGCCGCCCACATCGATGGAGGCGGTGACAAAGCCGCTGCCCTGGGGCGGCAGATGGAACTGCTCGGCGAGCTTTTTGAGGTCCAGCTTGTTGGACACGACATGCACGGAGATGGGCGCTGTCGGCGGTACGATGGCCATGGGGTCGCTGGTCTTGGTCATGTCCAGTGGCACGGCGATCTGGGCGGTGGCGAAGTGCTGGGGGCCCTGGCTGATGGCGAGGTCCTTGATCTCCAGCTTCGAGTCCTTGAAGCTGATGCGGGTGGAGGCGCTGCCGAGGCTGCTGGCGAGGGAGAACTTGGGTATGTCCACCAGCCCGTGAGAGTAAGTGCCGCCGATGTCGTACTGGATGCCGGTGATGTTGCCAAACATGGCGTTGTGCACTGCCAGGGAGATGTCGCCGGTATTCTTGAGCTGCTTGGCCTGGCCGCTGCCCTTCCATTCAAGGTTGAAGGAGCCGGCCACCTTTTCCGTGCGCCCGGCGGCTTTTAGCACGGGCTGGAAGACGGCGAGGTCCTTCACCTTGGCGCTGAAGGTGCCGGAGTAGGGGATGTCGTCATTCAAGGTGGCGGCGCCCTGGGCGCGCACATAGTCATCATCCTGGAGATGCACTTCGAGGCTGTCGAGCTTCACATCTTTGTCGGACAGTGTGATATTCGCCTGCGCCTGCTGGATGGAAATCTGGCGGAAGCCCAGGCTGCTGGCATCGAGCTTCAACTGCCCCAGCCGTTTGCCGTCCTTCTGGCTGACTGAGCCGCTGGTGCGGACGGTGCCTTTCAATTCGGGCGCGAAGGCGGTGAGATTGGGGGCGGAGATGTTGAAATTCGCCTCAGCCTGGCCCTCGGCGGCCTTGGCCAGATCCTGGGGCAGGAGGTAGCTGCCGGAGAGATGCACCTCGTTGCCTTGCTGGTGCACGTTGATGCCGTGCAGCTCCACTTTGGAGCCGCTGGACACAGCTTCAAGCGTCACTTCCTCGGCCTGATAGGCACCGGACTTGAGGCCAGAGAGGGTGACGGAAGTCTTGGTTTCCAGCCCGTCCAATGGGGCGCCTTGGGCGGGCATTTTTTTGGTCAGCGAAAGCTTCACCAGGGCTTTGGTGACCTGGTTGGCGGCCTGGGTGATGTTGTCGCCATCGACGCTGACGTCAGCCGTGAGCCGCTCGGTGTTGAGGTCAAAATTGCCCTGGACGGTGGCTTTGCCGGCGACTCCGGCCGAGGCTGCGCCTGCCTTGGTGGCGGCTTCGGCGATGTCGGGGCAGTTGACGGCGAAGTGGCCTTTGGCGGGTGTTTTGGCCAGCTCCGCCAGGGTGGCTGGAAGCGTGGCGTTGGCATCCAGATGGACGGTGGTCTGGCCGTCCTCGACGGTGACTGCCGGGACCTCCAGTTTGCCGCCGGCGAGGGTGAGCGAGAGGCCGACCTTGTCTGCCACGTTGGCGGCATGGCCTGGTTTGTCGAGGCCGAGCGCCACGTTGCCAGTCCATGTAGGCGGCGAGGTGGGATCACCGGCGAATTTAACAGACAGGTGCTGCAAACTGCCGTGCAGCGGCTGCTTGAGCAGGGTGCCGACGCGGTCCAGGGAGAGGTTGTCCAGCGCCAGGTCGAGGTCCGCCGTTGCCGCCTTGCGGATGTTATGCAGATGGGAGGTGAGCGCGGTGTGGCCGCCGAAGAAGTCGCCCTCCACCTTCACGCCGATCTCATCCTGGTCGATGTGCGAGGCATCCAGGTTGATGAGGCTGGTGCTGATGTCCGGGTTGATGGCCAGGCCGCGAAGCTCGAAGTTCTTGTCGCGGAACTGGGTGGCGGCGGAGATGTTTTCAAAGGTGCCGGTGGCCGGGCTGCTGAGGTGCTGGAGCTTCAGCTCGCCGGGCTGGTCTGGAAGGAGGGTGAAGGTGAAGCCCTGGACATTGAGATCACCGGCGGGGCTGCGGTTGACGACATCGATGTTGCGCAGCTCGATGAGCCGGGGAATCCACGGCGGGATTTGAATGGGGCCGCCTTCTTTGCTGGCCGCGGGCTTCGCCGGTGGGGTCGCGGGCGGGGCCTGGGAGGGATCGATGACGGCCTTGACGTCGCGCACCACCACGGCTTTCAGCACGTCGGAAACGCCTTTGTGAATGAGGTCGGGGATGCTGTAGCGCACCTCGATGAGCCCGACATGCAGGTCCCGCACCACACTGGGGCCGGTGGCGGTGGCGGAGATGTTGCTGATGGTGAAGCTGTCGTAGAGCGTGCCGCCCAGGCGCAGATCGACATTGAGGTTCGCCTGCTTGGCAAAATGGATCGCGGCCCAGCGCCCGCCGTCGAGGATCAGGGGGCGGTGAAAAGCGATGAGCAGGAGCACGAAGATGGCAAGGGTCCACACCATGCGCCGCAGCCACCGGAAACGGCGCTTGGGCTTGGCAGGGGCTGGCTTGTCATCGGGCATGGATTTCCCTATCAAAGAGGGTGACGGCGAGGGTCACAAGCAGGTTTTGAACCCGGACCGCGAGGATTCGCCCGGGGATCGGCGGGTGGATGGAGCCGGGGACACAAAAAAGCGGGAACGGCTGCCCGTTCCCGCTTCGCGCGAGTTTTAAAACTCAGCCGTTCGGATTAGAACGTGACCTTGAAGCCGGCGCGCACCAGCACGTAGTCACGGGCGTAGTGGCTGGCATCCCAGTGGTAGGCACCATCGGCGAAGAAGCCGACGTGGCTGCACTGGCCGAAACGGCATTCGAAGCCCGCGCCGGCCTGCCAGCCGCCGAGGCTCTGGGAGCCGGTTTCAAAGCCGCCTTCCGAGGCGCCGCCGGTGCTGTAGGTGCCGCCGGCGAGGATGTAGGGGGCCAGGTTGATGCTGCGGATCGGGAAGCGGGCGATCATGTTCGCTTCGAACTGATGGCGCTCGCTGTGATAAGCCAGCACGCTGTAATCGCCCTGGATGCCGATGTTGTCGGTGAAGAAGTACTCACCCATCACGCCGCCGCCAGCGTAATGGCTGGAGCCGAAGCGGGGCAGAAGGCCGTCCGCAAAGGCGCCCACGGCAAAGCCAGGGGCCCAGGGATCACATTCAGGGGCCATGGGCTGGACGACCTTGCTGGACTTGCTGGAGTAGTCGGTGCCGGCGAAGGCGCTGGAGGCCAGGGAGGCTGCGATGATCAGGGAGCTGAGGAGTTTCATGGATGTCTTGGAGGTGTGTTGGGTTGTGAGGTGTGAAAATCCCCTCCAACAACCGGGGTCACCAGGGGAGGAAGGGAGTTTTACATCGCTCCTTCGAAGGACATGAAACGGCTGGATGTAAGGAATGTTGAATTTTTTTCACTTGGACTGGGAGGCTCCTTTGCCTGGCGGCTCAACATTCACGGGCGGCGGCACAATGCCCGGCCTGGGTTCCACCCGGCCTGGCGGTGGAACAATGTCCGGCTTGGGCTCCACTCTCGGCGGCGGCAGGATGATTTCGGGCTGGGGCTCCACCTTCGGCGGGGGCTTGACCACACCCGGCTGGTTGTCGGGGTTGGGCGGCACGACGGGGCCGTTTTTATCGTTGGGCGGCGGCACAGGCACCACGGGTGGCACAGGTACCGGGGGCGGTGGCGGCGGGTCCACTGCGGCCACCTTT
>OUNM010179158.1_pt1 | contig 14422 bp, 10 predicted proteins | sample 1769961 | NCBI WGS metagenome assembly OUNM01 (sample SAMEA3914820, study PRJEB12502) | metagenome | biome: forest; material: soil | place: USA | collected 2012-03-12 | depth 0.3 m | reverse complement strand
TCGCTCGACCCCTTGCAGCACCGCGGACTCTCCGCCGACGAGGTCAGCGACGTGTATCAGCGCTACGGTGCGCTGCTCTCGCGTCGCTGCCTCCTCCTCCTTCGCGACAAGGCGCAGGCGGAGGATGCCGTTCAGGAGCTCCTCACGGTGCTGCTGCAACGGGGTGAAGGCCTGCGCGAGGCGGAGTCGAAGTGGCGATGGCTCGCACGTGCGGCGGACCGCACGTGCATCGATCTTCTTCGACGCGGCAAGCACCTGCGGGCCGCAGTCGACATCGACGACCTCGATCCCGTGGGCGTCGCACCTGGAACGGACCCGGAGGCTCGGTGCGCTGCCGTCGAATCCCTTCAACGCCTCGACGACGATCAGCAGGCGCTTGCCATCATGCTGTACCTCGACGGGCTCAGTCAGGGGGAGGCCGCAGTGGAGCTCGGGCTTTCGCGCGTGACCATCAACAAGCGCGCACAGGAGCTCGCGCAGCGCGTTCGACCCGATCGAGCGTCGTCTTCGAGCGGGACGGCGTCAGCGCGGACTGGCAAGGAGGTGCAGCCATGACTCATCCGAGCAGCCTCGATCTCGAAGCGTTCGCGGTGGGCGAGCCGCTCCCCCCGCATCACGTGAGCCACGTGGAAGAGTGCAGCGCGTGCGGCGCGTTCCTCGAGAAGCTCCGCGCGGTCGTGAACGCGGGTCCTTCGGCAGAGGAAGCCAATGCAGCGGTCGCACGCGCGCTCGCACACATGACGACCGCCGATGTTGCAGAGCCCGCAGAGCGCGCAGAGCCTGTACGCCCCGCACGTGTCGAAGCGCCGGTGTCTGCGAGCAAGCCCGCCGCGCGCGACCCACGGCGCAAGCTATGGCTCGTCGGTTCCTCGGTCATTGCGCCGCTCGCAGCCGCCGCCGCCATCCTGCTGCTCACGCGGTCACCAGAGGGAACGCGCGGGCCCGATCGCGATCCTGCCAATGGCGACCCTCGCGCGCCCACGACGTACAAGGTCCAGATGGGCACGCTGCCGCCGGGCGTCGCGCCGAACGTCGGCGTCGCCGAGCCGGATACGCAGTTCAAGGGCGGCATGCAGGTCGCGGTCGTCCGCGAACGCGGCGGCGCGCAGACCCGGTTTTCCTCGACCGTTCACGTGCGGCCCGGCGACCGGCTGCGCGTCGAGGTTGCGCTCGACCACGAGCAAGCCATACTCGGCGCAGTGCTGGCCGACGACGGAAGCTACCTCGAGCTGATGCCGCAAGGCGTGCGCGGACCGGGCACGCACTTCTCGGAGCGCTCCGCGAAGATCGACGCCACGCCCACGCGCGGCACGATCGTCATCGGCTCGCCAGAGGCGGTCGCGCACGCGCGTCAGACCAAGAGCTTCGAGGGCGTGACCACGCTCCGCGTCGACCCCGAGGCGCCGTGAGGTCCGCGGTCATGCGCTCCGTCGTCGCCGGGGCGATCGCGTTCGGCGTCGCATGCTGGAGCAGCGCTGCGCTCGCCGAGCCCGTGCGTATCCTCGTGGCCGCCGGCAGCAAGCTCGGTCTCGCCGCCGAGCGTCCGCTGAAGTTCGCGTCCACGGATGCGTCGCGCGTTCGCGACGTCGTCGTGAGCCTCGGCGGCGTCAAACCGGAGAACGCCTACGTGCTCGCGGAGCCCTCGCGCGCGCAGCTGTTCGCCGCCGTCGATCGCGCGCGCGCAGAGGCGCAGAAGCACCGCACCGACGAGGTCACGCTCATCTTCTATTTCAGCGGCCACGGCGACCACGACGCGATTCACCTCGGTGACGATCGCGTGCTCCTCTCGGATCTCTCCGCGAAGCTCGGCGAGGTCCCGGCCGGGCTCCGCATCGCCGTCACGGACGCGTGCCGTGCGACACGTGACAAGGGCTTCACCGCGGACGAGCCGTTCGCGATCACCGCAACGAACGTCCCGCAAGCAACCGGCCAGGTCTGGCTGCACGCCTCGAGCGACGGTGAAGCGGCGCAGGAGTCGGACGAGCTGCAGGGCGCCATCTTCACGCACGCCTGGATCAACGGCCTGCGTGGCGCGGCAGACGCGAACGGCGACGCGCGCGTGACTCTCGAAGAGAGCTTCGCGTTCGCGCATTCGCAAACGATGATCCGATCGGCGAAGAGCAGCGGCGTGCTGCAGAAGCCCGAGGCGGTGGTGAGCCTGCGAGAAGCAGCGCCGGTGGTCCTCACCGAGACCACCGCGCACATGGCCACGCTGTCGCTGCCTCCCGGTCGGGACGCACACTTCCTCGTCTATTCGTCGGGCGCCAAGAGCGTCCTCTCCGAGCTGTGGAGCTCACCGGACCGGCGCATCGCGCTGCGGTTGCCGCCGGGGCGCTACGTCGTGCAGCGCCGCATCGGCGCAAACGGCGGTATGGCGTCCATCGCGATCGGCGAGGGCGAGGAGCGAAAGCTCGAAGACCGCGAGTTCGCGGCGTCCAGCCTCGAGGTCCTCGCGCGCAAGGGTGACGACACGTCGAATCCCGAAGCGGATCGTCCGAACGCGCCGCCGCCTCCAGCGTCGGCACACCACGAGCTGTCGGCCGGCTACGACGTGGGAGCGAACGCTCGCACGACGTTCGTCCACGGACCGCATGCGGCGTGGGCATACGCGTGGCCGCACGTCGCGATCGGCATCGGCGGCGGCGCCGACTTCACCGGGCGCGACCTCGCCGAGAAAGACGAGCGGCTCGTCGGCGGCTACGGCCGCGCGACGGTCGAGGTCCGCCTGCCGCTCGGGGCGTTCACGCTGCGAGGCGGCGGCGGCGCGAGAGCCGGTGTCGTCGCGCAGACGCTCGAGCCCACCGCAGCGGCAAAGGCCGTCGACCCGACCGCAAAGACCGAGAACAAGACGGCGTTCGATTTCGGACCCGAGGTCTTCGTCGCCGGGCGGCTCGCGCTCGACCCACGGCGCACGTGGTTCCTCGACGTCGGCGCGACCGGCAACGTCCTCTTCCTGCGCGAAGAGGCGTCGCTCGTCGGCGTCGCCGGCGTGCTCGGAAGCGCGTCGCTCGGCGCGAGCTTCTAGCTTCTGGCTTCTGGCTTCTGGGCTTCTAGCTTCTGGCCTAGGGCGCGATCTCGACGGTCGCGCCGTCGACGAGCGACGCGTCCGCCAGCTTCACGACGCGGTCCTGCTCGGTGATGCCGCTCGCGACCTCGATGGTCGGTCCCGTATCGCGCTCGACGATGACGGGAACGAGCTTCAGCTTCGAATCGGGCGTCACGACGGCGACGCGGAGCCCCTTCGCGTCGTTGAGCACCGCGGTGGCCGGGATCTCGAACACGCGATGCGGCGACGGCAGCGTGAGCGACACCTGGGCGTACATCCCCCCGATGAGCTCGCCCTTCGGGTTCGGGACACGAACCTCGGTGTTCATCGTGCGCGTGGCGGCATCGAGCGAGCCCGATGCGCGCGACACCTTGCCCTCGAAGACGTGGCCTGCGTACTCGCGCACCGTCACCTGAGCGGGGACGTCGGCGCGCACGCTCGGCGCCACGTCCTGTGGCACCTGCACGAAGACGCGCACCGGATCGACGGCGGAGATCTTGAAGAGCGGCGTGGTCGGCGAGACCAGCGCGCCGCGCTCGATCATTCGCGCGTTCACCGTGCCGGCGAACGGCGCCGTGACGTGACCGAACGACTTCATCTGCGTGAGGCGACGGACGTTCGCCTGCTGCGCCTCGATCGCGGCCTGCGCGACCTTCACGTTGGCGTCGTCGACGACGGACTGCGCCTGCTTCTGGTCGAGCTCTTGCTGCGAGGCGACGCCCTGCGGCGTGAGCTTCTTGTAGCGATCGAGCGTCGTCTGCGAGTAGTCGCGGTTTGCCGTCGATTGAACGAGCTGCGCCTGCGCCTGCACGAGCTGCGCGCGCGCCTGATCGAGCTGCTGGTCGATCTCCGGCGTATCGATGTCGGCCAGCAGCGCGCCCGCCGCGACCTTGTCGCCGATGTCGACGAGCCACTTGCTGACGTACCCGTTGGAGCGCGGATACACGACGGTCTCCTCGAGCGGCTGGACGCTTCCCGGCAGCGCGAGCGAGCGGTCGCTCGACTTCACCTTCGCGTTGACCACCTGCACGCGCGGAGCGGCGGTCTCGCTGGTCTTCGTCGACGCCGCGAGGTCGCGCTGCGCCTGCCGCTTCGGAAGCCACGCGACGAGGAACGCGCAGGCGAGGAGCGCGAGCGCGAGACCGACCATCGCGAGCAGCTTCGGCGCATTCACGCGCGCCGGCTGCGGCAGATCGAAGCCGAGGTCGCCCGACTTGTCGTGCGCGTCGTGCACTCTCTGCGTCGAGAGTCGCTGCGTCGTGCTCCCCGTCGGAGCGCTCGTCGACGGCCGGTTCGGGGGATCGCCGAGCGCGCTCATACCGCCTCCATCTCCGGGTCGTGGGCTGCCGGCGGCTTGCGACGGAGCAGGCTGTACATCACCGGCACGAAGAAGAGCGTCGTGACCGTCGCGAGCAAGAGACCTCCGATCACCGCTCGCCCGAGCGGCGCGTTCTGCTCGCCGCCCTCGCCGAGACCGAGCGACATCGGGAGCATGCCGATGATCATCGCCAGCGCTGTCATCACGACCGGCCGGAGCCGCGTCATGCCGGCCGCGAGCGCAGCCTGCGGCGCGTCGCGCCCGACCTTTCGCTGATCGTTCGCGAACGTGACCACGAGGATGCTGTTCGCGGTCGCGACACCGACGCACATGATCGATCCCATCAGCGCCGGCACGCTCAGGGTCGTGTGCGAGAGGAACAGCATCCACGCGATGCCTGCGATGGCGCCCGGCAGCGCCATGAGGATCACGAACGGATCGAGCCAGGACTGGAAGTTGACGACCATGAGCAGGTAGACGAGGAGGACCGAGAAGATCAAACCATAGCCGAGGCCGCGGAACGAAGACTCCATGCTCTCGACCTGGCCCTTGATGCGCACCGTGGTTCCGCGCGGGAACGACGGCTTCATTTCCGCCACGATCTTGTTCACCGCCGTCGACACCGACCCGAGATCGGCGCCGTCGACGTTGGCCTGTACGTCGAACGTGCGCGACGCGTTGAAGTGCGTGACGTTCGCCGGACCGGTCGTGCGAGACACCTGCGCGATGTTGGACAGGAACTGCGGCGCGCCGTTCTCGCCGGTGGAGAGCGGCGTCGACCCGAGGTCGTCGATCGAATGCAGCTCGTATTGCGGCGTCTGCACCGCGACGAGGTACTGCACGCCGCGCTTCGCATCGAGCCAGTAGCTCGGCGCGACCTGCGAGCTCGACGAGAGCGAGATGAGCAGATCGCTCGCGACGTCACGCTCGGTGAGCCCCTGCTGCCCCGCCATCGTGCGATTCACGTCGATCTTGATCTCGGGGACGCGCTGCACCTGCGCGAGGTGGACGTCGACGGCACCCGGAACACTCGCCATGCGCGCGGCGATCTTCGCGGCCACGTCGGCGGTCGCCTCCTCGTTTCCGGGCGCGCCGACCACCTGCACGTCGATCGGCGACGCGAGACCGAAGTTCAAGACCTGCGTCGAGATGTCCGGCGCGAGGAAGAAGAACGTCGTTCCGGGATACTTCGCCCGCAGCACCTCACGGAGCTTGCGGACGTAGCCCGGCGTCGGCGCGTGGTGCTCCTTCAGAGAGATGAGGATGTCGCCGTCGGCAGGCGAGATCGACGTCCCCTCGCTGAGCGAGAGATTGATCCCGCTGTACGGCGTACCGATGTTGTCGAGCATCGTGTCGATGGAGTCGGACGGGATCACCGTCCGGATCGTTTGCTCGATCTCCGCGAAGCGCCGCTCGCTCTCCTCGATGCGCGTGCCGGGCTCGCCACGTACGTGCAGCTTGATGAGACCGGCGTCCACGCTCGGGAAGAAGTCACGTCCGACGAGCGGGATGAGCGCGCCCACGGACGTCACGACGAACAGGACGAACGCGCCGATGAACATGGTGCGATGACGAAGCGAGAGCGCCAGGAGCCCGCCGTAGCTCGTGCGCAGGCGATCGAAGCCGCGGTTGAAGCCCGCGAAGAGGCGCTCGAAGACGGTGCGCGGAGGGTGCGCGTCGTGTCCCTCCATGTGCGCGAGCGCTTCTCCCTTGAGGAGGTAGTGGACCAGCGTCGGCACGAGCGTGCGCGACAGGAAGTACGACGTCATCATCGCGATGACGACCGCCAGCGCGAGCGGCACGAAGAGCGACTTCGCCGACCCGGTGATGAAGACGACGGGGACGAACACGATGCAGATGCACAGCGTCGAGACGAACGCCGGTGTCGCGATCTCCTGCGCGCCGTCGAGGATCGCGCGAACGATGGGCTTCTTCTGCGCCATGTTGCGGTGGATGTTCTCGATCTCGACCGTCGCGTCGTCGACGAGGATGCCGACGGCGAGCGACATGCCTCCGAGAGTCATGACGTTGAGGCTCTCGCCCAGGAATCCGAGCACGATGATCGACACGAGGATCGAGAGCGGGATCGAGATCACGACGATGAGCGTGCTCCGCCAGCTCCCGAGGAAGATCAGGATCATGATCGCCGTCAGACCTGCGGCGATGAGCGCCTCCTTCACGACGCCGTCGACCGCCGCGCGCACGAAGAGCGACTGGTCGAAGAGGAGCGAGACCTTCAGCTCCTTCGGGAGCCGCGCCAGCGTGGCGGGGAGGCTTTCGCGAATGTGCTTCACGATGTCGAGCGTGCTGACGTTGCCGTTCTTCAGGATCGACATGAGCACGGAGCGTTTGCCCTCGACGTGCACCATGTTGGTCTGCGGCGAGTAGCCGTCGCGGACGTTCGCGACGTCGCGCACGAACACCGTCGTGCCCTTCACGTTCCTGATCGGGAGGTCGCCGATCTCCTTGATCACCTCCGGGCTCGCGTTGAGCAGCACCGGATACTCGTTCGTGCCCATCTTCGTCGTCCCGGTGGGGAGGATGACGTTCTGGGTCGAGATCGCCGCGTTCACGTCACGCGGCGAGAGGCCGTAGCTGTAGAGACGGCCGGGATCGATGTCGACCATGATCTGGCGCTGCTTGCCGCCGTAGGGCCAGGGGATCTGCGTGCCCTGGATGGTCGCCATGTCGGCGCGAACGAAGTTCGTTCCGTAGTCGAAGAGCTGCTGCTCGCTGAGCGCATCACTCTCCAGCGCCGCCTGGAGGATGGGGACGTTCGACGCGCTGTAGCGAATGATGAAGGGCGGCGTCGCGCCGGGCGGCATCTGCTTCAGCACCGACTGCGATACGGCGGTGACCTGCGCGGTCGCCGCTTCGATGCGCGCGCCGGGCTGGAAGAAGATCTTCACCACCGCGATGCCCGTGAGCGACTGGCTCTCGATGTGCTCGATGTCGTTGACCGTCGTGGTCAGGATGCGCTCGTAGTTCGTGACGATGCGCTTCTCCATCTCCTCCGGCGGAAGGCCCGTGTAGTTCCAGATGACCGAGATGACCGGGATGTCGATGTCCGGGAAGATGTCGGTCGGCATTCGAACGATGGAGAACACCCCCATGATGACGATGAGCATCGCCATCACGACGAACGTATAGGGGCGCTTCAGCGCGATTCGTACGAGCCACATGGATGCGGGAGATAGATGCCAACGACTGTCATGCCGTCGCAGCGATGATACGTCCAATACGCTGTCTGGTAAGCTCTGATACCTTCAAGGTATCAGCGTAAGGCAACCCATTCATGGAGCTGCGTCACCTCCGGTACTTCGTCGCGGTCGCCGAAGAAAAGCACTTCGGCCGCGCCGCCGCGCGCCTGCGCATCGCCCAGCCGCCGCTCAGCCGCCAGATCCAGGCCCTCGAGAAGGAGCTCGGCCTCAGCCTGTTCGAGCGTAATCGTCGCCAGGTCGAGCTCACTCCGGCCGGCGTCGTCCTGCTCGAGCACTCGCGGCGCATCTTCGAGGCGGTCGACGTCGCCGTCCACGAGTCGCAGCGTGCGAGCCGCGGCGAGAGCGGCCGCATTGTCGTCGCCTACCCGTCGACGTTTGCGTACAGCGGCTTGCCCGAGGTGGTCCGCGCGTTCCGGAACAAGTTCCCGGACGTCGAGATCGTGCTGCGCGAGCTCGCGCCTCAGCTGCAGGTCGAGGCGCTCCGGAACGGGAGCATCGACGTCGGCTTCCTGCGCGCGCCCGTGTCGGAGCCGGGGATCAGCGCCGAGCTCGTGCGCAAGGAGGCCCTCGTCGCCGCGCTCCCGAGCGGACACCCGCTCGCCTCGCGCAAGGTGATCCCGCTCGCGCTGCTCGCGAAGGAGCCGTTCGTCATGTTTCCGCGCGTGCGCGGGCCCGCGTATTTCGATCAGCTCGTACGCCTCTGCAACGACGCGGGCTTCACGCCGCGCATCGTGCAGGAAGCGCCGCAGCTCGACATCGTGAGCCTCGTCGCGGCGGGTCTCGGCGTTGCATTGCTACCGTCGTCGATCCGTAAGATCCGGCGCTCCGGCATCGCGCTGCGACCACTCGTGGGCTCGCCGCGCACCGACCTGCTCGTCGCGTGGATGACGCACAACCGATCGACCGTCCTGCGCGAGTTCCTCGACGTCGTGCGGCGCTACGCGTCGCGCTGATCGAATCGAGGCGCGAGCACGGCGCGCTCAATCCTCGTCGTCTTCGTCGTCCTCGTCTTCGTCGTCGTCGTCATCATCCTCGTCGTCGTCCTCGTCCTCGTCGTCCTCGTCGGCGTTGTCGTCGCCATCGTCGTCCTCGTCGTCCTCGTCGACGGCGCGGTCATCGAACGAGTCTTGAAGCTCTTCCGCGAGCTTCTCCAAGCGCTTCGTGCCGGACGGCGCCTCGAACGATCCTTCGATGATGTCGATGCCCGCCGACTTGGCGGTGCCGGTCTCGAAGACCTTGCCGTTCTCGCCTTCGGGGAAGAGCCAGAGATCGTAGAGGGGCTTGTCCTTGCCCTCCTTCATGACCGTCCACAGCTCGACGTACTGCGTGTCGACGTCGCCGTCGGTCTCCTTGGCGACGTGCTTGAAGTAATCGCTCGGCACCTTGCACTTCGCGCCATCCATCTCGCCCTTGGCGACCGCCAGGAACTGGTCGCGACGGGCTCCGGTCAGGGCATCGATCTCTTTCGGACCGGTCGGCGACGAGTGCAATTTCAACGTGTAGGCCATGTGCGCGCCTGATTACCCGGTCGCGCCGCACATGGGAAGCACGGTCGCCGAATGCCGCAAATGCGCTGACCTCGTGAGGAAATCGGCTGTGACTGGGGGCCGCGGCCCCCTCAACGCAACAGTCTTCTATGCCGCAGGCAAATACCAGCGTAGCCTGCGGCCCGCCGGTGGACGTCCGCCGGCTTTGGTCACGTAGTAACGCGACACAGCCTCATGCATGAGCGCACGTGTCATCTCTCTGAGAAGGTAGGTTCTTCATGAAGATTTCTCATTCCTTGCTCGTTGCCGCCATCGGCGGAATTGCTCTCGGCGCCACGGCTTGTGGCGGTGCGCCCGCGGCCCCCGGCGTGACGGATCCCTCGTCGGCCGCGCCGACGGCGCCCTCCACCCCGTCGACGGCGATGCCGGCGACCCCGGGCACGTCTGCGACGCCGGCCACGCCGGCGGCGAAGCACGCTTGCAAGGGCAAGAACGACTGCAAGGGCCAGGGCGGCTGCAAGACGGACAAGAACTCTTGCAAGGGCCAGAACGCCTGCAAGGGCCAGGGCGGCTGCAAGACCGCCTGAGCTTCGGCTCGGGAACGAGCCGCGGAGGCGCACAACGCTTCCGCGGCTCGATCAATTTTTGGCGCGCGAAACTAGATCGCGCGCTGACTCGTAGTTCGTCACGGAGCATCAAGGCTGTGCACGACTCTCGCAACAAGCCCTGCAATCGGTTCTCGCTTCCGAACCTCGGCATCGGCCTGGGCCTCCGGACTGTGCACTATGCACACATCCTGGAGCACGCCCCGCCCGTCGACTGGTTCGAGATCCTGAGCGAGAACTACATGCAGACGAAGGGGCGGCCCCTGCACTTCCTCGATCGCGTGGCCGAGCGCTACCCGATCGCGATGCACGGCGTCTCCCTCTCGATCGGCGGTACCGACCCGCTCGATCGCGCCTATCTCGCGGAGCTCAAGGCGCTCCGCGATCGAACGAAGGCGCTCTGGGTCTCGGATCATCTCTGCTGGACCGGCGTCGCCGGCAAGAACACGCACGACCTGCTGCCCATGCCGTACACGGAGGAGTCGCTCCGGCACACCGTGGCGCGCGTGAAGCAGGTGCAGGACATCCTCGGCGCGCCGCTGGCCCTCGAGAACCCGTCCACGTACGTCGAGCACGTCAGCAACACGATGAAGGAGTGGGATTTCCTCGCGGCCCTCGCGAAGGAGGCCGACTGCGCGCTGCTCCTCGACGTGAACAACGTCTACGTCTCGGCGTTCAATCACGGCTTCGAGGCCGCCGATTACTTCGCGGCCATCCCGTTCGATCGCGTCGTGCAGCTCCACGTCAGTGGACACACGAACCACGGCACGCACATCGTCGATACGCACATCGGCCCGGTCATCGATCCCGTCTGGGAGCTGCTCGGCGAGGCGTATCGAAAGACCAACGCGAGCATCTTGCTCGAGTGGGATGCCGAGATCCCGAGCTTCGAGGAGACCCACGCCGACGCGCTGCGTGCGAAGGAGTTCCTCGCATGAGCACGCGTCCTGCCGCGAGGTCGCTGCGTGACATCCAGGTGTGGATGGTCTCGGCGATCACGGGTCCCGAGGCCGACGCGAGCGCCGCGGACGTGGAGCGCCAGGTCACCGCCGGCCCGCGCCTGTCCGCGGCGGATCGGTTCGACATCTATCGCTCCGGCTACCACGCACGCCTCTTCGAGTGCTTGCTCGACGACTACCCGGTGCTGGCAGCAATGCTGGGTGACGAACCGTTCGAAGCGCTCTGCCGCGCGTACGTCGATCGTCATCCCTCCGCGTCGCCCAATCTCAACGGCTTCGGTCGCCACATGGCGGCGTTCTGCCGTGAAGCAAACCTCGACGCATTCCCCGCGTTCGACGGCCTTCGCGTCTTCGCCTCCGAGCTCGCCGCGCTCGAGTGGGCGCTCGTCGAGGTGCTGCACGCCGAGACGGCGGCTCCCCTCGAGATCACCGCGCTCCAGGCGCTGCCGCCCGAGGCGTGGGCAACGGCGCGCTTCATCAAGAACGAGGCGATCCGAGTCTTCCGCTTCGAGTACCCCGTCAACGCGGTGTTCATCGCGAACCGAATCGACGACATCGTGCCCGAGGTTCCGGCGCCCTCCCCGAACGCGGTCGCCGTCTACCGCAAGGACATGCAGCTCTGGCGTATGGAGCTCACGCCCGCCATGCTCGGCGTGCTCGAGCCGCTGCTCGCCGGCAAGACGCTCGGTGAGGCGCTCGAAGCGATCGAGGCCGAAGCGACGGATCCCGAGGTCCTCGCGCAGACCGGCCAGAACCTCATGGTGTGGTTCCGCGAATGGGTCGACGCCGGGTTCTTCACGCGCATCGAGCTCTCGGGCGACGCCTAGCTCTCGTGACTCTGCCGCGACGCGCGGCGGTTCGCCGCGCGCGGCATAGATGAGCGATGAGCGGGCGCTAATCGTTTTGACCTCAAACTATTTACGCCAGCGGCGCTCCGGTGACGCATTTGCGTGTGCTAACGTCCGAGCCGAAAGTGCTCACGCCCGCCGCCAAGACGAGCTGGTTCGGGTGGCTGCGGTCACGCATTCCGCTCTTCCGTCTCTACGCGCTGCGCGCGGAGCTGCGGTTCGCTCCAACCGAGTCGCAGCGTCTCTTCATCCTCACGGTCATCATCGGCATCGTGTGTGGGCTCGCCGCCGTCGGCTTCCACTTCGCGATCGCCGCCGGTGAGAGTCTCCTCATCGGCCCGGCGATGGCGGCGCCGGGTAAGTCATGGATGCTGTGGACGGCGCTGTCCCCCGCGCTAGGCGGGCTCGTCAGCGGCGTGCTGCTCAAGTTCGTCGTTCCCGGCGCTCGTGGAAGCGGCATCCCGCAGGTGAAGGTCGCGTATGCGACGCGCGGCGGCACGGTGAAGCTGCGTGACGCCGTCGGCAAGTTCTTCCTGGGTGCTCTCCAGATCGGCTCGGGTGCCTCACTCGGCCGCGAAGGGCCCACGGTCCAGATCTGCGCGGGCGTCGCGAGCGCGCTCGGGCGCGTCGGCCGCATCTCGCCGCAGAACCGTCATCGCTTGATCCCCGTCGGAGCGGCCGCTGGAATCGCCGCTGCGTTCAACGCGCCGATCGCCGCCGTCACCTTCACGATCGAAGAGATCGTCGGAAAGCTCGATCAGACCGTTCTCTCGGGCGTCATCGTCGCGGCGGCGCTCGCTGCCGTCATCGAGCGCAGCGTGCTCGGCGCGCATCCCGTCTTCGACGTACCGCTCGGCATGGGCCTCCAGGATGCGCGCTCGCTCGTCCTCTACGCCGGCCTCGGCGTGGCCGCGGCGGTCGCATCGGTGGCGTTCACCGACGGGCTCCTGATGGTCCGTCGAAACTTCCGCAAGCTGCGCTCCGTGCCGGAATGGGCGCAGCCTGCCGTCGGCGGCGCGGTCACCGGCGTGCTCGCCGTCGGCGCCCTCGCGCTCCTCAACACCGGCGGTGTGACGGGCGGCGGCTACGGCGTCCTCAAGGAGTCGCTCACGGGGCAGCTCAGCGTGAAGGTCATGCTCGTCCTCTGCGTCGTGAAGATCGTGGCGACGGTCTTCTCGTACTCGAGCGGCGGCGCGGGCGGCATCTTCGCGCCCTCGCTGTTCATCGGCGCCATGCTGGGCGGCGCGTTCGGATCTTTGGACCGCACGCTGTTCGAGCATCCCGATGCCACCGTCGGTGCGTTCGCGCTCGTCGGCATGGGAGCCGTGTTCAGCGGCACCATCCGCGCGCCGATGACCAGCGTGCTCATCATCGTGGAGATGACCTCGGGGTACGGCCTCATCCTGCCGCTGATGATCGCCAACATGAGCGCGTACATCCTCGCGCAGCGCTGGCGACCCGAGCCGATCTACGAGGCCCTGCTCGCGCAGGACGGGATCCACCTGCGCGATCGTTCGGTGCTCGACTCGCTCGAATCGATGAAGCTCGACACGCTCATCCAGCGCGAACAGGGGCACGTGCGCTTCGATCCGAAAGCGCGCGCGTCCGAGCTGATCCAGCTGTCGGGTGCCAGCGTCGGGCAGCATGTCTTCCCCGTCGTCGACGGGGAAGGCCGGCTTCTTGGCGTCATCACCACCGACGAGATCTCCATCCTTCGCAACGAGCCGGCTCTGGAGCTCGTCGTCAATGCGAGCGATCTGATGAGGCCGCCGGTGGACGTGCGGACCGGCGACGACCTCCGCACCGCATTCGAGCTGATGCGCGCGGAGGGGATTCGCGAGCTTCCGGTGGTCGACGACGCCGGGTTCCTCGTGGGCCTCGTCGCCGAGGCGGACATCGCGCAGGCGTATCTGCGCGCGAGCGGCCCCAAGTCGGTCCGGCAACCGGCGCCTTGACCAAGCCGCGTCCGTAACCCTCCGAGATCCCATCGGGAGCACAGATCACCCTGAAGCAGCCTTCTCCAGGCGAGCTGGATCTTTATCCACCCAGCGCGCGCAACATGCGCAAGTTTCAGTGGGCAATGTAGGTGACTTTCCGACTGGGTAGGCGTGGCACGCACCGTGCTCGAGCTGTTGCCATCATGTCCTCGCGCTACCTCCGCTCCCTCGGTCTCGTCGCTGCTCTGGCCGTCGCCGCTGGCTCCGCGCTGATCCACTGCTCCGCGCCGCAAGCCGACGAAGCCGATGCCGATCCGTCCGAAGACGCGATCACCGGCGTCAACAACGCGCTCGGCCTCGGTCTCCGCTACGTCGAGAAGAGCGGCACCGTCCAGGCGACGCTCAGCGGCGGCCTCAAGGACGGAGAGAAGCTCTACATCCGCGTTCGACGCGGGAAGATGACGCTCACCTCGCAGAAGGATCTCGACTGCAGCGCGCTCGCGCAGGCGCGGCCGCTCGCGGGCTCGGGCGAGCGCGAGCTCACCGGCAAGATCGTCTATCAGGGTCCCAAGGTCGACAAGTCGATCTTCGATCTCGCGAAGCTCTATGACGACGCGCGCTGGGCGACCGGCGACGTGCCGCAATCGGTGAAGGACGACGTCGCGAAGAACGGTCCCGACCCGATCGTCGAGGCCTGCGTGATGGCCGGCACGAAGGTGCACGCGAAGCTCGCGACGAACCTCGCGTACGCGTGGGACCAGGGCACCAAGGCCGAAGCGACGCTCGCCAAGCTGAGCGCGAACATTCATTTCCAGGGCGCGGACGCCGGCCTCGAGGGCGACGACGCGGGCGATCCGAACCGCGTGCAGAATGACGCCGGACCGGTCGAGCCGAGCAACGGCGCGGGCGGCGGACCGCTCGACGAGACCAACGTCACGAGCCAGATCGAATACGGCCAGCTCTGCGTGCAGGAGCTCGGCGAGATCCCGTTCTTCAAGAAG
>OUNM010103555.1_pt1 | contig 14424 bp, 9 predicted proteins | sample 1769961 | NCBI WGS metagenome assembly OUNM01 (sample SAMEA3914820, study PRJEB12502) | metagenome | biome: forest; material: soil | place: USA | collected 2012-03-12 | depth 0.3 m | reverse complement strand
GCTCGTCGCCGAGGACGGCATCGAATATGGCACGCTCCACAAGACCTACCAGCAGTCCACCTTTGCCGGCCATTTCGTCGAGGCGGCGGTGGACGCGGCAACAGGCGAGGTGCGGATCCGGCGAATGCTGGCGGTCTGCGCGGCGGGACGCATCCTTAACCCCAAGTCCGCGCGCAGTCAGGTGATCGGCGCGATGACGATGGGCGCTGGCGCCGCTCTGGTCGAGGAACTGGCGATTGACCGGCGCTTCGGCTTCTTCGTCAATCATGATCTCGCCGGCTATGAAGTGCCGGTCCATGCCGACATTCCGCATCAGGAGGTAGTCTTCCTTGATGAGGTCGACCCTATTTCATCACCGATGAAGGCCAAAGGCGTGGGAGAGCTGGGGATTTGTGGTGTCGGTGCGGCGGTCGCCAACGCCGTCTACAACGCAACTGGCGTGCGCGTGCGGGATTATCCCATCACGCTCGACAAATATCTCGACCGGATGCCGCAGTTCACATGATGGGCATATCATCTTCGAGCACGGCGTCTCTCCTGCACTGAGACATCAACCCTGCTGTCAGGAGGCTGAAGACGCGAACAGCCCTCGTCGGTGGCGCGAAGCCTCACATCAGCTTGTCGAGCGTGATCGGAAGGTCGCGAATGCGCTTCCCCGTTGCGTTAAAGATCGCGTTCGCCACGGCAGCACCGGTGCCCGTGATCCCAATCTCTCCGATGCCCCGCGCACCCATCGGTGCATGCGGATCCGGGATGTCGGTCCAGATGACATCGATCTCGGGCACGTCCAGATGCACTGGTACATGATATTCGGAAAGGCTCGGGTTCATGATCCGGCCGCTGCGCTCGTCGAACTGCGTCTCCTCCATCAGCGCGAGGCCGAGCCCCATGATGATGCCGCCGCGGAACTGGCTGGCTGCCGTCTTGGCATTGAGGATACGGCCACAGTCGAAGGAACCGAGGAAGCGGCTGATGCGCACCTCGCCGGTCACGCCGTTCACCCGCGCTTCGCAAAACATCGCGCCATGCGAGTGCATCGACCAGTGTTGCGTTTCCAGCGGCGGCGGAGCGTCGGCCAGAACCGTGATATTATCCCGCTGCGCACGGCTCAGGATGGAGGCGTAGCTTTCGTGCCGCCCCGCATCGTTCAGCGCAGCCAGGCCGCCGTCCAACCCGCCCACCTCATCCGGCTTGAGTCCGGCGAGCGGTGAATCATTGCCGGCAAGCTTCAGCAATTCTCCAACCAGCGCGCGCTGCGCCGCGATCACTGAAGCGCCTATCGCCGCCGTCTGTTGCGAGCCGCCGGCAAGGACGACACCCGGCTGTCGCGAATCCGCATAGGCGAAATGGACCTGCTCCATTGGCAAGCCGAGGCGCTCGGCCGTTACCTGTGTCTGCGCGGTCGCGGTCCCCATCCCCATCTCGTGAGCGCCGATCTCGACCGTAGCGCCGTCTTTGGTCAGCGTGATGCGGGCGGCACCACCCGGCATCCGATAATAGGGATAGGTTGCGGTCGCGCAGCCCATGCCGACCAGCCACTCCCCATCGCGGCTCCTGCCCGGTTCGGACTGGCGGCCGCTCCAGCCGAAACGTTCGGCGCCCATCCTCCAGGCCTCGACGATGTGCCGCGCGGAGAAAGGGGTTCCTTCCGTCGGATCCTTGTCCGGCTCGTTACGGATGCGCAGCTCGATCGGGTCCATGCCGAGTGACTGAGCGAGCTCATCGACCGCACACTCCAAAGCGAAGGTGCCGACCGATTCACCGGGCGCGCGCATAAAGGTGTTTGCGAGCATGTCGAGATAGGCCACTTCGACATCGAGCTTAAACGTCTTTGCAGCGTAAGCCGAGCGCGTCGGCAGAATGAACGGCTCCGGCATCGCATTGTGGCGCGTCATCGCCACCGTGCCGGTGTGGACGACCGCCTCGAACCGCCCATCCAGAGTGGCGCCGATCGCAACACGCTGCTCGGTCAACGTTCGGCCTCCCACCATTCGGTACACGCCCTCCCGCGACAGCGCGATCCGCACTGGCCGACCGGAAAGCTTTGCCGCCGCCGCGCCCAGCACCTGATGCTGCCAGAGTGTTTTCGATCCGAAGCCGCCACCGACATAAAGCGATGTGACGTGGACCTGATTCTCCGCGAGGCCGAACACGTGGCCGAGTGACCAGGCAGTGTGCGCCACGGCCTGCGACGCATCATGCACGACCAACTCGTCACCTTGCCAGAGCAAGGTGGTGGCATGCGGCTCGATCGCATTGTGGGTGTGGCGCGGCGTTGAGTACAGGGCGTCGACCTTGACCGCCGCCGCCGACAGCGCCGCTTCGGCGTCGCCGATTTCAAGCTTGAGTGGTTGGCCCATGAAAAGGCCGGGTTCGGTGCCCTTGGACCGCGCCTCAGCGAAAGCGGTGACCGCGATCTCCTCCTCATAGGTCGCGCGGATCAGCGATGCCGCATGTTCCGCTTGCTCCAGCGTTTCGGCGAGTACGAGCGCAATCGGCTGGCCGTTCCAGTGAATATGATCATCCTGCATGATCGGCAGATTGTCGCCACCCGCCGCCTTCTCGGCGGTCATGAAGAGCGGCATCGGCTGCATGCGCGGCGCATTCTCGTGCGTCATCACCAGCACAACGCCGGGCTCCCTCTCCGCCGCTTGCGTGTCGAGCGTCGCGATCCGGCCCTTCGCGATGGTGCTGAAAGCGATCGCGGCATAGACCATGCCCTCGAACGGAAACTCCGCCGCAAAGCGAGCGGCGCCCTGCACCTTGAGCGGCCCGTCGATGCGCGACACAGGCGCCCCGATCAGACCATGCTTGTGGTGGATCAGGGGATCGGGCTTGCCACCCGGCAGCCAGCTATCGGGCGCAAGCTCTACGGCCTTCTTCATCACGGCCTGCGCGGCGCCCTGCACGGCCTGCTTGGCGTTCTCGACGATGCTCATGCGGCGTCTCCGGCAAGCTCGCCGAGCACGGCGACGATGGTGCGTGTGGCAAGCTCGATCTTGAAGCCGTTGTCGCTGAGCGGCTTTGCACCGGCGAGTTCGGCTTCGGCAGCCGCGCGATACGCTTCTCGTGTTGCAGGCCCCCCGCGCAACGCCTCCTCAGCCTTGTGCGCCCGCCAAGCTTTGTGCGCGACACCGCCGAGCGCAAGGCGCACGTCCTTCACGATGCCGTCCTCCAGCTCCAGTGCTGCGGCAACCGACACCAGCGCGAAGGCGTAGCTCGAACGATCGCGCACCTTTCGGTAGGTGGAGCGCGTCGCCATCGGAAGCGGCGGCAACTCGACGGCCGTGATAAGTTCCCCCGGCTCCAGCATGGTCTCGATGTCGGGCCGGTCGCCCGGCAGTCGGTGTAGCTCCGTAAACGGAAGCCCGCGCTCGCCGCCGGAACCGCGCAAGTGAACCATCGCGTCCAGCGCAGCGAGCGCGACGCACATGTCCGAGGGATGAGTGGCCACGCACGCCGACGAGGCGCCGAGGATCGCATGGTTCCGGTTGAACCCGCCGATCGCGTCGCAGCCTTCCCCCGGTGTGCGCTTGTTACAGCGCGAGCCGTCCTCGTCGTAGAAATAGGCGCAGCGCGTGCGCTGAAGGATGTTGCCGCCCACCGTTGCCATGTTACGGATCTGCCCGCTCGCTCCGGCCAGGATCGCGCGGGACAGCATCGGATAGCGAGCGCGCACGGCGCGATGCTCTGCCACGGCCGTATTCCGTGCCGCCGCACCGATCAGAAGCCCGCCTTCCGCGCTGTCCTCGATCCGGCCGTGCAGACCGGTCACGTCGACAAGGACTGATGGCCGCTCGACCGTCTCCCTCATCAGATCGACGAGGTTGGTTCCACCACCGAGATATTTGGCGTGGGGCGCGGCCCCGAGCCGCAGCGCTTCGCCTGCGTCAGCGGCGCGCGCATAGGTGAAGGGGGTCATTCCGCTGCCTCCGCATAGACTTCCGCGATGGCGGCGACGATGCCATTGTGGGCGCCGCACCGGCACAGGTTGCCGCTCATCCGCTCGCGCAGTTCCTCAGAAGTGAGGACCAGCGTGTCCGCAGTTAGGTCGGCCGTGACGATGCTCGGAACACCGCGCCGCACCTCCGCCACCATGCCGACGGCCGAGCAGATCTGGCCCGGCGTGCAATAGCCGCATTGTAACCCGTCATGCTCTATGAACGCCTGCTGGAGCGGATGAAGCACGCCATCCTCAGCCAGACCTTCGATGGTGGTGATCTCTCGCCCCTCATATTGAATGGCGAGCGCCAGACAGGAGAGGATGCGCTCCCCGTCGACCAGCACCGTGCAGGCGCCGCACGCCCCTTGGTTGCAGCCCTTCTTCGTGCCCGTCAGGTGCATCTCCTCGCGAAGCATGTCCAACAGCGATGTTCGGGGATCGTCGGGCAGAGGCAGGCTCGAGCCATTCACGACGACAGGCATGGCAGTCTCCCAGCGAACCCGGCGCCGCGAGCGTCGCTCGACTGCGTCGGTGGCCGGTTAACGCGCCAACCGGCGAGAAGTGGCCTCTGAAATTCCGATCTGCGCAGCATGGCGGCGCGCCTCCTGCACAAGTCGAGCAGCGATAGACTGTCAAAATTCGGGCGTCGCCCTCTTTCTCGACCCCGACGCCCCATGGGATCTTTCGGAGGTGATGGGCGACGAGTTCGTGACGACCGCGTCGTCAGTCACCGTCCAGGCTCGGGTCCCGGCCATCGAGGGCGGAATGGCTGCATCGCTGCGCAAAGCACGCGAAATAATGAGCGCAATGGGCAGGCCGACGAGAATGCAATGCGAGAAAAGCGCGTTGCCGATGCCGTAGAGCGTGTGCGGGAGCGGCATATCTGGCCAGCGCAGTGGCCTCACGATCCAGTACATCACAATCCACAGCATGACACCATAGGCCAGACCGGCGATCACCGGGTGACGAATGAGGGCGGGTGCTCGGCGCGCGCACGTTGCGTAGATGGCGGCCATGCACGCCATGATTGCGTAGTGAACGGCTGTCCCGGTGAGTGCCCAGCCACCGCCGTGGAGTGCCTTGTCGCCGAAGGGGCCGCTCGCGACGAAGTTCAGAACGGCGACCGGCCCAGTGCCGGCTATGCCGGCGAACAGGAAGGCCGAGAGGATGTCGAGCGTGCCAGCCGCTATCGTGGCTTTCGCAACTGCGCCGCGGAGCGACGCGTGTCCCGGTGCGGGCAGCCCGGCTCCGGAGATCGGATTCATGCCAGATCCTCCTTGCCGACGGTCAAAAAGTGGAAGTGCCACGCGACGCAAACCATCGTGGCCCGGTGGTGAGCCGTCTCCTAACCATCAGCAAGTGGCAAAAGCATTTGGCAGTCGATCATGGCTGCCAAAAGAACGATTGCTGTCGGGCCGCAGCGCGCGTCCTTCCGGCGTTCCTGGCTGACCGCAGCGTTCGGGAATCGGTTATCGGTTCGCCGGAGTGAAGCTGCAGCGGCCGCTGGGACGCGATCGTTCGTCGCACGATGCGCTCGCATTACCCCCACAACCATCGAAGCTAGCGGGCGCGTTCATGTGCCCGCAAGGTTGGTCTGAACACGCGGAGCATCCGTGAATTCATGTGCAGCTCCATGCCGCACATCTCACGAATTGAGGGGGTGACAGCCGAGCACGCCATCTGGCGGGCGGCAGGGTCGGACGGGAAGCTGCGCTCACGCAAGCCCCACCGGCCGAGATTGAAGGAGTACCGCATTGAACGTCATTTCAAAGAGTCCCAAACTTCTCTTGCTGGCCGCCGCGCTTGCTGGGACAGCGTCAGCCAGCTTGGCTGCGCAAACGCAGAATCCGCCGGCAGCCGACGGCTCGGTGATCGTCAATGGCTCGCGCCCGTCTGAAGGGCCTGAGATCAAGGGCATGATTTCCGCGCGCAGTGGCGACAAGATGCAAGTCACGGCCGCCGATGGTACCAACACCGTTGTCGCCATCAATGATGACACCCGGATCAGCGGCAGCAAGGGCCTTTTCGGCCTCAATCGCAATAAGCTTGCCGCAGCTTCGCTGCTCAACGGCCTGCCGGTGACCGTCAAGACGTTGCAATCGGATGGTGGCCTGGTTGCGAGCCAGATCAGCCTTCAGAGCAAGGACCTCAAAACCGCGTCGATGATCCGTAACGGCACTGACCAGCGCTTTGCTGAGCAGACCGAGGCAACGAAGGCACTCCGCGGCCGCGTGGGTGACATCGACCAGTATAATATCAAAAGCACGACGAACGTGAACTTCGACACTGGCAAGGCGGTGCTGTCCGCTGAGGCGAAAGCCAATCTCTGCGCCGCGGCAACCGCGGCCGATGGAATGAACAACGCCCTCTTGCTTGTTGCAGGTTATACCGATTCTACGGGTAGCCCCGAATTCAATCAGAAGCTCAGCGAAAAGCGAGCCAGTAGCGTCGTCAATTACCTTCAGCAGGCCTGCGGCTGGAAGCCGTATCGCATGCTCACCCCCACCGGGATGTCCGAAGCGGACCCGTTGGCGAACAACGAGACCGACGAAGGCAAGGCACAGAACCGCCGCGTTGCGGTGAATGTCCTGGTCAGCAAGGGCCTCGACGGTATGTGAGACGCGGGGGGTGGGCTGCGCCCACCCCCGTTTCTTGGCTAGCGCTCATGTGCGGGTGCATAGGACGGCGGAGCGTCCGTCGGCGCCGATCCCCAGGCTTCGTCAGCCGTAGATGAGAGGGTGAAGATGAGCTCGCCGCCGTGGCGAACGAAGTCCTCGTCCAGCCAGGGCCGACTGGTCGCGCGGCCGTTCATGCTCAGCGCACGGACAAAAGGTGCGTCGCCCGCCGCACCGGCGGCGAGAATGTGGATGGGCGCCCCGGGGCGATCGATGCGGATCTCGGGGAACAGCGGGCTCCCCGTTACCAGGTCCGCGCGGCCCGGATAGAGCGGATAGAGGCCCATCGCCGACCAGACATACCAGGAGGACATCTCACCCAGATCGTCATTGCCGGAAATGCCATCGGGGCTGTTGGTCCAGATCCGGCGCATCGCCTCGCGCACGGCGCCCTGTGTCTTCCACGGCGCGCCGGCGAAATTGTAGAGCCAGGGCGCGGCGATCGAGGGTTCGTTGTCGAGCTCGGCGTGAAGCGGTCCTGCCTTGGTGACAGCCCACTTACCATCCGCATCGCGGAAGAAGCCGTCGAGCGCGGCGAGCGCCTTGTCCCGTCCACCGAGCGCATCGAACAGCCCGGCCGGATCGAAGGGCACCATCCAGCGATATTGCGCACCGCTTCCTTCCACGAACTCGTCATCGGAGGCGGGATCGAAGGCCAGCCAACTCCCGTCCGCCTTGCGCGGCTGGATATATCCCGATTGCGGGTTCAGGAGATTGCGCCACCAGCCCGACCGTTCGAGGAAGCGCCGTTCATTGGCCTTGTCCCCCGTCATCCGCGCGAGCTGGGCCAGGCCGAAATCGGCGGCGGCAAGCTCCAGCGTGTCGGCGGCGGAACCCCAGCCGGGTGCGCCGGCGGGCATGTAATGGAGCTTCAGCCACTGATCGAGCCCCGGCCTCTGGCCGGCGCACAGCACCGGGCAGCCGGTGCGACCGAGATCCTTCAAGGTCGGTACCGTCGCCGCCTTGAGCAGCGAGCGATAGGCGCCGCGCACCTCGAAACCCTTGCCGCCGAACGCGTAGATCGCCGCGATGGCAGGCGCTGAAGGATCGCCGTTCATCACCCCGGTCGCGCCGGTCAGATGCGTCCAGCGATCCCAGACGCCGCCATTCTGGTTCGCTTGATTGAGCAGCGACTGGGCGATGTCCGAGCCCGTCTTCGGATCGAGCAGGGTGACGAGTTGCAGCTGCGAGCGATAGACGTCCCAGCCGGAAAAGTTTCCATATTGGGCGGCCTGCCCACCGGCGAGGCGATGGGCCACGCCATCCATGCCCCGATAGCGGCCGTCGGCGTCGCTCACGAGGCTGGGGTCGATCAGAGAGTGGTAGAGCGCGGTGGTGAAGACGGTACGCTCATCTTTCGTTCCGCCCGTGATCGTGATGCGGCCGAGCGCACGATTCCACGCCGAACGAGCGGCGGCGCGCGCTGCCTCGATTGTAGTGCCGGCGGGGCTTTCCTTCTCCAGATTCGCCCGCGCGCCGGCCTCATCGACATAAGAGATGCCGATGCGCGCGGTCACGGTGAAAGCCTTGGCGGGATCGAAGCTGATCCAGCCGCCCGATCCCTTGCCCGGCACGGGGAAGCCATTCTCGCCATAACCGGTGCCGCCATGGGCCTCGGTTGCGCCTTCCCTCACCGTCCCGTCGGTCCAGGTACCGCCGTCACTGAAATCCTGGTCGAACACCGCGACGAAATGGAGCGTGTAGTAGCTCTGGCGGCGATCGGGCGAGAGATAGCCGCAGAAATTGCCGCTGGTGACGCTACCCGTCACCGTGCGGTGCGCGGCGTCGATGCGGATGCTGGCGTCGCTGGAGCCGACCTCGGTCTCGGAGGTACGGAACAGCAGATTGGCGGGCCGGTCCTTGGGGAACACGAAGCGCACGACGCCGGTGCGCAACGTCGCGGCAAGATCGACGTCCACCCCGTTGCCGAGGTGAACCGAATAGGCGCCAGGGCTCGCCACCTCCTTCGCATGGTCCAGATAGGCGGCGTAAAGGTGGGCAGCGCCGGCGGCCGAGGGCGAGACCTTGATCTCTCGCGTCACCGGCATGATCGACACGTCTCCGCCCGCGCCGGCGCATCCGCTGCCCGAGACATGCGCGAGACCGAAGCCCTGCACGCCGTTCGATCGCCACTCATAGCCGCCCGGCGCCGCGACGACGAGGCCGCTGCCGGGCAGTGGCACCTCCTCTGGACTGAACGAGACCATCCCGAAGGGCAGAACGGCGCCCGGAAATTCGTTGCCGCCGTTGGTGGTGCCGATGAACGGATTGACGAGACCGGCCGGATCAGCGGGCTGCGGATCATGGGCAGTCGCGGTACTGGCGATCAACAATGCGGCGACGGACGCGATCCACTTCATTGCCGAGCAGTCTCCTTGAGGGGGCGAGAGGGCCGGACAGCCCCGAAAGGTGGATAGCCCGGCTCGCCCGGTATCCGAAATCCCCAATCGCGATTACCCATGGCTTCGATCAATCGGCTCGGCCGGGCGCGCGCTTGGCATTGCCGCATGTCACCCTAATGTGCGGCCAATGGGACCGCTCCTTGAAATCTGCGTCGATGATCCGGCTGGCGTCCGCGAAGCCTTCGCCGGCGGCGCCGACCGGCTCGAACTCTGTTCGGCACTCGAACTCGGCGGGCTGACCCCGTCCGCGGCATTGATCGACCATGCCGTCTCGACCGGGCTGCCCGTCCATCCGATGATCCGTCTGCGTGCGGGCGGATATGTGCTTCAGGAAGGCGATGTGGCGGTGATGGTCGAGGAGATCCGCCTCGCGCTTGCTCACGGCGCAGCCGGCGTGGTGGTGGGCGCGCTGCTGCCGGACGGACGGCTCGATATTGAGGCGATGGCCCGCTTCCGCGACGCGGCGCGTGATGCGGTAATCGTCCTCCACCGTGCGATCGATCTCTCAACCGATCCGATCGCGGCGGTCGAGCAGGTGCGTGTGCTTGGTTACGACAAGCTACTAAGCTCAGGTGGCGCTGTGAGCGCGCCTGACGGGGCGGATACGCTGGCCCGCATGGTCGAGGTCGCCGGGCCCGACCTGTCGGTCATCGCCGGCGCGGGTTTGCGGCCGGATAATGTCGCGGCACTGGTCGCCGCCACCGGCGTGCGTGAGGTGCACGGCTCGGCCAGCCGCCTTGCCCCCGCTCCTGGCGAGAAGGTGGTGCGCCTGGGCTTTGCATTCGGTCCGCGTCGGGTCACCGATCGCGCGATCGTCGCGGCCATGCGCGCCGCGCTCTTGCGAGCCGAAGCGTCGCCTGAAACCTTCTGACGCCCCCGCTCCGCTTGAAACTTGCCGCGCTGCTGACGTGCCGGCTGTGCAGATGACCAACGCCAACATGCGTCCTGGATGGCAACTGCTGCCACACACCCAACCGTGATCGCCAACTACACATTCTGATCTGATTGTTTCATGTAGGGGGCCGCCCGTTCGAAGGGCTCCGCATTTCCCTCTCCCGCATGACAGCGTCACCGGGACACAGGAGTTTCCATTTGATGAATGCGACCTTGTTTCGTGGCGTACTGGTAGGGGCGCTCGCGGGCCTGATGTTCGGGTTCGACACGGCGGTCATCGCGGGCACGACCGCAGGCGTGAAGGTCGCTTTCGGACTGAGTGCCACCGGGGTCGGCATCACCGTGTCCAGCGCGCTCTGGGGGACGCTCGCGGGCGCTCTGCTGGCCGGTAAGCCGGGTGATCGCTTCGGCGCGCGCGCCTGCCTGAAGGTAATCGCCCTCCTTTACATCGTTTCGGGCCTCGGCTGCGCCTTCGCCTGGAGCTGGGGCGCTTTGTTGACCTTCCGGGTGCTTGCGGGGCTGGCGGTGGGAGCGTCGTCCGTGCTGGCGCCGGTCTACATTGCCGAGATCGCACCCCCAAGGCAGCGCGGTGCTATGGTGGGGGCCTTCCAGCTCAACGTCGTGCTGGGCATTCTCGTCGCTTATCTCGCCAACTTCCTGGTGTCCGGGCTGCATCTTGGCGCGATCGAATGGCATGCGAAGTTCGGCGTGACGGCTGTGCCCGCGCTGTTGTTGCTGGGCCTGGTTTTCACCATTCCCATGAGCCCCCGCTGGCTCGCGCGTAACGGCCGCATCGGTGAGGCGGAGGATGTGCTGCGGCAAATCGGCGTCGCCGATCCGCACAGCGAAATTGCGAGTTACCGTACAGCGTCCGACATATCGACCGGAGCGAGGCTGAGCTGGGCGCGGCACCGTCGCCCGATGCTGCTCGCTTTCGCCGTGGCGGGTTTCAACCAGCTCTCTGGCATCAACGCGATTCTCTATTATCTCAACGACATCTTCGCCTTCGCCGGCTTCGACCATATTTCGGCTGAAAAGCAGTCGATCGCGATCGGCGCGATGAACCTGCTGTTCACGGCCTTGGCCCTGCTGGTGATCGACCGGCTCGGCCGCAAGACATTGCTTCTGATCGGTTCGGTCGGGCTGGCGGCTACGCTGGCTGGCGTCGCCCTCATCCTGCTCACCGGGCAGCATCAGGAATGGCTGCTTTGGCTGTTGGGCGGCTTCATCGCCTTCTTCGCCTTCTCGCAGGGGGCGGTTATCTGGGTCTATATCAGCGAAATCTTCCCGACCGACGTGCGCGCCCGTGGGCAGAGCCTGGGCTCGTCGACCCACTGGTTCATGGATGCCGTCATCGCCATGCTGTTCCCGATGGTGGCAGCGGCGTCGAAGGGCGCACCCTTCCTGTTTTTCTCCGCGACGATGGTTGTGCAGTTTATCGTCGTGATGGCCTATTTCCCCGAGACCAAGCGCCTGTCACTCGAGCAGATCGAGGCCGCTGTCTGAGGCCAAATTTGGCCAAGACCTGAATCTGGGGGATTGGCCTCACGCCGCCGTTCAATCAGGTATCACCGCTGTCGGACATGGGGGAAGGACGGTCGCGCGCCTCGATGAGCGTCTGTTGGCCTGTGGGCCGCTGTCCGCCCATAGGTGAAACTACCGATGTTTCAGGGCTGAGCGATCTTCAGTTGCGCGCGCAGGAACCTATCGGACTGTGCCAGCATGTCGGCCTCAGCCTTGCTGTCTTCGATCTGGTGATCGAGCCCGGAATAGACGACGAGCCTGCTCTGCTTGCCGGCACGGCGCAACGCCGCGTCCATCGCGCGGGACTCCCCGACATTGACGTTGAGATCGTTGTCGCCATGAAACATCAGCACCGGCGCCTGGAACGATGCGACATGGCGGAGCGGCGACGCGTCGATCGCGGTCTGCTCGTCGCCAACCTCGCGCTGGACGAGATCATAGCTGGTGAAGCCCCGCGCTTCGTCCTTGATCATGTCGAGGTCCGTGACGGGCGCGACTGCGATAATCGCCTTGAACAGATGCGGATCAAGCACGTTCGACTGCAACGCGGCATAGCCGCCATAGGACCAGCCGAAGATCGCAAGCCTCTCGGGATCGGCGATCCCCTGCTTGACCAGCCATCGCCCCGCATCGGTCACATCGCCGATGGCCGTGCGCCAGGAATGGAAGCCGTTCTTGTTGTAGAAGGCATCGCCATAGCCGGTCGACCCCCGATATTCGGGTTGGATGACCGCGAAGCCGCGCTGGGCGAAGAACTGCGCGAGATAGTCGAAGCCACCAGTGTCGCGATACGCTGGGCCCCCATGCGGCATCACGAGCGCAGGAATATTCTTGCCGTCGCTGCCCGGCGGAAGCGTCAGATAGGCCGGAATCGGCGTGCCATCCGCCGCCGGATAGCTGATCGCCTTGACCGTACCGAACACATATCCGGCTAGCGCGGGGCGCTCGGGCGAAACCTCCACCATCTCGTGGGTCGAGCGATCGAGCAGATAGAATTTCCCCGGGTCGGTCGGGCTCGCGGCGTGGACGATAACCTTCTGCTCGTCGGCGCTGGTGTCGGTGAAATCGACCAGCGGTAAATTAGGCAGAGCCTTCGACAATTGCGCGGCGAGCTTCTGATAGTCTGGATCAAAATAAACGACATTGCGCTGATCGGTGACATAGGTGAAGCCGATCACCCGGCGCCTGCGACCGACGGTCACAACACCGTCGACGTCAACATTCGGGTCCGCATAGACCAGCTCGGCCTTCATCGTGCCGTCGAGGGCCACCTTGTAGAGCGCGTTGCGGCCATCCTTCTTGTCCAGCGCATAAGCGACGTTAGATGCGCCATCGACCGCCAGCGGGCGCAAGCCGGGTTCATTATCCTGGACCCGGCTGAACAGGACCCAGGCATGGCTTCCTCGCGTCCTGTATCGATAGATCGTTGTTCCTGTGAGCATCTGCTCGCCCCGATGCTCCTCGAGCCTGACCATCCGAACGACGCCATCGCCATCGGAATAAAAGGCCGTGGCGTCGCTATTGGGCGTTTCGACGAGATGACCTGTTCCCGTCCTGGTATCGACCCGCTCGACGCCGAGCCCCTTCTCGCTGACCGGCATCAGCGTGCCGGTCGTTTCTTGCGGAACGAAGTTGCGTGCCATCAACACGGTGCCATTGGTGCCTGCCAGCCAGTCGACGACCGCGCCGTCATATTGATTGATGCCCAGCGACCGCTCGTCCGTCTTGCGGCCGAGTGACAGCTGGTGGCCTCCATCGGAATCGACGGCGAGCAAGCGCGTAAAAGACAGGCGCTGCGCATTGGCGACGGTGATGCCGTAAAGCTCGCACACCAGCCGGTTCGCCGCAGACCAGCCGCATCCTCCAAGCCTCAGAGGACTGCCACTTGCAGAGACAATCGGTGTCTGCTTGCCATTGCTTGCTTCGATGACCATCGCAACGTTCATCTTGCCTTCGCCCGGGGCGATGAAGGCGATGTGGGATCCGTCGGGCGACAGACTTCCCTGTCTCATCCAGGGCCGCTCGCCGAACGCGGTTGCGACAGCTTCCAATGCTCGCGGCTTCTCAGCCCCTATAGCTGCCGTCGACCCTGCCAAAATGCCAACCACTGCAGCACACCTCAAGAAATTACGCAAAAGCGCCCCCTAACATTCTCGAGTTTGGAGCTGTCTATATCGAGCATCCGTGGCGATGCCGACCCTGAACCATTAGAGTTGTGCTCTGTTTGGAGCAAATGGTCTCCGCTTTCCCGATACCACCGGGGCCCGCGTCTCCATCGCGGCACGGAATGGAGTAATATTGCGGGAAACACCACGCCTTAACTGGATTTGGCCGTTCCGAAATAGTTATGCGAGCGCGCAGGCACATGAACGGAAGGCAATTTCGATAATCGACAGATGGCACCCTGAGCCTCTTGAAATGGGGTGCGCTCTTGCCGCCCTTTCGTGCGCCCAATGGCCATTGTTGCGGTGGATAGCCGACCAAGGCCGGTCGACCTGACCGGCTCACCAGCAAACTTCGCTTGCCATTCTTACGCCGAGCCACCTGATTACGCCCGAAAATCGGCGCGAATGCAGCGCCACCCTATGGCGCTCATCCGGAGTTTTTTTGACATCCCCCATGTCTGGACCTACCCGCGTCCTGGGATGCTATCGTCAACACTTGCCGTAACCCCGTGGTCAAATCGTCTGTTAATCGCTACTGCCCTCTCGCCCCGCCTACTCAGCGACGAGGCAGCCCAGCCAGCGCGATACCCGCCAGGTTCTGCGTTCTTTTCACATAGCGTATGCGCACCCGCCCCGCCGGTCGTGGCAACAAGCGAAATGTATCCAGGTGGCGTCTGCAGGAGGAAGGGCAGCGGATCTGTCCGTTCGCCTGGGCAATTACTGTAGCGGCATCCCCGAGGAGCACCGGGTCGACTAGGCCGGGTTCGCCAGCGTGACGCATGGCCTCTATCAGAGCCAGCCATTCCGCATCCATGCTGGTG
>OUNM010918816.1_pt1 | contig 14436 bp, 8 predicted proteins | sample 1769961 | NCBI WGS metagenome assembly OUNM01 (sample SAMEA3914820, study PRJEB12502) | metagenome | biome: forest; material: soil | place: USA | collected 2012-03-12 | depth 0.3 m | reverse complement strand
GCTCATTCTCCGGCAGCGCCTGCGCCTCGGCGTTCCTGAGAATAGCGGCGCCTTCGAGCCGATCATGTGGTTGGGCCTTGCTCAGCTTCTCTATCTGGACGTGCCCGATCATGCAGCCGTCGACACCACCGTCTCGCTGATCCATGGCGACCGTCGCGCCGACCGCTATGCCAGCCTCGCCAACGCAACCCTGCGCCGCTTGGCGGACAAGAAAGTCGATATCACTGCGCTTGATCCGGCACTCAACGTGCCGGAATGGCTGCTGGAACGCTGGAACGACGCTTATGGCGAGGAAACGGCTCGCTCTATCGCTGCAGCGCAGGCGCTGGAGCCGACACTCGATATCAGCGTCAAGGGCGATGCCGAACTTTGGGCGGAGCGCCTTGGCGGCATCCGCATAGGCAAGAATACCATTCGCATCATGGCGCATACTCCGGTGCCGCAGCTTCCCGGCTACGAGGAAGGCGCGTGGTGGGTGCAGGACGCCGCCGCCACGATTCCCGGCCTGCTGGTTGGCGCTCATACGGGCATGCAAATCATCGACCTCTGCGCGGCGCCGGGCGGCAAGACCGCGCAGCTTCTTGCCACCGGCGCGACCGTCATAGCGGTTGATCGCTCCGAGCGCCGGCTGGTTCGACTGAAGGAAAATCTCGCGCGGCTCCATCTGGAAGCCGAAACGATCGTTGCGGATGCAACAGCCCTCGAACACGGCCCGGCTGATGCTGTGCTGCTCGATGCGCCCTGCTCCGCGACCGGCACCATCCGGCGCCATCCGGATGTCGCCTGGACCAAGACGGCCGAAGATATCATCAAGCTGGTCGAGTTGCAGCGCCGCCTTCTCGATCAGGCCGCCACGCTCGTGAAACCCGGCGGCATCCTCGTCTATGCCACCTGCTCGCTGGAACCGGAGGAAGGCGAGCGCCAGATCGAGTCATTCCTCGATCGTCATCCGGAATTCGTCCGGGCACCCGTTGAATTGTCGCAAATCGCCGGTTTCGAACAGGCACTTACCCAAAATGGGGATATTCGCGCCCTGCCTTCGCATCATAATGATCCACAGGCGCGGCTCGCGGGATGGGATGGTTTCTTCGCTTCACGCATGATCCGCGTTGACGAGGGGCGTTGAACAAGGCCTGATCGCGGCGAGTGGGTAGGTCAAGCATATAAGGCAACGGCCTTGACCAGCCATAGAATGGAGTCAGTTAGGCGTGGGGCAGAGCCGTGGCAACCGCTGGGCAAGCGTCAGGTTCGCCGCGGTGGAGCATCTCCGTCGCAGCAGGCGACGGATCGGCTTTGAGGGCCTCGGCGCGCTGACGAAGCCGGCGGCCCGTTTGCTGATCGCACCGCAGGATATCCGCACCAGCGACCCGAGCATCGCGGCTGATGTTTACGCCGGATTATTCGCGCTCGGCGGGCGGGCCGTGCGGACGGAAGGCGATTCGGTCTTCGAGGTCGAGCCGCCATCCTGGCTCTGGGCCTCCGAACTGCATGGTTTCGCCTGGCTCAGGCATCTGCGTCTGGCGCAAAGCGCGCTCTCTCGCGCCAATGCCCGCGCGTTGCTGGTCGAATGGATGGCGCGGCCCGATCGCCGCCGCAAGACGATCGCCGCCGAACCGCTGACTGCGGCGCGACGTCTCATCAGCCTGCTCTCGCAATCACCCCTGCTGCTGGAAGACAGCGACGCTGATTTCTATCGCCGCTTTCTGCGCCTTCTTGCCCGCGAAGTCCGCCAGATCATCGGCAATTTCCGGGAGAGCCAGGGTGAGGAGCGGCTGCTCTCAGTCGTGGCGCTTGCCTATTACACAATCTGCACCGAGCAGAGTGAGCCTGCGGCGGCGCGTATGAACACATTGCTGTCGGACGAACTGAAGGCGCAGATACTTCCCGATGGAGGTCATGTTGGCCGCAATCCTGCGATCGTCGTGCAGCTTCTGCTCGATCTCCTGCCGTTGCGCCAAGGCTATGTTGCGCGCCGGACCACACCGCCGAAGGAATTGATCGGCGCGATCGACCGCATGATGCCGATGGTCAGGATGATGCGGCATGGCGATGGTGCGCTTGGCCTGTTCAATGGCATGGGTGTCACCCAGCCAGACCTGGTTGCGGCTGCGCTCGCTTACGACGATACGCGCTCACGCGCCATGGAGAACGCTCCACATTCCGGCTATCAGCGCCTCGCGAGTGAAACGGGCACTATCCTGCTGATGGATTGCGCCGCTCCCTCGAAACTTGCAGGGCCAATCCATCCGCATGCCGGCACACTCGCTTTCGAATTTTCCGATGGCCCGCAGCGTTTCGTGGTGAATTGCGGCGGGCCGGCTCCCGATCGCGATATGCTGCAACGCGCCGCCCGTTCGACGCCCGCGCATTCGACGCTCAGCATGGACGATCATTCATCCAGTCGTTTCTTCGAAAAGCACGACCGTTATGGCCGTCTGATTGGCGGCATTCGGCAAGCACCGCGCAGGATAAGTGCTGAGCGACAGGATGGGCCGGAAGGCGTCGCGGTTCTCGCTTCCCATGACGGCTACTCACGCGCCTTCGGCGTGTTTCACGAACGACAGATCTTCGTTGCGCGTGACGGCGCCACGATCATTGGCAATGATCATCTGGCGCCGGCCCGCAATGCGCCCGTCGCCGAGCATCCCTATGTGTTGCGCTTCCATCTCCATCCAACAGTCATGGCGAGCCTGCGCGAGGACCGTTCGGTGTTGCTGATGGCCGCCCGCCAGAAAGCCTGGCTTTTCGAGATGGATGGCGCTGCCGATATCGCGATTGAGGAAAGCGCGTTTTTCGCCAGCCTCGAAACCACACGACGTTGCCAGCAAATCCTCGTCTCCGGCACCGCCGCTAGCCATGCCAAAGTCAGATGGCGCTTCACCCGGTTGGCGCTCGGGCCTGAGGAAACCCGCTGACAAGCATTTCGCACCGCATCAGAGCGTGATAAGGCGCGGGCTAAATCTCCATCTGGATGCGTCTAACATGTCTACAATGCTCCAGCGCGTCGGCCGCGCCCTCATCTCCGTTTCCGACAAGACCGGCCTTGTGGAATTCGCTTCCGCCTTGCATCAGCGCGGCATAGCGCTGGTCTCGACCGGCGGCACGCACAAGGCGCTGAAGGATGCGGGCCTGCCCGTGACGGAGGTCGCCGACCTGACCGGCTTTCCGGAGATGATGGATGGCCGGGTGAAGACGCTGCACCCGAAGGTACATGGCGGCCTGCTCGCGATGCGCGGTAACCCCGAGCACGAGGCGGCCATGCTGGCTCACGGCATCAGCCCGATCGACCTGCTGGTCGTGAACCTCTATCCCTTCGAGGCGACCGTCGCTGCCGGCAAGAGCTATGACGATTGCGTCGAGAATATCGATATCGGCGGCCCGGCAATGATCCGCGGCGCTTCGAAGAACCACCAGGATGTGGCCGTGGTCGTCGATATCGGCGATTACGGCAGCGTGCTCGCCGAGCTTGCGGCAAATGATGGCTCGACCAGCTTGGATTTCCGCAAGCGCCTGGCACAGAAGGCCTATGCCCGCACCGCGAGCTATGATGCCGCCATTTCCAATTGGCTGGCGGACCAGCTCAAGGTCGAGGCGCCGGCCTACCGCGCGGTGGGCGGCTCCCTGGTCTCCGCCATGCGTTATGGCGAGAATCCACACCAGTCGGCAGCTTTCTACGCTGGCCCGACGAAACGTTTCGGCGTCGTCACCGCGCGGCAGGTGCAGGGCAAGGAACTCTCCTACAACAATGTCAATGACACCGACGCAGCCTATGAACTGGCGGCCGAATTCGATCCGGCGCGCACCGCCGCGGTCGCAATCATCAAGCACGCGAACCCTTGTGGCGTGGCTGAAGGCGCTTCGCTCCTAGAGGCTTACAAACTGGCGATTCGCTGCGACCCTGTCTCAGCCTTTGGCGGCATTGTCGCGCTGAACCGTCCTCTCGACGCTGAAGCCGCGAAGGCGATCGTCGAGGTGTTTACCGAAGTGATCATCGCACCTGACGCCAGCGAGGAAGCGATTGCCATCGTTGCGGCGAAGAAAAATCTGCGCCTGCTGCTCGCCAGCGGCCTGCCCGATCCGCGCGAACCGGGCCTTAGCGTCCGCACCGTCGCGGGCGGCCTGCTGGTCCAGGGCCGCGACAACGCGATCGTCGATGATATGGATCTAAAGGTCGTCACCAGGCGCCAGCCGAGCCCGCAGGAACTCGCGGATCTTCGCTTTGCTTTCCGCGTCGCCAAGCATGTGAAATCGAACGCGATCGTCTACGCCAAGGATGGCGCGACGGTCGGCATCGGCGCCGGCCAGATGAGCCGTGTCGATTCTTCGCGGATTGCAGCGCAGAAGGCAGCGGAAGCGGCTACCGCCGCAGGCTTTGCCGAAACCCTTGCCAAGGGCTCTGTCGTTGCCTCGGATGCGTTCTTTCCCTTCGCGGATGGGCTGCTGGCGGCGGCAAATGCCGGCGCGACCGCGGTTATCCAGCCGGGCGGTTCGATGCGGGACGCCGACGTGATCAAGGCGGCGGATGACGCGGGCCTTGCGATGGTCTTTACCGGCATTCGCCATTTCCGACATTGATCGGTCGCATCACACCATCCCCGGTCAGGCGTGATCGGGTGTGGTAACGGATGCTCCAATCGCGGCTGATCATCCGTTCGATCGAAAACTTCGGCTATTCCTCGCGAAACCGGCTGGTAATTTGAGCCGATCCAGCAAGAGGCTGCCATGCCGACCGTCACCACATTACTGACTTTCGCCCTCGTTTCCCTCGGCATGGTGCTGACGCCCGGGCCGAACATGATCTACCTGATCTCGCGATCGATCTGTCAGGGGCCAAAAGCCGGGCTGATCTCGCTCTGCGGCGTGGCGCTGGGCTTTGTCTTCTACATGCTGGCGGCAGCCTTCGGCATCACGGCGCTATTACTCGCTGTGCCATATGCCTATGACGCGCTCCGGCTGACCGGCGCGGCCTATCTTCTCTACCTCGCATGGCAGGCTGTGAGACCGGGCGGCCGCTCGCCTTTCCAGGTCAAGGAGCTGCCGGTCGACCGCCCGGCAAAACTCTTCGCCATGGGTATTTTGACCAATCTGCTGAACCCGAAGATCGCGATGCTATATCTCTCGCTGCTGCCGCAATTCATCGATCCGGCACGCGGTGGCGTGCTGCTGCAATCGCTGGCGCTTGGCTCGGTGCAGATCGTGATCAGCGTCAGCATCAACGCAATGATCGCAATGGCCGCCGGCTCAATCGCGCTGTTCCTGACGAGGCGGCCGAGCTGGCTGAAGGTCCAGCGCTGGCTGATGGGCGGCGTGCTGACCGCGCTTGCCGTGCGCATGGCGACGGAAGCTCAGAAGTAAGCCATCAGATCGCGTTCATGTGTCCCAGATCAAGTCCGGGACACATGCACAATGCCGATCTCAACCTCGCGCCAGATCGCCGAGCAGTCCGGCCGCCACGGTCAACTTCGCCACGCTTAGCCCCGAACCGGTCATGTCGTCGACGGCCGCGCGCGTGCGGTCGATCTCCGCTCCCCGTTTGGTCATCCAGCCCTCCACAGACCCGCCAGCAGTGCGCATCACCTCCAGCGTCAGCCGGTCATGCGCACCATCGATCGCGTCGACCGCCCGCTCCAGCGCGAGCTGCTCATAGTGATCGCTGGTTGCGATGGTACGGCCCTGCTCGATCAGCGCTCCAAGCGACAAGGTCCGGTCGAGCTGGAAATAAGCTTCCGCCACCGGTTCAATCGCCATGCCGAGCTGGTCGGCGCTGCGAGTGATGGCCGGCGCCTCGGCGAGCCGCTGGATCAACGCCAGACGGCGGGCCGCGCCTTCCGGCATGCCGAGATGAACCAGCTCATCCGCCAGCGGCAGCGGTTCACCCGCAAAGCGCCGCTCCACCGTGGCGATGCCGTTGGCGTAGTGCTGGATCGTGGCCTCTAGTGGCGCATCAGCCGGCAGGTTACGAACGAACCAGACAAGCTGCGAGATCAGCAATTCCTGCAAGGTGGCGTAGAGCGCGAGCTGCCGCTGTCCGGCGAGCTTGTTGTCGAGCCCGTCAAGCGCCGCATTGATATCGATCAGGCCGAAACTGTCGCGTACAGCGGCATAGGCATGAGCAACCATCGCGATATCGCAGCCGGTCCGGTCGCGGACACGCCGCACGACGCTCGGGCCACCCCGATTGATGATCGCATTGGCGAGCCCCGTGGCGATGATCTCCCGCCGCAGCCGGTGACTAGCGATGGCGTCAGGATATTGCGTGCGGATCGCATCGGGGAAATAGCGATCGAGTTCCTTGTAGAAATAGGGCTCGTCTGGCGCACTGCTCTCGAGCAGGTCGTCATAGAGCGTCAGCTTGGCATAGGCGAGCAACACCGCGATCTCAGGTCTCGTCAAGCTCTCGCCATTGCGGCTGCGCATCGAAAGGGTCGCTTCATCCGGCAGATATTCGACCTTGCGGTCGAGGCGGCCTTCCGATTCCAGCGTCTGCATCAGCCTGCTGAGATAGCCCGTCTCGCTCGATCCCTTGCGCTGGCAAAGCGACATGGCGAGCGTCTGCAGGTAATTATTGCGCAGAACCAGGCGCGCCACGTCGTCGGTCATCGAGGCAAGCAGCGGCACGCGCGTTTCGTCGGTGAGGCGGCCGTCACGCAGCGGCGTCGCCACCGCGATCTTGATGTTGACCTCGACGTCCGAGCAATTCACGCCGGCCGAATTATCGATCGCGTCCGTATTCAGCGCCACGCCCTTGCGCGCCGCCTCGATGCGGCCGCGCTGCGTGACGCCAAGATTGGCTCCTTCACCGATGACTGTCGCCCGAACATCCGAACCCGTGATGCGGATCGCGTCATTGGCGCGGTCGCCGGCCTCGGCATCGGTCTCGTCACTGGCGCGGATATAGGTGCCGATGCCGCCGAACCAGAGCAGATCGACCTTCATCTTCAGAATGGTGTTCATCACCTCCTGCGGCGTCGCCTCCACGGCCGAGAGGCCGAGTAACGTTCGCACTTCAGCCGAAAGGGGAATCGACTTGGCGCTGCGCGAATAGATCCCGCCGCCTTGCGAAATCAGGCTCTTGTCGAAATCCTGCCAGCTCGAACGCGGCAAGTCGAACAAGCGCTGGCGCTCGGCGAGTGTCTTCGCCGCATCAGGACTGGGATCGAGGAAGATGTCACGGTGGTCGAAGGCAGCCACCAGCTTGATACAAGGCGACAGCAGCATGCCGTTGCCGAAAACGTCGCCCGACATATCGCCAACGCCGGCGACCGTAAAAGGCGTCGTCTGGATATCGACATCGCGCTCACGGAAATGGCGCTTTACCGCTTCCCAGCCGCCCTTTGCCGTGATGCCCATTTTCTTGTGGTCATAACCGACCGAACCGCCGGAGGCGAAGGCGTCGCCGAGCCAATGGTGGCGCTCGATCGAGAGCGCATTGGCAACATCCGAGAAAGTCGCCGTGCCCTTGTCGGCCGCGACGACGAGATAGGGATCGTCACCATCGATGCGGATCGTATCCGGCACCGGCACCAGCTTGTCGCCGTCGAGATTGTCGGTGAGTTCGAGCAGCGTGCGGATGAAGATCCGATAGGCCTCCGTACCCTCCGCCAGCCAGGCGGCACGGTCGCTCGCAGGCGGCAGTTTCTTCGGAATGAAACCGCCTTTGGCGCCAACCGGCACAATGACCGCGTTCTTGACCTGCTGTGCCTTGACCAAGCTCAGCACCTCGGTGCGGAAATCTTCCGGTCGATCGGACCAGCGGATACCCCCGCGCGCGACCTTGCCGAAGCGCAGGTGCAGACCCTGAACGCGCGGACTGTCGAGGAAAATCTCGAACAGCGGCGCCGGCAGTGGCATGCCTGCAATTTCGCGCGGCTTCAGCTTGAACGAGATCACCTTGCGCGGCATCCCGTCCTCGGCGATCTGATAGAAATTCGTGCGCACGCTGGCCTCGATCAAGCCGATGAAGCGGCGCAGGATACGATCCTCGTCGAGGATATCGACATTCGCCAGCGCGGCCTCGATCTCCTCGCGTATCGCCGTTTCCTTCTTCGAGCGGGCGGCCAGATCGTGGCCAAGCGAGGTATCGAAGCGTGCGGAAAACAATGCGACAAGCTTGGCGGCCAGCGCGCTGTGCTTCACCAGCGTCACAGCCATATATTCATGGCTATAGGAGACGCGAATCTGGCGAGCATAGCGCGAATAGGCGCGCAGCACCGCGACCTCACGCCAGCCAAGGCCAACTTCGACCACCAGCGCGTTGTAATTGTCGCTTTCCGCGTCACCTCGGAACAGCGCCATCAGCAGCGCTTCAAGCTTCGGATCGAGCTCCTCGATATCGATCGCCTTGCCCGAGCGCCGCTGCAGGGTCATGTCATGCAGCCAGACCGTCTCATCGCCCGCCGGCGTTACTCGGTAGGTTCGCTCGTTGACGACGATGAAACCCATATGTTCGAGCAACGGCACGCGGTCCGACAGCAGCATCGGCTCAGCCCGCGAATAGACCTTCAGGGAAGCCCGATCATCCGCATCACCGGCCTTGCGGTAAACATCCACGGCACGCGGACGCGTCTCGGTGAGGCGCTCGACGATCTTGATGTCGGCGATTGCCTCGGCCGGGCTGAAGGCCTCGCGATAGGCGGCGGTAAAGGCATCGGCGTAGCCACCATGCAATCGCGCAACAGTGCTGAGATCGTGATCGGCTGCGAGCGCATCCTTCAACCGGTCGGCCCAGGTCAGGATGATGCTGGAGACACCTTCCTCCAGTACCGATTGCGGCACGTCCGGCGTCTTGCCTTCGTCCCGCCCGATGATGAAATGCGTGCGGACCAGCGGCCCTTCCGGGTAATAGGGATAAGCAGCCGAAACACGGCCAGCATAGACCTTGGCCAGGAATTCCGCGACGCGGCGGCGGACATCCGTATCGTAACGGTCTTTCGGGATAAAGACCATCACGGACACGAAACGATCGAAACTATCGACGCGCGGCAGCACGCGTACACGCGGCCGTTCCTCAAGTTGAAGAATGGCGAGGGCCGAGCTCTGCAGCGTATCGAGATCGACCTGGAACAACTCGTCGCGCGGATAATCCTCCAACACATGCAGCAGCGCCTTGCCCGAATGGCTTTCGGGGTCGAAGCCGGCACGCTCGATCACCTTGGCGATCTTGTGCCTGATATAGGGAATGGCGCGCGTGCTGCCGGTATAAGCGGCGGAGGTGAAGAGGCCGACGATGCGCAATTCGCCTTCCAGCCGGCCATCCGGCGAGAACAATTTCACGCCGATATAATCGAGATAAACCCGGCGATGAACGCGGGATTTGACGTTCGCCTTGGTGATGATCAACGCGACCGGCTCCTTCAGGAAGCGGCGCACCTCCGGCGTGATCGTCACCAGTTCCTTGCCACGGCGCAGGATGCGGAAATTCGGATCACGCATGATGCCGAGGCCCGAGCCTGGCGTAGGATCGGCGATATCCTCACCATCGGGAAAGCGATATTCGCGCATGCCGAGCAGCGTGAAATTATCGTCGCGCAGCCACTCGAGAAGCTGGACCGCTTCGGCGATCTCGGCAGCCGTCAGCGGCGGCGGCGTATCGCGATAAGTCGCAATCGCCGCATTGAGCTTGGCGCGCATCGGCTGCCAGTCAGTGACAACGTGTTCGACATCGCCATAAACCTTGAGCAGCGCTGCCTTGAGCGCTTCCTTGTCATCCTCGGTTGCCATGCGCCCAACATGCACATGGATGAAGCTTTCGCGCATTTCGCCGGCATGTTCCGCACCGGTCGCCTCGCCCGAAATCTTGACGATGCCGCCATCCGCGGCGCGCTCGACCGAAATGATCGGGTGGGCGACGAGCCGGATTTCAAGGCCGCGCTCGCCAAGCTCGGCCAATGTCGAAGAAAACAGGAAAGGCGCGTTGTCGTTGATCGCTTCGACCACTGTGACATCGGCTTCCGGCACATCGAAGATGCGGATGCTTGTCTCGCCTGCGCGACGGCTGCGCAGATGATCGCGTGCGTTGGCCGCGAGCTTGCGCAGTACGTCGCCGCTCAACCGCGCCATATCCTCAGCGGCGACACGTCCGAAGATCAACGCGACGTCGTCGCCACCAATGGATGGAGATTGGGGAGTCGTCGGAGCTAGCGCTGAAAATTCCGACATGGCTTCATCCCCCGTGGCTTATATGATTTGCTGTTCCGGGAAACCGTGCACGATTAAGCTGAAAGTTCAACGACGAACATCGCAATTGCCTAGGTGTTAACCGGTCGCGCAACGGGCCCATTCCGAACGGTCGCATTTGTATCGAGTTGCGCATAGGGTCCGCAGCGCGTTGATACATAAGGAGATTGGACACGATGCCGGCCAAAGAGCTTCCGACTGCCCTGGCCCTGGATCAAGCCGAATTGACGCCCGCAATGGCGGCCTATTTCGACAAGTGTCGCGAGAAGATCGGCTTCGTGCCGAACGTCCTCCTCGCCTATGCGCATGACATGCCGAAGCTCGAAGCCTTCGCCGCTTTCTACAACGATCTGATGCTTGCGCCCTCGGGCCTGACCAAGCTGGAACGGGAGATGATAGCGGTCGCCGTTTCCAGCGAAAACGATTGCTACTATTGCCTCACCGCCCATGGCGCGGCCGTCCGTCAATTATCGGGCGATCCGGTGCTGGGCGAGCAGCTTGTCATGAACTACCGGGCCGCACCGCTCACGCGGCGGCAGCGAGCAATGCTCGATTTCTCGGTGAAAGTGACGCTCGAAGCGAGCAAGATCGAGGAGCAGGACCGCCAGAAACTACGCGAAGCCGGATTCTCGGATCGCGATATCTGGGACATCGCGGCTGTCGCCTCGTTCTTCAACATGTCGAATCGCATGGCTTCCGCCACCGACATGCGCCCCAATCCCGAATATCATGAACTGGCCCGCACCCGGCCCGCTACGACCGAGGGCAAATAGGAAATTCGGGTAAGCCGCCAATAAAAGAAATGGCCGGTGCGCGAGGCACCGGCCATGAAGTCCCATTCCCGATGGGGTCTCGGGAAAGGCCTGGTCGCAAAGTCGCCCCGATGGGGCTGGGGGGCTGAAAATACCGAGGCGGCGCGACCAAACCTCGAGGCAACGATGAGAAGTTTACGCCCCAGTGAGGCCGGTCCTTGACGGAATCAGGGCGGAAATAAGGAATTTGATGCGGGGCAACAAAGTGAAAATCCTCGCCTTTTCAATCTATTAGCCGGCTTGAAACCGGCAGGCTTCCGCGCCATGATAACAATCTGTTGAAGGAGCTTTCATGAGCGACGGCGAGACTGCGGAGCCTATTCACGCCCAGGGGAATCCGGTTGCGCTATTCCCCGCTAGACAGGCCCAGCCGCAACGCATCTCCTTCGATCGACACGAGTTGCGCGAAATCTTCAATGTCTACGGCCGCAAGGTCGCAGCCGGCGAATGGCGTGACTACGCCATGGATTTCGGTTTCGACAACGCCGTGTTCTCGATCTTCAGACGCACCAGCGAGACGCCGCTGTACCGTATCGTGAAGGATCCGGCCCTGCGCAATCGCCAGGGCCTTTATGCCGTCATCGCCGCAACTGGCCTCATTTTGAAACGCGGTTCCGACCTGGCCCAGGTGCTGCGCGTGCTCGACAAACAGCTCAGCGTTGTGAAGGGTTAGACTGGTTCGCTGTCGCCAGCGCCGAGCATGCGCTGCATCAGCACCTGATCAAGCCAACGACCATTTTTGAACCCGACCGAGCGCACCGTGCCGCTATGCGTGAAACCATGCGCCTTGTGCAGGCCGATCGAGCCGGCGGATGCACTGTCGCCGATCACCGCGACCATCTGACGAAAGCCCTGGCTTTCGCAGACTTCGATCAGTTTCGACAATAATGCGCTCCCGACCCTTTGACCTTGTCGCTCAGGCGCGATGTAGATCGAATCCTCCACCGCGTATCGATAGGCAGGGCGAGGCCGGTAAGCCCCGGCATAGCAATAGCCGGCAGGCACGCCGTCAATCTCCGCGACCAGATAAGGAAAGCCCTGCTCGATCAACGCGGCGCGCCGCCGCGCCATTTCTTCGATGGTGGGCGGCTCCAACTCGAACGATGCGGTGCCATGAAGAACGGCAGGCGCATAGATCGCGGCGATAGCGGGGAGGTCGCTGTCGCGACTTTCACGGACAAGAATGCTCATTCGCGCAAGCTTACATAAGCAAAAGACCCCGGAAACCGGGGCCTTCGCTTTTTCGGATGCTTCGTTGCCGCGCTTATTCGCGATTGCCGAGCAGCGAGAGCAGGAACTGGAACATGTTGATGAAGTTCAGGTAGAGCTGCAGGGCGCCCATGACGGAAGCCTTCTGGATCATCTCGCCGGTGCCGGCGAGATAGGAATACTCTTCCTTCAGCCGCTGCGTGTCCCATGCGGTCAGGCCGGCAAAGATCAGCACGCCGATCACGTTGATCGCGAACTGCAGGGCCGAGCTCTGCATGAAGATGTTGACGAGGCCGGCGATGATCAGGCCGAACAGGCCCATCATCAGGAACGAGCCCATGCCCGAGAGGCTACGCTGCGTCGTGTAGCCGTAAAGGCTGAGCGTCGCGAACGAAGCCGCCGTGATCAGGAACACCTGCACGATCGAGCCGATCTTGTAGATGAAAAAGATCGTGCCCATCGAAAGGCCCATCGTCGCGGCGAAGGCCCAGAAGGTGACAAGCAGCGAGGTATAGCTCATCCGCTCGAAGCGGAACGACAGCACCAGCACGAAGGCCAGCGGCGCCAGCATGACCACATATTTCAGCGGCGACAGATAGATCGCGCGGACGAACGGGTTGCTGAGGCCGAGCATCGAGATGCCCAGAGCCACCACCGCGGTGATGGCAAGGCCAAGCACCATATGGTTGTAGATGCCGAGCATGTAGGTCCGGAGACCCTGGTCGATCGCCTTGCCGTCAGCACGGGCGACGCCGCCATACTGGCTGTAAGCGTTGCGGTCGAAATTAGACATGAAGTCCTCTCAATGGTTGGAACGTGGCCCCTACCCGCAGCCATGGATTCTGATGTCCATGAATGCTTCAGCCACGACACACCACGAAATATGGATCATTTCATGACCAACGACAAGGGCACCCTGTCTAATTCATGAAAAAGACGCCATATCGTCGATGGTTAACCGCCCAGGGCCAAATACTTATATCTTCTTTAGTAGGCAAGCGCCTCGCTCTACTTAAAGATTACGAAGGTATGGCGCAGGCTTCTGACCAAGAATACGCAGCGTTTGAGCGAGGCCTATGCCAATGGTTAAAATCAACGCAAATATAGTCGAAAAAACTACACCCGACAGCGAAAACGAAAACGGAAGATGCATTACGCTGACCGTGATCAAATAGGCTGCCACTGCACCGGCCAAGGCTCCGAAGGCGGCTGTAATCAGACCCAGAACGCCATATTCGAGCAAAAATGCCGAAAGCAGCCGAAGCCTTGTGGCGCCGAGCGTCTTCAGGATGACGGCGTCATGGATGCGGGCGCGCTGGCCAGCCGCAAGCGCTCCGGCGAGCACCAGCGCACTCGAAAGCAGCGCGACAGCGCTGGCGAGCCTGAGCGCCAGCGACAATTGACCCACGAGTTCGCTGATCGCGTCGAGCGTATCCTTCACGCGCACCACCGAAATCGCCGGGAATTGCGCCGCGACCGACTTCACGAGGTTACCCTCTTCCGCCGCGCTGACCGGTGTTTCAAAGGTAAGCGTCGCAAGATCAGTATGCGGGGCGCCACGAAACGTGTTCGGCGAAAACACCATCACGAAATTGATGCCGAGCGACTGCCAGTCGATCGCCCGCAGGTTCGCGATCTTCGCCGTGATCTGCCGGCCAAAGACATTGACCGTCACACTGTCGCCGACCTTGAGGCCAAGCCCTTTCGCCAGCTCATCTCCAAAGGAAAGCAGCGGCGGTCCGCTATAGTCCTTCGGCCACCATTCGCCCTCCGAGACGCGCGAACCTGGCGGCACGTTACCGTCATAGGTGATGCCCCGGTCGCCATCGAGCACCCAGGCAACTTTTTCATCAGCCTGGATTTTGGCGACAGGCACACCATTCAGCGCCGTGATCCGCCCGCGCATCATCGGCTGCGCCGCGAGTTTTCCGCCCGGCGCGCGATCACTGACGAAGCGCGAAAAATCCGTCGTAGCCTCGCGCGGAATATCGAGGAAGAAAAAGCTAGGCGCTTTCTCCGGCAGCCCTTGGGTCAACTGTCCACGAATGCTGCCCTCGATCAGCGTGAGCGCGACAAGCAGAGTAAGGCCAAGGCCCAGCGAGAGCACGACCGAAGGCGTGAGCGCACCAGGCTTATGGATGTTGGCGATTGCCAACCGCAACGCGACTTTTCGTGAGTGCGGCACGCGAGCCGCCGCGCGCATGATGCCCTGGCCGACGAGACGCAGCAGCAGGAAGCT
>OUNM010392149.1_pt1 | contig 14438 bp, 9 predicted proteins | sample 1769961 | NCBI WGS metagenome assembly OUNM01 (sample SAMEA3914820, study PRJEB12502) | metagenome | biome: forest; material: soil | place: USA | collected 2012-03-12 | depth 0.3 m | reverse complement strand
TGCGGCAAGCCTGGCCATAATGCTCGCACTTGCCAAGAGGTTGCAGAAGCCTTTGATTCAGTGGCTTCTAATGTAATTATTGTTGGTTCTTAATATTGTAGTGTAGCAATTGAGGATAGTATATGTAGGGTTGTAGAAAGTGGCCCACTCACTGATATGGCCTACTCACTGATAATGCACGTTAGTGATACACTGGTGGTATCGCTAGGTTGCGCAAAGAGCGGAAGACTTGGTTGTTGGTATTGTTTTGTTGTGGTTGTTGATAGATCGTTCAGGAAATCGTAGACGCAGCCAAGCTGCATCTAGATGTTCCTCATCGTCCCCCATCTTATCGCTATCTAATCGTACATGCAGGGCCCGGGTATCAGTTAGCGATAGAAGAAAGAAAGGAAGAAGAGGGTACTTTATTAACTAGAGGGACAATAGATGCCTATATTGCGGCTGTCATCGAGCTTTAGAAGGTGTAAGTAGCCTACAGTAGTTACAATACTAAGAACCTATGCAGGATTGCAATCTAGGGCTTCTTCGAGCAACGCGGCTAGCAGCGCTCCCGCCTTGACTAGGAGACTTTCCAAGACCGCAGCATCGATAGGATCTAAGCCGGCTATTCGTTTAAAGAATAGCTCTACATACAAGACATCTTGTTAAGTGGAGCGACTAATATGCCGCAATAGAACCTACAAACCTGCGTCGACCTCCTTTTTAGCCACTATTACTTGCTCTAGGGAGAGAACCGCTAGAAGATAGAGCTCACCGACCTTTCTCTTCTCAACTATCCCTCGTTAGAGGGCCCTTCGCTTTGCAGCTGCCTTGTCAGCTTTCTCTAAGACAGCAAAATGAACAAAGTAGCAAAGAAGAAGTTTATAAGGTCGCTATGCTATAAGGACCCGCTCCTCTATACCTAAAGCGCCCTTGCGCAGCTTTTATTCTAGTGGTGGCATATATTAGGCAAAGCGCTGCCCTCCTTCTAGCGCTAGCAAGACTAGTATAAAATTAAGGTCTTTATCGGCTAGGACCGCGAGCAAGAGCTCTTATACGCAGTACAGCTCTAAGAGATTTGGCGGATCTTCAGCGTTACCAGCGTTGTATCCTCGAAGAAGACGCATCTACTGCGCTATACGAGTGCCTAGGAGGCCGAGACCTATAGCACCTCGCTCGCCTAGATCTCGCAAGCTAGCCGTTAGAACTAGAGTACGCTTATTAAGGCCTATCTCACGCATCTCTCGCAGCAGTTTATGCAAGTAGTTGCCAGCTTCTTAAGCACTTCTAGTGATTACTTCCTAGCTTGCGCTGCGTACAACCCACTGTATATCCTTTAGAAGTAGCTCTAGCTCTAGATTAAGGAGTAGGAGGCCCGCTTTAAAGCTTGCGCGTAGAGATAGCGCTAGGCACAAGGCGGCTTAGACGACAACGACCTCGCTGTAGACAGCTTCGTCAAGCTGCTGCAACGCTTGCGGATTATTTTGCTACAAGACCTAGCTATCCTCTAGCCCTGCTATCCCTCGCTCCCGTTCTTCAACTACGCGTTATTCTACAAGCCCGACTAGGACGAGTTTGCACTCGTAGCCCACTCACATACGGCTACAAGCGAGCCGCCAAGCTTGCTATTGCAACGCGCGTTGCTAGAGATCAGCGCTACACTCTAAAGCTCTCGCGACGCCATTATGCAGAATTGCAAATAGCTAGCAAACGGCGTTGAGCAGCGGCTAGAAAGCCGGCTTAGGAGCTTGCAAGAGGGTCTCGATGACTTGCTCCAAGGCCAGATCCCGATCAACCTAACAAGGTACTTTATGCTAACGCAAGCGCTAGCGCTAGTAGAGGAGAGCGAAGGAGCCACGCCTTTACTCGTACCTGCACCTATACCTAAGCCCGACCTCCCTATCTTTATTGCCCTAGCTAAGGCTTTTACTATCGAAGACGTGTAGAGGGAGTGGAAGGAGGGTTCTGCAGGCCGGCCGGCTATACGAGAGCTAGAGGAGAAGTAGGGGAGCCACTAGCGTCTAAGCAATACAATTAAGGTCTAGTTCTGCCGCCGTAAGGTCATCTAGGACGAGCTCCTCAGCCGTATCGCGCGTAGCAAGAATGAGGCCGAGGCCGTCGCTAAGCTAGAGCTACTACGCGCAGGCCGTCAGCTAAACCAGCTTGCCGACGACCTTCGGCATTGCCGCCAGTACGTACAGCCGCTACCACTAGCGCTAGCAGTGGGGGCAGCAGCAGTGACGAGGGATCCTAGGCCCTTACAGGGCCAGGGGGGTCCCGGGGACCGGGGCCGGGGCTATGGTAGGATACGTCGCTGGGCGCGGTATGGGAGGCGGGGCGGCTTGCCTAGACGGCTTTCTACAGCTTTGTCATAGTGTATTAGAGACGATCAATTTTCGGCTGGTTTTAAGAGGCTTGCGCGTGGCAGGGGTTTAGCGCGCAGGAATAAGCCGTAGGCGGGGGTTTATCGTTGGTCGCGCTGAAATCACTGCGCATTTCAGGACATTACTCAGCAAAACCCACCTACGATAAGTTCCGCTTATCAAATACGTTACGCCGTGACATGTCTCAGCTAATTGAGTCGACTTTCTCACAACGTAATGGCTGCAGAAGGTTCATCATGAATGGCCAGTCCGTTGCGGCTGTGCTACTTTTGTTGGTCTCGAGTCTTGACGCCGCCCACTACAAGATAAGTGTTAACTTCCAAGAACTTCGACTTCACACGCCTAAGCCTCATCGGTCGTCCCGATCAATGGACATCCCACAGCCACGCCTGTCGCAGATTTTGGACCGTCTTCACACTTCGTCCCCTCTACTACTACCTAGGTAGCGTACAACCTGGAGCAAAGCCAGGCTGTGTGGACAGAGTATGGGACCTGCGGGAGAATATATAAAGCTATAGTATCGCCAGCGGTTGAATTCTTTACTCACTTCTGCCCAAGAAAATCTTTCGTCTGCAACGAACATCCTTGGCTTTCTACTGCCGTCCTCAATTCCACCTAAAGATCTGGAAGATTTGAGCAGCCGAGAACCGCTTGAAAAAGTTATGGCGGAGGCCGTTGGGCTTGCCGCTACTTGCGCCGGCCTGCTGGGAGCGTTGTCAGGGCTCATCAAGTTTTCGAAGAAGATCCATAATGCGCCAAAAGAGTGGAGGAGGTACTGCGACTCGTTGGAGAATTTTTGCCAGGTACCGTCCCCCAAGCTCCTCACGGCCGGATCAAAAGCCCCTGACATGCCGTTGTAGCTGTGCAGTACAATTGGAACTCTCACAAACAACATGGATGGGCCCAGCAAGGTCGTCGTCACTCACAACGGCCGCGAATATGGACTTATCGAGTTCTGCCTCAACAATGCCAAAACCGCACTCGAAGACGCAATCAGTCTGCTGAGCGCGTTCAAACGCTCGAAGGGTAACTGGAACCTACGCAATATAAAAAAAAAGCTCCTGGAGAAGAGCAAGCGGCTCCTCTGGGTTCTCCAAGAACAGGACATTGAAGGCTGCCTTCAGCGTGTTGAGACAGCCATGGTTGGGCTCAGCATCGCCATCCATGCCGCTTTGCTAGCCAGGACAAATACTGCGTGTGTGCCCTTTCTTACCTAAATAACTCGGTACGCAAGCCATGGGCAAAAGCTGATTCGACTGGTCATCCCTAGCTACGATGAAAACAAGAAGGCAATCGGTGACTTGGCTAAGCAGATGGCCGAAAGCTTCGAGAGATTGGAGAAATGCCATGAAGGGAGTACCAGCAAGCAGGACCGCAGGACCACCCACCTCATCGTCAGACCATTGCAGGTGCCCAGCCGCCGTCGGTTCTGGCGCATAATTTCGTCGGCTCCCGGCAAACACACCAGGCAAGCTCAGACTATCCAGGCCGCAACCACCGAAGCCCCGCCTCATCTTGCAGTGCCTCACGACCAGCCGCAAATTGATATGCTGCCGGATCTGGAACACGACCTTATGACTGCTAGCGCAGCATCCCAGGACCCGCCTGACTACCAACTTGGGCACGCATCTGAGATGAGCCCTGACACTCCTTCGCATGAGTCTCCATCTCTAGACGTGGGATGCGAGTTTCCATCGATCCCTGAACAAGTGGATGATATCGAAATTACGTGTGAAGATGGCAGCATCGCTTTCATCCCTGCCGGGACGGACCGTGGCGATGGTGATGAAGGCATCAAGACCCAGATGGCGCTCGTCAAGGCCACTGACAAGCTGTCGATCACTCGCACTCCGCAGGATGCGAACATCCCTCTCTCGGATGCCGACGAACTCCTAGACTTCCTAGCCAAAGGCGCACCCGCGGATGGAGTGCCCGCTCCAGACGGAACAGCCTCGGCAAAATCGGCCACCATAACCTCCCTCTTCCGTCTCAAGTTTGAGTCGAAAAACAGCGAGGATGATGCAGACGGTGCGAAGTCCGATCCACCGATTATTCGATTCCTCTGCATCGAGAGATTTTTCCTTCTGCAGGAAGAGAACAGCTCCGAGATTGTTGCGCGGAGACCATGCCATCAATTCCCGCGGTGCGATCATGCCCACATTCAACTCCTGGGTGGCGGCGTGTCTGCAAACGAGCTTGATGACTCGGATGTGGGAGCTGTCATACTAGCCCCGCAAAGAGATGATCGCGACCTACGAGCGGTCCGGCTATTCAAAGGGTTCGAGACCTTTGTGTACCAGAAATGTACCGGGCCGTGCGATCACACTCAAGCGGAGGTTGGAGATGCGATGGAAGATGCAGTCGTGCATTGCATCAGGCCCCTTCGCATGTTGGCATTGGTTGGAACTGCACCGATAGGCTCCGGGGATGAAGAGACTTCAGATGACGAACACTCTAGTGATGGAAGCTCCGACAACAGTGGCGACGAAGCGGTCGCCCATGCGATGGGTCCGTTCCGCTCGGTCCCCTGCTTGTTCTGTCGCAAGACGGCCTTGAATCCCGAATTGAAAGGGGAGAAAACATCAGAGTCAGTCATCCGCTATGGCACTCATTCCTATGGCTACAGGTGTGCTCGCTGTCAAAAGATAAGTTTCATTACAGGAGCCCAGCCGGTCGGTTTTGAGGGAGAGGCGACTGGGGACGACTCGGAGAGAGAGCTTACTGTTGCACTCGTTAGTAGCGCTGCTGGACTTCCAGTCACGGCTGGACAGGTTCAAGTTCCACGTTGGGCGAATTGGTTCGGCTTCTGATGATTCAAAACTGGTCCCTAATAAGCATATAACGTGCATGATAAGCGAGTGAAACAGACAAGCGAGTGAAACACTTTTACCCACCCCACAAAAGGGAAAAAATCACCATGCTGTGCTAGGTCCAGCCATGCCCACAGTCTCCAGTTCTCTCACCTTCCACACCACCCCAGAATATAGCGTTACCTTGACATTCAAGTCCTCCACTCCAGCGGGTGCAGGACCAGACAGACGATATGCGGAAAGTACGGCGATTTGGGGAGAACCAAGCATGGGTGGGTAAGAGAGAATGAGAATTGCTTGCTAAGGTTGAAAGAGATAACTAGATCGTCCTCCCTCGAACGTTCCCTAGTACGGCTCGGCCAAGTCCGTTCCCCTCTGCTGGCTCCGTCCACCGCCGCTGCTCGGGCCCACGCCATAGGCGTCGTACCGGAGACCCATCATGGCCGCCTTCTTCGTCGACGGGACCGTGTGGACATGCTCGAGGTAGTCCTTGAAATCCCGCGACATGCTCACGGTGGCCTTGATGTGCTCGGGCTTGATGAGGATGCGGCCTTTACCGTCTTTGTGTCCCTGGGCCTCGGCCAGGGCAACGGCAACTTGGAAAGCTGGTAGGTGGTGCGTGTCAACTTCCCGTGCATAATTAGGTGGAATGGATTGTTGCCCGAAACCTACCGTTTCTGATCTCTCGGCCGTTCCACTTCAGATCGTGCAGCTCCTGCGACGTGGTGTAATCCTTGGTCGACTGAGGAATGCGCATGGTGGTCTCGCGATCTTCCTCCAGCTTCTCAAAGAAGCGGTCCCAGATCTTGGTCCGCTGCTCATCCTGGAACTCGGCGTAGTAGATCGGGATGTGGATGCGGGAGATGAAGGCCTCGTCGAACGTTCCGACGCGGTTGGTCGTCAGGAAGAGGATCCCCTTGAAATACTCCAGAGCGCGTAGGAACCCCGCCACGAGATGGTTCCGCTCGAGGTCTTGGCTCTGCCGCTCTTCCATGTAAATGTCGGCCTCGTCGATGAGGACGATGGCACCCCAGTTTTGTGCCAACTTGAACCAATTCTGAAGGCTGGTCTCGATCTCCTCCGGCTTGACACCAATGTCGGCGCACGTGAGCGCGAGGAGAGGACGTTCTGTGTAGTCTGCGATGCATTCTATTGCTGCTGTCAGCATTGTAGTGGTTACGAATAGGGGTAGAATTGCACAGACCGGCTGTGTATGTTTTGCCGACTCCTGGCTTCCCATGGAGCAAAAAGACCAGGCTGTCGCCTTTGCCCTGTACAAAGTCGGCCGACCACATGGCTTGCGCCCGTGCCGGCTTCGTGCCGCGGTGAACCGTGGTGATGTCGGTATACTGCGCTTCCTCCTGCCTGGACTGGACGGCGCTGTCTCTGATGTACATCTCGGTGAGACTCTTGATCATTTCTTTCGTGCTGTCTTTGAGAACTAGATGCTCGAACAGCGACTTGTCGAAGGCTGCTTCCCGGAATCCATTCACATGGAGGTACTCTATGGTGTTTTATCGCATCAGAGCGCCCATCGTCACAGCCATCATCTGGCGCATGTCATGAACTTGGGGAGACCCACGCCATGATCGGAGTCTGAAGGCGAATGCGGCGACGGTGCTGCCGCAGATGAAGTATTGGTGTGTGCTCAGCTCGGGATACGTGGCCGGGTCAACCTGGGAGTAGCCCAGAAATTTGGGCTGCACGGCATGCTGATAGATCAGCTCGCCACAACGGTCACAGGAACAGATATAGAAGGGGGAATAAGGGTGCGCCGCGCTCTCCTGAATCTCAACCTCGCGCGATCCCGTGCGGCTGATGGGATCTACCATGACAAGGCCGGTGTACTATGCAGTCTTGGGGTAAGCATGCTGTTGATTCTCTCGAGGCACCTAGATACCTAGTAATTACTTACCTTTCGTTTAGGAATGCTGGTGGTGAAGCCATCGAAGTCGAAGCACTGTGTTCTTCTCAAGAACTGATACCATTTCTTGCCTCTTTCCACAAAATGCTCCTTGATCTTTTGCGCATCATCCTCGGTGACACAGTTGGCGAATCGCAGTACTCACAAGGATAAGCCACCAGCTTGACGATCTCCATCTCGCCGGCAAACCTGGGTATGGAGCACCAGCTCTCGGACGGTCCCACCAGCCGCCTGTTGGCGTCGACGTTCCAGAAGGTCAAGTCATACTCGTTGGTACATCCATTGGCGAGCTTGAATTGGACTTCTTTCAACACATACGGCTCGTGCTCAGAAAACCCCAAACGGCTGTAGTAGACGTCGGAGCCTGGCTTGAACAGGAGCCACAGCATGTCGAAGGTGGCGAAACCTCTGGCGTGCCGTTCTCTCTCCGCGTCGATGTCCGGCTGGCGGGTGCGGGATCTAACAAAGTCCTGCACGATCCCGATGTGCTTGTAGGCGTTCTTGTTGGCGCACGAGTCGTCGGGCGACCCTACCAGCAGACGCTCGCGGTACTCGGACAGCTCGCGCTCAAAAAACACGAAGACGGCAAACGGCTCTATGACTTTGACCGTGGTGCCCGAGAGGTCGACCGAGGGGAAGTAGTCCACCACGCACCGCAGCGCTTCGTTCACTGCCGGGCAGAAGATGGTCATGTACGAATGCCCTTTGCTGTGCGAATGGTAGCCTTTGTGTGCCGCCGGTTGGGCTCCACCAAGACCAACGCCGATGGCCATCTGGGTCAGGCGCACTTCGACATATTCCATCACCGTCGTCTCTTGGTCGCCCAGATCCCCGCCTGCATCCGACCCGTCCCAGTGCGCTGTAGCTTTCGTCTGGAGACTGACATATTCCGTTCTGTACTTGATCAAGTCCGACGCCCCGCTGGCGTCCTTGTCCGCCGGACTCGCATTGCTCGCACCATCGCGAGGCTGTGGTCGTCAGAAAGCAGTATGATTAGTGCACCTGAATAGTATAATATCTCGAGGACTGGGAAATAAGATGATGTCCTCACTGATGGAGACATGGTAGCAGGACGGCAATGAAGAGAAATCAAGCCACTAGAGGATCAAGTTCCGTCAAAGGTTGGGGGGCTTCAGGACTTGGTATTGGGTGAGGGGCAAGGCAAGGCTCAAGCGTAACTACCCACCTACTTATGTATATGGAAATGTACAAATACACCCCGCAGAGACACGGGACCAAAATTCCCTCGACACACACCGAGGAGGAGAAGGTGCATGAACTAGGGGGGGTGAGTGGCCGGCCGTCGCGTCGGTTGCGGAGGCAGTGTGACGCGGGACGAAGGCTGCGGCACGGGTTTGCGCTATTCCTTCGTCCCCGCACTAAGTGTCGTACTGAAGCGTTGAATGGCCAACTCGAACTGCAATGGCGTGACACGACAGGAGACTAAAGGAGCCCGAGGTGTGCTGGGCAGCGCAGCCACACAAGGCTCGCCCGTGTCGTGCAGAAGAGGCCTACGAGTTTTGTCACGGTCCATTTTCTCCTTTACAACCCATCCCCGACTCGATTGATAGGGATTGACCGATATCTGCAACCAACATCAAGCCATGGAGATAGTACGACGCCAATCCGGTGTTCTCGTGGAGGGCTTCGCCCGGAACTTGGAGGCCATCAGCCGGGATGAGAGCGATGTAGCGATCGACGACGAATACGACCAGCTGCGAACGGATTTTATCGAAAGCAGCAAGAGAAGGTCGCGAGCAATGGCGGCCGAGATGGATCGCATCGAGGCATACTTCTCGGGCACAAGGTCAGCTTCTCTTCCGCCAAAGACAGCTAACAGACACTAATTGAACCTCAAGACCGGAAGACGAAGCCCGGTTTGCCCAAACGCGCCTCGACCTGCTTGATGCCATGGAGGCTTTTCAGGCTCTTGTGCCCGAGGAGTTACGGGCAACCCATCTCCCGAAATCCTGGTCCGACGTTGAGTTGGCCGTGTCTGCCGTGCAAGCCCAGTGGGAGGCCAAGAAAAAGGAGAGCTATGGTGCTCGTGCACGGGAGTGGGCGAGAAAGATGTGCAACGGTCTTCATAACCACTCGGCCGCCCTCGACATGCTCCCGACAGACAGTGAGTACGTCTCGCTGGTTGCTGGTGCAGTGACCATGATTATTAAGGTTGGTAACCGTCGCATTCATTCATGTCTGGCGAGCAGGCGGTTAAAAGCACCGCACAGGCATCGGCAAACTATACAGATATCACCGAGTCCTTTACAAAGGGCGTGTCCGAGATCAACGACGCAGTCGCCATCGTCCAAAAGAGCCAGGTGTACGACACGCAACCCATCCAGCAGCTTGTCATGCGACTTTATACCCAAGTCTTTTCCTACCTTCACAAGTTCATGGCCTGGTACACCAGCCGCAGCCGGACCAGGTTCCTCAAGAGCTTTAACGAGAATGTCAGTCGGACTTTCGACGAGGATCTCCGAAGGGTCAAGGAGATCTCGGTCCAGTTGTCACAGCAAATCCAGCTGCACATGGCTGCCGACGTGCGCATCTCCAAGATGCTGGAACAAGACACCAACTGGGCCGTCAAGTACCTCGTCCAGCTCGCCGAGAGCGAGAGGATGCAGAGGGAGTCGCAGCAAGTCGGCGACAGGCTCCTGCAGAGCATGTTCTTGAACCAGTTCAACAAGACAATGGAGGAAATACGGGAGAGCTCCAAGCGCATGATGATCGAGTACAATGAGCGGATGCGACAGTCTCTCTCGGGCGCCGGCATCACAGATTTGCTGACGGCGCAGGCCGCGCGGGATATGGAAACCCGCGGCCACGACCAGTCACCCAGTCAAAACAGCGAGGCCCACGCCTCGGCTACACCATCGCCACCAACCAGGAGCGTGGCGGACATGAGCGTGCAGTACTACCAAGCCGCCGATCTCAAGTTCCGATCACGCCGCCTCGACGAGTACTGCAACTCAGACCACGCCTTCCCTTTCCCCGAACTCCCGCAGCAGCTGTCCGCACATCCCTCATTTGCCGCTCGGCTCGGCTCCTTCACGCAAGCCATGGAGTCCCAGATCCTGTACGCGTTCGGCCGCTACCAGCCCGAACAGTCCAACGGCATGAGAGCGTCAGCGGCACAGTACGTCTCCCTCGCACGGCACTACGGCATCCCGACCATCTCGTATTTCTGCCGCCTGTCGGCCGAAGCCCCGCCGCGCAACCGCACGCGGGAGTCGGTCGAGCTGTCGTCGCTGCTCGCCTGCCTCGTCCGACAGGTGGTGGACCTCCTGCCGGCCGAGTTCACCGCGCCGCCGTCGCTGGACCTCAGCGACGAGGCGTTCTCCAGCCTCGACGGGACGCTGCGCACGTGGGACCAGACCGTGGCGCTGTTCTCGAGCCTGGCCGGCTGCCTCCGCCTCCCGCAGCTGCTGTTTGTCGTCGACGGGATTAACCTGCTCGAGGACGACTTGGACGGCGCGGCGACGTCGGCCAGGGTGCGGAAGCTGGTGCGGGCGCTGGCGCGCCTCGTCGACGCGCCCGGCCCGCCGCCGGGGCTCGGGATCGTCAAGGTCCTGCTCACGACGGCGGGCCCGTCGAGCGCGCTGTGCCGGGAGCTGCACAGCTCGCGGGTGGTGGCGTGCGGTGGGCTGCCGTCGCCACGCGAGAAGGGGCGGCAGAGGCCGTCGACGCACTTTTTGGGGTAAGGGAACGGGCGGAGGTGTGCCAGCGCTGGTCTGTCTGCGTGAGGTATGGAATCTGCTGTGTGGTTCGTCGAGGGGAGGAGGAGGAGGGAGGAATATAGGAGAGGAGTCCTGACTTGTTAATAGAGCAAGAGATATTGCTACCTAGGTAATCAGTTGAATAGCTTCAACTTACATTTATAAAGCGGATGATACGATGAGTACCGTAAGGAAGGTCGGGGACATGATCTCGGTTGTCTGGTTCCCAAGTCCTCAAAACAAACTCCTACTAACGTTACCTACCTACCTAATGATAGCTGCAGGGTATCACTCCTCGCCTCGCCAGAAGATGCCTCATTCCCTCGTCGGAACAGGCTAGTGTCCCGGGGGCCGACACATCCCCACAACCGTTCCATACCAAGCACTCACCCTCAGATCGATGGCGCTAACGACAAGCTGAGTCGATGGCTCTGCGCCTCAACCGTGCGCATCAACCGTGCGCGTCGACGCTGCGCATGAATCACGTTGACAGCCCCACCCGCGGAGCGAAGATCGACTTCCGCCTCCATGGAACTCGGTCGCTGCTAGCCTGGTTTTAGCTCTGGCGCAAGCTGTTTTCTTCTTCAGGTTCGATACTTAGACGGCTGGAACCGTTGGGCACATCCCCAGTCGCCGTTCCCCTGCCGTACTATGTACTCGCAAGTGCGATTGCGATTGCCATTCGATGTGCCCGTGTATTGGAGCTCATATTCGATGTTCTGTGCATAACGTATTTTATAAGCGAGTGGGCCATATAAGCGAATGGGCCACTTTCCCACACGACGCGCTACCTCTACCCCAAACACCAATTTTCTCATCCACCTAACATATCTCCCCCCTCGAAGGAAGCAAGGGTAATCTTAGCCCTTGAAGCTCTTGAAAATGACAAAAATCTAAGTCTACAAGAGGCAGCGAAGATCTATAACGTTAGTCGTATGACTCTCACACGACGACACGTTGGCCGCCTTGCATAACGCAACACTACGCCTAAATCGCGCCGGCTTACCGATTCCGAAGAGAATGCTATTATTTAATATATCGTTGAGCTAGTTGTACGATCTTTTCCACCAAGACTGTATAGTATAGAAGATATAGCTAACCAACTACTACACGTATACGACGCACCTCTTATTAGCAAGCTTTAGATATATAACTTCGTCAAACGTGTGATAAAGCTAGCGGTCTAGACTTCTTCTATAAGGGTTCTGGAGGTATCTTGACTGCTGGGGTGCAAAGCTTCGGTGAAGCTAAAAGGTTCATAACAATCAATGTCTTAATTAATAGGTTCTTATAGTTTGTAGTATACACTAACTTATATTAATAACTAGTGAACTTCTAGAGCTCACTAGTACTTACGATTATATAGCTATCTAGTTATGTCGTCCTTGTTGCTCCCGTTGCTCTCTAGGAGCTATAGGATCGATGAGAGTAGCAGTGCTCTTATCTTGTATTGGCTCTACCTAGGAGCATTTCCTTATAGGTGCCCTTCTTATTAGCTGATGGTTCTTGTAGGTGATAACTAGCTCAGGACACCCTACGCCCCTACACTACTGTAGGATAGTGACTTTGTTAGCTTAATTCGTAACATAATGCTCTTCCTCTATAGTCGACGTCCTAACGACTTAGCTTTTTTCTAATATCTTTGAAATACCGCTAATAGCCCCCTTCCCATTCTTGGTAAGCGCTCTGCCTCTTCCTCCCTATATACTCGCCTATTATGCCTCCTAACCGTGTGCGAAAGCGCTGCTCGTAGAAATCTAGCACTAACCGTTGCTGCGATCGTGCTATCGCTTAGGACGAATTTGCCGTCGAAATGGCCCGCTGCACCTATTGTAAGGACAAAAACCTTCTTGATTATCGTATACCTTCTAGCGATAACGTCTGTTCTTCTTACGCTAAAGTGTATAACTCGTCTTGTAATTCCTTCGGTTATAATAGCTCTGCCTTCTAGCGTCTAGTGTCGTAAAAGCAGTTGCTAGACAAGGAGCGTGCTAAAGCCGACTAAGCCTTTAGTGTTGCCCTAGCGTGCGTTAAGTGCCTTCGCTGCTAACACTAGCTTCTTAAGGAAAAAGCCTGCCGTATATTCTAATAAGAGGGGGAAGTCTTATGTGAGCAGGAGCGCTAGGAGGCTGCTGCTACTACACCTTCCTCCCTAGGTCCCTAGGACCTGTCCCTTCTTAAATAAGTGTTGCCTCTCTTGTTCTTAATAACGAAGACTTAGTAGCATAGTAGTAGTGTGCCTACTATTCTAGTAGGAGGTCGTAGGTTCGACTCTCGCCTAGGCCTCTTAGATCTTGTAAAACGTTCTATGCTAAAGCGTCTTATAGGATCTTGTTTCTTTCTTTTGTAATACTGACCTCTCCTAGTTCTTTTGCCAACCCTTTCGCTAGGATCGATTTTTTGTTAGATGCGTAGCTGTAAGTCAGTCTAGATTTTATTGATAGAACTTAGTTAGCTTCTTAAGATAGTAGAGGTTTATAGAAGATTGCTATAAATTGTCTTCTAGGCTAAAGTCTAACTATTTAACTAAGTACTTTAACTATCTGTTTGTAATGTGCGAGTCTAGAATATATTCGATATCCTATTTTTCTTTTTCGTCTTTAGCTTCTAAATCTATAGCGAGCTATACGTTCTTATATGCTAGTTCTAAAAGTGAAATGTAGAATACATATGTCTTTAGCCTTATTGTAGCTAGCAATAAAAGTTGATAGTTGTTATCTAAAATTCGCTCTTCAACTTTAAATAGTCTAATCTTCTTAAAGTCTAGCTTCTTGTTTAGTTGCTTTATATAAAGGTTCTAAGAAATTAAGTAGACTTTATCCCTCCTTTTTAAATAAGGACCTTTAAGCTTGTATTTATTGTAGTACCGTTTTATCTTAGTCTTAATAAACTCGAGTTCTTCTTTAAGCATTGTGTAGAGCGTGCTTATTTGCTTAGCCTTAACCGCTGCCTTAGGTATCTCGATATCTAGTCTCTAGCGTAAGTTTGCCTTGTGTCTATAGTTCGTAAAGAATAGCGAGACTTTCGTAGTCTTTATAAGCGTAGTATTATATATAAGTTGCGTAGTTAGCAATAACATAACCTAGTCGTTTTATTAGAAGTTAATATAAGATCGAAGGTATTGCTCTATAATTTAGTTAAGCTATTCTATCTATCTATCAATTTGTAGGTAGTAGGCTATAGAAAGCTTACTCTTCACCTTTAGGCGCGTTATTAGCGCTTGCTAGAACCGCGATATAAACTTAGTGTCTCGATTTGTAATCTATTCCTTCAGCCACGTATGCACCAAAGTAATATATTAGTAGATTACATTTGCGAGTTATTCTACTATCTATATCTCTTTATATAGGAAGAAGTAACTCTATTTAGTTAGTCTAAAAAAACTTTTGTCAAAAAACTGCACCTCCCCCTAGGGGCGACCAGGCCTCTAAAACAGACCAAAGCACCAGCGTTCGAAAGCCCTCGAAAAACCCTATCCAACCGCCCCGGCTGCGACCGCGCGCGAGCGACCGCGCGGCCGCCATGGGCGTATGCGAAGGAGGGGAGTTTCGAGCAGCCTGATCGTCAAATTTTCAGCCGCGCAGCCGCACAGGCCACCCTGCAGCCAAGCCACCCCCCCTAC
>OUNM010340180.1_pt1 | contig 14442 bp, 14 predicted proteins | sample 1769961 | NCBI WGS metagenome assembly OUNM01 (sample SAMEA3914820, study PRJEB12502) | metagenome | biome: forest; material: soil | place: USA | collected 2012-03-12 | depth 0.3 m | reverse complement strand
GTGGGTGGGTGGGCGGATTGATGGATGGCTGGATGGATGGATGGCTGGATGGATGGATGGCTGGAAAGAGAAGAGAGAGATGCTGACTGAATGGTGTGTGGTGGTGTAGCTCACGAATGCGATGGAGTCGTGCTACGCCAAGACGGCCATGAGCGGTGTTGCTGGGTTTGCGCTGGGCGGGTTGTTTGGCATGTTTATGGCTTCGGTATGTCACTCCCCCCTTCGTCAGCCTGAATGTAGTGGTTTGCGACAGGGTAACTAACGCTGTGGGTCACGACAGATGGCCTACGACACTCCCTTCCACACGCCCGGCGCCCCCGGCGCGCCAGGCGTCCCCGGCGTGCCCGGGTCCGCCGCCGCCACCATCTCGTCGCTGCCGCTGCGCAAGCAGCTGGCGCACGGCTTCAAGGACATGGGCACACGCTCCTGGAGCACGGCCAAGAACTTTGGCGCCGTGGGCGCGCTGTTCAGCGGCATCGAGTGCGGCATCGAGGGGCTGCGGGCCAAGAACGATCTTGGGAATGGCGTTGCTGCGGGGTGTTTGACGGGCGCGATATTGGCAAGGAATGGGGGGCCGCAGGCGGCGGCCGTGGGGTGTGCCGGGTTTGCGGCGTTTAGTGCGGCTATTGATGCTTGGATGAGGATGCCGAAGGATGAGGATTAAGGGTTGGGTTACTAGTGATCGGAAAAGGGAGGGAGGGGCTGGTGTATCGATATTGGCTTGTCTGCTCGTGCTCTGGCGGCGATGCTGGGCGGGAGGGGCTACGGCTTGGTTCTGTTGTCCATGGCACTGGCGTTGGGGTGGTTTATCTACATGTATAGATTTGGAGGTTTGCGTTGGGCCGGAACGTTGAGACGCGATCTGGCAGAGGTATTCTTGCTGGAGGGCGCGGAACATCTCCACTTGGTTTGGTTTGGGGCACGGGATAGACGGCCATCAGGGCTCATTTGTACATTAGCCATCTATGGGAGTTGTCAAAAAAGAGTTGTCGAAGGGTCATCCCCCTGAAACTGCGTTCCGGCATTACAACATTACAACGTGTAGACCAAATCCTCGCCACCAGCCACCAAGTCTCCCTCGCCTGCCATGCCACCTCTACAACGCCTTGTAGACGTGGAAAGACCCAAACTCCCAATACGCATTCGTGAAAGCCGCCGGGTTGTTCGCAACATAATCCGTGCAGTTGGAAGGGCCTGTCCCGCGTCACGTCAGCAACCAACCCACCACCAACAACAAAACAAAAGGGGTCCAAAGGGGGCAACCTACACCCAGACGACGCCCACACCGCCTCCGTCAGATAACCACACAAGTCAATATTCACCACAATACTCTGATTCCGAAAGTGACTCGCCACATCACACCCCGTAGCCGGGAAATCCGCCAGCGGCTGCCCCCACACACTCGGATCCGGCACCGCCTCGGCCGCCACCGTCGCCGCGTTCGGCGTGACGCCGCCCCCCCGCGGTAGCACCCACACGCGGATGCCCTCAACCCGCCACTCGAGCGCGACCACCCCGCCCCCGGCGGCGTTGAAGTCCGGCCCGTAGGTCGCGGGCGCGCCCGAGACGGTGCAGCCCGCGTTGTTGTTGGTCGAGTTGTGGCAGTCGCCCTGCGGGCCGGCGGTGCCGGTCATGGAGCGGCGGACGTCCGACATGCTGCAGTCGGCGGTGGTGTGCAGCGCGACGGTGGCGCCCGAGGTGGCTTGGTTGACGGCTTCGAGGAGGTCGATTTCGCCGTTGGTGGGCCAGTTGGCGGGGCTTGTTTGGCGGGGTTAGTCCGTCTATGTGTTTGTTTTTGGGGGCGGGAAGGGGGGGACGGACTCTGTTAACCAGAGGGCGGGCCAGGTGCCGCAGCCGTAGGGGGTGTGTTTGACGTCGAAGAGGAACAGGCCTGGCCCGTACTGGGCTTTGGACTCGAGGCGAACTGAGAAGCGGCCGGTCGAGGCGTCTGGCTTGTCCCCGGGCCCGACCTTGGTGTCGACGCGGATGATGGCAGAGGAGGAGGTCGCGTAGGTGAGGTTCTGGGTGACCTAGTTAGTAGAGATTGGGGAGATAGGGGTCAGGGGTTGGGTTGGCTTGCGTAGGTTTTGGCGTAGTCTGGATCGACATAGTGGACAAAACCGCCAGCTGATGAGTAGACAGCTTGTTAGTGTTATTCACTAAGAGCCTCAAAGCAGCGAGAGAGCATACAAGGGTCGTAGTCGTGAAAGTACTGGAACTTGTCGAAGAAGGATTCGCCATTATCTGCGTGGCTGTTAGCCTCTTCCCGTGAACACACTCCCAAAACACACAACTCGACTCTGGGTTCCACTCACAAGTATCGATCAAAGTATAATTTATCTTCGAGTAGTTGGGATAGCTTCCGCCGTCCTTGTTCCTCGCCGCCCTCGACCCGACGACCCCCCCAACAACAGCCGCCACAACCACCAGAATCCCTGCCACGATGAGAAGCCAGATCTTCCTGGTCCAGGTCTTTGGGCTCCAAGGCGATGTGTATGATGTTGGCGAGTATGCCGTCTCATACGCCGACACGACTTGGTCGTTGGACTTCATCTTGAGCGTGTGAGTCGCAGCGACGCAGGAAAAGGGGCCAACTTATGATTCCGTAACAACCCCGTCTGAGGTTCTCCTACAGTAGATACACAGCAGGGAAACGCTCAAAACAAACACCCCGACAAAACGAGACCCATCCCAGGCATGTATAGGTAGGTATATAAACCCCCGCGCATTCCTCCGGCTCTCCGGCTCTCCCGCCCAATGCAATGCACCATTCCAGACCAATGCACCGCGCGGCAGGGTCCCTCATCCTTCAACACACAGTCTGCACCGCACACACCGACCAACATCTCGTATTGCCCCCTTTCCGTTCAGCGCGTAACGTTATTCCCGGCAGATTCTCTTATAGGCAGGCCCAAAAACCGCGACTGGGGGCTGCGCCACGGTCGGCCTCTGCTGACTTATCAGGCTGAAGGTCCTTCATACGCAAAAGTCAGAAGTTGAGGGGAGTGTTGCGGTTGGGTGGAAGACGGTTGGATTGAGCACACGGCCCTTGCATGGGAACTGTCTAAATAAGCCGGGTGCCTGGAATGAATCCTTGATTTTTGTCGTCTTCTAACGGGCCGATCATATTTCTTGTTTGTGACTCAGCGTTTTTGTTGATGGGGGCCAAAAACTGGAAAGTGAGTTCAGTCTGGCGCAAGTTGTGAGTCCAGGAATGTTGACAGACCGGTTTCCATGGTGGTTGTCTCTCGTCAGTCAGTTCGAATACACGAATCAGGAGCACGCCCAAGTCAACTGGAGGAGCCTGGTATTCTCAAGGCCTCGCCAATTCCAAACGCCCAACTGCCTGCGTTGCCCAATGCTTGCATGACAATTGCCCAATGCCTGTATAACATGCCACCACCACCCATTCCTCACTCCTCCTCATCATCAACCCGACTCCTCTTCGACTGCCTCTCATCGTCTCCCAGCCCATACCCGCGCTTCGCCGACGAGCCCGCCGTCCCCTCCTGCACCTCCTGCAAAAACTTATCCACATTAAACGGATCCCCCGCGTCCTTCTCAAACTGCACCGGCCCCTCCCTAACCTCAGCCTCCTCCGTCCCCTTGAACGTGCCCCTTCCCAGCGCCTCGCCGAACCGACTCCCCTTCTGAATCCTCGACATTTCCTTATCCCCCGCCCCCTCCTCCTCGTCCTCCTCCGCGTTGCCCCGCGCGCGGTAGATGCTGCTGATGGCGTCCTGCGCGGCAAACAGCGGCTTGTCGTAGGGGTTGTCCTCGTTGAACCCGCTGGCGAAGCCCGAGGACTGGTTGAACAGGCGCGAGTCGTACATGCCCTCGGCCGACTGCGTGGGCTTGGCGAGGCCGAGCGCGATCTTCTCGGAGATGTCGCGGTCCATCTCGCGGGCCATGACCTGCGCGCGGCGCTCGGCGCCCATGCGCGACTGCCGCATCTTGCGCTCGTCGTCGCGCAGCTTGTCTTTTCGGGCGGCGCGCCGCTCGCGCTCCGAGTCGGACGTGTAGGAGCCCGAGTCGGAGCCGCTGTAGGAGCCGGAGCGCGAGCGGGAGCGCCGGCGGCTGCCGCCGCCTGTCTTTTCGGCGCGCGCTTGCTGGGCGAGCTGGCGGAGGTGGTCTTCCTTTTGCGCGCGCTCCTTCTCGGCGAGGCGCTGTTGCATCATGGCGCGCTGGCGGACTTCTTCGCGGGCGTGCCGGTCCGCCATGAAGAGGGCCTCGGAGAGCTGGGCGAAGTTGTCGTTGATCTGGACGTCTTGCAGCCCGCGGCCGTCGGCGGCTACCCTCTTGTCGAGGGGGATTGTGAAGCCCTTTGAGTTTTTCCACATTGATACGGGCGGCGCTGCGGATTGCTTGTTAGTGGATGCCTCGTGTGCAATGGGTTGGCTTGGTATCACTCACGGATTCGCCACGCCTCCTGATCTTCTGCGGTGAGTTTTCTCGGCGGGGAGTGCATGACCTAGCACAGGTTAGCATCCGGGAAACCACAATATACACTCTAGCAAGGATGACGTAGACATACCGGTGGAGGAGGGGTCGGCGGCCCCCTCGGGATCTTCTTGTGCTTGAACTTAGGAGGCTCCATCGGATCTAGCAGAGTTAGCCCCTGGGCTCGTCAACCACGCGAGAAAAAAACAAGAAACATACCCCTTTGCCTCTCCACAATCTTCATAATCCTCTCCTGCTTCTTCGAATTGTCCCCCATCTGTGCCGACGGCGTGTACTTGACAAACGTCGGATCCCGCCTGCCACCAACATTCACATTCTTAGGCTTCTGGGCGGCCAGCGCGCCGCTGACCAGCGACGCAAGGGCATTCTTGGTCCTCTCCGCCGTGGCCGCGACCTCCTCCTCGCTGGGACGCGACAGGTCCAGATCGCCGGCCTCGGCGCGCTGCCGCAGCGGGATGAGGTCCTTGAAGGACGCGTGGATGACGCGGTCGGCGCTGTGGCCCTGGCGTGCGATGGCGCCGTAGTCGACCTTGCCCTCGGCGTCGACCTGCACGACCAGCGCGTTCGACTTGGAGGAGCCGTCGGTCTTGCCCCATGGGTATTGGGCGACGGGGATCTCGGGGAATGCGCCGCCATCGCCAAAGTCCTCGGGGGCACGCGGGCGCCAGCCGGCTCGGTTGGGGTATGGGGGTGGCCCGGCTCGCTGCGGCAGGGTGAGGGTTAGAGATGTGTTCTCGTTAGGCAGACAGGAAGCGAGTTCAATGACTTACCTTCAATACGATCTGGCTCTCGTCGATTTGATCGGCGGCGACAATCCGCGGGCCGAGCTGCTGGGTTCGTTGCTCTTCGTGCTCGGAGTTGTGCTGGGGTTTTGGGAGAGCCCGCGCGAGGCCCGCTGCTATCGAGGCCATGGCTGCGGCGGGTTTTGTATCGAGGCTGTCGAGGTTAGAGTTAGGAGTTTGGAGTTAGGAGTTAGGAGTTTGGGGTTTGGAGTTTTAAAGTTAGAGATGACGGTTCGAGGGCGGGACCTTGTCTTGGAAAAAGAGTTGCAGGCATCTGGCGCCTTCAGAACGTCAATGCACGGTCAGTGGTTGGGCGGGTCTTGATTGAGGTCAACGTTATCGGTCGTTGTCCAATCAGCGGCGGCTCGCGTGCATTTGAACCACTGCAGCGACCCCTGAGCTCTGGCTGCAGGTGAAGCCAGCAGGGGCAGCTTCAATAAATTCAGGTTATCAACACAACGCAAATACGGGCAGACACAGTATGATGCGGCCCAACACAAAACGAGGCCGCTAGAGACCATTCTTCATTAACCCATGAGACATCCCGTATGATACATATCCACCTTTGATGCAAGACATGCCCAGCTCGCAAAACCACGCCCAGCCAGACCCAACGAGTTCAATATCACAGCACGCCACCAATGCCCGCTCATACGTAGCCCTTCCTTGCGCCCTGGAAGAAGAACCGGACGATAAAGACCTGGAGAGCGCCCATGCAGACGACCAGCAGGATCTGGATCAGGCTGAAGTTGACGATCCTCTTCTCGGTGCTGCGGACGGTGCTGAAGTTGCGGTTCTCGCGGGTGCGGAAGTATTTCTGGTTGCGGGTGATGGTCGACATCTGGCCCGAGATCTTGAACAGCGACTCCTCGAGCGTCGTCGTCTGCTCGGGGGCGGCGCCTTGCTTGGAGGGGAGGGTCACGCGCGCCTCGTTCTCGACCTGCCGGGGGTTCTCGTGAGCAAGGGGTCAAGGGTCCTCGGATGGTGTTGGCTGGGCTTACCGAGATCTCAAAGTCGACAAACTTGTCGGTGTAGGTGCTCATCTCATTGTTGAAGCAGAACTTGTACTCGCCGGGCTCCTGCGCGGTGAAGACAAAGTCGCCTTGCCGCTCCTTCTCGCCGTCCATGATGTACCGCCCGTTGGGCCCCTCCACCCGGAAGTTGATGTCGAAAGAGCCGCCGGATTGCACCTGCAAGCAAAGTAAGCATTGGATTGTCGGACGGGCTATCGGGCCGGGCGGCATACGGCAAAGTAGAAGGCAATCTTCTCGTCGCGGTTCTGTGTCGCCGTGTAGAAGCAGGCCTCCTCGTTGGCGTTGAGCTTGTACGTCAATGCCGTCGCCGTCGCCTGGACGGCGAGCAGGGCCCAGAGGCCGCACGAGAGGAGCGGCAGCTGCATCGTGCGCGGGGTGGTGGATGCGATGGGCGTTGGGGAGTGTCGCAGGGCTTCTTCAAGACGGCGCTCGCTTGTCACGACCTGCATCGACCACCAAAAGACACGGATCCGTTGCTGAGAGGCCGCGCTTGGCTGCTCCGGGGCCCCACTGGGAATTTGGGCGGAACAACACAAGGGCCGAAGCCTTCCAGGCTCGCCAGGCCCGCCAGGTTGGCACTTGGCAGCCCCAGAATTGCCAGCCAACCAACGGCCGACCAACCCCGGCAGCTTGCTCCGACCGTGACATCAGCGATTCGACGAGAGCTCCCGGTTTGTTGTAGAGGGCCTGGGGTGGGAGGGTGGCTCGAGGGTGGCTCCCTCCAAGGAATGCGGCGCCAGCCCAACCTCGAGTTTCAGGCGATAGGCAAATCAATGAGATCAGTCCCGGTGGCCTTGGTAGATTGATTGCTCATCAATGTCATTTCTGCGCGTTGCGCCCGTCTGCGATCCCATTCATCTTTGAACAACCCCATGATCCTTCCCGAGAGTGACAACTGAACAACACCAATCTTGACGCGCCGAATCAAGCATCCGCCTGACGTTGACATATTGTCGGCAGCATGGCCACAACACAGACCAAGGTCGCAACAGCGGCCTCAATCGGGCTGCGGGCTCTGAGCTACATCTTCTTGCGATGGGTAAGTAGTTCGCTAGTTTAGGATGTAATCCGGACCAAATACTGACTTTGGAGATAATTAGGCACTAGTCCCTGTAAGTGTTGAGTACATCGGTGCACAGAAAGCGTGGAATCCGTGATCCGTACTCTGAGCTGACACAAAAAGATTGCCCCTGCCATCATCTTCACCCTCTTCGCCGTATACCTCCCTACCTTCGTTTCCGGCTACCTGAAGGAGCCCAAGCTCGAGGTGGTTGATGAAGTCGATGTGGTCGTCACGGAGACGACCGTCGAGAAGGAAACCCCTCCCGGCGGCAAGAAGAACAAGAAAGGTCGCGCCCAAAATGGCGACAAGGAGGTCGTCGCCGAGGACGTCACCATCACCGAAACCGTCTCCATCCAGGACAGGCCGCTGAACCCCTTGCGGACCTTGTTGAGCGGCGCGCCGAACCCGAGGAGTCTGGCCCTGTCCCTCGCCACGCTCCTGATCAACGGCCTCTGCGTCGGCATGGTTGCCGACCGCCTCTTCCGGGAGCGCTACCACCCCAGCGACGACCTGTCGTTCGTCAGAGTCGGATACGTCTCCGAGAACGAGGCCAAGCTGCTGATCCGGGAGCCGGACCAATCCAAGTTTCCCCTGACCGTCGAGGTTCACATCAAGGACCCCCAGCCCCCCTTTGACAACCCGTTGTGGCAGGACGCCGGCGGAGTGCGGTGGACGACCAACGAAACCGACTACACCGCGGTTCTGTCCATCCCCCTGGGGCACTCCAAGAAGCGCACCTACGAATGGCGCACCTCCAACAACCACTCGGGCGAGTTCACCACCCCGCCCCCCGTCGGCCACGCCGAGGAAACCAACTACGGCCCCTTCACCTTCCTCTCCACCTCCTGCATCGTCCCGCAGCTCCCATACAACCCCCTCTCCCACCCGCTCTCCATCCCAGGCCTCAAGCACCTCGCCAAGGTCCTCCCCACACTCAACGCGCAGTTCATGCTCTTCCTCGGCGACTTCATCTACTCGGACGTCCCGCGCTTCTGGGACCAGTCCGTGGACTACTACCGCGAAAAGTACCGCCAGGTCTACGCCTCGCCCGACTGGCCCGCCGTCGGCCACAACCTCAGCTGGATCCACACCCTCGACGACCACGAGATCGCAAACGACTGGTCCGCCAACTCGACGGGCGTCTACAACGCCGCCATGGACCCCTTCCACCACTACCTCTCCGCCGCCAACCCCCCGCCCGCCAAACCCGCCTCCACTCCGCTCCTCACCACCCACACCCCGCCCCAAAACCCAACCTACTTCTCCTTCACCCAGGGCCCGGCCACCTTTTTCTTGCTGGACACGCGCTCCTTCCGCTCCCTCACCAACAAAACCATGCTCGGCCCCACCCAGCTCGCCGACCTGCTCGCCTGGCTGCGCCGCCCGGAGCCGAGGGGGGTCCGCTGGAAGATTGTTGCGTCCTCGGTGCCCTTCACCAAGAACTGGCCCGTCAACACCCAGGACACCTGGGGCGGGTTCCTGGACGAACGCGAGGTCGTGTTGGAAGCCATGTGGGACGTCGGGCGCAGGGGGGTCGGGGTGGTGGTGCTGAGCGGGGACCGGCACGAGTTTGCTGCTACAAGGTTTCCTCCGCCTCCGGAGGCTGCCAAGGGGGGCTTGACGGTCGGGGGCGAGGAGGGGGGGAGGTGGCCTGAGCAGGTGGCGGTGTGGGAGTTTTCGGCTAGTCCGTTGAGTCAATTTTACTCGCCGGTGCCGACTTATCGGCAGCGGGATCGGGAGGATGTGTTGGTCAAGTGAGTTTTTCCCCTTGCTCTCATCCCTTGGTTTGGGGTTTTGCTTGTGTGTGTGTGGCGGGGACTGACTGGTTTTGGCAGGTATATTTACAAGGGCAACTCCAAGTTTGGCGCCATCACCATTGAGAACATGGAGGGCGGCACGCAGAGCAGCCTCAAGTACCGGCTGTATGTGGACGGGGAGGAGGTGTGGAACACGGTGCTGTTGTCGCCGGATCTGCCTGGCGGTGAAGCGGCCAGGGGCTCGTTCTGGGATATGTTTAAGCGCGGTACGTAGAGGCTTGCTTGTGTGGGCTCACGGGGAGGTTTACTTGTGTGAGCTGTGTTGTGAGATAGGGATGGACGGATGGACGGATGGACGGGGATATTGGGTAGAATCGGAGGCCACGGGGTCGGAGGATAGGATGGGATACGGTCTGGATGGGAAGAAGGACTAGTGTTTAGGAGTTATATAGGCTATTCTTGGGTTTTCTCAAAAGAATGGACCGTTTCGTAGTGTGGCCTCTGGGATGCTTGTTGCGAGAGACAAAGTCCAGTCTCAAAAGAGGGCGTGCTGAGAGACTTACTCACCCAACCCTAACCCCGAATCTCGAAGCATGTGAAAGCCAGGCTGGAACCCTGAATTCACTCGTAAATTCGAAGCCGCCTCTTCCATTCTTTCCCCGCAAGCCCCGCCAATCCCGCCCGCGGAAGTTGGCAGTCGTACGTTTCAGAGCTGCCCTTGCCCTGACTGGCCCCGATCTGCCGAGGTCATCTCAGTGCACTACGCCCTATTCTTAGCGTGCATTCCTTGCGGATAGCTGCGGAGCATGAAGCTTGCAGCGCGGTGAAACGGTCAGCTTAGAGAGCTTAGATCAGCCGAGTCTGGCTGCCTCCTGTACCTATTCTGTATTCTGTATATCAACTCAACAACCACCACCAAACAACCCATGGGGTCGTGTCTCTGCGATCAAACACTCCCGCTCAACTGAGATTCGAGATAAATGGACAAGATGAGAATCATTGGAGCGCTGCGGCCGCTCCTCCGGCGCCAGGCTCTTCCAAGGTTCGTCGGTCTCTGAGTGTTGCTTCCATGCCCTATCAGGGGCAAACAAGGGGTAAACACTCACTGGTGAACTGTGTCAGAGGAAATGCCACCATCAGCCAGCTCGTGACTCGAAATCTACCTCGGCAACACGCCAGGTTCCTCAGCGCAGCGCCCCAAGCTACTGCCCACGAAACCTACGACCAGTGCGTCTGGGCTCATAACGATGGACTTGCGCTGGACCCGCCTCCGAGCAAGAAGATGAGCTCCAACGAGTACCGCCGCACGAAGCTGTGAGTCAGGCCTGAGGGATCCGTTGTCCAGCGAGTGGGTGAGTGACTGACCGGCCGACTTGTCCAGTCCCTACGTGTGGCTCCGGTGAGTTCCACGGTTCGGCAAGCCCCAGACTCTGGTTCTGAATGTCGGGTGCCCGAGTTAGAGACAACTGCCGCTGTTCCAGTTGCGTGAACCAGGACACCATGCAGCGGAGCTTGAACACGTTTGAGGTATGTGTGGCTGTTGACTACGGCGCGGAGTCGACTCTCGCTTACTTCTGACCTATTCGTCTCTTACACCTAGCAGATCCCACCCGATATCACAGCTACCGGCGCCACCGCAGACAGCTCCGGCGTCAACGTGGAATGTTCGTTTCCCCAGCAGGCCGCTTGGAGCCTGCGCTGACGGCTCGCAGGGGATGATGGCCACAAGAGCCACTACGACTGGGACTTCCTCGTGTTTTACATGCTGCAGGACCGCCGATACAATAACGATATCAAGCGGACTAATTGGGGCTCTGACGTCGAAGGCCATGCGCCAACCGTTCAGCACGATCACGTCATGTCATCTGAGGACGGGGTCGCCAAGTTAACTGCCGCCATCGTCGGTGCCTCTTCAACCCCTCCTCTCGCTGTCGACCCACGTTCTAACCCGGAGCGTAGATGGACTACGGCTTCGTACACGTCACCGACGTCCCCCACGACGACCCCAACGACACGAAGAAGCTCCTCGAGCGCATCGCCTTTATCCGGGAGACCCACTACGGCGGCTTCTATGACTTCAAGCCGGATCTCGCCATGGCTGACACGGCGTACACCAACCTGGCATTGGCACCCCACACCGACACCACCTACTTCACCGAGCCGGCGGGCCTGCAGGCCTTCCATCTGCTTTCTCACGAATCCGAAGACGGTGATGCCGCAGCTGAAGGCGGCAAGACCATCCTCGTCGATGGCCACAAGGCGGCCAAGATCATGCAGGCCGAAGACCCAAGAGGATTCCGAGTCCTGATGCAAACTAGACTGCCCTGGCACGCGAGCGGCAACGAGGGCATCACCATCGGGCCCGCCCGGCGGTATCCCGTGCTTCAGCACGCTGACGGGGGGGCGCCCAGGATTCGATGGAACAATGATGATCGAGGGGTTGTTCCCTTTCATAAGGACATCGCGGTCGAAGACTGGTACAAAGCCGCAGCTAAATTCAACTCCATAATCAACAGCGAACAGTCACAGTACATCTTTCAGATGGTGCCCGGCAAGGTGCTGAGTGAGTTTACCCATCCAGACGCTGCAGTTGCCAGCAACATTCTGACGGTGGCTCAGTCTTTGACAATTGGCGTGTCCTCCACGGCCGAACCGCCTTCAAGGGTATCCGGAGGATTTGTGGAGGATATAGTGAGTGCACCTGACATGGCTTGCGGTGCGGGATGTATCTGACACCAAATTAGTCAACAGAGACGACTTCGTTTCCCGATGGATGAACACAAATCTCGGCAGGAAAGAGAGCCTTAAACGGGTGATGGGCGGTTAGAGAGTTTCTGGAACTGAACGCCGATTCTCCGACAGAAGGTACCGAGAGGATAGTTACAGTCACAGACACAGCGGCACCATACGCCTCAGACTGCTCTAACGGGCTGGAAAAGAATCTATTCCTTGCACTGCAATCCTTCTTCCGACTGGTCCCCTCTGTCTTACCCCCCTTTCCCCACACTGCCCACCTATGTCAATGTCAGGTCCCATCCTCAGTTGTCTTTGCATCTATGATGCATCTTGACTAGTGCAGTTACGTAGACGAATCCAGTCTTCCCACTGGTTATCGGCCAGCCTTTCTTGCAGCCCAGCTCTATCCGACTGGTCATTGAGGGGCACATGTCCACCTCCGGGACCCATCCCAACCCCACTGTCCACTGATGTCACCACAGCAAGGTTCCCGCTCTACGTCCGGCCTTGGACATTCCGACCCTGGGCGGCGCTCCGAGATTGGGCACTCCGACCTTGGGCACCATGAAGCTGTCGACTTAGCAAACAGGTTGGGGATCAGCGTGCTCGGATGAGCCGGTATCGGGAGGGTTATAAGCGGCGCCAGACCCCTCGTCCCTTCATCAGCAATGCCATTGTACCTCTGCGTCCGGCTCAGTTGTTTCTCTTCACTTTCTCGATCTCGTGAACTCTTGCTGTTGGGTACAATTCTCCAGTGATAACCCCCTCCACCGTTACACTCCCTACCTCCTACCCAATTCCCTTTCCCTCGGAACAACCGCCTGACCACCCCAAACATGGCGGACATGCAAGACGGCAAGTTCGCCCACGACGCCACGGCGGCGCCCCAGTCCAGCCGCGTGCTGCCCCTCTTCTCCCTCAAGGGCAAGACGGCCATCGTCGCGGGCGCCAGTTCGGGCATCGGCCTGGCCGTGGCCCAGGCCCTCGCAGAAGCCGGCGCCAACGTCGCCATCTGGTACAACACGCGCAAAGACCAGGCCGAGCAGGCGGCGGCAGCCATCGAGAAGGACTACGGCGTCAAGTGTATGCCCACCTCCTTCGCCTCCCCCTCCCCCTCGCAAAAAGAGGAGCAGCTCACTCATCACCAAAAAACAGGCCAAGCCTACCAAGTAGACATCACCTCCTACGACACAGTCGCCTCAGCCATCGACTCCCAGCTCCCAGCCTTCAACTCCCGCCTCGACATCTTCATCGCCAACTCGGGCAAAGTCTGGACCGCAGGCGCGATGCTCGACGGGCCCGTATCCATGTACGACGCCGTGGTCCGCACAAACCTCGACGGCACCTACTTCTGCGCGCGCGCCGCGGGCCAACACTTCCGGCGGCAGAAGCAGGAGAACACGCTCACCAACCCGCCGTTCACGAGCGGCAGCTTCGTCGCGACGGCGAGCATGAGCGGGCACGTGGTCAATGTGCCGCAGCTGCAAGCCGCGTACAACGCGAGCAAGGCCGGGGTGGTGCATCTGTGCAAGAGTCTGGCGGTGGAATGGGTTGGGTTTGGGCGGGCGAACTCGGTGAGTCCGGGGTATATTAATACGAGTATCTCGGAGTTTTGTCCGGAGGAGACGAGGAGGACGTGGAAGGATAAGATTCCTATGGGGTGAGTTTTTCTCTTTTCTTTTTCTTTTCCTTTTTTCGTTGGTTTGATGAAGAGTTGCTGATGGGTTGGCTGGTGATAAGTCGTGAGGGCGAGCCGAGTGAGCTCAAGGGCGTGTATCTCTATCTGGCGTCGGATGCGTCGTCGTACACCACGGGGATCGACATTGCTGTCGACGGCGGGTACTGCGCTCCATGATCAAGTCGAGTTATATTGGAAGAAGCTCGGCCGGGAGGTCCTGTGGATGGGTTGTAGATCGGAGACAGGAGAGAAAAGAGCAACACAAATAATTACAGAGGAGCCATCTCTCATGGTTACCCCTAACCCGCTACTTCTTGGCCGAGCCAGCGGGGTTCTGGCGGTCTGGGATGGCGACGTGAGGCTCAACGATCCGACCCTGTAAGCGCCCGTTTCTGACAGGCTGACCCTCAGATACGCGGGGAAGGAGCCTCAAAGTTACACGATAACGTGCACGTTATAGCCCCCACGAGGCCCGAGGGAGGGAATGTTGGGGTTCCTGGGCCGCAGAACACCCAGCCCGGTTTTCCGCTTCATCAAATTTGACGCAGGATTGCAAGGCTGGATTGGCAGTTTGACGGGCTGTGGTGGGCCTGTCGAAGACGTTGATGATGTCGGATCCTTTGGGAATTTTGCTCTGGAGAGGGGAGAGGGTTGGTTCCATTTCAATCCGAATACACATTACGGCACGCCGTGTAATTATCCCAAGCCAGCTGTGGCAATCTCAGCCCTGGCGGCACCGTAAAGAACCCCTGAATCAGGCCCACACGACCCCACGTTGCGGTGTGAGACCAGCCCAGGATTCTGTAATTTACCAAGACCACTTCCTCAGCTGGAAACGGTGAAACAGCACAGGACCCCTCCCCGCCCATCCCACCCCAGCTTTCTGGAGCTCGCACTTTCAGAGTTGCCTCCCGACCTTCGGCCCAATCCT